>Ga0247844_1007825_pt1 | contig 11878 bp, 10 predicted proteins | sample LaCtaG_FD_192421 | JGI IMG/M metagenome (GOLD analysis project Ga0247844, IMG submission 192421) | Freshwater microbial communities from meromictic Lake La Cruz, Castile-La Mancha, Spain - LaCruzMarch201714.5m_1 | ecosystem: Environmental > Aquatic > Freshwater > Lake | place: Spain: Castile-La...
TCGACTAAAAAAAAAAAAAAAATAAGATTTATCTTAATCTCAAGAATGCTAATTGAGAAAGGAATAGTTGAGTATTTAGAAGCGGCAAGTAAATTTTCTAAAATAAATAATTGTGAGTTTTATTTATTAGGTCCAATTATAGAAAATAATAGTTCAAGTATCTCAAAAGAATTAATTCACAAATTCGTTAAACAAAAAAAAATTAAATATATAGCTTTTGTAAAGAATATAAATAAGCATGTTAAAAATGCTGATTGTGTGGTTCTGCCGTCCTATAGAGAGGGAACGCCAAGATCTCTATTAGAGGCATGTTCTATAGGAAGGCCTATAATTACAACAAATGCTCCAGGTTGTAAAAATGTTATCAGAAATAATTTTAATGGCTTTAAATGTTTTCCAAGAAGTGCAAATTCTTTATTTATTGCTATGAAAAAATTTATAAACTTGACCCATAAACAAAGAATTCAAATGTCTTTAAATGCTAGAAAATTTGTGGAAAAAAACTTTGATGAAAACTTAGTAATTGAAAAATATTTAAACCAAATAAAAATATTAAATGTATAAAGAATTTAAAATTTGCGTCATAGGACTAGGGTATGTAGGACTACCTTTGGCAGTTAGCTTTTCAAAACATTTTTCTACAATTGGTTTTGATATTAACAAAAAAAGAATCAATAATTTAAAAAAAAATATTGATACAAACAATGAGTTGTATGGTTTTAGAAAAAAAAAATTACTATTTACCTGTTTGGAAGAAGATATTAAAAATTCTAATTTTTATGTAGTTGCAGTACCAACCCCGGTAAACAAAAAAAATTTACCAGATTTAAGAAATTTGATAAAAGCAAGCAAGTTGGTTGGTTCCGTTTTAAAAAAAAATGATTTTGTAGTATATGAATCTACAGTTTACCCAGGTTTAACAGAGGAAGTTTGTATTAAAATATTAGAAAAAGTATCCGGATTAAATGTCACAAAAGAAAAAAAAATTCAGGATTTTTACTGTGGTTATAGCCCAGAAAGAATTAATCCAGGTGACAAAATAAATAAATTAAATAATATTACTAAAATTGTTTCTGCTAATAATTTTCATGCTAGAAAAATTATTCATAATGTTTACAAAAATATTACTAAAAGAATACATGTTGCTGAGAGCATTAAAATTGCTGAGTCAGCAAAAGTAATAGAGAACGCTCAAAGGGATATAAATATTGCATTTATAAACGAATTATCTTTAATTTTTAATAAATTAAATATTAATTTTAAAGACATTTTAAAAGCAGCATCAACAAAATGGAATTTTGTTAATTTTACACCTGGCCTCGTTGGCGGGCATTGTATTGGCGTAGATCCCTTTTATCTAGCTCACAAATCTATCTTGGCAGGCTATACTCCCAAAGTTTTATTGTCCGGAAGAAAAATTAATGATCAGATGTCTATACATTTTGCAAAAAACTTTTTAGAGAAAATCAAAAAAATAATTAAAAATAAAAAAAAATATAATATTTTAGTTCTTGGACTTTCATTTAAAGAAAACGTTAAAGATATAAGAAATTCAAAAGTTTTTGATAGTATAAATTATTTAAAAAAAAAACATAATGTTAAAATTTATGATCCACTAGTTTCAAAATTAGACGTTCCACAAGAGTATCACAAAATGTTTTCAAAATTGAAAGAAAGAGATTTTTTTGATGGTGTATTTATTTCGAGCCCTCATGCTATATTTTTAAAAAATTTATTTCTATCAAAACTTGAGAAATGTTGCAGAAAGAAAAATGTAGTTTTTGATTTAAAACATAAACTAAATATGACAAGAAACAAACTTAATATAATCAGCGCATGACAAAACAACATAAGCATTTTTTTACATATATTATTATAATGTTACCTGTTGCTTTGGTTTCAGGACCGTTTATTCCCGATTTGATTGTATCCATTTCTTGTCTTTGGTTTTTAATTTTAATAATTAATAAAAAACTATATTATTTATTTAATAATATTTTTTTTAAATTATTTTTTTTATTTTGGTTATTCCTTATATTTTCCTCATTATTATCAATTGAAAAAAAAATCTCCTTACAAACATCTTTTTTTTATATACGCTTTGGTATTTTCTCTCTTTTAGTTCTTTATTTATTAAATAATGACAATAAGTTTGGGAAATATTTTTTTTACTCAATTTTAGTGACTTTTTTAGTAGTCATATTTGATACTTATATTCAGTTTTTTACTGGAAAAAATACTTTAGGTTTTCCAAGCAATGAATCAGGAAGTAGACTTTCAGGGTTCTTTAACAAGGAATTAATAGTAGGAAGTTACATTGCTAGAATGCTCCCATTGGTAATTTCATTTTTTTTTTTATATAAGCATAGATATAATCACATATTCATAAACGCATTATTTTTACTTGCTAGTATAATTGTTTTTTTATCTGGTGAAAGAACATCGTTTTCAATAATAATTTTAATAAATATATTGTACATATTTTTAATTAAAGAACATCGATTTCTAAAAATTTCGACATTTTCATGTACAATTTTAATTATATTTTTTCTTGCATATAATAATGGAACACTAAAGAAAAGAATGGTAACCCAAACATTTTCTGAATTTTCAATCAACTCAAATCTAAATCGAGGAAATAGTAGTTCGTTTTTACTTAGTAGTTTTTTTCATGAAAAATTCGGAATTGCTATTTTTACAGAGCAACATGAACAGCATATAGACACTGCTTTTAGAATGTTTTTAAACCATAAATTTTTTGGAATAGGTCCAAAAATGTTTAGATATAATTGTGCAGATGAAAATTTTAATAGTGGCAAATGGTCTTGTACAACACATCCGCACAATACACACATTCAAATTTTAGCTGAAACTGGCTTAGCGGGGTATAGTATTTTAGTATATGTTTTTTTTCAAATTTGTAAAATTTTTGTGATAAACTTTTTAAGTATTTTTATAAAATTTAAAAAAATTTACAATAGTAACCAAATATTACTTTTAATTTCTTTTTTTATAACTTTATTTCCATTATACCCTACTGGAAATTTTTTTAATAATTGGCTAAGTATTGTTTATTATTTACCTGTAGGATTTTATTTGCACTCTATATATAATAAGAAATAAATGGTATATATAATTTGTATACTTTTAGTTTACTCTTTTAGTTTTTTTTATTTTTTTGAAAAAGTTAATAAAAAATTTAATTTATACGATTATCCTGAAGGTAAGAGAAAGATTCATAAAAAACTAGTTCCATTTACTGGCGGTTTATTTATTATTATTTTTTTTGATATTTTTTCAATATTCAAAATTTACCAAGGAAATCCAATATTATTTGAAAATACCGTATATAAAAGTATATTTTTACTTCTATATTTGAATTTATTTTTTTTTATTGGTTTCTTAGACGATTGTAATAAAATATCTTTGAATTATAGAATAATATCAATTGTTATTCTGATATTTTTTTTCATAACAACCAATGAACTCTCAATTGAATTTTTAAACTTTAGATATTTAAGTCAAATTCATATAAATCTCGAGTATCTTCAAATTTTATTTACAATATTTTGTGTATTCATTTTTATGAATGCATTAAATATGTTCGATGGTATCAATGGACAATCTGGTTTATACATTTTATTTTTTTGTTTAATTTTACTATTAATATCCAAAAAATTGGACATTTTATTTTTAATAATAAGTATTCTAATTTTTTTATATTTTAATCTAAAAAATAAATTCTTTATTGGTAATTCCGGTATAAGTTTTTTGGGGTGTCTGTTGTCATATTTAGTTTTGAAAATTTACAAAATTCCATCAGTTATTTTGGTTGAGGATATTCTTTCTTTAATGTTTTTACCAGGAATAGAATTGTGTAGGTTATTTTTTTTAAGGATCGCAAGTAAGAAAAACCCATTTATTGGAGATAAAAATCACATACATCACATTTTAAATAAAAAATTTAAATTAAGTAATGTTTTGTTGATAAATAATTTTTTAGCCTTTTCTCCATATGTTTTGTTAAATTATATTAAAGTTAAATTCTTAGTTGTGTTTATTCTTTTTCTTTATTTTTACCTAGTTTTTCCTCACAAAAAAAACATTAAATAGTATTAATATCATGGAATTATTTATATAATCACAAATTTCGACTGAACCATGTTTTACTAAAAATTTGATCTATGCCTAATTTTTTCTATTTATCAATTTATACAATATTATATTTGCTTTATTTGCTATGTAATAAAAAAAAATCATTAGAAATTTTATTACAATATTTAGTTGTACTTTTTTTAGGTATTTTTTTTGGCACTAGATACTCAGTTGGTGGCGACTTTCACAATTATGAGTGCGCTTTCTTAAAAAACTGCAGTTCAGTAAAAAATTTTGAGCCAGGTTTTCGTTATCTAATTAATTTTTTTAAATTTTTAAATTTAAACTTTAGTACTTACAATATAATTTACATTTTTTTTTTCAATTTTTGTCTTATAAAATTTATCAAAAAATTTTCATCATCAAATAATGAGTTTTATATTTTTTTATTATCTTTTCCTATTTTTTTCATTATTCTTGCAACTGGATCGTTAAGACAGGGATTGGCATTATCCTTTTTTTTGTTATTTTTATCTTTAGATAATAAAAATTTTATTCTAAAATATTTTTTTTTTGTTGTTCCATTTTTTTTTCATAAATCAGCGATTTTTTTAAACGTTGTTTTTTTATTGTCATTTTTAATTTATTTATCTAATAAATATATTTATTTTAAGATTTTTCTTTTTAAGAACTCAAAATTTTTTTTATTCGCTGTAATTTTTATAATATACTTATTTATCTTAATATTTTCTGATTTTATAAATTATTATATTTTTCAATCTGGTTACAATTCTATAGGCGTTTTTCCAAGAATTTTAATATGTATTTTTTTTTCAATTATCATCATTTTTAACAAAAATAAAACCCTATTAGGCAATTATTTTTATATTAGTTCTTTATTATCGTTCCCCTTATTATTTTTATCTATTAATTATTCAACGGTAGCCGATAGACTTTTAATGTATATTTTTCCTTTAGTATTTTATGGATCAAATATTTTTTTAGATTTATTTCGCAATGAAAAAGATAAATTCTTATCTAAATTTATTATTTTCTTTATTTTTTTTATTTACCTTTTTTTGTGGGAAAATTTTAGTCCTAATTATTATCTTTGGAATGGGTACGAAAATTATTTTTTTTCATTTTAAAAATTATTCTAATTAGGTCTTTTGTAAATATAAATGAATAATTTATAAAAAGAATGAGTAAAAAAATCGCAATTGTTAAATCAACTCTACTAATTTGAAGTATTTTATTTTTTTTTAAATCCTCCATTTGATTAGTTACTAACTCAATAATCTCATTATTGTTTATAAGTTTACCGTCTTTTTTTTCTACATAGAAATCTAAACCGATTTGTTTATGAAGATTTTCATTATTTATAATTTTTTCGTACGTTAGATAAAAAAATTTAAATGACACTTTGTCCGTAAAATTTGAGTTGAAATTTTTTTTTATTTTACTTATCTCATTAAGTGTTTCTACATCAACCTTAGTTGTATTTACAATGTATTCTATCTCTAATTTATTTAATATCTTCTCATAAATTTCATTATATTTTTTAATTTTTGAATCTATTTTTACAGCTCTTATTTTTTCCTCTTCATTTTTGGTTTTAGACGATGCTTTTTCAATAAAATTTAAAATTGTAAAATTTTTGTGTAGATTTTTAATAATATTTTGGGATCCAAATAAACTTGTGTAAAAGTCTTCGCATATTGATATATAAAAAAATAAATCAACTGAACAGCTTATTTGTGTAATTATGAATTCTTCTTTATTCAAGGATTCAATTCTTTTTAATACTTCGTACTGTTTTGGTTTAAGATAATTGTTATAAATTAAATTTTGAATAAAAAAAGAAAGTAAAGAAAAAATTATCAACTTGACTATTATTTTTTTTTTAGAAATGATCATTATTTTCTTAATAAAATTATAATAAATGAATCTTAATTTTTTTTTAAAAAGATAATACTAATAACTTGATATTTTTTGATTATTATATATTAAATATTATGTATCACTAATTAATAAAATAATTTAAAATCATAGAAATAATATCTCTATGTTTGATATTTTTTTTGTGTTGTCAATTAAATTCTAGTAATGAAAATTTCTATTAATTGCTCTCACAAGGGGGGGGCGGCTTACGGCGGCGGTGCTCATTTTGTCAAAAATTTAAGTGATTCCCTTTTTTTTAATAAACATGAAGTTTTTTTTGATTTGAAACAAAAAGATCTTGATATAATTTTAATTATAAGCCCTAGAAAAATAAAATCACTCACTAATTACTCAACTGGGCAAATAGCTAGATATTTGAAATCAACAAATAATAAAGCAATTGTTGTTCATAGAATAAATGAATGCGATGAAAGAAAAAATACAAATTTTATGAACAAAAAACTTAGAGTTTGTAATTATTTGTCAGACCATACCATTGTAGTATCAAATTATCTTAAGACATTAGATCTTTTTTTCGATAATAAAACCCCCGTCACTAAAATAATTAATGGTGCAAATAACAAAATTTTTAAGCCACGCATAAAGAAAAAAAAATCCTATTTTAGTATTGTGACGCACCATTGGTCCCCGAATTTCTTGAAGGGCCACGATATATATCAGTTACTAGATAGGTTATGCGGTAGTAACAAATGGAAGGGAAAAATAAAATTCACTTATATCGGCAACTTTCCTAAAAATATTAAATTTGTTAATTCAAAAATTATTAATCCGTTATCAAATATATATCTGGCTAAAGAATTGCAAAAACACGATATTTACTTGACCGCATCAAATAATGATCCAGGGCCATCACATCATATTGAGGGAGCATTATGCGGACTTCCACTTCTATATAAGAATTCTGGTGGTATAACCGAATCTGCCAAAGGCTATGGCGTGCAATTTGAAAGTGCAAATCAATTCGAAAATTCCTTAAGTAACTTGATTCAAAATTATGAAAAATATGAAAAAAAAATGAAGTTCTTTCCTTACACTAAAGATAAAATGTGCAAACAATATTTAGATCTTTTTAAAAAAATTTTAATAAACAGAAATAATTATTATATTTCCAGGAAAAAAAAATATAATTTTTGGTATAATTTATTTTTTTTATTAAAATTTTGGTAATAAATTTTTTTATATTTCTATAAATTATTTATTTATTTTTTTATCAAGATTAAAAATTTTATTACAAATTTTATAATTATTAATTCGGTGAGAAATCATTATTATTGCAAATTTTTTACAATGATTTTTTATATTGTGTAATATTTTAAACTCAGTAGCAATATCCAGGGCGTTAGTAGCCTCATCAAGTATCAAGATCTCCCTATTTAAATATAAAGCTCTTGCAATACCAATTCTTTGTTTTTGCCCACCTGAGATTCTAATTCCATTCTCTCCAACTAGTGTTTCGATATTTTGTGGTAATTCGTTCACAAAATTATACAATTCAGTGATTTCAATAATTTGTTTTAATCTGTCCTGTTCCTTGAGTGTAAGTTTTTTACCTCCATTTAAACAAATATTATTTTTAATCGTATCATTAAAAAGATATACAGATTGAGGAACGTAAGACAACTTGTTATAAAATTTGAATTTATTTTCATTTTTTTCATGTAAATTCTGGGTGTCTATATAAATATCTCCTTTGTAAGGTCTTAAAATTCCCATAATAATTTTAATTAACGTAGATTTTCCTGACCCAGAACCTCCTGTAATTCCGTATATATCTCCTCTGTTTATGTTTAAGCTTAACTTATTCAAAATTATTTTAGAATTTTTATACTTAAAATAAATACCTTTTAGAATTATACTATGATTAAGAGAAATTTTTGTTTTGATACTATGATTTAGAGGAGAAAAAGTGTTTATTTTTTTTAATTCGCTATTTACTATTTTTACAGCTGAGCTAGAAAATGAAAAGCTCATAATGTAGCTGTAAATTTTACTAGCCCCAGGTAAAAGACGCAATGACCCTGCCACTAAAATTGCAAGAGTATTGAGGATTTCCTGGGAACTCATACCACGATATAACATTGATCCAAGTGCAATAGAAATGCCCAGTATTGAAAAAAATTCAACTACAAATCTCGGCACTGTTAAAACAGTTAAATATTTAATTAATTTATCAAAGTAGATTTCATTTATATTGTGATATTCTTCTTTGGTTTTTTGGATTTTGTTTAATAGTTTAATTTCTACGACTGATTGGGCGCTATCAATAATTTTTGTCAGTCGTTCACCAAACATTTTCTGCCTGATTTTTCCCCACAATTCTAGCTTATTTTTAACTATTACTTTGAGTATGATAATTCCAAATATTATTGACGTAATAACGATCAAAACACTTATATAATCTATGTAAAAAATAAAACAAAATACAAAAATAAGTAATAAAGTTTCCGAAATAAGAGAAAGAAAATTTATGAGAGCATAAGTTGCTCTTTCGGTTTCTTCAGTGATATTTCGAATTAACGAAGAAGATTTTTTATTTAATATTTCTTCGTATTCAGAATTTAAAAAATAAAACAGAATTTTGCTAGAAACATTTTGATTAAAAAATTTAGCAAATTCATGAATTTTGTAATTTATATAAACATAAGATGAAGATTTTAAAATGTTGATAAATGCAAACAAGAATAATGTACAATATAACATTTCTACTTTTGAATAATTTTTTAAAAAGATAGCTAACTTGTCGAAATACCTAAGGCTATTTAGTGAATCAGGATTAATAATAATATGCATAATTGGTATTATTAATGCTAGACTTAAAATATCCAGTATGGATGTAATTTGTAAAAAGATGATAATGACAATTAATTTGCCTTTTTTTACATTAGATAATAAATAAAAAATATCCTTCATCACTAATTTTTAAATTTAAGTTATTAAGTACTATTATTTAATATAATAATAATTAGCATGTTATTTAATTATAACGCACAAATATCCAAAATAATACTTTTCTAATTTTAGCAAAATAACATTTGCATATAAAATAAATTGTAGATTTCAGTATAGATATTTATTTTGTTAAATATATGTATGGTTAATAAGTGAAAAAAATTGCAGTAATAGGCTCTGGTTTCTTTGGTTGCACTATAGCATTATTTTTATCCAAGAAATATCAAGTAGAAATATTTGAGAAAGATAATAATATAGATGCAGAATTTTGTATTAAACTATTAGCACAAATCTGTAAAAAAGTTACTGCCTTTAAATTATGATTTCTATTAAATATTTAATAAAAATTATCACTATAAAATTGTATAAATATTTAATTTTTCCTTATTATTATTTATTTTTTTTTCTTAAAAAAAAATTTACATCAGTCGTCCTAATTTCAGATTCAGCTAATTGGGTTTTGGATCAAAATATGAGAACTTTTTCTAAGTTTTTAAAAAATACTTTAAATTTTTCTATTGTAAAGTCATCATATATTCCAAATTTTCAGTACATTTACTTATTAGATCAGTATCAAATATTCAAAATTAAATTTTTTGACAATATTAAAAAAGTTATTGCTTTAGACTATTTGCACGGATTACATTTTCATAGCTCGTACAACAAAAAACTATTAAAATTTATAACTCTTAATCAAAATAAAATCAAAATCATAAGAGTCACGAATTCTTACTTCAAAAAATATCTTGTAAAACAAGGTATTGATAAAAAAAAGATTTATACAATTCCTGTTTCTATAAGCAATTCAGTTAAATATTGTGATAAAAAAGATGTTAAGAAATTTAAAGAAAAATATAATATCCCTAGCAATTTTTTTATTATTGGATCGTTTCAAAAAGATGGCAATGGATGGATGGAGGGGGACAGTCCTAAATCAATAAAAGGACCAGATATTTTTGTCAAAACAGTAAAAATATTAAATAAAAAAATAAAAAATCTATTAATACTGCTTACTGGTCCTGCGCGTGGATATATAAAAAATGAGCTTAAAAAAAATAATATATCATATTTGCATTTAAAAGAATTAAGCAATGATCAGATGAAATTTGCATATAGTTGCTTAGACTTATACTTAATTACCTCAAGGGATGAAGGAGGTCCAATGTCTATTTTTGAATCTATGACCATGGGTGTTCCTGTAGTTTCAACTAGAGTAGGCCATGCACACGATCATATTAAAAATTTTTATAATGGATTTAAAACTAATGTAAATAATTATAAGCAATTATCTTATTATGGGTACTTAATTTACTCTGATAACAAGCTGAGAAAAAAGATAATTCAAAATGGAAAATTAACGGCAAAAAAAAATTCATTTGCAGCTCAAACGACACATTGGAAAAAATTTTTTAGAATATTTATTAACAAAAATAGTTAAATTTATGCTAGTATTAATAAAAAATAAATTTTTTAAAAAATTTTTATTTTTACCAAAATTTTTCACATTTTTACCTTTTTCTCTTCAAAAAAAACAAAAGCATATTAGACCATATTTTGGCATTAACACTTTTTCCACAGGCGGACCTTACATTAGAACTAAAAGGCTTATCGAATACTTTGGAAATCACCTGTTTGCTCCTAATATTATATATGCCCAGTCTTATTGGAGTGTAGAAGAAATTTTAGATTGCATGGAATATTCAAAAAAAACTAAAATTCCAATTATATTTAACCAAAATGGTTGGTTTTATAGGGCATGGTATGACGGTAATAGCAAATATAGAAATAAATTACTTTGTGAAATTCAAAATAAAAGTCAATTAACAATATATCAAAGTAAGTTTTGCAAAATATTCTCTAAAATCTTAAATAAGAGCTACGAAAAAAATAGTATAGTTTTGCATAATGATGTGCCTAATTATAAAATAAAAAAATTATCTAAAAAAAATTTTTTTTTAGTAAGTGGAATTTTTGATAAAAATTCAGCTCATGTACTTCTTCCGGCAGTAAAAGCATTTTACTATCTTTCTCAGAAGAAAAATTTAAAAATAAAAAAAATAAAATTAATTGTAACAGGTGTTTTTAAATCAAGCGCAAAAACTTCAGGTTGGTATAAAGAATATTTGCACTACTCTAGCAAGCTAGAAAAAATAAATTATTTTGAGTATAGAGGTATTTATAATAGTAAAAATAAAAATTTTATTTTAAAAGACATCCCGTTCTCCCTTCACTTAAAATATAATGATGCATGTCCAAATGGCGTAGTAGAAAATATAAAAAAAGGTATAATTCATATATATTCGAATTCAGGTGGTTTGAAAGAGTTGCTAGGTCATGCTGGAGTTCCAATAAACCTAGAAAAAAATAACACAAATAATTTACTATCAGTTAATTATCGTGTTTTGGCAAAAAAAATTTTAATATCTATAAAACATAAAAATCTTTTGTATAATAAAACAAGATTACAGAGAAATAAATTCAATTATAAAAATTATTTGCAAGTCCATAAAAATATTTTTGAAAAATTTATATTAACAACAAAAAACTAAATTTTATAACAAACAGCATAACCGCGATTTTCAGAAGAATATATCTTTTTGCAATGATATTTTTTTGATTTAGTGATATAATCAACAACCTCAACAACGCCATCGTAGACACCTTTTGTGCAGTCATCAAAAATAATAATGTCACCTCTATTTTGCTTTGCACTTATTAGTTCAAACTCTTTTTTTACGTCCTCATAATCATGCGACCCGTCAATAAAAGCGAAATGAATTCGTTTTAATTTTAATTTTGATAAACTTTTTTTACTATCACCATTATAAAAAGTTATTATTTTTAAAAATTTATTATATTTTCTCAATAGAGT
>Ga0247844_1007828_pt1 | contig 11877 bp, 6 predicted proteins | sample LaCtaG_FD_192421 | JGI IMG/M metagenome (GOLD analysis project Ga0247844, IMG submission 192421) | Freshwater microbial communities from meromictic Lake La Cruz, Castile-La Mancha, Spain - LaCruzMarch201714.5m_1 | ecosystem: Environmental > Aquatic > Freshwater > Lake | place: Spain: Castile-La...
CTTTTAAAATCAAGCTTGAAGGATATCATTTAAAAATTCCCGTCAAATGCTCCCTTAAATAATTTGAGCATCAACCATCAGATAATTTGATCACTCATATAACAAAGAAAATATCTCATTAGATAAATTAATCGAAGACCTTCGCGACGAAGTTATCTCAAGAAAAGATTTAAACGATAGATCAATTTCATTAAAATAGAAGTGGAGGACATCATTTATACTAATCGCACTTGAGTTTTTCAAAAGAAACCTCTTTGAGGTTTTCAGTAAGGAAAACTCAAGTTGCCTCGTGCAAGATTCTCACAAGAGAATCCTGTCGCCGTAGGCGCTCGCGTAGCGAGTGAGTCTCATTGATGAGACGAAACAATGCCTCCTCCATTTCTCCCTATGGAGAAACGGTCACTCGATGCCCATAGGGCATCTTTGAAAAGTGAAGCAGGTTCGGTATAACAACGCCATTAATCCATTCGTAGATCTGGGTATTATCAAGTCTTGTAAAAATGCTCATAACCTGAGTGACATTGCCTTTGTAGTCATATCTCGGCTTAATAGCTGAGATGACGCCCACTTGCGTATTTTGCTTTAAAAGTGCTCCACCAGAGTCACCCCAACAAACTCCTCCATTTTGATTAAAAGGAGTCCAGAGAGATATCCATGTTGATTCTGAATTTACGATTAACCCTTCTACTGTGGCCATACGAAGAATTCCTACTCCAGTAGGTCGACCGCCAATAGGAATAGTATAACTGTCACATCCTTGGCCAACGACATTAAATTGCTGTGACTCTGTCGTTAGGCTTTCTTGTATCAAGTCTACTGCAGGAACATCTTTAAGAATTTCATTTGAATCTTTAAATTTAAAAATGGCGATATCTTGAAGAGGTATCCATATTACTCTATGAGTGAATGCAGTCGGTGCTTGATAACCACGGCTTGCGTTTGGAAGCATTTTAACTTCAACCTGATCAATGGGAACGCAAGCCTTGTCATTAATTTTAGGATTTTGAAGGCAAACTTTGATGGGTGCTACCTGATATTCATTTAATAAAAAACAATGAGCGGCCGTAAGGGCCCAACCATTACCTAAATAGCTTCCAGAACAAGGATTAGGATCGAAACCTTGAGCTTCAAAACTTAGGCGTAAAATTGGTGTCTCGTTAGAATCTAAATCGATTCCGCCAACAACTGCTTGTGAAAAGTTGGGGAGGGTTATCATTAAAATTACGACTAGAGTGAAAATTTTCATAATTATTAACTCATAAAGTATTTTTTCAGATAAAGAAATCAAAAGAAGATTCACATCATTTGACGATGAAATCAAGAGGTCTAAAAAATGGTAACTGCTCGCTCTTTCGGCATCTTTCGGGCCATTTCTCTCGACACTTCCCTGCGGCTTGCCGGAGCAAGCCTCAGTCGTGTCTCGAGCTCTGTCCCAAAATCTGCTCGAAAGATCGAGCAGTTTAAGAAAGTGTATGAGTAGTTACAAAAAATGAATGGAATCAACTAAATATGCTTCTGCTTTTAAGTTTTAAATAACTGAAAACTCGTAACGATTTAAAATTAAAACCAAATGGCACGGATAACGAAATAATCTCTTATAACTGTTGGCGGCCAACAATAACAATAAAAGTTATACTTCTATAGTCTTTCAGATAATGAATTCTGGGTAGGAGGATATGTCGAAGACGCCGTCAGTGCCGAAGCACTGTTGCAAAGCAAAGGAAGAGACGCCGAGGCGTACTATGAAAAGTACGTTATTTACCAGGACGAAATGTATGCTGCCGATAGCAGGATGCTAAAAAGGCAGCCGCAGGCGACGAGCCCGAAGGCCGACGCCCCCAGAAACATTATATGAAAGACTATAATAATGCCAATAAGCAAAGACATTACATGTCCAGACAAAGCATTTTATTTTCAATACACTTTGTTTCTTTTTGAGGAGAAACCAATGAACAACGAAAACTTACTTTCTATTTTTAAAAACCCATTACAGTGGCGTGATCTTTGTTATGAGCTTGATTCAAAATACAGCGACAATGTTTTTGATTCCACCAATATTGAAATCTCATCACAATCTCACACCATAAAAACACCAAAAGGGGAATTTGATTGCCAACATTCTTCAATCGAATCTTTCGATAAAATTACTGGGTTTTATCCCATTTTAAAAGAATACTCTAAAAAACGAACGAATGAATCAACGAGAAATTCTTCAATAACACCTGATGCACTTCGATCAATTTTTCTTAAAAAAACTCCACCACAAAAAATTAGAATTCTATCTTTCGATAATGACGGCGTCGTTGGAATGACTCAGGCCAATCACAGTATTTTAAGGCCCACAACTATTTCTCAGTGGGTTTCCATTATGGCCAAACAACGTGAACTTTTTGTTGAACCCTCTTTTTCTTCCAAATTTTTTTCACCCTATCAATTTTCTGCAGGCCTTTCGACTGACTCTAATCTTGGACTTACTTTTGATGATCTTCAATATAAAGTCGGTTTTAATTATAATCCAAATCTAGAAAAGAAAATGAACCTCAATTCCTTCATCCTTCGTCAAATTTGTTCAAATGGCAGCACCGTCATAGATAAGGGGTGGGAGTGGAGTGTCCCTTATAATCACGATAACGGTGCATGGAGAGCAAAAGCTGAAAAACTAATTTCCAATCAACTTTTTGAAAAAAACAAAATAAAAATCTGGATCGAAGATCTTAATGACAAAAAAATTTTTGATGTGGAAGAACATGCTAAAACTTGGGGCCCATGGAATAAAATCTCAGATGATATTAAAAAGGCCATCGTAATTGAATACAATGAATGCAATCTTAATGAATCAGCATACGATTTTTTTAATGCCATAACATCAGCAAGACACCGTATTGAAAATGTTGACCCCGACTCAATTCATCATGACTTGGCCCCTCTTGCCGGACTCTATTTAGAAAACCAAGTTGGTTTCACGCAAGCAAGACATTCTTTAAATGAACTTCTGAAAGAGGTCATATGAATTCCGTCGGTGAAGTCATTGAATCAAAGCAGTCTCGTTGTGTCGGGAAATTTTCAGGGCCATTAATTCCCTCCGTAGGAGATTGGGTTGACGTAAACGGTATTCACGGAATCGTTGAACGTTACTACTATTCTTCTACCAACGAATTATTAGGCGATATTTGTTATGTGAGACAAGAACTTTCATGGAAGGCCCCTTTACCCCCTGGAAGCATTATTTCTTCGTGTAACTTAAAAAAAGAAATTTTTAACGAAGGAAAAATTTTCGGAGGGTTAATTAGTTCATCAAAAGATCCACTTCCTTTTGAACTCGACTTAAAATATCTTTTAGGCCCTGAAGGGGCCCACATAAATGTCAGTGGGATCTCAGGTCTTGCCACAAAAACCTCTTATCTTATGACCGTTTTATGGGCCGTCATGAAAAAAGCAAAAACAACTAAGCTTCCTGTTACTGCCTTTGTCATTAATATGAAATGGCGCGATTTAATGAGCATTCATGAACCATCCATAATTGGCGCGTGGGAAAAAGATCATTTTTCAGATTTAGGACTTGATTCCACTCCGTTTGAAAATGTTAAATACTTTGCTTCCCACGGTTCTCCCTATCATGATCGCTTTGATGTCACCTCATTTGGTTATACAATCGAAAACGGATTTGAATCTCTTAAAAACCTCGTTTGGGACCTTGATGACAAATTTAAGACAATCCAAGCATTAGTCGATTCTCTTAAACAAGGAAAAGAACGTGAGCCAGAAGAATTTGGTTACTATCATAGCTGGAAAAGTCTTTGGACAGAGCCACCGCTCGTAACTGATGGTTATAAACCCAATAGCTGGTCTCATTATGCGCTTTCAACAACAAGACGTTTTGTTCGTCATGTTCAAAACGTTCTCGATCACCAAAACTCAGGCCTCTTTGTTCATCAAAAAAATGAAAATCTAATAACCATAAAAGACATCGTAGATAACGCAAAGGCAGGGGAGACCAACGTCATAGATTTTTGTCATATGAACACCACCGAACAATTTTTTTGCATGAATGAACTCATTCAAAATATTTACAAAGACATTCAATCTCCAAACAGAATTCTTCCCAAACATGTCGTTATTTTTGTTGATGAACTTAATCGCTATGCCCCAAGAACTGCCGACGCACATCCCATTCGAAATATTCTTCTTGAAATTGCAGAAAGAGGACGCTCACAAGGAATTTCACTTTTTTCTGCCCAACAATTTGCCTCCCATGTTCATTCGCGCATTGTTGGAAATGCCACAACGAAAGTCGTAGGACGCCTTTCTTCTGATGAACTTTCAAAACCTGAATATCGTTTTCTAGGAAAAAATCACAAAGACTGGCTTGCAGGGATGCCCAAAGGCCATTTAATAATAGACCACGCTCCCTTCGGTCAACCCGTAAAAATAAGTTTCCCAAGGCCAGTTTTTAGGATTGGATAAGCTTCAGAAACCTATTTTTCTTCTTCTTCATCTTTACTAGGTCTTTCTCTCTCAGCTTGAGTCACTCCCATGCCCATACTCTCAACACCCTTTCTCCAAATGGCCCGAACCTGCCACATAACATCTCTCGGTTCAATACTTGTAATCCAACCCCCAAGACCCGCTAGATAGCGGTAAAAGGGGTAGGACTCAGGAATCATAAATTCAAGAAGACACTCATCCTTCGAAACTAACGTTAACTTTTGACTTGGGTGAAGTTGAATCTCTAAAAAATGCTCATAAAGTTTAACATTCCCTTTAATCTGAACATTAAAAACTTCCGTCTCAAGTCCTCCCACACCTGCAAAAGAATCAAGGTGTTTTGCGCAGTCTTCTTTTTCAGGTGACGTATAACGCTGATTTAAAATTTTGACCTTTCCCATGCGTGAAAGCTTAAACCTTTTAAGCTTATTTTTATCGCTTGGATCTTCCGCAAGAAGATAAGGAGAGCCTCCAAAAAGTTCTAAAAACGCAGGGCCTATTTCACGCATCTCTAAAGCGCCTCGTCCTTTGGAAAAATACTCGCACTCAATCATTTTTTTCTTTCTAAGGGCCGTAAGAATTAAAGGAATAATCTCAGCATTTTCAACAATGGCCTTACCGGCCAGTGACGGAGCAATAAGCTGCATCTCTTTAAAGTTTTCAAAATCTCTTTTTAAATCTTTCGGTAAAGTGGCAACAAGGGCATTTTCAGCATCCGTTACGATATGACTAAGTCCCTTAGGCCCAAGCTTAGAAAGAAGGCCCAAGGCCAAATTTATGGCCTGTAAGTGCTCTTCATTGATAGTGATCTCCAAAGTTTCAGCATAATCAGGGGAAATTTCATAACGTTTCGTTCCCGCTTTTTCATCGACAACATAGACTCCTGAATGAATTGAAAGATAATCTTTAAGATCTCTATCAATCGTTTTCCTTGAAGCTTCATTTTCACCGAATTCTTCTAGAACTCTCTTATAAATTTCCGTATTTGTTAATCCACCTTCAGGTGCATTCTTTAATAAACGAACAATAAAATTTCGTCTTGTTTGCGTTGAAGCGCTAAACTTCATTTCTGATGGATTACTAGGTTTTATTTTCTTCGAAGGAGTTAACTTCTTTTTTGAAGGAACTGCCTTTTTTTTCGCCGTAGTAGCTTTCATTTTTGCCATAGTTTTCTCCTAGAACCTACTCTTCGGCAAAGCTCAAACAATATTAATGGCGGGCCTCTAAATTAGTACATTATAAAACTTTTTTAGTAGGGCATGTATTGTCGGCGTATCATCCTGATACTTGCCCCTCGCACATTTATACTGCTCGCAGTTTAGTTTTCAAGTATTGAAAACTAAACTTGCTTCGTGTATGCCTCCTAGATTTACTTGAAAAGTAAATCGGGTTCGGTATAAAACTTAAGTGTTCACGAGGGACGCCTCGCGGCGACATAATTGTCCAACTAATTTGTTAGATTAAAGGTAGTGGAAAATCTTGAGTCTTTTAATAAAAAAACACAAAGGACGATAAGGTTGGACAAACAATGTACTTTAGGAAGTATTCATGAAAATTTATCTTGGATTAGAATTCGATTCCACTCATTACCCTTCGATTGTCCCTGACGGCAAAGGCCTTATGGACGTCGATGTGATGAACCTCTCCAAGTTTTTTGATTACCTAGAGCTTCGCCTAGGTCTTACCGGCCTATACGTTGAAGAACATCTTCGCATTGAAGAGTATCGTGTCGCACTTTCTGAGTACTCCTTAAAAAATCCAAACGCCTTTTTTGCAAAATCTTTTATAATTGACCCACTTTCTGTTACAAAACACTTACTAACTCTTCGTGATGAACTTGCTCACTATGGTTTTGACTTTTCTTTAAAAGATGCTCCAAATCGTTTAAAAGTTTTTTGTGAGCTTGAAAAAATTTCGAAACTATCAATTGGAAGGGGGGAACGCTTTCAAGCTATTTTTAATAACGCTCACAAATTAAATCCTCATCTTGAATTAATTCTTATCGACCCTACTGAGCACTTTCCTCCTTACTGGCAAAAACTCATTAAGATGATCTCAAATGTAAACCAATATAAATCAAAACTATCTCATTGCCCCCATGATCTGAATCTCTTTAAAACGGCATTAAAAGGAGAAAAAATTGATGGTATTTTTAAAGGTGATGGAAGTTTGGAAATCTACTTTTATAACAATGAATACACTCTCTCTCGCGCTATACCTAGTCTTTTAAAAAACGAAATTGAAGCTCTCGTTTATATTCCCAAAGATAATCACCTTGTCGATGAGGCCTTGAAAATGTCTTCCCTCACTACTTTGGGAAGTAAACTCGAATCATCCCAGCGCCCACTTCTCGAGCTAATAAAGCTTGTTCCACTTTTTCTTTTTGAACCAATTAATCCAGAAAAACTCATGGAATTTTTCCTGATCCCTGTCAGTCCAATAAATAAACGCCTTGCAAGCAAGCTTGTTGATGCTCTTTCAAAATCCCCCGGAATCGGTGGCCCCGCTTGGAAGGAGGCCCTAGAAAAATGTCAATTGGATGACAAAAAAAATGATTTTGAAAAATGGATAAAGGAGCTAGATTTTTATTTATCCCAAGAAAAAACATCAATTACTAATCCTGTTGCAATCAATTCTCTTGTGAAACTTTACGAGCATTTAAAAACTAATTTTCAAAAGAAAATCACCGACGATGATCAAAACTATAAATTATTAGTAGCCCTTCTTTCTGATCTTATCATTCTTTTAAATACACGTGGAAAGACTGAACCACTAATAGATAAACTAGGCCTAGAGTCACTTTTAAGTAACTTTCTCCCAAGTCTTGAAATAACAAATTATATTTCAGAAGTTGGCCCTTATCAGTCCCTCAGACATGTTGGTTGCTTATATGATGAAGTTTCAACATTTTTTTGGATAGGACTTCTTGATGAAAGAGGAAGCTCTAAAGCATTATTTTGGAACCACGAAGAAAATGAATTTCTTAAAATGAAAGACATAGAAATCCATTCTAGCGCTTATAAAAATGCGTTAGCACTTGAAAGAGAAACTAATGCTCTTTTAAAAGTCAAAGATAAGCTTGTTTTTTTTATTCCTGAAGGAAGTGTTGACTCTTTAAATCACCCTTTTTATCAAATACTCGAGGGATACTTTGAAGATGTACTCACTCTAGACGGAAAAAAAATCCCCAATATTAAGAATATAATTAAAGACCTTGATTCAGAAAAAATAGAAAATTTTCCTGAACGTCTCATTCCCAAAAGGTTAACGCAAATAAATCTTCCCCTTGTGAAATCAATTACAAAAGACGAACATTCATATTCATCACTGTATGAACTTTACTTTAAACCCTTTGAATGGGTTTTAAAACGTGGGGCCGCTCTATATCCAAGCTCCATTGCTTCGATTGAAGATAGCAACACTCTTTATGGTAATCTTGCGCATAGAACTTTTGAGCGTTTTTTTGAAAACCATCCTGATCTTACAAATTTAAAAAAAGGGGAGATTGAAAAATGGGTCAAATCTTTTTTTAAAACTTTATTTCAAGAAGAAGGATCAAATCTTCTTCTTCCCGAAAATTCACGTTCAAAAATTTATCTAGAAAATACTATTTTGTCATCACTACCTGTTCTTGTTTCTTCTCTTCAAAAAGACAGTTGGGAAGTCGTTGGAATAGAAAAAGAAATTAAGGGTACTCTCTTCGGTCAAAAAGTCACATCAAAAATTGACCTTCTACTTAAACGTAAAAATGAATTTGCAGTCATTGATTATAAATGGTCAGGATTTACCAAAAAGTTAAGTGACGTAGGAATAGGAGCTGATCTTCAGTTAGCAATCTATTCGAAACTTTCAACTGAAGACTCGTCGTATGCCCACACCGCTTACTTTATTATCGATGAAGCCAAACTCATTGCTAAAGATAACAAAGCATTTTCAAGTGCTTTATTGCCGAGAGTAGATGATACCTCGCTTCGAACATATGCTGATATTATTGCTCTCATGGAAAATACTTTTGAGTTTAGGATGAAAGAACTTGGAAGTGGATTTATCGATCTAGATACAAATGAAAAAGAAAAGAAAAAGCAATTTGATAATGAAGAACTTGTTCCTTATCCGGACACGATTTACTTAGATAATGCTTTTTTAACATTTTTAGGATGGGAGCCAGGTCATGATTAAAAATATCCGTCTAATCTCTGCTGGAGCAGGTAGTGGTAAAACTTATCGTCTGACTGATGAGCTTTTAGATTTTATTCAAAAAAAGGGTGTTCGCCCGAATGCGGTAATCGCGACAACGTTTACCAAACTTGCGGCCAAAGAACTTTCTGATAGAGTTCAAAAAAAACTTATTAAAAAAGGTGTTTCTCAAAAGATCGCTCTAGAACTCAGATCCTCTCTCATTGGAACGGTTAATGGGATTTGTGGCGCCCTTCTTGCTGATTTTTGTTACGAGGGCGGGATTTCTCCAAATGTAAAGATCATCGCAGAAGAAGATGAAGAATTTTTTCTAAGTCAAGCACTCTCGAGCGCTTTAAGTCTTGGAAACGCTCAAGTCTTAGAAACCTTAAGTGCAAAGCTCGGTATTGAAGATTATAGTAAATATATTAATGACATGATGAAAAAAGCAAGATCAAATAATATCACTCCTCAAGCGTTAAAAAAGCAGTCAAAGATTTCTTTAAATGAACAGTTAAGTTACTTAGAAAAAAAATCTAAAAAAGAACCAGAAAAATTGACTTCTGACTTTTTAAAAACATTAAAGTCGGCACTTTCAAAATATGATGAAAGTGTCGACACAACGAAAGGGACTGCTGATTATTTTTCACGTGTAAAAAAGGTCATTCATTCTTTAGAAGAAGGACTTGAACTACCTTGGTCTGAATGGATTGCTTTTTGCAAAAATAAAGCAACTAAAAAATCAGAACATCTCTCTGATCTTATTCAAGAAGAAGCAATGCATGTCTACTCACACCCGTCGTTACATGCTGATATTGAAAAATTCATTAATACTGCCTTTGAGGTAAGTTCTGATGTTCTTACAACTTATCAAGACTATAAAGCAAAACGTGCCCTCATGGATTTTGTCGACCAAGAGGCCCTTCTTCTAAATCTCTTAGAAAATAATTCTGTTCAAGAAAAAATCAAAGAGCGTTTCGATCTTCTTATGATAGATGAGTTTCAAGATACAAGCCCAATTCAACTCGCTATATTTTTAAAAATAGCAAGTCTCGTAAAATACTGCGTTATGGTAGGTGATCCAAAACAAAGTATTTATAGTTTTCGTGGGGCCGATCCCGAGCTTATGAAAGCAGTACTAAGTAAGCTTCCACCTATAAAGGATGAAGACATTCAAGATACATCTTATAGGTCAAGACCTGAGCTTGTTGAAGGGGCAAATAAAATCTTCAGTGAAGCCTTTCGTAATTCACTTTTAAAAAAACATATAGTTTTAAAACCCATAAGAACTGATGAAAAAAATGCGCCATCTGCATTAAAACAATACGATTTTATTAAATCTTTAGATGAAGGAAAACAAACCAATAAAGACAACGTTAGTGAAAATCTGGCCCAAGAAATTTATCATTTTTTACAAGATTTAAAATCAAGAAAAATTAAAGCAGGGGATATTGCTATCCTTATGAGACAAAATGATGAATGCCTCTGTCTTGCAAGCTACCTAACAGCTCACGGTCTTAAAGTGGCCCTCGCCACAAATGCCCTTCTTGATACGCCAGAAGGAAAACTCGTTCTAGCTTGTCTAAAACTTCTTTTAAATCAAGGTGACCAACTTTCTAAAGCAGAAATTCAAATACTTTCTTCAAATGATGGTGACTCTAGCAAAGTTCTAAATGAAAGATTGATGACGATCGGAACAAATAATCCTGAATCGCATCCCTTAATTCTCACGATTAACAAACTAAGAGAAGAAATTATTAATCTCACTCCACTTGAAATCTTTGATCAACTCGTTTTAAGAACTCGCTTAGATCAGTATGTAGGAACATGGGAACGTAAAGACAAACGTCTTCAAAACCTAATCTCTTTTAGAAAACATTTTGAGTCCTACCAAGAACGCTGCCTTCGTCTTAATATGGCAGCAACTCTTCCAGGTTTAGTACTTTATCTTTCTAATCTAAATGATTCAGGTAAAGACACTCAAGCCGAATCAAGAGGGGCGGACGCTATCAGTATTTTAACTTACCACCGTTCCAAGGGGCTTGAGTGGCCAGTTGTCTTTTTAGCTTCCTTAGATTCAAAACTTAAAACCCGTGAGTATGGTGTCAGCGCAATAGGAGATTTTGATAAATTTGATCCCGAAAATCCTCTTGAAGGCCGTTATATACGATTGGGACTAAACCCATTTGGAAAACAATGTGCCAAAACAACGTATGAAGAAAATCTTAAAGCTTCAGCTATCTACACACGTTTTAAAAATGAGGCCGAAGAAGAAGACAAGCGTCTTTTTTACGTAGGTTACACAAGGGCAAGAGATGAGCTAATTTTTGTCACCACTAAAAATAATGATTCGTGGCCTAAGCGTGTCTGCCCTAGTTTTACTTTCCCTGAAGATAAAAAGGAGATAACACTTTCAAAAGATATAATATATCAAGCAAAATCAAAAAAAAGTAACGTAAAATACTTCCCCATAATTGAAAGCGACACTACTTTTAAAAAAAGAAATACTTCTCCAAGCGATTTTATTAGTAAAGAAGGCGAATACAAGATAAATCTTTCTGAGCAAATTTCCTATGGCACGAGAATAAAAATGAAGGGTAAAATTGATGATAATCTTTTAGGAGACGCCATTCATCATATGCTTTGTCTTGGGCCAGATGCTGATCTCGACCAACTAATGAAAAATCATAGTTTAGAAAGTATTATTGATAAAGATTCTTTTCTTGAAAATAGAAAAGCTTTCTTTAATTATCTAAAAACTTTTTTTGGTGATTATACACTTAAAACAGAAATCCCAATGAAATTTAATGATCAAGGTCAAATTATGTCTGGAATAGCAGACATGATTCTTGAAACAAAAGATGGCCTTGTCCTTATTGATCATAAAACATTTCAAGGTACAGACATCTTAAAACATTCCGAAAAATACAAAGGTCAACTTTGGGCCTATCAAAAAATGGCGGAAGGAAAATTTAAAAAAGTTTTTCTGAATTATTTTATGCAAGGAATTTTTATTGGCCAATGATATTTTAAAACTTAAAATTTTAAATATAATTTTATAAAACTGCAGTTTTGTTAGGCTGATCTATTTTAAAATTTTCTGAATTTAAAGCAACCAGCTCTACGCGCTCCGAGCAGTCAATAGCTCGGAAAGCGCTTTTTGTGGGGTTGTTTGAAGCTTTCATGATAGCACTAGAATTTATACTAAACGATTTG
>Ga0247844_1007830_pt1 | contig 11874 bp, 10 predicted proteins | sample LaCtaG_FD_192421 | JGI IMG/M metagenome (GOLD analysis project Ga0247844, IMG submission 192421) | Freshwater microbial communities from meromictic Lake La Cruz, Castile-La Mancha, Spain - LaCruzMarch201714.5m_1 | ecosystem: Environmental > Aquatic > Freshwater > Lake | place: Spain: Castile-La...
GGATGTGGTCGGGCATGCCGCCGATGGCAAGCAATTTGTGTCCACGGGTTTGGATTACACCCGTGGTGTATTGGTACAACCGATCTTCCCAGGATGGGAGGATCAATGCCTGGCGGTGTTTGACGGCGAAAACCGTCTGGATGTAGAGTTGGGAGAAGACGTCGGCCATGATGGAGCGGTTTGTTGTGTGGTCTATGGGGCAAATATACGGGATATTTTTTAATTAAAACACAAATTGTTTTAAAAAAAATCCGCACGTTGAATGTGCTACAAATGTTGGGCCTCTCCGAGGCCGCTAAGCATGCACACATACACATTTTACAAATGTTGGGCCTCTCCGAGGCCTTGAACACACAACCGATTTTGGGGCTACAAATGTTGGGCCTCTCCGAGGCCGCTAAGCATGCTCACATGCACATTTTACAAATGTTGGGCCTCTCCGAGGCCAGGGGGATGAATCAGAAGGGTAAACCGGCTGTGTTTCGGCCCAATATTTGAACGCATGCAATCCAACGGGCAACCTGCAAAGGCTCCAACCGGGTGATTCGCGGCGGGTCGTGGAACAACGACCCGACCAACTGCCGTGTAGCGAACCGCAACAACAACACGCCGGACAACCGCAACAACAACGTTGGCTTCCGCCTTGCCAATACAGGGATAAGCTCGCCTGAAGGACGTACGCTACGGTGTGCGCCCCCGTGCGGCTTTCTGTCCAGCAGTTTGTCCTGCCCCCAAACCATTTCGGATTTGGGGCGAAAACGTTTTCAGACGGCCCGCTTGGTAGCCCCTCACAAGGCGAACAGCGGGCCGTTTTTTTTGCCCCGCGCATCATATATACACCATATATACAAACACTGGTGACACATAAACACTACGTGGTTATATATGCAACATATATGCTGACGCATTTGGCTCCGCCCCGAAAAAAAAAGCGGGGTGTGCCAGTTGCCTGACACACCCCGCTGAATCGTCTTAAAAGGTAAAAAGGTAAAAAACAAAAAAGGTTAAAAAGTCCTGGCAAGGCGGAAGCCAACGTTGAAGTTGCGGTAGCCCGGCGTGTCGTTGCGGCGGTTCGCTACACGGCAGTAGGTCGGGTCGCGGTTCCACGACCCGCCGCGAAACACCCGGCTGGAGCCAGACGTCGGGCCTGTAGGGTTGGTTTGGCTACTGGAGGGGTAATCGCCGTACCAGTCCTGGCACCACTCCCATACATTGCCGGTCATGTCGTGCAGGCCCAGTTCGTTGGCTTTTTTGCCTTTTACCGGGTGGGTTTTGCTGTCGGAATTGCCGGTGTACCAAGCCACCTCGTCTATGTTGTTGCTGCCGGCGTACCGGGTGCCCCGGCTTTGGGCACCGCCCCGGGCGGCGTATTCCCATTCGGCCTCGGTGGGCAGGCGGTACCGGGCGTTGCCGCTGCGGGCGTTGAGCCTGGAGAGGAAATCCTGTATGTCGTTCCAACTGACCCGTTCTACGGGGCATTGGTCGCAGCCCTTGAAACGCAGCTCCGCCGGATCGCTGCCCATCACGGCCCGCCACTGGGCCTGGGTCACTTCGGTTTGGCCCATGTAGTAGTCGCTCAGGGACACGGGGTGTACGGGTTTTTCGTCGCTACTGCAATCGGATTGTTCGCTGGTACAGCCCATGTTGAAGGTTCCGCCTTTCACTTTGATGAAGGTGCCTGCGAGGGGATCGGTGTAGGACTCCGGTTTGTCTGTAACATAGGGGCATCCTGTGTTTGCAGCAGGGCCTTTTTCGGCCGGGCATTTGTCTTTATGGTCGGGTATGCCATCGCCGTCGGAGTCGGGGCAGCCCTGCCAGTCAATTTTGCCGTAGGCATCGGGGCATTGGTCTTTGTCGTCTACGGTGCCGTCATTGTCGCGGTCGCGCAGGGGGCATCCGTTGTTGGCTGCTGTACCGGGTTCGTAGGGGCATCGGTCGTCTTTATCGGCTATACCGTCGTGGTCGCCGTCGGGGCATCCGAGCAGGGAGCCGGGGTCATCGGGGCAGGCGTCGGTTTTGTCGGGGCGGCCGTCGCCGTCGCGGTCGGCGTCTATGGGTGGGGGCTGGTCCTGGCGGGGGGTTTGGGCGGGGTTGGTGGTGGGGGTTATGGTTTTGACGCGGAGAATGGGGAAGTCGGAGCCGGTACTGCGGAGCACACGCACCTTTTGGGGCGATTCGATGTCGGCGGTTCGGATGCGCACGGCCTCGGTCATGTAGTTTTCGAGGTTCAGGGCGCCGAGGAAGCCGTTGGCGTCGGCCTGGGGGCTGATGGTGCGTTTGAGCTGAGGGTCATAGCAGCTCTTGCCCTCAATGCAGTCAAGCAGTGTTTGGGCGAAGTAACCATGGCCACAGGTGGGGCACTCCCATGATTTCTGGTCGGAAGAGGAGGAACTGATGACCATCGAATTTTTGTCGGTAGCGCTCAGGGCTTCGGCCAGTTGCCTGGAGGCCTGGTCAACCGAAAGGGCGAAAGCGCCTTCTTGCAGGTTTTTACCCAATGCGCTTTTGGCAAAGGAGCCGGAGTGGCAGGCGTCTATGAGCACGACATAGTTGCAGCCAAGGGAGGCGAGTTTGGCTTTCAGGTCGTCTTTGCTGAGGAGGGTAGCATAGGGGTCTTTGGGGTCGAAGTCGTAAGGAACGAGGCCATTTTCGACGCCGTGTCCGCTGAAAAAGAGGACAAAAAGGTCATTGCCGGTTACGAGGCGGCCCATGCGGTCCAGTTCGGAGCGCACCGCGCTGCGGGTAGCGGCAGCGTCGGTGACCACCTTCACTTCCATGACGGCGTACAGGTCGGTTTGCCGGCGCAGGGCGGCGGCTACATCGCGGGCATCGTCGGCACAATAGTTGAGGTTCAGGCGGGCGTCTTTGTAGGTTTCCACGCCTATGGAGAGGACAAAAAGTTCGGCTTTTTGAGCGTACAGGTTAGCGGAGCATGCAAGGGCGAGGAGGAAAAGGAGAGGGTATTTCATGGGTCAGTGGCGGTGGTTTACAGCAACATGCAAAAATATTTATTTTATAGAAACAGGGTGGCACAAAAAGCCACCCTGTCGTCAATTACTTGATCAGTTCAAAATAGGTAGCGTTGCTACTGAAGTAACTATGGTTGTCGGTGGTTTGGCCATACCGCACGCCATATCGGTCTTTTCCGCCATAGGTGGGCGTCCAGAGCGTGACTTCAGCGCCATTGGGAAATACGCCACAGACATAAATGGTGCCATCGGGGAAGGTGTACTCGTGCTGGATGTCGGCGCACAGGTATTGGAGCATGCTTTTGGCTTCGGCCTTGTTGGCATTTCCGGGTTTGTAGACAAAACCGAGGAGGCCAAACCGGATGGACGCTTCATCAGGGGGAGCATTGCACAGGGTACTTCCCGAGGCGCATGCGCACACCGGGGGCACTTCAGCGCGCACGAGAAAAGCGTTACGGACGGCTTTGCCAGTCGGGTCGTCAAAGTAAATGCCGCGGGGACCACGGTCCAGTCCCAGATTTTGATCGCATTGGCCTGGTTCGGCAGAGTTTCGGCCAATGGACTGATAGACTATTTTTTGGCCGATCTGGTTTGCCAGCACGATGCCGATGTGCACAACCTTCCCATCAGCGTCTTTCCAGTATAGTATATCGCCGATTCGAAGTGTTTTGGTATCGGTCACCTTGCCGTAGTCCACAAAATTTATGGATTTCAAAGCAGGGGAAGCATTATGTACTGCATTGTTGAGGGTACTTACGGCTCTTTGTGCATCGGCGTTTCCCTCCGGTATGGCAATATTAGCGGCCTTAAAAATTTGGTACATGAATCCGGAGCAATCGAGGCCATAGATGGAATGGTCACAAGCAGCACTGCCGCCCGGCGGCTTTTGGCGCACATCAAAGACTTTAGAACCCCAGGAGTAGGCCAGTCCGTATTGTTTGGGTTTACCGGGGCCTTCATCGTTGTACTTATAGAGGCTGCGGTTGGAGAGGTTCCAGGCAGCGGCCGATATACGGGCGACCAGGAGCGTTCGCGCTTCGGTGGGGGTCATGCCGGCGTAGGGGTCGTTGTTTCGGAGCCAGGTTTTGGCAAATGCGGAATCTATTTCCTGAAGATAGGCTTTAAGGGTCATTCCGTTGGGCAGCAGGATGTTTTCCGGGGTAACATCGGCGGCATCGGGCAGGCTGTCCAAAACGGAGAGCAGTTCGGCCGGGGTTTCGTCGGTGGTGTTGTTTGGCGGCGTGTCGTTGTCTTTTTTGCAGGCGACAAAGAGCGTCAGGCCAAGAAACAGGAGAAGGTGGCGGGTTTTCATTCAACAAAAGTTGGGTGGGTGAGGAGGTGGGTGAATATCAGGCATTGAAAAGGTGCCGGATAGCTGCGTATCCGACTGCCATGCAAAAGTACAGGCTTGAGTCAGCTGATGCGTCTTAACAAATGCATAATAAATGTCAACTAAATTCAAATTGGGTAAACCTTAACGCTGTAGATTAAAAAAAGGTTAATGTGCAGCATTTAAAAAACAATACATACTTTTGGGGCATTAGGCCGATGCACATCATTGAGGCATAATCAACGTAATCGTGCAACGCGCCGAGACCATTTAACCAAACCAGAATCCAATGAAAAGCGGTTTACCCTTTCTTTTTGTCCTGCTATTTTTGAGTGTGTCTAACTGGTGCGCAGCGCAAAAGCCCGGTTTACACATCATCTCTATTGGCATCAGTGAGTATGCATTACAGGCCATCAACTTGCGTTTTGCAAAGAGCGATGCGGAAGAGTTGGCGCAGGCTTTTTATAACCAGCCTCAATTATGGCAGGTAAAAACCGTACACGTACTGACCAACCAGCAAGCTACGCGGCAGAATATACTGCATCACATGCGAATGGTAACTGCACAGGCTCAAAAAGAGGACTTTGTGGTCATCGTGTATTCAGGCCACGGCACACTCAACAGTATAGTGCCCTACGATTACAGCCCTCATAACCCTTTGGGCACTACCATTAACAAAGATACCTTATATAGCTGCATCAACCGTTTGCCTTGCGGGTACATGATGATATTTGATGCTTGTTACAGTGCTGGTTTTGTAAAAACCAGTTCATTTGCTAACGATAAGGATTTAATGCTTTCGAACAACGACGATGAAGAGGTGGCTAAAGCCGTAAAGGAATTGGTGGCAGCGCTTACAGCAACGGATAAACCTAATTTTATATACGCATCCAGTTCGTCTTCCAAAAAATCGTGGGAATGCGAAAGCTGCAAACACGGTTATTTGATACAGGGGTTCTTAGATGCTTTTGTCAACAAGCCATTTTCCACTACAGGGAAGCCCGATATGCTTGCAGATGCCAACAGGGATGGATTTCTTAATTTTTACGAATTGGACGACTATGTAAAGCAATTCGTTAAAACAAAGGCCAGTATCGAACGCGACACCCAACAAGTGTATTCTACGGGCACTTTTGGTGAAAAGTTTCCGGTGGTAAGGGCATTAAAAGGCGAATTGGACAGGGCCGACAGTGATGGGGACAAAGTTTATGACATTTTTGATGCCTGCCCAAATGAAGTGGGCGATGTGTTAAAGAGGGGATGCAAGGAGCTTCATCCAGCTTCATATCTGGAACCCATGTGCGGTAATATGATGCGTATAAAAGGAAAAGCATTTCAAATGGGCAACAACAACGGGCTCAATGATGAATACCCCGAACACGCGGTGGTGCTGCCCGATTACTACATAGGCCAAACAGAAATTACGCGTCAGCAATGGCACCGGGTGATGGGATTGGCATACAACGACGACGGATGTCCGGACTGCCCCATAACTGGTGTTTCCTGGAATGAGGTGCAGGTCTTTTTGGATACGCTGTACAAGCGTACCGGTATCCGTTATCGATTACCAACGGAAGCAGAATGGGAGTTGGCGGCGTCCAATACTGCCAGTGTGAATGACATTTCTGCAAAAGGGAATGGATTAGACAGCATGACCATTCAACAATGTGCATGGTTCATGGGCAATGCACAGCAAACGGTACACCCTGTTTCCAATAAGATTGCCAACGGAAATAAGCTTTATGATGTGCTTGGCAACGCATGGGAGTGGTGCTCGGACTGGTACGACTATAAATACTACAAAAACGCACCGGAATTGAGCCCGTCGGGGCCTGAAAAAGGAAGAGAAAAAGTACGCAGGGGTGGCTCCATTTCTAGTTCTGTGGCTGGGTGCCAGTATACCAACAGAGGCTATGCGCCTGCTGATGCCAAACTAAACGACACCGGATTCCGTTTAGCCCGAACAATACCTGTACAGCAACCGTAAAGGCACTAATGCTTTCTGGTGATTAATAACTCCATCTGGGGCAATTGTTCTCTGCCAAATGCCCGGGCCACTTCTGCCGTGCGCTTGCTTACATCCTGAAGAAAATTTTTCCAGTTGTGCACATCCGGGTTGACATTTTGAACCTGGCAAACTTTGTCCAATTGTTCAAAGAAACAGTTGGTGAATATCCCGCCTGAGTACGACATATACTCGGCGCTTTGCCCTACTTGCGATCCTGAAATTTTGATTACGCCTTGATAAGCTGTAAATAAGTGCTTTGCAGATGAATTTGTTGATGCATTAAAACCAGAGATGGGGGCAACACTCATGGCTGCGAGTTGGGTGTTTTTTTGGGTCAGGGTACCGATGTTGCAGCAATCTGCTTGCATGATCAGCAACTTTGGTTTATGCACAGCCAACAAAGCAGAAAGCCCGTCCATACACAGTGGTTTTGATCCGGGCATGAGCATACATGGCCACACGTTTCTACCACTGTTGACACCGTGCCCGGAGTAAAAGCACCAGATAATGTCATTGGGCGCAGGATGTATTTTAGCCAACCCGCTTACGACCGTATCTGTATGGAAACGTTCTTTTGAAAAATCATATACCACAAGTTTGTATTCAATCAGGTCTGCTATGGTACGGGTATGCGACTTGATGAGTTGAATATTTTGTTCCACGCTTGCACCAAGCACAGGTGCCTCTACATCGCTGATAATGATGGCGTGTAGTCGCGGGGGCTGGCTTTGAAGCGAAGCCATGTTGCACCAAAGAAAGATAAACAGGCACGCATTCAAACTGATCCTTCTGCGCTTAGCGGTAAGTGCCATCCTGAAAATCGTCGCTGAACAAGAATATAGGTTCTTGCTCTTTGGTGAGGTTTTCGGCCATCAGCATGGTTTTGTTGCGCGCTTGTTGCAGCCAGTCGAGCCAGGAACCAGTACAAGAAGCTGCGCTGGCAAACGAGTTGGTGAACAAGCTGCCTGTACCTGGGCGGCCAAAGGCAAACTTTCCTGGTTTGGCGGCGCATACCATAACATCGCCTTTTGACTGCAAGAACAGTTTTTCGAAAAATGGCCCACCATCGCAAAAGGGGACGGTCAAGGGCTTAATCAGGTTAACATCCCAGTTGCAACAATCGAACATGGTAACTACCAGTCGTGCATTTGTTCCTTTTAACACTTCATGCAACCCGGTAAGAGGCGTTTCGCTGTCATGAGTTTGAGGCCAGGCATCATAATTTCTTCCGTGACCACTGTAGTAAAACCATACCACGTCGTCGGTACCGATGTTGTAGTCTGGCAACTGCCTTGCGAAGGCGCTCAAACTAAATGATTCATCGTGTAGCGTGTGGATGTTGATTTTAACGCCCTCTTCTGCCAAATCTTGTTTAATTTGGGTACTCAACCTGTTTATGGTTTCTGCATCTGTCACAACACCAACGGACTGGTCGTTTTGGGTCATGATGAACAGGTGAATGGTTACCGTTTGGGTAACTTCAATGAGAACTTTGCCTGTATTGTACCTTATATTGCTATAGGCTGTAAGCCCCAAACACATTACAAAGGTACATAGCAACAAACGACGATGATGAAAAATTGGCAGAAACATGCAGTTAATTTTTGTATAAACAGTGTCAGTAGGTATATCGGGACGGCCGGAAAGAGCCATCCCGACATACACGTTTATTAGCGCTTAATGATGGGGTCTTCGGGTTCGTAATTGAACTTTTTACCCACCCAGGGTTTGAGGTTAACACCATCGAATCCGGGGTTCCATCGCTTAAGGTCAGCTACAGAAATATCAACCTGGATGCCGTAGGCTTCAGGAATCATTTTTTCGAGTTTGGCGATGATTCCGTTTACGGAATCGGTCTCCCGTATTTTAAGGGAAGGAGCGGCTATTGGTGTAGTATTGCCCGTATTTTCGCTGGCATATACGGGCTCTTGGGTTTTACCGCTTTGGTTAGACAAGCGCAGTGTTTGTCCTTTAACGTAATCAAAAACATTGTCCCAGTTGAGGCTGCTTTCGTTTTTCAAAGCATCAACCAGCACCGCAGTGTACATGCCGCCTGTTTGACGAGAGCCATAAGAATACTGCCCGGATTTACAGCTGGCAGAGATGTAGTTCCCTTTTGATTCAAAAAACAGGGTTACAAAGTTGACCATTTTGGGTTGGAGACCTACCGGAGCTGCGGCTATAGGTTCATCCCAGTTGCAGCAGTCGTAAGTAACCAGCGTAAGCCTGGCACCAGTGCTTTTTAGGCGCGCATGCACCCAGGTTTCTTTCAGTTCCGTTTCGTCTGTTCGGGGCCAGTTGTCGTAAGTAACACCATGTCCAGAATAGTAGAACCAAACAGCGTCTATCGAACTGATGGATGCATTGTTCAACAGTTGGTCCACGTAGGACTCTGTGGCATTGGCTGCGTCAATTGTCACTGCGGAAACTGTTTTACCGGTAAGGGTTTGGATTTCCTGTGCGAGCCGGCTCATGGTCTGCTTGTCGACCGTAGAACCGATTTCGGGGGCATTTTGAGTAACGATGAACAGGTGCAACTTGGGCTGTTGTGCAAAAACAACGGAGAGGCCAAACATCAGCAAACATAATGTTAATGTGATTTGGCGGGTGAATGAAAAGGCTTTCATGGTAAGAGGTATGCTGGTTTAAGAAAAGGAGTGGAAGTGGCAGGTCAGTAGTAATGCAGACAACATCAGCGCACGCGGACTTTGTCGTCTTTTTTCAGTTTGGTGGGGTCTAAGCCCGGATTAAGTTCTTTGATTTTGTCTACGGTAGTGTTGTATTTTTTTGCAAGACTGTAAATGGTATCATGATTAGACTTAATCACATGGTACTCTTCAATGGGTGGAGGCGTATTATTGGCCTGGTTTCTTCTATTGTTATTGCCCGAATTGCTATTGTTGGATTGCGTTGCTGAGGCATTCCCTTGTGCTGCCTGCTGCTCAGGCGCATTTTCCTCTCTGGGCGGATTCGGGCTGGTTGTAGCAGGCGGTACAGTTGGATCGGTCTGGCCCATGCTTTCCTGGAAAATGCCTTTGAATACGGGTAGTAACAGATCTCTACCCTGTTTGAGCAACTCTTTTGTGGTAATCACGTCTGCTCCTTCGCTGAATTTAATCGGGTTGCAATTTTTGCGCAACATGAGCATGACCTGAGTGGTTTTTTCACCTTCATGAAAAATTAACCCATAATCAGGGTCGAAACCACATTTTGGAAGATAGCCTGAAGTGTCATAATTGTTGGCCTGACATAGAAGGTTTCTAAGTGTTTTGATGGTGTAGTCATCTGCAATCACTTTTTCCTCTTTAACAACGAATCCGAACAGTGCGTTGTCGGGTTGTTTGGTGGTATGTCCTCTGGCGTCTTGTTCAAACATCACTGCTGTAACTTTATCTGCATTGGTGACCATGCGGTTATAGCTGCTTGGGGTCAAAAAAGTAATGTTCTCGGAGTGCGGTTGTGCGCAGGCATTGTACACTATTGAGCACAAAATCAACACTTGGAAAACAAATATTTTGTGAAAATTGCACTTTTGCATAGTTTTAAGTCTTAAGTTTGGCATGTTGGTTAAACATTAATTTTGTTTCCAGTACGGTTTTTGAGTTTCACCGGCTTGTCTTGCAAGGCTTGTTGTACTCTCTGAAATACGACTGCAGAGCAGCTTCCAATCCGTGCTTACAGGAGAACCGACCTTAATGGCTTCCGAAAAAGCAGACATGAAAGCGGTAGTAAAGAAACCGTGTAAACCCGTTATGGTGTAAGATAGCTGGCCTTTTTCACTGCTGCAAACCAGAAAATCACCACTTGCATGCTTGAAGAGTGCTTGTATGCGAGCGGGATCCCAATTTTGGTCGGAATAATGAGTAGTTTTGTTCCAACTGACACTACTCATCTGGTCTTGCACTTGTTCCTTATTGCAGGCTTCGGCGAAACACAACAGGAGTCTGTGTGGTTTGGATTTGAGGGTGTAATACACCTCATCGAGACTTTTATTGCGCAAACTCGGATCATCTGTTTTACTACCCAACAGCATAGTTGGAAAGGAGCTGTACCCATTATTAAAGCCGTGGCCAACGTAGTAAAACAGGATTGCATCGTCGGAAGAAGTGTTTAACCCCGTTATCACAGCGTTGACTTCTTGCAACGTGAATTGATCCCTTCCAGAGCGTTGGACAAAGTTCACAGACATTTGGCTGTGATCTTTGAGTGCCTTTATGAAGATTCTCTCGAAAAATTCATTTGTCTTTCCCGCAGAAATGCCTATTTGAGGATCGTCCCTATCCGTAAATACGATTACATGTATTTTCGAAGAAAGTTGAATATTTAAGTAAGGGGCGACTTCAGACAGGTCGCGATCTTGAACAAAAATACCACGTTGCCAGACACCGCATTTTGTAATATTACCTTTAATATCGTACTCTACGCCATAACCATTGGGACTGTCGTATTGAAACTGAGCCTCTACCCTTCCTCCTTTGCCAAAGTAATAAACGCCTACGCCACTTTTTTGTCCATTTGCATAGCTACCTTCAAATCGATCACCTGAATATACGGATTGGGGGCCATACGTGTATGCGCCTTTACCATCTTGTTTTCCCAAGGCAAACTGGCCGTCGTATGTGTCTCCATTGTACATTTTAAGTGTACCCCGCCCATGTTCTCGGTCCTTACTCCAATAACCTTCATAACTGCTTTGATCTTTGTACCGCTGAACACCAAATCCGTTCCTACGCCCTTCCGCCCATTCTCCTTCATAATGCGTTCGGTAATCGGAGTCATCGTCATACGTACCTTTACCATGTCTTAGTCCGTTACTCCAATACCCCTTGTAAGTTGAACCGCTTGTATATTCGATTTCGCCATAGCCATGTTTTTCACCATTACTCCATGAACCTTCATAGACTTCGTTGCCATCGGCCCTTGCAATGATTAATCTGCCATTTCCATCCCTTTTTCCGTTGGAAAAATAACCTTCATAACTCCATCCCGATGCCTTTAATCGTCCAAAACCATTAATACAATCTCCTTCAAGACATTCCGTTTGCCCCAACAAATCATAACTTAAAAATAGGGAAACGAACAAAATTAAAATGTAGTAATATAACGTTTTCATTGGAAGTTTGTTGTTTTACATGGCAAAAGTGCAGTCATTATTCTATCAAAACAAGCGCCGTTAATAAAATTAACAAAACATTAAGCATAAGTATCATAAACTTTTCCTTTTCAAACTAAAGTCAATAAATTTGGTTGCTCTATCGCGAGAACCATAACCTTAAAATCTAAAGTTATCAGTAACCCTTTTTCTCCAAACAGGATAAACATGCCCAACACCACTCCATCAACCCACCCGTCCAACAACCACACCGGCAATACCCATAAAATGCTGCTTCTCCTGGCTTTCCTCGCCCCGGCAGCGCTGTATGCCCAAGACCTCCATTTAGAACAGTTTAACCAAAATCGACTGCACCGGACCGAACAGGCCATGTGGATATTGGGCGGTTGGGCGGCAGCCAACATTGCCGTTGGGGCCATAGGCATGGGCCAAACCAGTGGTGCCCAAAAAGCAT
>Ga0247844_1007831_pt1 | contig 11874 bp, 2 predicted proteins | sample LaCtaG_FD_192421 | JGI IMG/M metagenome (GOLD analysis project Ga0247844, IMG submission 192421) | Freshwater microbial communities from meromictic Lake La Cruz, Castile-La Mancha, Spain - LaCruzMarch201714.5m_1 | ecosystem: Environmental > Aquatic > Freshwater > Lake | place: Spain: Castile-La...
TTATGGCTTCCGCACGGAAAACGCTCGCGAAGTCGCTCTTTATCATGCTCTTGGAAAATTACCGGAACCCAGTTTCACCCACAGTTTTTTTTAGACAGGCGATATTCGTAACCCTCTGTAGCTCCCGGTGCCTCAGAGAGGTGTCTCCCACTATAAAGATCAACAGGAAAAGCAAAGCGGCGACAAATGCCTTCTTTCCTATAACAATACGCAGAACGGCCATCCTAAATACTCAACCTTCGTCCTCTTCCCCACCGCCATAGCCAAGGACCTCGACAGAGATGATCGACGGGGTCTCGATGGATTCCTGCGGCTGCTGGGTTGCCTGGTTGGCCACAGACTGGGCGGCATTGTTCGCGGCGGCGGTGGATGAGGAGCCGGATGTCAGCCCGCCGACGTTCGGAGCTGCCGCAGTCGGAGCAGAGGGAACTCCTGACGTTGTACCTCCTGTCGAGATATTACCCGCATTTAAAACGGCTGTGGCGGCGATACTTAGATTGCCAGTGGCACGGATGCCTGCATCGCCAGCATCTACAACTCCCTCTACAGCGATCAAATCGACGTCGCCGGGTTCGACCCCCTCGACAGTGGCGAGCACCCCGATACCTCCGCCAGTGGCCAAGCCGGCTAGATCGGTCTCAAGATAGCCGCTCTGGGGATCGATGAGAACGCGGGTTGGGGGTGCCGACTGAACCGTCTTCGAGGAAGTTCCTGCCGCAATATCCCCCGTGGAGGACCAGATCACGATGTTGCCACCCCGGAGAGTGAAAATACGACCGATCCCAATATCGACATCCTTCTTGGTGAAGATGTTGATATTCCCACCACTTTCGGTCACGACTCCCGGCGGAATCTCAGTTTCACCTGTGCCAAAAGTGGAGGAAAGCTCAAGCTTGCCTCCCGTGGAAAACAGACTTATGTTGCCCCCGCTCTTTGTTCGGATGTCCCGCGAACGGGCAAGAATGTCTCCTAGCGAGGATCCTTCCGGGAAAAGCAACGAAATGGCCGCGAACCCTTCGTCGTAACCCCCCGCGTCTCCTCCTGCTGCGGCACGCCCGGCATCACGCAGCACCAGATAAAACACTTCCAGTGCCACGCGGTTTTTTTCCTCTGCTGATAGGGAGTCGAATCCTTTCACCCCCAGCTCCTCGAGATAGGAGTCGCCGTTTCCTCCGGAGACGTATTCGTCAATGAACGCCTGCATCTTGAGCGTGCTTCCCCCGAGTCCGTTGGCCAGGCCTCCCAACCCGGCACCCACAACGAGATTCGCGCCAGTTGAGGGAAGAAAGGGGTTGCGGGCATTCCCAATGCTGGTGATTCCCGAGCCGGTCCCGTCGGAGTTCACCGCGCCCGTGCCGAGATCAATATTCCTGCCTGCAAGAACCTGTAGCGTTCCCGGTCCACTGATCTGGATATCTCCCACCTGTGGGCCTTCTCCGGTGCCAAGAATATTTCCCGAGGAGATGCTTTGCGCACGGAGGGCAGTGTTTGCGTTGTAGGGAATGATGTCGCGCCCGGCACTGACCACCGAGACATCTTCTCTGTTGGCGTTCTGAATATAGAAGGAAATATCCGTTATATCCCGCGAGGCAAGAACCCGCGACGACTTTGAAGAAAAGAGCGACAGTCCCGTGATATCCCCTCCGGAGGCGTAGATCCGCATGGGTTGCAGATCCCCCGCATGCAGCACCCCACGGGCGTGCAGAGCCTGCTTCACACTGATGGAGGCTTTGCTTCCCGAGGAAGATCCCGTTTCATCAAAGAACTGCTTCAGAAATTCCCCGCTGGTCAACCGGCCCGAGGGCGAAAGCACGCTGTTCAGCGATGTAGGATCAGCATCGGAGAGATTGATCCGTGAGGATCCCCACAAGAGACCGGTCACCTGGCTGCTGTTTTTTCCAATCCCGCTGCCCTGAAGCCCAACGATCTGACCCGCTGCCAGAAGTTCCAGAGTTCCCGATGCTGAGGGAAACAGCGTTAGGTCACCCACAATGTTCAGATCTCCACCAAAGGACACACTCCGCAGATTTGGAGCTGCCAAAGTGGATACCGTCGCGAAGGCCTCCAAGCTCCTTTCCGCAAGCCGGATCCAAGGCTGGTAGTATGCCGCACTCAGGGCAACGGGATTGCCCGGATTGATAAGAGACGTATTAAAAAGATTCTGCGTTTCAAGAGACGCCATAAATATCGGCACGGAGGAGCCGATGCCCTCCAGGGTGGCAGCCAAGCGGTGGGTAATGCTGCCGCCGAGCGAGAAGACATCCACGCTGGAGGTCGGCGAATACGTACTGAAGTACGAGTTGTACCAAAGTTTGTTGTTCAGCCCCGGAGGTAAAAGGAAGGGATTGAGGGTCGGTCCGATGAGGACATCCTTCCGGGCGCTGAGGGCAAAGGATCCCTTACCGAGGAACAAGGTCGTGGGCAGCCAGGTGCGCTGATCCTGCGGATCGTCAACGCCCTGCAAAACTCCAAACGAGGGGGATCGGGATTTGTTCGTCGTGATTTGCCCCCCAGCAGAAAGAACACCTGCCCCACGCTCTACGTAATACATCCCCCCGTCGATATTGTTGCCCGCACTCACCAGCAAATCTCCACCGCCCAACTCCAGGATCAAACTCCCGTTGGGGGCAATATTCCCTCCGGCATTCCTTCCAGCCATTCTGGCATTCGTCGGCGCGACGGCATCCACGTTGACAATGTCGTCGCCTGCCACCAACCCCACATCCCCTCCTCCCAGCGTCCCCACTCCCTCAAAGAAGTTGCTGTAATCCACCCACCAGGTTGTCGAGGCTGAGGGGTCTACCAAATCGTTGTATGTGATCGAGGTGAACGTCGAACCCTCCACATCTCCTCGCCGGAACAGCCAGTTTGTCGGCTGCTGGCGCGAGGAGTCGGCTATTAGATTTCCTGTGTTGGTCCCTGTGTCTGTTGTGTAGTGGCCGATGTTTGCGCCCGCACGAATCGAGATGTCGCCGCCCGCAAAAGACCACTGCGGAATCCTTCTGTTCAGCCCGTTTTCATCGACAAACAATTTTCCATAGAATTGCTGGGCGGCACCCAGAGAGTTGTTATCCTGCGTGCTGCTGTCCCCGGTCGTGCTTTGGAAGAAAAATGTCGGCGGACGGAAATCGTTGGCTGAAAAAATGCTTTGGGGATCGGGAATCCTGACCCCTGCCGTATAAACGGTGGCGAACTGGTTTCGAAGCCGCACGTCCCTTCCGGCGTTCATGATGATGTCGCCCGTTCCGGTGCGGATCACCTCGTATCTGGTTCCCAAATCTTGTAGGGAGGCTCCGCTTGCTCGTGTGATTCTAAGCGAGTTGCTGGTCAACCCAAGAGTGCCGACGGAGGTATTGCTGGAATTGGGGACCGGCGCGTAGAATTCCCCGACAAGAATCGAACCGGAGTCCGCGCCTAATTGGCCGATGGACAGCACAGCAGCGCTGTTTGCAGCAGAAAGATCCGAGCCGGCTGTGATGCGGTATGTCCAAGACTGGGTATTGAGCGGAAGAAGCGGATTCAGATCCCGTAGTTCGCCTCTCCAAAGAGCTGAGTTTCCATTGGTTTGCCGGGCATTGACATTGGCAACGCTCTGGGAAGCAAAGCCATCGCTGAGCGCATTGTTAAACTTGATGTTCCCAGAGGCCCTCAGGGTCAGAACACCGGGGGCCAGCTTGGGCCCAAAGCGGAAGTCAGCAAGATTCCAGTCCGCTGAATTGATAACTGAGTTGCCGAGGGAGGTGATTTGGTTGCCGGCGGCCGTGGAGAAAGCTCCGATAAGTGCCAGAATCTCCTCGTTGGCCAAGCCAAGGGAAAGATCCCCGGCACTGTTGACAATTTCAACACCCGGAGCGAGGACGAGAATCGAACCCAGACCCTGTGCGTCGGCACCTAGCAGGCGGGCAGTCATGCTGGCATGGTTGGGGGCGGAAAGAAAACTATTGGCGCTTTCATAAACCGTCCGCTGGAGAGTCCCCGCTGTCGGCAATTCGGTTTGTGTGGAGCGCCAGCCAGTGATGAGGCCATTCGTTATTGTGGCCTGGGTATATAGCTCGTACCCCTCTGCAACGATGCTGGAGGCACCCGTGATCGTGGCCCCGATCGCCGCGAGGCGAAGGTCGGCGTTTCCAACGCTCCTTGGAGCCCGCAGGTGCAACGTGCCTCGGAATTGGCCGTAAAAAGCGCTGCTGTTTGGATCGGTATAGCTTCCGGGACGGTACTGAGCAACGGAGAGGTCCACGAAAGAACCTGCCTGCAAATCAAGGAGCGCAGCAAGATTCTGCGTCACCGTCCCGCCGCTATCAGTTGCTGCACCGGCTTCCAGGCGAGTGGAACCGCCCTGACCGGAGCTTGAGAAATTTTGCCCCCTCGCCGATAGCGTCGCTCCGGATTGCAAGGTGATCGACCCCTGTGACACAAGTGCGATATTTCCGCCGGTCGTCCCTGACGCATCAATGAAACCACCAGCCCCGACCGTTATGTCTCCGGCATCGGTGGAAAGCACAAAATTCTTAGCCCGTGCGGTCTCCTGAATCACTACGTTGCCCGTGCGGATGCGAAAGATTCTTTCCTCAAAAAACCCCCCGTCCTGCAGGAGCCTGTTGATGCTCGAAAACGAGCCGAGGGATCCGACATCCAGACTCATGCTGCCGGTGCGGGCTCCAGCTGCAGCGCCCCCGGTAAGGGTGCCGCCAGATGAAAAGACCCCCATGGGGGAGCTCAGATTAAGGTATCCGGCATTGCCACCTCCAGACGCAGAAGCAACCGATACCGCGCTCGATTGTCCAAACGTGATATTGCCTGAATCCGAAGAAATCCTGATCTCTCCGGCATCGGTATATTTGATCGCATCGTAAAACGCCTGTGCTGTCCCGGAGACATGCAACTTACCGCCGATATAGACGTCACCGGTGGTGGCCGCCAAAGAGATCAATCCGCTCGGCAGAATAACATCCGAACTGACGCTTACTCCCATGCCGACGAGTGTGAGGCTGGCCCCAAGTCCAGGCAGAATGGACGCGCTGCCCCCCGAATGGCTGAGGACAATATTCCCCTCACTGGTGATGGCTGTGGTTGCCCCCTTAGCGCCGGTGATAAGGGAACTCGACCCGATAAGGTTGCCGGAGAGACGAAACTCCCCTGTCCCGCTGCCCAGAATGCCGCCGGGCGCGCTGACGACGACGCTGCCAAATTGATCGATGTTCATCGCTCCAGCACCGAACTCGACAATGGAGGCATTCAGGTGCAGGTCGCCCGTGCCAGCGGATACGGCCCCCGGCAAAATCGTTGCCCCCGGGTTATCAAGCACAATTGTGCCCGCATTCAGCGCCGCCGCACGGCCGGCCGTGTTGAATCCGCGAAGCTCCCGTGCTTGTAAATTCAAACGCGAGAGTCGCTGCCCAAAGGCACCAGAGCCATACAAGTCGATGGAGGAATAGCTCTGAAGCGTCAGGGAGTCGGCTTTAGCGAGGCTGTCCAGCAAGATCCCGCCGAGAACAAGCCCGGAATTCGCCTGCAGCGCGCCGGGCGCGTCTAGCTGAATGCCGATCCGCCCGGCGCTGAGCTTCACAACGCTGGATTCGATGCGGGCCGTGTCATCCATGACAAACCGCGCGGAGGAATCCATTGTTACGGACTGCCCTACCAGCCGAACCCCGGCTCCGACCGTTAGCAATGGCGTGTTCGAGGCGGTTGTTCCTGTTCGATTCGATTGCGCGCTGGTATCTGCCGAGATGCGCACGAAGAGGCCGTCGCCAGAAAGGGATAAATTAGCGCTGCCGCTTTCGTGCACTCCAGAAGAAACGAGCGAGCTTTCATTGGCGAAAGTCATCCCTTCGTTTGCAACGAGGATGATCTCTGGCCCGGAGAGAGGAGCCCCCTTGTTATCCACCCTTATCTGCCGCGACCGAACACTCACCGTTGCTGAGGAAGCTCCACCGAAGCGGCGGCCGCCAATCAGCAGGCTCTCTGCCCCCCAGCTTGTGAGTAGTGAGGAATCTAAAACGGCCGTGCCCGCAGGAACCACCGCATTGCCGTCACCGATGAGGATGTCCAGGGGAGTGCTGATATCAACAGCCCCTCCACGGCCCGATGGAGACGATGCAAGAACACCTCCCCTCAAACTCATGCCGGTTTGAGCTTGGAAAACCAAATAACCAGCATCTGTCGGAAGTCTTTGTGGCTCAATTCCGAGTTCCGCCGCGCGCTGCGTGAGGTAGGAGGAAGCATAAAAGGTGTCATATTTCGCCCGCTTGAGGAAGACCGTCGAGGGGGCCACCTCGAACGTGTTACGCACGGAAGGTGTATTGCCCCCCGACGCGACGGCATTGAAGCGGTAGCCGGACACCAAACTGGATCCGTCGGACCGGTTGACGGTCCATCCAACCGTGGCGTTTGAAGGGGTGATCAGATAGGCTCCAGGGAGCAAGGCATAGCGGGCTGGGAGCAGGGTGTATGAGCCCCGCTCAAGTCCTCCGCCTCCGGCCAAATAGATCCGATCACCCGCAGAAAGTCCCTCATTAACGAACCCGGGATCCTCCGTGCGGGAGTTGTATTTGGCGAACGGGGAGTAGCCGAATTCATAGCCGGGTATGATCGCGTAGCTGTCAGACGAAGCGAGGATGTCCTCAGGGCCTCCGTTCCCCTCGATCCACCGAAAAGCCAGCAAGTCTCCTCCCCCGGAAATGTCAACAGTCGAGCCTTGCGCGGTGACAAGGTTCCCGGCAGAGAGAGTAATCTCCTTGGCCTTCAAACCAGCTGTCGTGATGTCGAAGCCCCTTGGGTCGGTCCAGGAGTTGCCGTCAGCGCTGATTCCATAGGGAATGAGGAGCCCCTGGCCTGAAACTGAGGTGACGCTTCCGGAGGCAAGCGTGAGGTTTTTTGTGACAGGAAATGCGAGGGTCGTTCCTGTAATCGGATCCGAAGGTGCTGCTCCCGTGCCATCCCAGCCCAAGCTGATTGCTCCCATGGGGGCTCGAAGGGTTCCACCCTGGGTGATGACTGATGCGTAGATGTTCAACTCCCCTCCGCCTGAATAGGGGGCCGGTCGGGACGCCCCGCCCTTAACCGTCACGGAACCCAGCACCCCCGCTGCCGCATTGGGATCATACGCAATAATGTTGAACACCGACGCGGTTGCGGGAAAAATCTGCCCGGCCGTCATAGTAAGATCACCCCGGATATTAAAGGTGCCCGATCCCCGGATATCGCCGGTGGGTGCATTCAAGGCAGCACGCCCGATGTTCTGCAGGGAGAGAGTTCCGACATCGAGCAAATCCGCCGTGACTGTGAGGCTTCCCGGGCCAAAAGTGGCTGGGAACGTCAACTCCCCGGGAATTCCCTTCACGACCTTCCCGAAATACTGGACAATATCGCCGGGATAGGTGGGATCCCGGAATACCTGCCCAAGTGCCACGTAGGGCGCAGACAAATTCACCTCGCTGTCGGCAGAAATCACGCCGCCGGTGGCCACACGGAGAGCGCGCTTGGCGGCTACAGTGACCGGGCCCTCGAAAGCCACGTTGCCATCAAGGGCCAGGACATCAAATCCTCCCTTATCAAACGCACTCACTCCAAAGTGTCCGTGCTTAATGAAGGAGGCCCCCTTCTTGACGGCGAGGCCGATGCCAACGGCGGGCTGTCCAGCCAAATCGGGAAGTGTTTGAGAAACAGTCAGATTGATTTCGTTGTCAAATGTGTCTCCAGAGGAAAACTTTCCAGATGAGACGAAGAGACTTCCCCCGAGGGCAGAAGGTCCACCCGCCCTTCCAAGCAATGTTGCATTTGAGTAGAGCATTTCGCCTCCTTCCAGAGTGATCATGCCGCCGTCGCTCTCGACCAAAGTGCTATTGGTGTGGCGCGAGTGCAGCGGGGCGTTAACTCCGCTGTTCGCGGCAACTTTCTGCGACGAAAGCAATGCCCCTGTTTCCAAAGGCCGCAGGTCAAGAAAGCCGCTGGAGCCGGAAACGTCCAGCAAGGCGCCGGACTCTGCGACGATGTTTCCCTCGACACTAATTGTTCCTCCAGAGAGGACGCTACCCCTGCGGCGGCCATAGGCATCAGGCTCCAGAAACACGGCTCCAGCAGCGGAGAGTCGGCTTGATGGACCAAGATGAACCGTCGCAAGTGCTGAAGCCGAACCCACTGCAGAGGGGTATTTGAGTGCCCCAGTAATGGAGATGCTGCCACCGGGGGCGTCCACCGTTCCCAGAATGGCCACTGTCTGGCCGTCAAAGGAAACGCTTCCGAGGGGGCCAGCAGAGATGGAGGCGGTTTTTGACAGGACTATATCACCCCTTGCGAGAATCTCGCCAGTAAACGGATCAATCGCTCCCGCAGCATCAAAGGAGAGTTTAATTGAGTCTCGATTTCCTAGGGGTTCCACAATCTGGCGCGCAAGGCCAGCGCCGGCTTGAGGAAAGGGCGTTGCTACTAGGCTTGTCACGATCGGTGAAACCGAAGTGCCCTCGGCAAAAAAGACCGCTGGAATATAGGATCGCGGATCACCGGGCTGTTGCTCTCCAATGCCGTTGAGAGCAAAACTGGAGAAACCTCCCTGGTTAAAGATGTCTTGCGACACCACCAACGTTCCGGGGTGGGATGAAATCCCGCCAATCTGCAAAGTCTGGGCTTGCAGAGTCAGAGATCCCCCCTTCCCGGTCAATCCTCCATAACCGAGCAACTCGGCACCCAAGACAAGCTTACCCCCGAGCAGGGATGGATAGGAAGGGTCCTGACCTGCCTTGAGGGATATCGAGCCGCCATCCCCATATTGGATTTTTCCGCTGCTCGAGAATGAAATCGCTGAGGACGCATTGATCACGCTTCCGGGAACTGTCAGAATGGAAAAAGCTGCCACGTTGACTTTGCCACCATTTCGAGAAATCGGCATGGTGAATCTACGAGGGGAGGTTATCCGGTCATCGACCGTCACCCCTGAAACATCCAGCACCCCCGACGCTCCCAAACGAACAATCCCTCGCTCTGGGTCCGCGATTGGCAGCTCAGTGATCTGCGACTGCGTAAAAGCATAAGGAGATATGTTGTATGCCGTTAGGGCAATTGTCCCTGAAGGAACAGAAATTGAACCGTCTATTGAGACATTCTTTCCCTTCAAGCTGACAGCCCCGCCCGGGCGGGTTCGAAGATTCACACCGGAGGGGATGAGAATATCGCCATCGCTGTTCTCAACATTCACGGTCGTGAATCCCCTCTCCTCCAAATCAGTTGGTGACAAATTGACCACAGAAATCCTTTCAGATGAAGGAAGCCGCGCAGAACCATCGCTTGCCTCAGAAAAGCTGGCCACAGGGGGAAGAGATTTCCCGTTGCCGAAAGTGACGGTGGGTGGGCTGGGCGAAGCGAGACGGTAAATCCCCGAATCTAATCGCTGCGCCGTAAAAGCAAGCGATAGGGTTCCTCCTTTGGGCAGCTTGCTTGTCTGGGCAGTTTTGATTGACAATCGAGAGCCGTCCTCCTGCACCGAAGCGGTGTTTTGACGCATTTGCCTGGGCCCCTCGATGGTCCGCGCGCTCAAAACCCCATCAAGGGCCATGACCGGAGCCACCACAGAAATGGACCCGGCATCCGCCCCCTCCAGATATGTCTGCTCAACGCGCTGCCCCCCCTGATCCAGAGGCACACGAAATGTTTTGTTGACCCCCCACTTGGAAGAGCCCTTGGAAAAATATGGCGTATAAAGCCCGTCATAGACTTTGTCAGGCGTCGCCCTCGAGATATCCAGAATGTTCATTCCCGAGCGGACACGTGATGTCGAAACTTTGCCTCCCTGCCACTCAACATACCCACCAGAGACATCGAGCTCGGCTCCTTGCTGGATAACAACTGCCTCTCCTGAACTTAAAGTGATTGTTCCCCCGGCCACAGTAAGCTGTCCGACCCCTCGTTCAATGAGCCCCGCAAATCCAGAAATATCTCCCAATGGGGTTCCGATCCATTCCCAATCTCCGTAGGTACCACTCTGCCGAACGTCCACGGTCATAGTTAAGCCCCTGAGAACTCCATCGCGTTGCGACGGAGAGCGGGCCAGCTCAGCCCCCCGCATTTCCAATTCAAGGATATTTTGGGAAATCGGCACTTTGATATATGTCGACCCCGAGACATCAACAAGGGCGTTTCTGTCGATGTAGATTTGGCCGATACTTCTTGTGAATGAAGCCGTGCTGCCCGTAAGAACCCACACCCCTGTCTGGACGGAGACGTCCGCGCTAGGAGCGAGAACAACCGACCCATCGCCGAAGTAGGCATTGCGCCCCTGTATGTTGACTAGGGACTTTAATGCGAGCTTCGTTCCAATAGCTTTTTCTTCGCTTTCCCAGTCAGGCAGAATACGGATCAGCGAATTAGCACCGATCAAAACAGTTCCGGTCGCCCCATTCAAAAATGCGATGTTTGACCCGGTAAACTCCGGGTTGGGAATCGCGGAGTAACTTGCCAGAAGATCGACCCGCCCGTTTAGTGAAACTGAAGTCGAGCTTTCAATGACTCCACTTTGAAAAACCTGACTGCCCGCGATGATCGCGCTGCCATGAGGTGTTTCGAGAATGCCGCTGTTTACGGCGGAGCCGGCACTCCGGGATGCGGGAAGAACCTCGAGGCTGGAAGAGTCCTTTAATCCGCTGGTTTTTCCAATGTAAGGAATCAATCCTCGTAGGGAGGGGTCGGAGCTTGCTTCGAAGCCGACTTGTAATCCAGCCGCAAGAATTGTCTGGCCATCCGGCGTATAGATGCGCCCGCGGTTTTCCACGTTTGGTCCAGCGAGAATAATTCGGCCCCCGCTTTGAGCCGCATTCGTTGGAGCATAAAGTTCCGCCCCGGACTCGACGATCACATCGCCAATTTTTCCTCCGCCGATCGATACATCCCGCAAGCTGCCATCCAGGAGAAAGCGGACATTTTTTTCTTCCTGGTTCAGCAACCCCCTCTCGATCAGATTATCATTGATCGGGAGGGAGGAGGCGACGAGGGTGCGGGCGTTGACCTGGCTGCCGGCGCCGAAGATGATGCCGTTCTGGTTGATGATGTAGACTTGGCCGTCGGCGTTGATTTTTCCGCGGATCTGGGAGGGGACGCCGCTCGGGTCGAAGACTTTGTTGAAGGCGATCCATTTCCCGGAGTCGTTGCCGCCGGCTTTCTGGTCGAAGTTGACGGTCGTATTTTTGCCGACATTGAACGTCTCCCAGTGCAGGAGCGCCTGGGATTGGGTCTGGGTGATGTTGACGTTGCTCCCGTTCTGCACCGGGGCGAGCGCGCCGGTCCACTTCGCGTTCGCTCCGGTCGCGACTCTGAGTCCGCCGGGGGTCAGGCCGTCGGGCACCCCGCCCGCCCCGGCGGCATTCCGGGCGGCTTCCTGGAGGTTCCGCATGTCGGTGACCGCTTTCGTCGTGCGCGCAAGCCGGTCGGCGGCTTTGGTTTTTGCCAGCGCCGCCGCGTCGGCCCCCGCGCTCTGCCGGGCCTCGGCATTCTTGCGTCCGCCCCCGGACGTCGTCGCGCCTCCGCGCAAGATGTCGCCGGCTTGGACGACCGGCGGCCATCCGCTCACGATCAGGGAAACCAACAGGAACGTGTGAAGGACGAATGAGGCGGGACGCAGGGGGGTTGGCGAACCACGGAGGGCGTCAGGGGTCGGAGATTTTTGGCTGCGGACGCGGTCCCGACACGCCGCCGCCGCACGCCGAGAGGCATGATGCAGGTCACTTTGGCGTAAGACGCGGCGCATGGGCAAAATCGTCCGATACCTTTCGCCAGATCCCCCAGCCGCGAAAGGAGCGGAATGTTACGATTTCGTCACAATCGCGGCCCTGCGGGCGAAGAGAAACCTGAAGGCTGAAAGATTAAACCTGCACTCCGCGATTG
>Ga0247844_1007833_pt1 | contig 11874 bp, 20 predicted proteins | sample LaCtaG_FD_192421 | JGI IMG/M metagenome (GOLD analysis project Ga0247844, IMG submission 192421) | Freshwater microbial communities from meromictic Lake La Cruz, Castile-La Mancha, Spain - LaCruzMarch201714.5m_1 | ecosystem: Environmental > Aquatic > Freshwater > Lake | place: Spain: Castile-La...
TTTTTGCGAAAAACGGCTGAAAATCGCAGAGTTGTAAGCAAAAAGAACCAAAAATCCAAAGGATTTTCACCAAGATTTTTTTAAATATTATCTCCTATAGATAGAGGTTTCTTTCTGGTACGCTATGTTGTGTGCAGTCGCCCGTTGGAGAAGGCTTGTAGAAAGAATCCTTGTTAAAATGCTTTTCGTATTCTTTATTGTAAGCAATTTTGAAAGCAATTCCATTTTCTTCTGCGAGTTTATACAGATGCTTGATGTTATTTTGACCAGCAAAATAAACACGGTTATCGTCAGAGTAACTATAATACCAATCGTGATTACTCAAAGCAGTTTTCTACTGATTGAGAGCATCATCAAAAGATGATAGTAGTTCTGTTGACATTATGGTGTTAAGCCTTCTTGGCGGCAATAAGAATCTGCTCATCGCTATTAAGATCAACCTTCTTGCCGACCTTATCAGCAAGTTTGCGAGCATCAGACATACTAATAGCTTTGCCGCTGTCACGGTAGTTTTGCATAATAATAGCCACCAGCTTGTTGTATCCAACCATAATATCATCCTCCAAAATGGGTATGCTTATCTATCCATCAAAAGAGCTTTTCCTCGCCGTCCATTTGAAATTTAATTGATCCACCCGCAAGGGGCGACAAAACTCAATACAAATCGCCCGTCAGCAAAATTACCCATCTCGCTGAAAATCGGATAATCCCCCTTATTCGAGCGGCACATATCTTAAACTCTTAGGATATGTGCCGTTTTTCTTACAAATATATAAAAATGAAATATTAAATTGTTTGATTGGTGCTTTGGTCTTGCTTTATACTGAACGACATAATAATCCAAAATTTATTGTTCGTTCAATCTAACACCCCTGTTCGTGGTACGCTCTTGGTGTGTCAGGACACAATTCTTCAACAAAGAGGGTTTAGATATGTTTTTCGATATTTACCGCGATCATTTGGACTACGATAAGCCGGTTGATACTTCCCGTAGCTATGCCGAGCGTAATTTTTATGCTCCCAAGAAGCGTGTAAGCAAGCTGCACGTTCAGCAAGAGAAGTTTGTAAAAACCGTCAAGGATGTTTTTGCCCGTGGTGGCAATTATTCCGACGTTGCAAACGAGTTGATGATTACGCCAAGTGCGGTGTATAGTAGGGTTAAGAAACTCAAGGCGGCTGGTGATACAAGCCTTCCTGCCATTTCGGTTAAGAATCGTGATACTGCCGATGACGCAGTTAAGATTCTTGGTGAGCTGGGTCTTGAGGTTGATTATTCCCCGGTTGATATGCCGGAAATGAACGCAAGCGTTGTTGGCAAGGCTAACGACATTCTTAAAGAGCTTGGTTTGGCTTAAGTTTTTGCTCCCTTGCCCATTAAAATTGATGGGCAAGGGAGCAATATTGATAGTTACATAGATTCAAGAAATAAAAGCAGAGGGAGAATACTAATGACTACAATCAATCTTGTTGATGAGAACGATGAGTTGGGTTTTGGTGAAGAATTTACTGTTGAATTTGAAGTAAACGTAAGCTACACAGTTGAACCTTATATTCCTGCAAGTCGGGATAGTCCGGCAGAAGGTGGTGGTTTTGAAATTGACGGCTATGATTTTGATATGAGTATCACCCCTGTTGAAAATTCAGATAAAAATAAACTCCTTGAATCTTTTTTCAATTATGATACACTGAGTGAGGAAAAGAAAAAACAAATAAATGATTGGATTTCAAATCAATTAGATAGCGATTGGGTAAGAGATAGGTTAAATGATGATGCCGCAAGTAGAGAAGATGAGTATTGCCCAGAACCAGAAGAAAGAGAAGATTATGCAGAACCATATTTTGATTACGGAAATGACGGAGATGATTACTAATGAGTGAAGTTATTATTGAAAGCGATGAAGGCGAACTGTTCGGTGAAAATCTTACTGCAAGTTTTGTTTGCGATGTAGATACCACTTATGTTCCTTATGAGCCGGAAACTGAATACTCGCCAGAAGAAGGCGGATATATTCAAGTAGATGATTTTACTTTTAAAATGACTGTTGAGAGTGAAAATGGCAAAAACAATTTGCTTGGAAGTTTTTTTCGATTTGAAGATTTGAACGCAGAAAAGCAAAAAGAAATTACTCAATGGGTTTCTAAATATCTTGATTCTTATTTTGAAAATCAAGATAGGAGTGACTATTGTCAAGATTATGACGATAGCGAAAGATACTCAGAAAGATATTATGACGATTGATTTCAAAGAATTTGCCAGACAAGTAAAACTTTACCATATGTTGGAGTATGATATTGCTCCAATGTGGGGCAATAAAACGGTTAAAGATATTGTTATGAATTCTTTTAAAATGAACCATACTGTTCAGGCTTGTTGTGGCGGTTTAAACGATACCATTACTCACTAAAGGAGACGATTATGACTACTGTTAAGGAACTTCGACAGAGCGGATATAAGGTTAGGGTTTTGCACCATAGGAATTACAAGACTTACAAGGTTGCAAACAACCCGAATCAATTTGTTCAAAAGAGTATTCATAACCTGGGCGGAAAAACTGAAGTCATTATTGATAGCCCAACCGGGGATCATTATAAGGGAGTTGCAATTTGTTCTAAGACGGACAATTACAACAAAAAGCTCGGTGTAAAGATTGCACTTGGACGAGCATTGTTTGGAAAAAATAACGAACTTTGTTGTGAGTTTATTGAAAAAGGTTTCCTTGCGGTACGCTAGTGTCTTGTGCGACGGACAAAACAGTTTTGCCCGGCACAATAATTTGGTTGGTTTTATAAAAGAGGTTGTAATTATGGCTGGTCGTCGTGAAGGTCAGGCTGCGGTTCCGCTTAAGACGTTTCTTACTGTGTGTGTTAATACGATTCGGGCTGGCGGCACTGTTAGTGCCGCCGCTGCTGAACTTAATCTGACTCCCACTGCCGTTTCGGCTCGTATCAAGAGCCTGCGTGAGAAGGGTGTTAATCTTCCTTCTTTCCCGAATGGTCGCTCGGTTAATATCGCTGATGAGGCGACTGCGATTCTTGATGAGCTGATGGGTTGATTTTAAGGGCAAGGGGGAGTATAAAACTCCCCCTTGCCGCTTTTATTTTTTGTCCAATAACATAGGAGATGGAATAAATGTCCACCGTACAAAAGACTGTCAAGTCTATTCTTGAAGATTTTGCCAGTAAGCCCCATCATACTCAAAATGATTTTGAGCGCATGGCTATTTTTAACGATGGTTTCATGCACGAAAAGATTAAAGAAATGCGTGAGGCTTCTGAAAGGTTTAATGCTACTGGTGAGTATTCTGAGTATCTTGCTGTTGCTCGTAATTTTGAAGATGCAACCAAGTATATGAACGCAAGAGACTCTTATATTACTCACAACCCAAATAGGAGTTATTGATTGTGGATTCAATCAAAATTCTTCGTGAGTTGGAAGATAATATAAACGCTAAGGATAAGCAGATCAGTGATTTGTGTGAACGAGTTCATTCTTTGATTAAGGTTGTTGCAACAGTCCGTCAGAGCCTTGAGAGGGGCGTTAAAACCCCAGCCTTGCTCAATAAGGCTGTCTACGATAGCATTGATTTGTGTCGGGCTAATTTTTCTTATATGGACGGCTCAACAGGATTGAATAAAATTGATCCGCCTTTGACAGAAGCTGAAAAAACTTTAACTTGATTTAAGGAGAATTGAATTGAAACTTTGCAAGGATTGTAACAGAACTATCAAGAATAACTTTGGGCTTTGTGCTGTTTGTAATCAAAAAAGGCACGATGAAAGAGTTGCAAGTATCGAAGTCAATAGTGCTGATTTTGACGTTATTCAAGATGCTCTTGATTTTGCAATGAATCATCATCCTAATCAAGATGTTAAAGAGTTTGAACGTGTTTGGAAAATTTGGATGAGTAACTATCAGTGCTTTGTTGAAGTTGAGGATGCCGCATAATGGCATTAAAAAATATAACAAAGATCAAAGAGCTTATCGAAATTAGAGATCCGACTAAAAGAAATTGCAAAAACAGTCGAATATCTAGCTGGTTCTATTGAAATAATTGCAAAAGAATTAACACCCTGTTCGTGGTACGCTAGTTGGTAGAGAGAGGGAAACCAATGACTACAGACACTATTGATGGTTCAAACGATTCAACGGACGTTTCGATTGAAAACAAGGGTGATGAAATGTTTGATTTTCTCGGAGCAATTTTTGGTTTTGGTGATGAGCCAAAGAGTAAGGGTGTTCGCATCCCGCTTCAAGTTTTCTTGAAGTCTTATGTTGATGTTGCTCGTAAGGGTGGCAACAGTGTTGATGTTGCGAACGAATTGGGTATTAGCCCCCAAGCTGTTCGTCAACGTGCTAGTAAACTGATTCGTCAGGGAGTTAAGCTGCCCAAGCTGGGTAATATCTGCCGTAGGGATACAGTGGCAGAAGCAAATGATATTATTGAGACTCTTTGAGTCTTATTCATAATCCCCAAGTGGTTTAAACCACTTGGGGATTTTTCTATTTTAAAGGTATAGTAAATGAAACGATCACAAGAAATTAATGATTTCATTTTTGCTCTAACTGGCATTGACAATCCAGAGGCAATTCAGCTAAATAAGTGCGTATTCTGTAAAGATCCAGATTTTAATTTTAAGGATGATTTGTCTCGTAAAGAGTATGAGATTTCTGCTCTTTGCCAAAAGTGCCAGGATGATTTTTACAAGGAACCAGAAGAAGAAGAATGAATATTTTTAAGGAAGAACTTTTAAAAGTTGTCGATGACGTTCTTTGTGATGTTTGCAACAAGTCTTGCAAGCATGAAATGAACTTTGAATCTGCAAGGCTAAGAGCAAATTGGGGCTATGAATCAAAAAACGACGGCGATGCCTATTATGTTGATTTGTGCGAAGATTGTTTTGAACGCACACTTCAATACTTAAAAAGCATCGCCGTCGATCCAGAAAGGCTAAAGCCTAGAAGTGATTTCAGGTCAGAATAGCTTTGATAGACTGTGGCTCCATAAGAACCTTGTCTCTTTCACTTCCATCATAATTTGGTACAGGAACACCATTACCAGATAGTAAAACTCTATCGCCTACTTTTAGTCCGTAATTTTCACTAACTAGGGAACCTAAAGCTAAGATAACTGCTTGAAATTCCTTCATTGTCTTTGATTCATTGCTAAGAATGAGTTTGGTTCCGAGCATTTCTTGAGCAGTTAAAAGCTCAAGTAGTATTTGGTTTCCAATTGGGGTACATTTAGTAACTGGGTTCATGTTTTTCTTTCTGTTTTAAAGGTCACTCTAGTATAGTTAAAAGGAGTTAAAAATGTCAAAGTTTTTTTTCAATATTTTGCTTTGGATTGTTGGTGTTGTTGGTGGCGAAGAATCAACGAATAAAGAGTTTTCTGACATTCAAGCTAGAGGTAAATGTCGGCAGATTATTGTAGAAAATAACACTGTTAAGATTAAGTTTCTTAGCAAGGAAGATGCTGATATTTTCGCAAAAGATCTTAAAAGTTTTATTAATGGAAATAATTAAAATGGAAATTAAAACTTGTTTTATCAAAGAAGATCGTAAGATTAAACTTAGATTTAATGATAAGACCATGCAAGAGCATTACGAATCTTTAATCAAAGATGGTTATCATTGGAAAATAGCAGAAGCTAAAACAAATAGAATGTTTGAAGAATACTATAGCGGAGAATTTTAGCTAATCTAAAATCAAAACAACTTTTAAACCCCACTTAGGCTTGTCTTAAGTGGGGTTTTTTTGTTGAATTTTTGCTTAAAATTGTTTAAAATATGAGAATGACACTCATATTAAACTTTTTTGGCGGTCCTGGTTCTGGCAAAAGTACACTTGCTGCTGGTGTATTTTATAAATTGAAAACAAACATGTATAATGTTGAGCTTGTGACTGAGTTCGCCAAAGATTTAGTTTGGGAAAAAAGAAACAGTGCTTTGAAGTGCCAGCCATTTGTATTTGGGCAACAACTTCATAAAATTGAAAGAATAGTAGGGCAGACAGACATTATAGTTACGGATTCACCCATACTATTGAGTACAATATACGCCCAGAATTATCCAAAGTCTTTTCTTTACTCTGTTGTTGATATATTCCAGACATTCAACAACCTAAACTACTTTATTGAACGTGGAGAAAACAATTACGATCCAGTTGGAAGGAATGAAAGTTTAGAACAAGCAGAGAGTATTGATGAAAAAATCAAAGTGTTTCTCAACTCAAACAATATACCCTATTCTACTGTCAACAAGAGAGACAAAGATAATGTAGAGCAGGTGTATAGAAAAGCGACAGAGCACTTGCCAAACGCAAATGGCGTGGATACAATGCAGGTATAGGATAGCCCAGTCCACAAGGGCAAGAAGATTGTGGAGTTGCTTGTATCACTACTTAGAAATTAAATAATGTCTCTGAAATCACTGTCTCTTAACTTTGAACAACTTGAAAATAAGATAGCTTTATCTGCGTTGCCTAGCTCGGGCTATAGAGATCTTGGAAGAAAAGCTCACTCAACTCAACAGATTGTTCGTCAAGCCAAAAAACCTCCTCTTTATGTTCAGAATATACCGTTCAATGCTATCAAGCCAGCAATGAATATAAATGAACCCAGACCAGTTATTCAGAATCAACCATTAATTAATACAACAATAGTCCCGATAAAATTTGTGCAAAATATAATGCCAGATGGCAGTATACGTTGCCAACAAGTTAATAATGTATTGAATCAAAACAGTAAACAAAGCACAAATGAGAATAATGCCACACAGACAAATAATGTTGATAAAAATCATTTTCCATTATTTGTCATGAGTGTAACACCAAGCGGTGCTATACATTGTGTGGCGACACCTGGTAAAGTGATACTAATAGGTTAAACGTTTTCTTGATCTTCTCCCATTATAATTACTTTGTCCATCTTAACCCCTTCGCATTTACCTAAAATTTCACCTTCGACAAAACCTGCAGTAATGCTTGATACTAAACCCGGATTGCCTTCGCTTGTGCCGGGATTAATTTCTTCATATCCAAAATCGACTAATGTTTTAAGGGTTAGGCGAGACATAACCATATTGTTTACTATATATCCAACCATTAATTCGTTAGACAATCCTGGATATGATACTCCCAATGATCCTGCTGCTGAAGCTGGTCTAAAACTATCTTCCCAATGAGCAGATGCGGTTCCACTACTACCTGTGTTTTCAAGAGGCATTTTACTCCTAGTTTGACTGGTAATTGCATTGTAGGCAGCTTGACCTAATGTATACACAGTTCCATCTAAAAAGAAATCAACAGGCGAAGTTGCACCAGCGACACTATCTGCATTCCAATAAAGACCTATTCCTAATGCGTGTCCCAATTCATGAGTTATTGCATCTATCCAATTATTTTCTGTTAGTGGATTTGTTTTGGTTCTGTGGTGATCATTGATATTTAATTGGAAGCTTACAGAAACATATTTTTTCCCTCCAAGTGGTTTTACATAAATAGGTCCGCTTGAAGCTATTGTGCTTGAAGCCGAATTAGTATAAAAAGTATAGTAACCACTTTCTAATCTTAGCCCATCCCAACCACTATTTTGAGATACTATTGTTGATCTATCTGTTGAATTATACTTAATATATTTATACCACCTATCAGCAGCTTTATTTAAATAGCTAAAGTAAGGTTCTGCAACAACATCTCTCCAAGAAGATTTATTAAATAGTTTGTTTGATGGTGTTACAGCGGTAGATTGAACTGAATATTCTCCTGCCCCACTAACATTGACGGCAGCAACTCTAAAAATAGTTGCAACATCATCAAATCCATCCAGGGGTAAACTTACGCCTGGGGTGTAGTTATTTGAAACTATTTTCCAATCAAACACGCCATTGCTTGGTTTTGCTTGAACGGCGTAACTTGTTATTGAAGCCCCACCATTGTTTGCTGGCGGGGTCCAGTTTAAGCTTACTCCTGTTTCATTAACTATAGTTGCAACTAAATTTGTGGGAGCACCAGGAGGAGTTGCGCCAGGTATTACAGGTGTAGATATTGGTGAATAGAAGCCAGCACCCCTAATGTTTACAGCAGCTACTCTAAAAACATAACGCGTGCCGTTTACCAATCCGGTTGCTGTGTATGATGTATTACCAGATCCAGTATTTATGCTTACATATGCAGAGTCAAGCTGTCCATTAATTTTTCTTTGAACAATATGATTGGTTATTGCGGCTCCACCATTGCTTGTTGGTGGTGACCAATTTAATGTTGCTTGACCAAATCCTCTTGTGCATATAGGAGGTGGACAAACAGAAGGTCTTATTGATGGGGTTACAACAGCTGAATCGAGTGAAAATGGACCTATTCCCTTGGCATTTCTTGCTGCAACTTTAAAAACATAAGATGTTCCGTTGGTAGAAGGTATAGATGCAGTAACTGCCGGGCTTTTAACAACCGCGACTTGAACAAAACTTGAGTTCTGAACATTTTCTTTTCTTTGAATTATATAGTCTATTATTAACGAACCGTTGTTTGCTGGGGCAGTCCACCTTAAAGCCACTATGCCTCCTGTATTAGTAGCTGGATTATAAGGAGTTAATACAGATAAATTAACTGGTGCATTGGGGGCTGAGGATGGAACAACAACAGCAGAATCAGCAGACCATGCGCTTGCACCTCTTGCGTTTATTGCAGCTATTCTATAGACACAACCAACACCATTGACTAATCCGGTGTTTGTGAATGTGGTTGCAGCAGAAACCCCATCAACTAAACTTGTCCATGCAGCTTGACCGTTTAATCTTCTTTGAACTGCATAATCTGTTATTGCAGAACCATTGTTTGCTGGGGCAACCCAATTTATTGTTGCTTGACCTACACCTGAAATGCAAGTTGGAGCATTTGGCTTGCTTGGAATTCCGTATGGGGTTACTGCAGCTGAATTAGCTGAGTATATGCTAACTCCAAATCTGTTTACAGCAGCAACCCTAAAAACATAGCTCACACCGTTAGCGCTAACTATAGTTGCTCCTGGAGTCGCCTTAACCGGACGAGGAATTACAGCAAAACTAGTATCTGGTTGAGTGGCTAATCTTCTTTGTACTCTGTAATCGGTAATGGGTGCTCCGCCAAGATTAGTTGGCACAGTCCAATTTAAAAATACTGATCCGTTTTGTGAACCAACTGTTAAACCTGTTGGTGCTGATGGCGCTGGCATAATTTATCTTTCTATTTAAAGTGTTAAAATGTTTATTCGACTGTATTATCTGAAAAGTCTTGATATACTATTGGAGCTATTGGTTCGACATTTGGTTCAACATCTACGGTTAAACCAACTGCTCCTAATTGTTGTGGGATAACTTTATTTCTAGGAGTTCCACATTTATGAACAACGCCTGTTTCTGATGCTAAACCAGTTGATGCGCTTAAAACTAAACCTGGATTACCTTCGCTTGCTCCACGAGTTATTTCTTCCCAACCAAAATCAACCAATGTCTTTGTTGTTAGACGAGATATAATAAAACTAACTCCTGTTGCAAAATATCCAACCATTATTTCATTTCTGAATCCTGGGTATGAAACACCCAATGATCCTGCTGCTGTTGCTCGTCTAAAATCGTCATCCCAATGACCTGAAGCTGTGCCACTGCCGCCTGTATTTTCAAGTGGAATTTTTGATCTACTAAGATTTGTTATTGTGTTATACGCAGCTTGTGCGCCTGTATACACACTTCCAGTTAAGAAAAAGTTTGAAGGAGATGTAGCCCCTGGGAAATACTCAGAATCCCAGAAAATACCTATTCCTAAAGCATGTCCTAATTCGTGTGTTAATATGTTTATCCAATCTCTTTCGCTATATCTGCCGGCATAATAATCATTAATTTCTAATGTGAATGATACCGAATTATATTTCTTATCACCAAGAGATTTATAGCCATCAATACCACAAGCTGCAATATAACCCCCAGAATCTGTGAATAAATAATATGAATTTAACCTTAATCCATTCCAACCAAGGTTTTCTGAGGCTATTGTTGCTCTTACCGAGGCGTTGTATTTAATATATCTGTCCCATCTATCTGCCGCTCTATTTAACCATGTTCTATATGGCTCCTCGACATAACCAGCCCAAGAAGATTTATCAAATAATTTATTTGAAGGTGTAACACTATTTGATGCCGCTGAGTAAGCTCCAATACCCGCTGAATTTTTAGCAGCCACAACAAAAGTGTGTGTTTCATCAACCAATCCGTTGATTAATCCTCCCAATTGATAATTACTATCTACTACAGAGGATACGCCAGCAGCAGTGCTTGCCACAACAACATAGCCAGTTATAGTTCCGCTGCCTGTTGGTGGAGTAAAATTTAAACGAACACTTGTATTTCCAACTAAGCTTGCAACTACATTAGTTGGGGCTGATGGTGCCTGAAGAGTGGGTGTAATCCAAGCTGAAAAAGCACTGGCTGCACCAGAACCTATTGCGTTTTTTGCCCAAATTCTAAATCTATATCTCCATCCGTTTTTAATAGGATTACTTGTGCCTGGGCGACTTGTGGTTCTTAGGTTACTACCGCAAACAAAACTTGTGTTGGCTGAGACATTATCAATTATAGTAAGTACCACTTGTTGACAAATGCCACGCGTATCACAGTATTGATATTGAATAACATAGTCTGTTATTGGAGATCCACCATTATTTGGTGCTGTCCAATTTAAAGTTATTTGAGCATTGCCTGGTGTGCCTATTGGTGGGCTCATTGCCGATGGAACTGAAGCTGGCGTTATTGGAGAAGATGAAGGTGTATATGGTCCAGTGCCTCTGGCGTTCTTTGAAGCAACTCTGAAAACATATGCTGTTCCATTTACAAGACCAGCAATATTTACTGTTACTCTGGTTCCACTTGCTGTCCCTCTGCCTTCATAAGCAGTAGCAAAGCTAGAGTCTGGTTGACTGGCTAATTTTCTTTGAACAATATAACCAGTTATTGGTGATCCTCCATTACCTTTGGGTATCCAGCTTAAATTAACATATCCGCTATAAGGTCTTGCTATTAAAAATCCTGGAGCTTCTGGACCTGTAGCTGGAACAACAATTGGTGTTCCAGTTGACCAAGCACTTTGCCCAGTTGCATTTCTTGCAGCTATTCTATAGCCATAAACGCCGCCGTTTGTCAGATTTGTATGGGTATAAGTTGTGGCTGTAGATATACCATCATTTATAGTGCCACCGCCCTTAGTATTATAAAAATTTGCAAAATCTGCTGCTTGTCTTCTAAACTGAATAACATAATCTGTTATTGGAGAACCTCCGTTTGGTGGGGCTGACCAATTAATAGTTATTTGACGATCACCTGGAATACATGTTGGAGTTGCTGGTTTGCTTGGAACTGCAGATGGGCTTATTATTGAAGATACTGCTGAGTATTCTCCAACGCCAAATTTATTTTTGGCTGCTACTCTAAAAACATAATCCAAACCATTACAGCCAGCAATAGTTGCTCCTGGAACCGATAGATCACTTTTACTAACAGCCTCGATAACGGTAAAACAAGAGTCTGGTTCGCTTGCTAATTTTCTTTGAACAACATAATCAACAATATCAGAGTCGCCTATTGAAGGAACGGTCCAATTTAAATATACTGATTTGTCTTTAGACGCTAATCCTATAATTGTTGGCGCTGCTGGTGTTGACATGTATTTCTTTCTAATTGTTGGATAAAATATATATTATTTAAATTTAAAAAATGATCAGCATAATTATACCTTTTAAGAATGATGATGTCTCTAGACTAGAAAACTTATTAAGCCTAATTTCTTATATAGAAAGATTTTGGACTTATGAGAAAATTATTGTTGTGGAGATGGATGAAAAACCCAC
>Ga0247844_1007836_pt1 | contig 11870 bp, 8 predicted proteins | sample LaCtaG_FD_192421 | JGI IMG/M metagenome (GOLD analysis project Ga0247844, IMG submission 192421) | Freshwater microbial communities from meromictic Lake La Cruz, Castile-La Mancha, Spain - LaCruzMarch201714.5m_1 | ecosystem: Environmental > Aquatic > Freshwater > Lake | place: Spain: Castile-La...
ACCCTTTTGCTATTCTTTTTGATGCCAAATAATTAGCTATACAAAGACTACTAAGGGTTTGGGGTAATGGCAGAGCTCGTTTCTAGAATGTTTTTTCGATTCAAAGAGATTGTTTATCCATTTCATAAACGGCCAATGCTGATGTTTTCTAAACTGATGGAAGGGCTTAAAATTTCTGTCAAATCATCCCCTCCCTCAATGTATTCGAACAGCTTTTGTATAAGAGCACGGGGTCCTGCAAAAGCAGCAGTGCCGATCATTTCTTCGGGCTCAACGACAAATTATCCGTATTTCATTTCATTAATTTTGAAATTAAAGATACTACCTATTTTATAAAGGTTCCTGTGCTGAGATTACGTAGTTATACTAAGAAAAGCATAGGCTTTCCGCAATTTGGAAAATACAATCCCCCCTAGCTAGTGCCGATGCTAATTAAGGATATAATCTTGATGTTAAGTACAAGGGTTCGGCGAGGTTCGTAAATGCTGAGATAATAGCACTAATGCAGCGCCAACGTCATCAGTTGAACCAATTTTTGAAAAAATTAAATTTACAGTTCTTCGAAAAACAACTGCGATAAAAAATCTATCCCTTCCGCATAACCCCATCCAGCGAATATTTCCCCGGCCCAGTAAACAGCAAAGTAAGGTACGCCAGTAAATAATGCACGCCCAACTCCTTTTCGCCAAAGGGCTCCCCGGCATGCATAACGAAGATGATTACCAGCATACAAATAATGAGTGGTAGTAAAGCTAGCCGGGTAAAAAGACCTACAACCACAAACAGGGTACAAAACAGCTCGGCAAAAACGGTTAATCCCTTAGAAACAACGGGGCCAACATGCAACGGGTCGGGCCAATCGGAAGCACCATCGGAAAAATCAATAAACTTATCCAATCCGTGAACAATCATCAGTGCACAACAAAGGCGGAGAATGAGGATGCCAATATCTAATGACCAAGATTGAGCAGATAGAAACCGGTTAAATGCGCTTTTGGTGGGTTTTTGAGTAGTCATGCTTTCTTTCTTTGCCATTATTTAAATTTTCTACGCCCTATTTGGTATTAAATTCATTTAAATAGACCAGTTGGCTGTTTTCTCAAATATACCAATTATACCAAATCAAGATAGTGCTGCCCTTCAAGCATTTGATTATGCTTTGATGCCTGTGCCCATAACAACCTTTCGATAAAATCAGGACCTGTGGACTGTTGGCCATCCATCTGGGCCGAAAGCAGCCATTATAGCAAGCTTGTAATACGCCCATTCCCAAAAACAAAAAACCCCACCAATATTGTTGAGGTTTTTCCAAATATGTACTAGTCGCTTTATACTGTATCCATACCATGCTCAATTAATAGCCAGGATTCTGTTTTAAATAACCCGGCAAGTTAGATGCACCATCAATGGCAGTTTGTGGAATAGGCATTAATCGCATATTCTTATTCGTGTTGTTTTTTTCGGTCCAACTATCTTCATACTTTCCAAAACGAATCATATCTGTTCTTCTTACCATTTCCCAGTACAATTCAAACCCTCTTTCTCTATATAAATTGTCTAATGTAAGAGAAGGTAAAGTGCTTCCAACAAAATTGGCAGTACGGCTGGTTCTAACTGCGTTTACATCTACCAGAGCTCCGGCTGCATCGCTTTTGCGCAACTTTGCTTCTGCGCGCATTAAATACACATCCGCTAACCGCACAATGGGCAAATCTACTTCTCCAAAATTCCTTCCACTTACAGAGCCCTTGCTGAATTCATATTTCAAAGCACGAAATCCTGTACTATAATCACTTCCTGCTGTGGTAAAATCAATTTGTTCAGTAAAGTTTACTGGTAAAAATGGTTTGCTTCTCGTAACATTATGAAGTTTTCCAATTCTCAATCTCCCATCTGGGCATCTTAAAAACACACCATTTACTCTAAGTAACCCATATTGCTGTCCTCTTAAAATTCCTCGATCATACCTAAAGGCTGCATCAGCTATACAGGTATCCGTTCCATTGATGGTGTAATTCATGTTCTTTTTGAAAAATCTTGGGTCAGCAACGGCCGGATCTACTGCTCCATAAGCACTTGTCCAAGTTCTATAATAATCCGGAGTGATTCCGGGGCCATCTGTACCATTAGCCCCTGTAAATGCAGGCAGCGGAAACTGGTCTCCAGAAAGTGTAAAATAAGATAAACGATTGTGCCCATTTAATGATGCTCTTTGATCAACCGCAAATATGAGCTCTTTATTGGTGTTATTTTCATCATTAAATATTGCCCAATAATCTGTTGAAAATGAAAATTGGTTAGAAGAAATTATTTTAGTGGTGTACTCATTTACTTTGTCTAGATCTTCTGGTTTAAATACAACAGAACCAGCATAAGGGTCGCGATATACACCTGCATTTAAGTGTAATCTTGCCAATAACCCCCATACGCCTGCTTTAGTAATTCTACCGGCCCCAACTGTAGTTTGCAAATTTGGTTCCGCCTCTAAAAATTGATTTTTAATGTATTCAACGGCCTCATTTCCTCTTATGATAATTGAAGGAGCCCCTAAGTCGTCTTTCTTAAAGGCAATTCCCCATAAATCTAATGCAACCAAGTTATAGTATGCATACATAGCTTTTGCTTCAGCTATATATAGTACTGCACTTGGGTCAGTATTATCTTTTAAAGAATTTATGGCAGTAAGCGCACGAGAAATACTTATTGTTATAATATTCCAAGTGTTTCTAACATTAGGGTCGGTACTGGTTAATTCATGACGGTGCAGGGCCACGTAAATTCCATTATCACCCCAATCGGTTCCACCACGATATGGCAAAATAGCTTCGTCTGTAGAAATTTCTTGTAAGGCAAAATAAGTGGTGTGCTGAAACAAGGAAGGTAGGCCGGCATATACTGGTGCGATAATTCCATCGGCCAACTGTTTTTGTGTTAGCCCAGTTACGGACGACTCATCCAATACTTTCTCGGTTAATTTTGTACATCCTACTGTAAAGAAAATGATCCCTACTAATGTAAATCGTAATAATGAAGTATGTTTCATGTTTTTCTATTTAGAAAGTGATATTTAATCCGAAAAGGAATGATCTTGCCTTTGGATAACTTAGATAATCAATACCATAGCTCGAAATACCATTGATGGTTCTGTCGGTATTTACTTCCGGATCGTAGCCATCATACTTGGTAAATACCAGCAAATTTTGAGCGGTAACCGATAAGCGAATGGCTTGAATGATTTTGCCAACCCCTAATTTTTGGGGGTTAAATGAATACCCAATTGCCAAGTTATTCAATCTCAAAAAGCCACCATCCTTTAAGTAACGGGTACTAACGGGAGCTGCATTACTAACCGATTCATTTGTTTCAGCAATGGCTGCCGGTGTTGTATTCACGCTTTTGGATAACTTGTTTTTGTAAAAATTAGAGTTGGCAGTATTGTCATAAATTTTATTGCCAGACACTCCATTGAAATTAATTACAGCATCAAATCCTTTATAAGCGATATTTCCATAGAAGTTATACAATAGGTTAGGTAACGCCGTTCCAGCAGCGATTCTATCCTTATCTGTAACAATTCCGTCTCCATCGGTATCCCTATAGGTGCTCAAACCATTTGCGCCTATACCTGTATACTCACGTAAGTAAAAAGTTCCGATTGGCTGATTGTTGATATAGCCATTGATGGTAGCTGATGTTAATCCAGAACCTGAGGCAGAACCCGATGAAATTACTGAGTACGGAGAGTTGGTAACTTTGTTTCTAATGAAAGTAACGTTACCACCAACTCCATAAGTAAGGCTTCCACTATTTTTCAATTTATAATCTAATTCAATTTCCAATCCACTATTGGTGATGTTCATGTTTTCAACATTCGTCCAGAAAGTACCGGCTGGCTGAATGGGGTCTGCCGGAATTACTTCCAACAAAATATTGTTAGATACTTTATTAAACCAGTCAATTGTACCCGTTAATCTATTTGAAAACAATCCGAAATCGATACCAATATCCGTTTGCGTAGATACCTCCCACTGAATATCAGGATTGGCTAATCTTGCATACGTAATACCTGCAGGAAAAGTGTTCGCAGGCGTTAATGGATAACTGGTGGTTGATCCTACTGTAGCAGTAAACAATGATTGCGTGATTTTTGAAGGAATTTCTTGGTTACCGGTTTTACCCCATCCTGCCCGTAATTTTAAATTAGAGAAAGGACCATTTTTAAGAAAATCTTCTTCATTTATTTTCCATCCAAAAGAGAAGGAAGGAAAGAATCCATATTTATTGTTTGCTCCAAACTTAGACGAGCCATCCATACGAAAATTTGCTGTAGCTAAATATTTGTTTTTGTATGAATAGTTAATACGTGAGAAGAATGATTGTAACTCATTTTTTACCGCAAATCCGTTGGGTCTGTTGGTTGCCAGTGTAAGCTCTTGGCCAATGCCTGGATTATAAATAGGTTCTACCCCGCCAATAGGGAAACGATTGATGCTCCATCCGCGGCCTTGTACAAATATTTCTTGATAAGAAAACCCCGCTAAAGCAGAAATTTTATGTTCATTAACATTGAAATTGTAAGTTAAATAACTTTCAACTAATGTATTTCTGTTGATAGTATTATAGGTTTCTAATCTGCCATCTCTTAATGGAACTGCATTGGCAAGTGATTGAAAATCTCTGGTTGCAGTTGAGTTATCGACACCAAGGTTCACTTTAAAAATTAAATCTTTAGTGATCTTTAATGAGGGCGTAATATTGGCAATCACTCTATTTATGTTAGTAATATCCTTATCTAACTCAAGAGATAATAATGGATTGCTAATGTTTTGATATCCGGCAATTCTTCCATTTGCATCGTAAGCAGGATAGGTTGGATTATTAGAAATCGCATCACCAATTAAACTTCCAATGTTGGGACGTAGATTCTTGGTTGCACTGTAGCTTAAATTAGCGTCTATTACTAATTTATCATCAAAAAATTTCTGGGTTGCATTAAATCTTCCCGAATACCTGTCTAAATCATTTCCTTTTATAATTCCCTCTTGTTTTTGTAATCCAAATGAAGCATAATAAACCAATTTATCTGCTCCGCCACTCATAGCAATGTTGTGGTTTTGTGTGATGGCAGACCTTGTTATTAAGCTCTGCCAGTCTGTATTTCCGTTTTTGTCGTCTACTGGCACACCCAACTTGGCAACTTCTCTTCTAAAGTCATCTGCTCCATAAACATCTAATTTATTGGTAATAGTAGAAACGCCCACATTGGTATTCAATGTTAACGTTGAAGTACCTGCCTTACCTTTACGAGTGGTAATTAATATTACACCATTAGCACCTCTAGCCCCATAAATAGCCGTGGCAGATGCATCTTTCAACACGTCAATCGATTCAATATCCTGAGGATTTAAAAAGTTTAGTGGGTCTCCGCCACCAGTACTTGAATTGTCTAATGGAATACCGTCTACTACAAATAGAGGGGTACTTCCTGTTCTAACTCCCCCTGGTCCCCGTACGGTAATAGCCAAAGTAGCACCCGGCTCGCCGCTTGCCGATGTAACATTTACCCCGGCTACCTTACCCTGAATTAATTGCTGTGGATTGTTAATAATGCCTCGGTTAAAGCTTTCTGCTTTCACGCTTTTTACAGCTCCGGTAACATCTTTTTTGCTTTGTGATCCGTAACCCACTACAACTACCTGTGCTAAATCATTAACAGCAGTTTGTAATTGAATATTTATAGTACTCTTAGTCCCAACAAAAACTTCCTGTGTTGTGTACCCTAAAAAGCTAACTATTACAGTTGATTTGTCATTGGCAACAGTAATAGAAAATTCGCCCTTTGCATCTGTAATACTGCTAGATGTCGCACCCTTTACGGTAATACTTGCGCCAGAAAGTGCATTACCGGTAGCCGCATCTGTAACCCTGCCCTTTACTGTTCTGTCTGCTAAATTTGCAAAGGCACTTTGAGCAAATAACAAAATAAATGAGGCAATAACACAGTGCAAAAATACCTGTCTGCCCAAAAATTGAACTGAACTTTTTTTCATTTGATAATTGTAGTTAGTTTGAAATTAGAGAAAGACAAAACTCTAATTTTTACTACAGCTATCATGCACTTCGATATTACGAATAGTTTATCTGATTGTTACCGAATAATTAATTTTATAATTTGTTAATTATTGTTGGATATTTCTGGGGGCCTTTTACATAATACCATAATATTTTATTCATCATATCGTCTTGGCCGCCATCCACTTCATTAAATACTTCGTTTTGAGAAATTTCAGCATACCTTTTTTCAATGCCTTTTAAACTGGATAATGATTTGTTTTTTTCGTCTAGCGGCACCCGATTGGGAACTGAAGAGTATATGCTGCTGTTTTTTGTTTTTTGAAAGCAGTCTGTCATTGCCCGGGAAGTTGCATCCATGGTATTCATGGGCGGGATGCCCAAAATTTGTTCAATGGTTCTTAACATAGAAACCTGGTTGTAATTTGTATGCACCATTTTATTGGAAGTATACGGACTAATTACCATTCCAACAGTTCTATAGGCCGAAACATGATCCCAGCCGCCCTGTGAGTCGTCTTCGGTAACAAATATTACTGTTGAATCCCAATACTTGCTTTTCGAAATCATTTCAACAATTCTACCCAGTGCCAAATCATTATCGGCAACCATTGCAAAGGGGGTGGGGAAACCAGGAGAAGTTCCCGCTGTATGGTCATTGGGAAGCGAGAGCACCATTAAATTTGGCAAACTGTCTTTAGCAGCTAACTGATTCCATTCTTCCATAAAAATACTCGCTCTTTGCTGGTCACTAAACACCATATTATCACAATCTGGAAATGTGGGAGAGATAATAGGATGTAAATTATCGATAGTAGTTGTGTTATGCCATGTGGGTTTTATTCCTTGTTCGTATTGTTTATATAAATCGAACCAGTTTAACTTTTTATCATATTCTGTTTCACAAGCTTCTCCAAAAACACGTACTGTTTTTCCAAAGGTTAGTGCATGGTTCCAAATAAACCCTGTTTTATTATATACCAATGCATCTTCCTGCCGATGCGGATAACTTCTAAACCAAGCACGTACATTTTTCTCAACATAATCTGACACCATTCCGGCGTCGGTCCACTGATGCCCTTCTGCCGAAGATTTACCAGATGTGTGAAAATTATCCATGCCTCCAAATTGTTTTACCAGTGCATGTGTGTTAGGAGTATATTTTTCGCCAAATACACAAAGACTGCTATCGCCATTCCCATTCTTTACGTCTCCTAACACCTGATCGTAAGTTTTATTTTCTTTGATGATATATACTACATGTTTAAACACAGAGGGCTCTCCTATTCTTTCCGGTATCGGAATGGCTTCTACATTGGGTCTTGTTGGCAATAATAACTGGTCTAGTCTGCTTAACAGATTTTGCGTTTTAACGTTGGTTGTATGCCCCTCTAATTCTGTTTTACTGGGTACCGGAATAATGCTTACCGAGGCCAGTTCTTGATGAATTGTTCTGGCTTGTTTCTTTTCGTCTACTACATTGGCACCATCTGACTCTAAATTGGCAACAATTAAATTGTTTTCTTTAATTAGCAATCCTGCAGGATATGCTTCTGTAGGAATAAATCCTTCTACAAAAGTTTTACCTGTACCAAATTTAGCGCTGCTGTTTCCTAAATGAATTACTGCAATGGCATTATCCAATCCATTAGACACGTATAATTTTTTTCCATCAGCACTAAGCGCCAATCCATTGGGGGTGCTGCCTTGTAAGTTTTTCCCGGCCATTCCAACAAAAATGTTTTCTACCAGTTGATGGTTGTTTGCAGTAATAACTGATATTTCATCGCTTGATCCATTGGCCACATAAATAAATTTGCCATCCGAAGAAGCTATTATAGCATTCGGGTGAAGGCCCACCGTCATATCTTTTTTCAACGTTCCATTCGCTGAATTAAAAATCGAAAGAGTGCCGCTAGCAGTCGCCCCAGTGATTGGGCTTGTATACGCTAATCCCCAGGGAACGCCTGCCGTTGATTTACTGCTATCTGTAACGGATTCTCCTGCCCAGTTGGTTACAAAAACATTTTTCCCAATAACCGCTAGTCCAAAAGGAGCTACCCCTGTGTTGGCTTTCCAAACAATGGCTCTTGTATCCCAATTTAATTTAACCAATTCGTTGTTACCATTTAAAACAACATAAATAAAATACTGCTCGTTTTCTTTAACCACTTCTACCTGATTAGGCAAAGCATTTTTCGCAGGTGCCTTTTTTTCAAATGGTATACTGGTTATATTTTTAAATCCTTGCTCCCATTCGGCAATCATTAAAGCTGATTTGCTTCCTGTTGCCGCCGACCAAAGAATATATTGCTTACCGTTAATCGTTATTGTTTTGATTCCTGAATAAGTGCTCATCATCCCTTTATAGGATTGGTCTTGCTCAAATCGCCATTCGTTGATTACTTTGTTCTGCATAATATCCAGCACAAAAACTCCATATCTTTCTTCAACCACTACCAGGTTTTTGTCGCTCAGGTTCGCAATATCTAAAGCATGGTTTTCGAGCGACGGTTTTCCGTAACGAACAACTGTACCTGCCGATTGAATAATTCTATTATACGGCAACTGATGAACCGCTTTGTTGCGAGATACCATAAAATCGGAGAGCTCATTAATTTTGTCGGTATTAATAAAATCTACTTTTAACTGAATAAATTGTTCCCAGGCATCTTTAAAATCTGGACTTGCCCAAAATCGAATCGGTTTTTCTAAATCATGTGCGCTTTTTATGGCTGTTTCTAGTTTTGCAAGGTCTTCTTGCTGTAGGGGCCATCTTCTTTTAACCACAAAATTTCCAAAATCTCCACTTAATAGCGCGATTCTTTGCAACTGTTCTTTGGTATACTCGGTATTGATTCTTCCATCAAACCAAATAAACGCGGGATATTGATCAAACTCAGCCGGCTTGGGAGCATTTCCAGAAATTACAATGCGAATATTTTTATTATTAATGATTGCCGGGTATTTTTTCAACAAATCAACCAAGGCTTGTAAAGTGCTGGCCGCCTCGGATTTAATATCAATTAGCAATTGAAGCTTTCTGGTTGGAGTATAATCGGCTATGGGGGCCAAGTACAAATTCTCAAGCGATCGGCTGGGTGTCAGATCCTTTACATTATGTCCTACTAAAATTGTGCCGTTTACTAAAAAGATATCTGCCTCAATTGACCCAAATAGTTCGTTATAAGCTAACGTAAATGGTTTGTTTTGCTCATAATCGTTGTGTGAATGCGCGTTGGCTGTTGAATAGGGTTGACCATGTACGGCTGCCAAAGAACAAACCATACAGAGCACTAATAGCATTTGCTTCATAATAGACTAATTTGATTGCAAATATTACATTGGTAATGGCAATAATCCTAAACCTATTGCTTTATAAAATTATTATGTTTAGATACACGGTCGATATGTGAAGAGTTTAGGTTGAAATAGCCCTTCACTTTTTACGACTAAAGATTCCGCTCACACGGCTTTTTGCTACTTATTGTATTTGCCGGCCCCCCTTTCGGATTTCAAAAGCTGCAGTCGGCTTCAGCCTTAGGCACTGATGGAAAAAGATACAGTATTAAGTACTTAAAATCGTATGGCATTACATTTTATTGGCTTAATTGATTTTGGTGTCTTGTAGTTAATTCAATCCCGGTTCCAAGTAGAAGGGGGTTTTGGTTGAAGGGGATGGCGCTTTATTAATACTCTTTTACCAGAATATCCGTTGATATGCTTAACTCAGCGCTTAGCTTTCGAATCATTTCGAGCGTGAGCTTTCTTTTCCGATTCAAGATTTCACTCACACGGCTTTTTAATCCTATTGCACTTACCAGGTCTTTTTGCTGATAACCCAGCTGCTCCATGCGGAACTTGATGGCATCAATTGGATCAGGAAAATCAATGGGATATTTTTCCTTTTCATATTTATCTATAAGCAATGAAAGCAGTTCTAGCTCATCTCCTTCGCGGGTGCTTTTTTTGGCATCAAAGATTTGTTCCAATCTATTGATTGCCTTATTGTACTGCTTTTCGTTTTTTATTACTGTGTACTCCATATTAAATTGTTTTTGCGTCAATCTCGTCATATGCCTTATGAGTTCCCACAAAGCGAATCCACAAAATTTTATACGCGTAATTAATTTTAACTATTAGCCTGTAATCGTTGCCTTTTATGTTGAACACTACCCTGTTGCCCGGAAGAAAACTGGCAGCAGGAAATTCTCTTTTTATTTCATTCGGATTCTTCCAGCTGGCCGTATGAGCTTCGTGATACCAAGATTTCAGTTGACCCTCACAATCTTTGTGCTTGGTCCAAAAATCTCGCAATACTTTTTTAGCAATTACGCGCAAGCCAATTAATTTGATGCAAAATAATATAAAGTTCCCAAAACGGGAATATTATGTTCGGTTCAGCCAACCGCTACGCCTCTAGCCGGGCTATCTGTTTCCTTCCTGCTCCCGATATAATTTAGTTGAACTAGCCTGCAATTTGGCCTTTTAAATAATTAGCTGGTTAGGTATTTTCACGCTGCGGACGAATTAAATAGACAGATGTCGGAGTAGTAATGCATACTAATCCTATTCAGAACCATATCTGGGCGGCCAGTATCACCAAAATTTGCATGAAAAAGCCCCGACAAAATCGGGGCTCCAGAGGTGTGGGCCAGCCCCGACGCGTCGGGGGAACCGACTCAAATGTTTTTACATTCACTTCCCTTTTAGAAAAACAAATTACTCGCAGAGTCTTGATTAATCTTCTACCCTCACTCATGATAGATTGGGGGGTTAGAATTTTTTTTATTGCTATTCATTAAGACCTCAAAACGTAAGAATAAGGCCTACTTGGTTTGCCTAGTACTTCTTTTTCTCTCTGATTTCAATTACTTCCTTTTTCAAAGGAGTTAATTCATTCGGATCCAGATTTAGCCAGGCTGTAGTAAAAACAGTTTTATAATATTGTTCAAGCGCAGATACGATTGGATTTATAACGTTGGGGTCTTTTAATAAACTGGAATTATAATTGTTCTCTAAAATTTGATAATAATTTGTTATTGGAATCTCAACTTGTTTTAGAGGAATGCTTTTTGCCCATAGTTTTTCTCTCGTAATTGGCTCGGAAACAATCAAGTTTACTTTGCCTGATAAAACAAAAAAACCACTTATATTATAATGACTAAGCACATATCTTGCATTTCTTCCTGTTCCAGAAAGATAGTTAATCGGGCTCCACTTTACATTTTGATCATTTAAATCAAAATCGATGTCTACGCTAAGCATAAGATCGCTTTCCTTTTTATCACTATAAACCACTTGGTCGTAATATTCAAATGGGCCCCGCACAGTATAGCCCTTCTGTGTTAGCGCTTCATTAAAATCAGACGACATGGCCTTAGAAAAATCAGTGAATAATTTATAACTTGAATACTTAAATTTATCCTGGTAGGCCGGGTCTACTAGCAAAAATACAACCTGAGCAGATTTTGATTTCTCTTTTACAGAAGGCTCATAGTCATATTGCGCCACTTTTATTGTTGGGGGCGGGGGGGCCTGTTGTACTTTTGGAGCTGATGTACTCGCCATCGAAAAGGCGACGAAAACGGCTAATACTAAAATAGAACTGTGATTCGGATTTAGTTTCATAATTTCTTTTTAATGGCTGGCATATTTATAAAGAAATATCCGGCATTAAGGTGATAAAAATTTAGTGTGGAGATTTTATATTGTTTCTCCCCCCATAACTCAAATTTAAAGAAAAAAACAATTCTGCCAGACTCCGATTAAATTTTTCTCCTACCAAAATAAAATAA
>Ga0247844_1007839_pt1 | contig 11867 bp, 10 predicted proteins | sample LaCtaG_FD_192421 | JGI IMG/M metagenome (GOLD analysis project Ga0247844, IMG submission 192421) | Freshwater microbial communities from meromictic Lake La Cruz, Castile-La Mancha, Spain - LaCruzMarch201714.5m_1 | ecosystem: Environmental > Aquatic > Freshwater > Lake | place: Spain: Castile-La...
ACTTTTACCGATCGCATCGTGGCTAAGTTCAAGTTACCGGTTGAAGGATGGCGCGGTGAGTGAACGCTCTTTCCTAAGCGAGATCACGATTAAGAATCTCGGCGTTATTGAATCTGCCACACTTGAATTTGAACCAGGCTTAACTGTGTTAACTGGCGAAACCGGTGCTGGCAAAACTATGGTGCTAACTGCCCTCAATTTAATTCTCGGCGGCAAAAGTGATGCTGCTCTTGTTCGCACTGGGCAAGAGCGGTTAGTCGCAAGTGGTCGATTCGCCGTCACTAAAGAGATTGCCGATAGCGCGAGTGAAAAAGGCGCAGACCTCGATGGTGATGAGTTAATTCTTACGCGCAACGTTAATAGTGATGGAAAAAGTAAAGCTATCGCTGGCGGAATTTCAATTCCGGCTGGGACGTTAGCCGAACTTGCAGTTGAGTTAATTGAGATTCATGGACAGGCTGCAAATTTACAAATCACCAAGAGTTCAAAACAGCGCGAACTACTTGATCGATATGCCGGTTCTGGGCTGCAGCAAGTATTAGCGGCGTATCAACTTGAGTTAAATTCTTACCAAAACCTTAAAGGGCGTATTGCAACTCTAAAGAGCGCTGCCAGTAAACGTGATGCTGAGATAGCTGAATTAACCGAGTTCACGAACGCATTTAACAAATTAAAGCCAAAGAACGGCGAATTGGCTCAAATTGAGATTGAAATTTCTAAACTTAGCTCGGTCGAGGAATTCCGAGTTGCCATCGCCACGGCTATCGGCGCAGTCGAAGATGAAGAGAACGGCACCCTGACTTCGTTAGGACTAGCCCGCAAAGCAATTGATTCAGTGCGCGCAAAGGACCCTGAGATAGAGAGTGTTTTTAGTAACTTGTCGGATGCGTTCTTTTTGCTAGGTGATGCGAACTCAACTTTAAACTCATACCTGTCATCCCTTGAGGCGGACCCTGATCGCTTAAGTGCTTTGCAAGAACGAAAAGCTGCGCTTAATTCATGGCTCAAGAAATATGCAGCTGGGGGAGACGATTTAGATGCGCTGATTTTGCGCGGCGAGAGTTCCAAGAGCGCTATGGCAGATCTAACTGGCGGCGATGAGTTAATTGCTGAACTAGAAAAAGAATTAATCACCGTTAAGAAATCACTTCTGACAAAAGCAAAAGAGCTTTCTGCAGTGCGCACTAAATCAGCTTCTACTTTGGCAACTGCGGTCAGTGAAGAGATTCACGCACTCTCTATGCCACACACAAATTTGATTGTACAAGTTAACCATCCTGATTATTCGGGAGCTCTAAAGGAATCCGATTTCACAGTTACCGGCTGTGATGAAGTAACTCTGTTGCTGCAAGCCCATAAAGATGGACCACTGGTGCCAATTGCAAAGGGGGCATCAGGCGGTGAGATGTCTCGAGTTATGTTGGGCCTTGAAGTTGTACTCGCAAAGGTGCAGCCAGTTGGCACATATATTTTTGATGAAGTAGATGCTGGCGTTGGTGGCAAAGCTGCGATTGAAGTTGGTCGCCGATTGGCACTTCTTGCAAAAGATGCCCAAGTAATTGTCGTGACCCATTTGCCACAAGTTGCGGCCTGGGCCGATTCGCATTTCGTGGTTAAGAAAAGTAGTGATGGAAGCGTCGTGGCTAGCGGTGTCAACAAACTCGCCGAGCCAGAGCGAGTAAATGAGATTGCCCGAATGCTGGCCGGCCTTGAAGAATCAGCTAGCGCACAAGAACACGCCGCCGAACTATTGGCTATGCGCGCAAACGGTTAAGACGATGGGAATTTACTGATAGGTTTGTATCCCATGAGCGATCATGTGACTAAACACTTATTTGTAACTGGCGGAGTCGCCTCTTCACTTGGCAAAGGACTCACCGCTTCATCACTCGGTCGACTATTAGTCTCTCGTGGCCTACGCGTCACAATGCAAAAACTTGACCCATATCTAAACGTTGACCCAGGCACCATGAACCCTTTCCAACATGGCGAGGTCTTTGTTACCGATGATGGGGCCGAAACTGATCTAGATATCGGTCATTACGAGCGTTTTCTCGATACTAATTTGCATGGATCAGCAAATGTCACAACCGGTCAAGTCTATTCGCGAGTAATTGCGCGCGAACGTCGCGGTGAGTATTTGGGCGAAACCGTGCAAGTGATTCCACACATCACCAATGAAATTAAAGAACGTATTCGCGCCATGGCTTCACCTGAAATCGATGTCGTGATTACTGAAATCGGTGGCACAGTTGGAGATATTGAGTCACAACCATTCCTAGAAGCTGCACGACAAATTCGTCAGGAAGTTGGCCGCGATAATGTTTTCTATTTACATGTTTCGCTGGTTCCATATATTGGCCCATCTGGTGAATTAAAAACTAAACCAACTCAACACAGTGTTGTTGCACTTCGAGCGATAGGTATTGCACCAGATGCGATTGTCCTTCGGTCCGATCGTGAGATTCCCGAAGGTGTTAAACGCAAAATTTCGTTGATGTGCGACGTTGATCAGGCTGCCGTTGTAGCAGCAGTTGATGCACCATCAATATATGACATTCCCAAAGTTTTACATGCTGAAGGTCTTGATTCATATGTAGTTTCACGTCTTGGTCTTAAGTGTCACGATGTGCAGTGGGGCGTCTGGGACTCCCTGCTTGAGAAAGTGCATAACCCTAAGCACCAAATCACCGTTGGCCTAGTGGGTAAATATGTAGATCTACCAGACGCCTATCTTTCAGTAAGCGAAGCATTACGTGCAGGTGGTTTTGCTAATGATGCCAAAGTAAATCTCAAGTGGATTGCTAGCGATGAATGCGAAAGTGATGCAGGGGCACGAGCAATGCTCAGCGATGTTGATGCAATCTGCGTTCCAGGTGGATTCGGAATTCGCGGTATTGAAGGTAAGTTAGGTGCCCTTAAGTTTGCTCGTGAAAATAAGATTCCGACTTTAGGTTTATGTCTAGGTTTGCAGTGCATGGTCATCGAAGCTGCTCGAAATCTTGGTGGAATTGCCGATGCGAACAGTGCAGAGTTCGATCCAGAATCAGGCACGCATGTGATTGCAACGATGGCTAGCCAGAAGGAGATTGTCGAAGGCGAGGGCGATATGGGCGGCACAATGCGACTTGGTTTGTATCAGGCAGAGTTAACGCCTGGTTCGATTGTCGCAACAGTTTACGGAGCAACTTCGATTTCAGAGCGTCACCGCCATCGTTACGAAATGAATAATAAGTACCGCGATCAAATTTCGAGTGCTGGCCTTATTTTCTCAGGGATTTATGAGCAAGAAAACCTCGTGGAATTTGTTGAATTACCTAAAGAGGTACATCCTTATTACGTGGGAACACAGGCGCATCCAGAACTTCGCTCACGTCCTACCAAAGCTCATCCGCTATTCACCGGCTTGGTGGCAGCGGCAATTGCTGGAAAGAAATAGTTTCCAATTAAGGATTAGCCATGCAGGTCGGTATACCAAAAGAGATTAAGGTCCATGAGTCGCGAGTAGCAATCACTCCTGATGGTGTTAGCGAGTTAGTTCGCGCAGGACATGAAGTTTTCATTGAAACAGGTGCTGGTTTAGGTTCAGCGATTACCGATGCTGATTTCACCGCCCATGGCGCGAAGATCTTGGCAACTGCCGATGAAGTTTGGAATTCTGCAGAATTGATCTTAAAAGTTAAAGAACCGATTGAAGTTGAATACTCACGAATAAAGGCCAATCACACTCTCTTTACTTACTTGCATTTAGCGGCGTCAAAACCCTGTACTGATGCACTTATCGCTAGTGGTTGCGCAGCAATTGCTTATGAGACTGTCGAGAAAGATGGCCAGTTGCCACTTCTAGCGCCAATGAGTGAAGTAGCCGGACGTATGGCAACTCAAGTTGGCGCTTACTCGCTACAAAAGCCAAATGGCGGTCGTGGCGTTTTGCTCGCCGGCGTTCCAGGTGTCGCTCCCGGCAAAGTTGTCGTTATTGGCGGGGGAGTTGCAGGGCTGAACGCAGCTGTAATCGCTATGGGAATGGGCGCCGATGTAACTGTCCTTGATCGTTCGATCTCACGGATGCAAGAGATTGATTCACTTTATGGTGGACGTATCAAGACTCTGTTTTCTGCACACGCTTCGATTGAACGCGAAGTATTGCAAGCCGATCTTGTTATTGGTGCAGTTCTAGTTCATGGAGCCAAAGCTCCAAAGTTAATTAGCAACGAACTAGTTTCACGAATGAAACATGGTTCGGTCTTGGTTGATATTGCAATTGATCAAGGCGGATGCTTTGAAGATTCCAAACCAACTACTCATGCAGAGCCAACCTTTAAAGTGCATAACTCGATTTTTTACTGCGTTGCAAATATGCCTGGCGCAGTTCCAGTGGCTTCAACCTACGCGTTAACTAACGCAACTATGCCTTACACGCTGGCTCTAGCTAATCTTGGTTGGCAGAACGCAATTGCTAAAGATCCAGCATTGGCAAAAGGTTTGAATATCAACGGCGGAAAAGTTCGTTATCAAGCGGTAGCGCAGGCTCATGCCTATGAGTTTTCGCCAATCGGTTAGTAGCTTCCTCGATCACTTACGGATCGAGCGAGGTTTAGCTGCAAATTCAATCGCAGCTTACGAACGCGATCTGCGAAAGTTAGTTGAGTACTTCGAAGCAGAGTCGGTAGATACCAACTCAGTTAGTAGTTCGACCATAACTAGTTTTGAAAGTTCTTTGAAAGCTAACGAGTTAGCGCCGTCTAGCATCAATCGAATAATGAGTGCAGTTCGCACTTTCTACAAGTATCAAAATCGCGAACATGGAGTCGTAGATCCGACTACTGAAATTGCACATAACAAATCTGCTAGGCGGTTACCTAAAGCGCTAACAGTTTCTGAAGTCACCTCTCTTATCGATACTGGACTTAGAGAGGGAGATGTAATCTCTCTGCGTGATCATGCGATGCTCGAACTTCTCTACAGTTCAGGGGCGCGAGTTAGCGAAGTCATCGGCATCAATTTAAGTGATTTCGCTAAGTCCAATTTGAATGGCGACGAGATCACGACTTTGCGAATACGTGGCAAAGGCGGCAAAGAGCGGATAGTTCCGTTGGGAAAGTTTGCCGTAGCAGCTATCGATAATTACTTAGTACGTACTCGTCCTGATTTAGCTGCAAAGTCTGGGCGCAAAGAGAGTTCAATAAATGGCGCACTTTTCCTAAATCAAAAAGGCACTCGTATCTCAAGGCAAAGCGCTTGGCAGATTGTGCTGACCGCAGCTGAACGAGCTGGAATAACGAGCAAGGTTTCACCGCACGTTTTCCGGCATTCATACGCGACACATTTACTAGATGGTGGCGCTGATATTCGCGTAGTTCAAGAGTTGTTGGGACATGCCTCAGTCACGACTACGCAGATTTACACTCTTATAACGATCGATAAAATTCGCGAAAGTTATAGTTCAGCGCACCCAAGAGCCCGCTAGTTCTTAGGCGCTAAGACTTTTCCTAATTACTGATTGCGTAGACGGCGAGCGAGAATGCTTTGATCGCCCTTAGCCTCAAGATCAGCCACGATTACCGCTATTGATTCGCGCACAATGCGACCGCGATCTACCGCTAAACCAAGGTCTCCGCGCAGCATCAAACGTGCTTGATCAAGATCGAATAGCTCGTCTGCAGATAAGTAAACCGTGATTTTTTCGTCATGACGTTCACGACCAGTTGGTGATTTTTCTACCGAAGTGACGCGGCGACGGGGAATTGAACGCACACCTTTTTTGCTCGAAGAGCGAGTAGGAGCAACCGAGGTAGTGGGTGCCTCGATAATTGGTTCTGGAGCACTTTGTCGAACTGCACTTAAAGCGGGGGAGTTGGTGCGAAATAGTTCATCGGCACCAGGCAAGCTAGCTCTGCGGGTCATCGTGCGCCTCCTCGGGCAATTAGTTCACGGGCTAAACGTCGGTATGAATTAGCGCCACCTGAAGAACTGGCGTAAGTTGTGATTGGCTCGCCAACAACAGTTGTTTCAGGGAAACGAATTGTTTTAGCGATGATTGTTTCGAAAACATCTTCTGGATACTTTTCAAGAATGGTGGTGAGAACTTCGCGATTATGTACCGTCTTACGTTCGTACATAGTTGCCAAGATTCCGATTAGTTTTAAGTTTGGATTAAGGAAATTTTTAACCTTATCTAGGTTTCCCTTTAACTCAATGAAACCATGAAGTGCAAAGTACTCACATTGCAATGGAACGATGACTTCATCAGCGGCAACAAGTGCGTTAATTGTTAGTTGACCCATGGTTGGTTGGCAATCAATCAAGATAACGTCATAGCGATCTCTCAAAGAATTTAAGGTGCGCTTGAGAAATTGTTGTCCGCCTATTTCAGCGCCTAGCGTGGTTTCAGCGGTACCTAAGTCGCGGTTTGCGGGCAAGAAATCCAGCCCCGGAACTGATGACTTTAAAATAATTTGATCAACATCGGCAGTTGGATCCATTAGTGCGTAATAAACAGTTTGCTCGAGTGGCAAACTATGAGCATTCACGCCGAGACCAAGTGATAAACCACCTTGCGGGTCAAAATCGACAAGCAAAACTTTGCGACCAAGTTCAGTTAGCGCTGCGCCTAAATTAATTGTTGAAGTTGTCTTACCAACGCCGCCCTTTTGATTAAAAAGCGCGATCACTTTTGCTGGCAGACCTTCTTCAGGGGCAGCAGGAGTGCGAAAGTTCTTCGGCGTCTTTCCTAAGAGGTTGGCAGTAGTTGCCACATCCTCTTCAATTGTCGATTTAGCGTTCAAGCGTTAAACCTCTTTCTGCTCAGGTGCGTGAGCCTACGCATCGAATAGCCCCGCGAGCAAGTAGTGTTCACCCGTGGAAACGCCGGTCACCAATACTCAAGGAATCGATGTCGCATCTGATGCCATCGAGCCGAGCGCACCCAGTAACGAATTCAGCGTTCACCTAGCTAATTTCGATGGCCCCTTTGACCTGCTGCTACAGCTGATCTCGCGCCATAAGCTCGACATCACCGAAATTTCATTGAGTTTAGTAACCGATGAGTTCATAGCTTTTATTCGCGCCCTTGAACTTTCGGGCGAGGGTTGGCGCCTTGATCAAGCCACTGAATTCTTAGTCGTAGCCGCCACTTTGCTTGATCTGAAAGCAGCTCGGCTACTTCCATCGGGTGAAGTTGAAGATGAAGAAGATTTTGCCCTGCTTGAAGCTCGCGACTTGCTCTTTGCTCGCTTGTTGCAATATCGCGCCTTTAAAGAAATCGCGGCCACCTTTGGCGAGCGCATTACCCTGCAAGATAAGGCTTTCCCTCGCGTTGTGGCGCTAGATCCAGCGCTTTCTGCCTTGTTACCTGAAGTATTAATCGGTGTTGGCGCAGAGCGCTTTGCCGCCATTGCTGACCGAGTTCTGACTCCGAAAACCCCAGCGCTTGTTTCAGTCGAGCACCTTCATATGCCTCTTGTCAGCGTCGCTGAAGAGTCTAAAGGCGTGGTTGAGGCTTTACGTAAATCTAAAACTTTAAGTTTTCGCAGCCTGATTGCTGACGCTGGAAGCACCTTGGTCGTCGTTGCCCGTTTCCTAAGTTTGCTCGATCTCTACCGCCAAGGCGTTCTGCGTTTTGATCAGGTTGCTGCTTTAGGTGAGCTCCAAATCAGCTGGGTAGGCAGCGAATCTGGCGATGTTGAGGTAACGGATGAGTTTGATATTCCAGTGGTCTTAGAAGATAGCGAGGGCGAAAATGTCTAATGTAGAACTTGAGCGTTCTATCGAAGCAATCCTGATGGTTGTCGATGAGCCAGTCACCGAACTGACTTTGGCTTCGGTACTAGTTGTCACGATAGATGAAGTTGTGGCAGCCCTGGAAAACCTTTCGGTCTCCTACGAAGGTCGCGGCTTTGAATTACGCGCAGTGGCCGGCGGGTGGCGTTTTTACAGCCACCCAGATTGCGCACCTGCAGTTGAGAAATTCGTCCTTGATGGCCAGCAGAATCGCCTGACTCAAGCAGCTCTTGAAACCCTGGCAGTTATTGCTTATCGCCAGCCAGTTAGTCGTGCCCGCGTATCTGCAATCCGAGGCGTGAATGTCGAAGCGGTAATGAAGACCTTGATTACTCGTGGCTTGGTTGAGGAATATGGGCTTGAACAAGAGACCGGTGCGATTCTTTATAAGACCACCAGCTACTTCCTAGAGCGCCTGGGTGTAAATAGCCTCGAAGATCTGCCAGCCCTGGCTCCTTACTTGCCAGACCTTGATCGTCTCGATGAGATTCTGGACTCACTCACCGACTAATTCGCTTTGCAAGCTCTGCGTTGCGCCGATTAGTCCTAGATAGGCCGATTAGTCCTAGATAGGCCGATTAGTCCAAGATAGGGGAGAGGCGGTATTCTTACACCCTTAACCTGACTGTCGAGGAGATAGCCAAATGACCGAGATGCGCCTTAATAAAATAATTGCCGATGCGGGAATCACTAGCCGCCGTGGCGCCGATGAACTAATTGCAGATGGTCGAGTTACTGTCGATGGCCGCCCAATTCGAGAACTTGGTGCGAAAATAGACCCAGAAAACCATAAAGTAGCAGTTGATGGTGAGACAATAAAACAAACATTGACTAAGTCTTATTTAGTACTTCATAAGCCTAAAGGCGTTTTGTCTACCATGTATGATCCTGAAGGTCGTCCATCTTTGGCAGATTTCATCGATTTGCGGAAAGAACGTTTATTCCATGTGGGGCGTCTTGATAAGGATTCTGAAGGTCTAATTCTTCTGACTAATGATGGCGATCTGACATTCCGCGCGACTCACCCCTCATTTGGTCTGGAAAAAACATACATTATTGAGTTTGAAGGACGCCTGGAAACGGGAGTAGATAAGGTGCTTTTGAAGGGCGTAGAGCTCGAAGATGGCATGGGTCGAGTGCTCAGCTTTAAGCAGCTCTCGCAAAACTGGATTGAAGTCAAGATCCACGAGGGCCGGTACCACATCATCCGCCGTCTAATGGAGGCAGTGGGCGTGGAGGTTCTCCGATTGATCCGCACGAACTTCGGACCGATCTCGTTGGGCGATACCCCCGAAGGACGCTGGCGAGACCTCAATGAACAAGAATTGTTAAATATACAGAAGGCTTTAAATTTAAAGTAATAAATATATTTATCTATAATATGTGGGTATCTATTTCTCTATTTATCGATATTATTGTTCATGAAAAGATATTTGTCGATAATATCGGTTGATCTAAGCGTATTAACTGTCATTCGAGTCTATTTATCGACAAAAAATGATTCGGTAGAATTGCTGCACTCAGTAAGACTGTGCCATCATGAGATTTATCTAGTTTAATTGTTAAGTAGATTTATCGTTAAACACGTATTCATTAAAAACGAAAAAAGGGTACTTCAAGGTACCCTTAACCATGGTTTTAAGAGCTATTCGAGGCGCTACCCAGGTGAGCGTGGATTCAAGCGTGGCAATAGGCGACGGCGTGCGTGAGCTCTTGCCCGCCATGCTCAATGCCAATGGGCTTGAAGTCGATGACGTAATTTCAGTTCTGATGACCGCCACCCCAGATTTAACTGCCGACTTTCCGGCCGCAGCTGCTCGTGACGTTGGCTTCGCCGGAACACCTCTGATTTGTGCCGTAGAGATCGATGTGACGGGGGCGCTTGGACGAATTATTCGAGTTCTCATGCACGTTGAAAGTGATAAAAGTAAGAGCGAAATTAGCCATATTTACCTTCATGGTGCGACCGCTCTGCGCAAAGATTTAGCCCAATAGGGGATTGCCTTGAACGTAAATTCAGTTCGAATAGTCGGTGCGGGTCTAATTGGGACCTCAGTTGGTCTTGCCTTAAAAGCGGCGGGAGCCTCGGTTCAGTTCGTAGATATAGATTCAAAAGCCGAAAATTTAGCTAATGATCTGGTCAAGAGTGCTGCAGATACAAAACCAGAGTTGGTAATCATTGCGACGCCACCTTCAGCCTTCAAGTCAGCAATTGAGCGTGAAGCAACTCTCAACCCTCAAGCGATACTTATGGATATTGGTAGTGTAAAGACTAAACCTATAGTTGAGGTTTCGACTATAGAAGGGCTTTTGTACAGATTCTGTGGCACCCATCCGATGGCAGGACGTGAGGTTAGTGGGGCGGTATCTGCGCGGGCTGATCTCTTCTTAGATCGCGCTTGGATTATTACTCCAACCGCAGAGACTTCAGAGTCCGCCAAGCAGATGGTGCTTGAGGTAATCAAGGCTTGCGGAGCGCAGGCAGTAGAAATGAGCGCTCAGGATCACGATGAGCGGGTAGCCCTGATATCGCATCTGCCGCAAACCATCAGTTCATTGCTGGCTGCGCAACTTAGCGAGTCAAACTCCGATGCCCTGGCTCTGGCCGGAGGTGGATTACGAGACACAGTTCGAATTGCCGGATCTGACCCGAAGCTTTGGGGCGAGATTTTGGCCGCCAATGAGGCAGCCTTGATGCCATTGTTAATAAGTCTACAAAGTGATCTTTCGGATCTGATTGCAGCTGCTAGTGGCCCTGCCAAATGGGAGTCTTTAGTAGCCGCTGGCCGTGCCGGAAAGAGTGCGATTCCAGGCAAGCACGGTGGGAAATCTCGAGAATATAGCTACCTGCCAATTGTCATAGATGACAGACCTGGACAACTTGGATCGCTTTTCAATGCTTGCGCAAAGGCAGCGGTAAATATCGAAGATCTAACGCTTGAACATTCTCCTGGACAATTAACTGCTGTAATTACGCTAGCAATTGCGCCCGAAGATAATCAACGACTAAGTGAGTTCCTTAAAAAAGATGGTTGGAACGTCCACGCGATTGGTTAGCTTTCTGAGAAGTTTGAAAATCAGGTAAAGCCTTACTTGTTAAGCACCGTAGAATAAGGGTCATTATGGGCATAGTTGTAGCAATAGATGGCCCTAGTGGTTCGGGTAAATCAAGCACCTCAAAATCAGTTGCCATGCGATCTACCTGGGATTACCTAGATACTGGCGCTCTCTACCGCGGCCTAACTTGGCTTGCGCTACAAAACGATTTAACTGATGCCCCCTCACTTCTAAAAGCACTTAAATCTTCACCGTTGCGATTTGTCGTTGACCCACTAGAGCCACGACTCTTCGCTGGTGACACCGAAATTACCGATGCGATTCGCTCCGTAGAAGTTACTGAAAGTGTCTCGAAGTTTGCAGCGATGCAAGAGCTACGCGCTGAACTTTTGAAATTACAGCGCAAGATTATTTCTGATTCAAAGCGCGGAATAGTTGTTGAAGGTCGCGACATTGCAACAGTTGTGGCACCAGATGCTGCACTTAAGATTTATCTAACCGCTGACTTAACTGCGCGAGCAGCTCGTCGCGATGCCGAGGAAAATTCAGCGCAAGGTGTCGAAAACGTTGCACAATCTTTGAGTAATCGAGATGAAATAGATTCAACTCGCGAAGTTTCACCACTGGCCTTAGCTCCTGATGCATTGACCATTGACTCAACTCACTTGAGTCTTGAAGAAACGGTTGATCGTATCTGGGAGTTACTAAAGCAGCGTGAATTGCTTGGTTTGCCAGTGGTTGCAATCTTGGGTCGACCTAACGTTGGAAAATCAACGTTAATCAATCGTTTCATTGGCCGCCGCGAAGCAATCGTTGAAGATACTCCTGGCGTTACTCGCGATCGCGTGCAATACGAATGCGAATGGGGCGGTCGACGCTTCATAGTTATGGATACTGGTGGCTGGGAAGCCAAGCCAGATGGAATTTCAATTCAAGTTAGTGCAGGTGCTGAGCAAGCAATGCGTGAAGCCGATGTTCTGGCTTTTGTTGTTGACGCCCAAGTTGGCGCACTTGATGAAGATGACATTTTG
>Ga0247844_1007841_pt1 | contig 11863 bp, 9 predicted proteins | sample LaCtaG_FD_192421 | JGI IMG/M metagenome (GOLD analysis project Ga0247844, IMG submission 192421) | Freshwater microbial communities from meromictic Lake La Cruz, Castile-La Mancha, Spain - LaCruzMarch201714.5m_1 | ecosystem: Environmental > Aquatic > Freshwater > Lake | place: Spain: Castile-La...
GGGAATCTTGATTATGCAATTGATGTGTTGCTGCAGGCTACCATAGAGGCGCCGAACGATGGTAATGTTCAGTTCAACCTGGCTCTGGCTCTGCTTAAGGCTGGGAGATTTACAGAGGGGTGGCGCAAGCACGAGTGGCGCTTTTATAAATCTAACCCGGTGCAATTGCGACATGGTGAAATTCCTCGCTGGCACGGAGAATCGTTAGCCGGCAACTCAATATTGATTTATGCTGAGCAGGGGTATGGAGACTCCCTCCAGTTCGTCCGCTTTGCTTCGCTTCTCGCTTCTCAGGGCGCGACCGTGCTAGTTGAAGGACAGGATCGCTTCATTGCGCCGTTATTAGCTACGGTTCCTGGAGTTGCCTTAGCTTTCAGTCGCGAGGAGGCGTTGCCATTCAAGCCGGATTATCAGATCCCTATGATGAGTCTCCCTTTGGAGTTGGGTATTGATGGGGCTTTTCCGCCGATTTCCAGCTACTTGCGTCCCTCTGAAGAGATGATACGCTTCTGGCGCGATAGATTGTCAGGGTTGTCAGGGCGTAAGGTGGGGATAGCCTGGTCTGGGCGTCTCGAACATGTAAACGCTTCAAACCGCTCTATCCCACCTGAAAATCTAGCTCCGTTGTGCGGAATGCGTGGCATCTCTTGGGTCAGCTTGCAGTTTGGTCCTGATAAACCATCCCCCCCCCCGATACCCATATTTGATTCGAGGGAGGGTGTTGTTAATTTCTGCGACTCTGCGGCGCTTATTTCCGGGCTTGACCTGGTAATAACCGTGGACTCGGCAGTCGCTCATCTGGCTGGAGGATTGGGGGTGCCGGTCTGGTTAATGATCCCATGGAATCCTGACTGGCGCTGGATGTTTGACCGCGAGAAGTCGTCGTGGTATCCATCAATGAGAATTTTTAGACAAACAACGCCAGGCAAGTGGTCCGATGTGATTGACGAAATAACTCAGCTTTTCTCTTACTTTCCGGAAAGGGGCTATAATGGGATTGATAAAGGAGGCATGGGGTGCATTGTACATGGTGTGGGGCACGTCCCATGATCAGTTGTTGGCACGTTCCATCAATTCTCTAAAAATATATCACCCCGATCTCCCGATACATATCCATAGGGTTGAGGATACTAATGAGGACAGCGCTTCGGCGGTGATGTTTCTGGCCAAGGCGGCCATGGCTAAATTTTCGCCTTTTGAAAATACATTATATCTTGACGCGGATACCATAGTTATGGGGCCCTTGGATTATGGTTTCGAGAAAGCTGAGCAGTTCGGCATTGCCTGTTGTATCTGCGAATGCCCGTGGGCACAGCGTTACACAGGGCTTAAACATCTGGATGGACTGGTGGAATACAATACAGGTGTCCTTTTTTTTACCAAAAAAGCACAATCGGTATTACATCTTTGGGAACAGTTGGCTCGCGTGGTCGATTCTTCCGCCAGATATAACGACGAAAATGGAGAAAATTTAATGGATCATAACGATCAGGCAGCCTTTGCCAGGGCAGTAGAGATGACATGCTTTAACCCATACGTGTTGCCGATTAATTGGAATCTTCGCCCCAGATGGCAAAGATCTTTTTTCGGCCCACTCCGGATATGGCATGACATTGCGAATCCACCTCCAGAAATATCTTACGTGAATTCATATTATGAAAAAGAAGATCCCATCTTCTTTGAAGTGAAAATGACATGATCAATACTCCAGAGATTCCAGTGCACTTCTTCACCATAGTCCTTAACGGCGAACCGTTTATCAGATACCACATAAACGTGCTCAACCGGCTGCCATTTCGCTGGCACTGGCATATTGTTGAAGGTGTGGCGGAACTTCGACACGACACGGCCTGGGCTCTTGCTTATGGCGGAGCTGTACCGGAGGCATACCACGATAAGGGCCTGAGTAATGACGGAACGACCAACTATCTTGATCGCCTGGCGGCACTATTTCCGGATAATGTGTCTCTCTATCGGCAGGAACAGGGAAAGATGTGGGATGGCAAACGTACAATGATAAATGCACCTTTGAAGTATATCAGGGAAGAATGTCTGCTCTGGCAGATAGATGTTGATGAGTTCTGGACAGAAGATCAGCTCTGTCGAGGGCGAGAGCTCTTTCTTCGGAACGGGAATAAAACGGCTGCATGGTACGACTGCCACTTTTTCGTCGGCCCCAATCTCGTGATTGCTGATACTGAAGCCGAAGGGCATCGTTTGAGCACGAACTGGTTGCGTACGTGGCGATATTTACCGGGATGCCGGTGGGCATCACATGAACCTCCCATGCTTGTCCGACCGGGAACAAAACGTGCAGACCTTGATATTGGCCGAGAGAATCCATTTCTACCTGACGATACCCGTCAGGAGGGTCTCGTTTTTCAACACAAAGCATATATTCTACAGAAACAGCTCCGGTTTAAGGAGGCGTATTACGGTTATCACGGAGCGACCATGAACTGGCTGCTCCTGCAAAAGCAGCATGATTTCCCATTGCAGTTAAAGGAATTTTTCCCGTGGCCTTTTGTGGCAGTCGGTACTCAGGTGATTCAAGACATTCAGGCAGGTGTAGAATCCATCCCGCTTCCGGATGGAGGAAAAAATGTACTAGATACTCCACAAGACCTCAATTTGTTAAGTCGTTTTATAAAACGGATGGCACAAGATATTTATCCGGAAACGCCAAGCCTCTTGCATTCTGAGATAACAAACAAGGCATTAGTGAAACTTGAAGAATTATTTCCCCTGCAGCCAGGCATGCGTGTTCTTGATGTGGGGTGCGGTCAGGGTCCCGCCCTGGAGTATTTCAGTGCCCGGAAACTCGAATACTTGGGAATTACCTTGAGTGAGGAGGATATTGCAGAGTGTCGAGCGAAGGGATATCGTGTTGAGAAGATGGATCAGTCCTTTCTCACATTTTCAGATGGCAGCCAGGATCTTGTGTGGGCTCGTCACGTAATTGAGCACAGTATTTTCCCACTATTCACCCTGGAGGGCTTCTTTAAGGTTCTAAAGCCTAGAGGCATGCTCTATCTGGAGGCTCCCGCTCCGGAGACATCTTGCCACCATGAACGAAATCCCAATCACTATAGTGTGCTTCCTAAAGGCTGCTGGCGCGCACTCCTTGAGCGGTGCGGATTTAAGATACTTGGTGATGTAGATTATTCTTTTAAAGTGCCTGCCGGACCTGATGTTTACTGGGGGTTTTATTGCCAAAAAGTAGAGCTACTTAACCATTGACACCCCGTGAAGCAAAGAACTAACTGGAAGGTACCCATTGAATATTCAAGATATAATAAAACTGGAAAGTTACAGGAGTCACTGTAGCTGGATTCCAACATATGGTTTTGTCTCGCATTTGGCAAATTCTATTGCTGCTGCAAGGGTGTGTGAAGTTGGCGTCGCGTATGGATATCATGCAGAATATATTTTAGACACTATGGTCAACGTTGAATACCAAGGAATTGATCCTTATCTGGCCGGGTATGATCCGGAAGACTGCTTTGTAACTGATGTTGCAGCCCTGTTTGCAGATGAGCCTCAAAAAGCAATGGATAGGCTTTTCACTGCAGTAAACTGCAAGCTGACCTTTTATAACGGCAGAGCAAACCTGATTCGGAAGACAAGCAACGTCGCCGCAGCACAATTCGTAGACGGTTATTTCGATCTTGTCTATATTGATGGCAATCATACCTTCGCAGGTGTCATGGCAGATTTACACGCTTGGTATGGTAAGGTGAGAAAAGGCGGAATTTTATGTGGTGATGATTTCAACTGGAAAGGTGTTAACCAGGCAGTATTGAGCTTTATGAGTGAAAGGGAACAAACGGTGGCAGGTCATAGAGCCTCTACGGATACGTGCCCGACAAAGTGGTCTGTGGTAATTTGAAAGAAGATAATCGGTTAGACCAACTGTCACTTTTGACCGAAGGGTGACCACCACTGGTGGTCAGATATTCTTTTGAACAAACCGCTTTGAGCGGGTCACGATTTTGAAAGCCCCCACCTTTGGTGGTGGATGCTTACTGTAAATGCATGCCTGTTACAAACGATAGATAGAAGCTAAATAAGGAGATATACAATGGATGTTAGATTAATGGAATTGTGTGCAAAACATACTAAGCCCTCAGAGGTTGTGGGGAAGAAGATTATTGACGTTGGGTCTTACGATATAAATGGCTCATTCAGAACAGTACTTTCTCCCATGAGGCCTGAGTCTTATCTAGGAATAGATTTAGAGATGGGACCAGGTGTGGACGTTGTTTTGCCCATTGATAAATTAGTTTCTGTGTTTGGTAAAGGGGGATTTGATATCGTAATTTCAACTGAAGCGATTGAGCACATTGCTGATTGGCGAGGCGCAATCAATACGTTAAAAGATTTATGCAAAGTCGGCGGTATGATATATCTAACGTCCCGCAGTAAAGGTTTCCCATATCATGGCTATCCAGATGATTATTGGCGGTACGAGCAAGAAGATGTTGCGATGATTTTTGCAAATTGGTACATTGAGGTTCTATGCGAAGATATGTGGCGCGGTGATCACTATGGATTCTTTCTTAAAGCAGTTAAGACCACGCATGATAAAATTTGTTTGGACGATGTAGAACTTTATAACATAAATACTGATAAGAGGCAGAAATGAACTAATGATGTACTTGTCCTGAGTGAGTTCGTAAACCTGTAAAAGATGTCAGGCGGGTGGGTAGTTCTTTTCTTTCACTAAAGTGCCCCGAGTATCGACCCCTACCATCGCTGATCGACGTTCTAAGGTCCAGTTCTCTCCGAAACAAGACGCAATCCCCATCTTGCCGCTGGTTCAAGTATTAGAGATATAGCAGAAAGCTCTTTAGCAATTTCACTCTTGCTGAAAACATGAAAATATTCAGTTGCTCTTGCAGTTTTTACGCATTTTTTACCCCGTGCCAAATTGGATGTTTAATTATTTCATGCGACTGACGACAAGACAACATCCGGCTATTAAAAAACAAAGTAAAAATAATGAAATGTCATAATAATTTCTGTATGTTATCTTTTAGGACAGACACCAGGTAGCGACCACACGGCAAAAGGGTTGTCAAGGCTGAGAACAAATAGTGCCACTAAAAGACTGTATCTGTGCAGAACTCCCGGTTATAAGTCGCTTGCCTAGTTTTTCGTGCCCTGAATGTATTGATTTTTTTATAGTGATAATGGAGTTTCTGAATTCGACTGCGTCAACCCATCCGTCAATGATGAAATTCGGAACATAGTGAAGTGGAAAAAAGGTTCTAAAGAAAGTGTTTATTGAAAGTTCGTCGCGCCAAAACTGAAAGTTTATTACGTCAATTAACTTTTTGAAGAAGGAGTAGGCACCGAACTCGTTCAAAATACCTCCTCCGAACCCATCGTTATAGAGCGTGTGTGTATCTTCCACGACATACAGACCACCGGGTTTGACCATAGGAAAATAATTTATAAATGACAGTAATACATCATCCGACTTATGCGATCCGTCGTCTATTACAATATCTAAGTATGGGCTTATGGCGCGGATAGCTTGGATGGATGATGATGTATTTGCGTCGCCAACGACTATACTGACCCGCGGGTCATCATATTTTAGCAAACCACATTGGGGATTAATGTCGCAGCCGACAAAACTCTTTCCGTACTGGAAGTATTCGGACCAGGTTTCCAGAGAACCACCGTTTTGCACGCCGATTTCCAGCATGGATATTGGGCTGTTGCGCCGCGATCCAAAAATAGTGTCATAGTAGCCGAGATAAGACTCCCATTTATCGCTGATCTTGCCGGTTTTGTTGCGATGCAATGCGTCTATTGAGAATTTGTCCATGATATATCCTTTCTGATTGGGTTAGCTAATTCAGAATAGTTAACAAGAGTAGTCTTGGTAGTTATTGAAGTGTGGTCCAGATATTAATCGCCAGTTACCTCATTGGCAAGGTAAAAAGAAGATAATGGAGTCGTGGTTCCAAAGCTCTTTAACTTTACGCATGAGCTCCAAAGTACTGATATTGATTATAATTTATGTACCTATTGTCCACTTAGTTAACCGCAAAGGGGTGGTAGTTCAAAAAACACAGAGGAATAATCCGATGGAAACCCAGCGAGATGCACTTGTGTGTATTGCGACAGCACCACACAGGTGGGAAATAATGGAAAATTATTGTTTTAATAAGCATTTTAGAATGAACAGGGAGCATTTCGATCTATGCATCGTGTTTAATGGATATGACGCTGATAGCATACGCCGAGTTCTCGACCTCTCTCCAGAACACTTAATAGTAAGAGAAAATGTAGGAATGGATCAAGCGGCATTTGATCATTGCATAAAAAATATTAGAGATTATAACACATATGTGTTACTTCACGATGATCATTGGTTTATCGACAGCTGTTGGTTTCAGCTCCTGTATGAAGCCCTACACTCTAACGACGTTGATGTAATTGGAAATCTTGTTGCACCGGGTCACATAAATAAACCATTGAACTATGACATTATAGCCGATGTGCTCGGTTACTCTTCATTTAAGCCACATTTGTTTCCTTGCTTTTTACAAGGACAGGCTGGCTTTTATAAAAAAAGGGCCATAGATTGTCTGCGCGCCAATGGCGGAGTACCGTGGGGAAAAACAAATACACGGGAGGTTGCCAGCATATGCGAGAGATTGCATAGCTTTATTTTACTGTCGAATGGAATGAAATTTGCCCAAATTCCACCGGGATATGAAAAATACTTGCGACACAGAGAGCACGTCGTTGATCCAAATCGATATGAATAGCGAATTAACAAAAAGCACCAAAACCATCTGGCTTTCCTATGTCGGCTATTCGGTGACTACTGCTGTTTACATTGAACGAGCACTGCGGAAAATCTGTCCTACTATTACAGTGGGGCCACCTCTTCCCCACGAATTCATAGAAAAGTGGCAGCTCCAAAACATTAAACAGCCAATCATTCATCACGATATCATAACCGATTTCGACACGGATATGGGTGTGGTGTTAGCCGTGAATCCCGACGTGCCTCGCCCCGATCTTTTCCTGTGGGTCGAATCGGCGCTCGGCTACATACCTCGAAATATTGCTGCTCTTGAGTGTCCTAGCTGCTGCTACCTTATCGATAGCCATCTGCAACGTGAAAGGCACTTGAAACATGCTGTGGGCTTTGATTTCGTATTTATAGCTCAGCTAGCCTATCTGGAAGAATTTCGGAAGGTAAATCCAAGGACATACTGGTTGCCACTCGCCTGTGATGAAGAGATCCACCGCCAATGGCAGGTTGAAAAAAATCACGATATTGGATTTGTGGGGGCTGTTATTCCTGAATCACGACGTGAGGAACTGCTTAATAGATTGCGTGGTTCATTTCCACTTCACTCCGAGTGCTGTTTTTGGGATGAAATGGCACGGGTTTTCTCTGAATCACGTATTGCATTTAATAATGCAGCCAATCATGATCTGAATATGCGCTTCTTCGAGGTGCTCTCTATTGGTTCTTTGCTGCTTTCAGACATGACTCTAGGTAGTGGCCAGTCCGAATTGTTTAGAGACGGGGAGGACTATGCCTGTTACCTAGATGGTAATCTGTTGGAAACGGTTCGCTTCTACCTTGAAAATGATGGGTTGAGAGAGCGCATCGCCGCTCGGGGACAGCGCTTAGTGCAAAATGCACACACATACCGGCATCGCGTTGAAGATCTTATTGCTGTTACCTGTGAAGGGAAACCGGATACGTTCTCGGTTACGGAACTGCGGGAGCGATCTTTGATTGGAGTACCAGAGCCTTTGAAAGTGTTGCGGAGCCGGATAGAGATCAACTCACCGGCTAGGAGTTTTGTTATTCCGGTACTCGACTATTCGCCCGCCAGTGAATATAACATTGTAACGTTGCTAAACGACCTTGAAAGTATTGATGGCGAGGAAATCGTTGTTTTTAACGGTGCGGCAATTGGTGAAGAGCTGAAGTGGCATCCCCGCATCACTCGCCATGCCATCATGAAACAGAATGTAGGTGTGGCGAGAGGGTGGAATGTGGGTATTGATATGGCTGAGGGTAAATCGGCCTTCATCGTAAATGCCGATGCTCATATCTCATCTGATGCTGTAGTCGCCATCGAGCAGGGGTTACATACGCTGCCTGACGCCGTCTGTGTCGGCCCTCAGGGGGCGTTTTTCAATTTTTCGCTCTGTACAGACTACTGTTACTTTGACAAGGGAAGTTTCAATCAGGCGATGGCAGTAGATGCTGTCTCCGGTTTCTTTTTTGCGGTAAACCGCTGCCTTTTCTCGGAAAACGGACTGCACTTCGAGCCTGCGTACACCCCCTGTTATTTTGAAGAGTGGGATATGGCACTCCAGGCAAAACGTGCCGGACTCAAGTGTTACATCGTGCCGACGGAAGCTTATGATCACCACTGGAGCGGTACTATCAGTGCCTTACGAACAATCCCCTATCTGGGACGAGAGGAGGAGGCCGGAGCTGTCCTCAAGCGCAACCGTCAGCTCTTTCTGGCAAAGTGGCGGGCAATTGCACGAAGGGAGCAGAAACCTGAACTGTTGGAGAGTGGCTGGAAAAGGTATCTGCTTGCGACCGTGAGGGAGTTTATGGCCACAGGCAGGCAGGCAGAGGCTCTTGGGAAGATGCAGAGCTTGTTTGAATTATATCCTCATGACTTCGAGGTTGTATCGTTGTATAAATTTGTTTCGCTTGTGTAAATGATGTGATGTCACCATTCCGTTGACATAACTGCTTTACGTGGTTAACCGAATACTTACTGAAAATGACCATTTCAGGATAAATGGAGGTACTGTAATGAGACAGCCGAAATACTGGATGACACTCATCAGCATAGTTTTTTTGATAGCGGTCGGATGTAGCAGCGCCACGGCCAGAGAACCGCAAAAACCGGATAGCGGCATCCCCACGTACACCGGTCCCTCTTATACAATCGCAATCATCAAGTTTGCCAATAAGACCCCTTCGAAGATTCTGGGGATCGGCGAGGCTGCCACGGATATTTTGCGTACACAGCTCAAGGCGGCAGGTCTTGAACCGATAGACCTCACCGAAGATGCGCAGCGCGAGCAGGATGAACTTATCAAGCTCCAACAGACCGGCGCGCTCAAGACCGGCAGTAAGAATGCCGCCGATGGGTTCGAGTCAGTTGATTATCGGGTGCAGGGGGCTGTCACCGCCTACTCCGAAGTTGAAGAGGGCTCCGATATGCTGTTTTATCAGAAGAAGACCCAGATAGCGCGGGTCGTTGTGGATTACTCGCTGATTGACATCGCAACCGGCAAGAGCCTTCTGGCAGAGTCGGGAGCTGGAGAGTGGCGCAAGGAGAGCGGCGGGGCAATGGGTTTCGGCTCAAGATCGACTGCGGACACCGGACTGAGGGAGGGTGCCCTCCGTGATGCCTTGTCAAAGGCTTTGGAAAAGATGGTTAACAAGTTGAACAGTGTCCCTTTTCAGAGTCGCATCCTGTTGATAGAAAATCAGACCGTTATCATTAGAGCCGGAGAAAAATCCCGATTGCCGGTTGGCGCCAGATTTGGCGTATATCGCGCCGGGCAGGATCTGGTTGATCCGGAGACCGGCAGATCACTTGGCAAGCGTGAGAAGATGATTGGAGAAATCTCGCTGACCAACCACCAGAACGACCGGATATCGGAGGCCAGAATTTCATCCGGTGCCGGTTTTCAGGTGGGCGATATAGTGAGAGTGTTGAAGCAGTAAATTTTTTAATACCCTAAAAAAAGGAGGAACACATGAAACGTAGCTCCAGTATCCTGCGCAAGCGGACAAACAAGGCAATCGCCGCATTCGTCATCTGTATGACGGCCTTTGCCCCGACCCTCTCCCTCGCCGCAAGTGCCACAGTGAACTTCGGCTTCAGCGGGGTAACTCAACCCGTTCAGCCCCTTGTAGTACCAAAAGAGGCCGGTACTACCTCAACCACCTTTGCGCCTGTTTTCAAAAGCGTGCAGGCAACAACGGAAATAGATACTACGCGCAGCTTCGCGCAACCGGCAGATGTGGCGCCTGCTGAGGCACAATCGGCCGTGGCGCAACCGGCTGAAACCACGCCGACCGGCACACCGCAGCAGGCAGCCCCCGCCGCCAAATCAATCCCGAGGATCGGCATCGGCATAGACGCTCTTATGAGTAATGACCACAAGATCTACACCGTACCTTTAAGCTACACGATCAACCGTAACTTTGTTGTGATGGCAGCCATCCCGGTTGTTACCGCCAAGTTCGATGACATCAACGGTGCTTCAAAAACCAACACCGGAATCGGGGACGTTGGTTTCACAATCAAGAACCGCATCGGGAGTGAAAACCGTATCGGAGCACTCTTCACGATTGTGTCCGCTAAGTTCCCCACTGGCGACGCTGATAAAGGGCTCGGCACTGGCACTTACGACGTGACTCTCACCGAAAAGCTCATTAAGAGGTTTGGTGATTACCGTGGAACTCTCATGGCCGGGGTGACTCAGCCGCTGAACGAACCGACCATCCTCGGCAGCAAGATTGAATACGGCACCACCATTTCCTATATGGCAGCCATTGAACGCACCGCTCTGCTTCCAGACCTCTGGTTCTCGGTTCGCGCGGAAGGGATGCACTCCTTTCAGACCAGGATCGACCGCATCGCGATGGGCAATGCCCTTACAACTCTGGACGTTGCGCCGGAACTCAAATATTACTTTAAGCGCAATTCAGCGATAAACCTTGGTGTTAACGTTCCGGTCTACACAGACTACGCCCTGACGGGCGGTTCCAAGACACGCCAGGTGTCCGCCAATTTTGGCGTATCCACGATGTTTTAAGGGGAGTGACATGAAAACTACAATCAAACTAATCATGGTAATCATTACAGTTACCGCAATAGCGATGCTCACCGGATGCTCAGGTAGAGGTGGAAACAGCAGCGTCTCCGGCAATACAAAAGTAGGAATGAAGGTTGTGTTCGCCAATTCATCAACTGTAACAACAGCAAACAGCCTCGGCGCAACCAGTGTGCTGCTCAATATTTATCCGTTAAACCCCGCGATAACTCTGGCAAGCAGCAGTGCCAATATTGATCTGACCCAATATTTAAGCACAGGGAAAGTACCTGATATTGCTCTGCCTGATCCTGTATCACCTGCAACATCAGAGCCTTATCTGTTCAGGATAACAGCCTGGAATTCAAGCAATAAAGTCATCTACTGCGGTCAGACATTAACAAGAATCGCAGCAGGAAACAACAGCATCGATCTGACTGCACTGTCGCTCAATGGTTTTGACTCCGTAATGGGCACTTACACCATCAGCGCATCGGATGGAACTGAGGTTGCCATTCCTATAACGAGCTCCGGTACTGGTTCTGGGACATCCAGCGGTGGAAGTTTTGTTACGGTTTATGCTGCCCCAAATTCATCAGGCAATTTTGATGTTGTTTTCAGAGCCAGATCTTCGAGCAACACATTTACTGCTCACGGCAAGGGGAGTATTGATGCAGGCACAGGGTCGGGAAGCGGCACTGGAACTGACGAAACTACCGGTTCGCCTGTCACTTGGACGTGCTCCAGACAGGCGTCATCATCGACGCCAACAACACCCTCATCCGACCCTCTAATATACACCAACGGTAATATCTACGGAGTCCAGAGTGGTCCGACTAAACCGACCGCATTCTCAATAAACACTTCATATAAAGTGACATTTATGAACACGTACCACTATTTCAACGGCGGCATACTTCCAGGTACTATTTCACTCAAGCATTCCGACGGAACAGTCTACGGGCCATGGCAGGCTACCGGATTGGCAGGGCAGGGCGGAGTGGCTAATGCCACCTGGATCGTACAA
>Ga0247844_1007845_pt1 | contig 11857 bp, 9 predicted proteins | sample LaCtaG_FD_192421 | JGI IMG/M metagenome (GOLD analysis project Ga0247844, IMG submission 192421) | Freshwater microbial communities from meromictic Lake La Cruz, Castile-La Mancha, Spain - LaCruzMarch201714.5m_1 | ecosystem: Environmental > Aquatic > Freshwater > Lake | place: Spain: Castile-La...
CCGAATTCAGCATCTTTACCTTCAATAGATCCTATGCTGTTTTGGCTTGGCCCAATGATTTGAACCGAAAACTTTTGAGTACCAGGCTGTACCCCAGAAGCAGGCATAGCGGTGAAATCAACAATATCTCTGTCAACATTTTTTGCTTTATCCCATTTTTTTGCTTGATTTGGGTTTTTAGGATTTACGTAAAATGTGCCAACTTTAACACCGCTTACAGGTATAGGCTTTTTATTTTCAACACCGCTACTACTGTTATCTATGTTTTGATCACCAGACCCAGAAGTATTATCCGTGTTACCATTATTTTCTGGATTTGTGCCGGAGCCTTGCTTTTCCTTGATTTTATTCAACTCATCCTTTGTAAAGTCCAATTCTTGGGTAATTCTTGACAAGTCTTGGGTAAGTTGTTGGTTGGTTGCTTTCAGATTGCTGTTTTCAGATTGCATTTCGTCTAGGCGACTCTTGAGGCTTTCGTTCAAATGTGTAAGGTCTGAGATTTGTTTGCGTGCTGCATTAAGTGAAGCCCCATTGGAAATGTTTTGGCGAATGGTTTCATCGCGTTGAGCAAGCAAAGTGATCAGTTCGTTGATGGAATCACGTTTGGCAGGAAAGAGCATTTTAATGCTGTCTAACCGAAGAACCGCTGCTTCGTATTTATCTTTCAAGTCCTTCAGGGCAAGATCTTTTTCAGTAGCCTCGCCTTTCATGATATTGATCTTTTTATCCCCCCACCAGTACATCACGCCATTCAGTAGCACCAGCAATCCGATTAAGATTGCAGCAATCACGACAATTTTGTTTTTATTATTGGAGGTTTGAGGACCACCTGGGGTGTTTTGACCGCCTGGTGGGTTGGGCTGATAAGAAGGTTGACCAATCATGTTGGAGTAATTTATTGAGTTTGTTAAAGTCAAAATCGTTCAATAGAATTACCCAATAGAGATTCCCAGCCAAAAGAGGTTATCAATGTAAGTAAAAAAAATTAAGGAATAAAATCAAATGGTCCATTTTTTAAAGTGTTTTTTATCGCTGGTTCCTCTTTTTCGATTTCAGCCTGAATTTGATCGTTGATCGATTGTATAAAATTATCTCCGATCATGCTATCCCGGACTCGGTCTAAAATAGATTGACTTTTTGAAAAGGACTGGATTGCTTCAATGATTGTTTTTTCCCGGTCAAACATACGGGCAAAAGACTCATCATTTTTATACCGTTCAGTTATGGCATGAGCTTGGTCCGGCTCAGCATGGCCTCGGATAAAAAGCCAAATATCCTCAAACGTAAGCAAAAGACCTCTTTCTTTTGCCAAGGCACGTGCATCTTCTACCAACTGTTTAATATCGGTTTCTTTACGGGCTGTATTACGCAGGCTTTGACTAATACTTCTTGCAATAAGCATATAGTCCGACCACTCTGCAGCCAGTTCCTTGTTTTCCTTCAAGGTAGTTTCAAATTTGAAACGATCTTCTGATCCCATTGGACCGCGTAAGTATCGCTCCATGAGATCGAAGTATTTAAAAGTGCTCATAATTGCAAGGATTAAGGGATTAAATCGGTTAATATTACATCATATATCCATATCCACGTTTGTGCATTTTTGCACGTAGCGCTTCCATTGCTCTAAACCTGGCTACTCTCACATAATCTCGCGTTACGCCAAGTTTCTGGGCGATTCCTTCATCATCAATATTCAAGCCAGGATCAAAAGAAAGTTTTAAAATGGTTTGTTGAGCATTGGTTAATTCTGACATGCTCGCTTCTGCAGCTTCCATTAGGATTTGCTGATGGACTTGAACATCGGGCTCAGGACCAGGCTCTTTGGGCTCAAAAGTGAAAGAATCTCGTGAAAGGGAGTAATAATCCGATGGATCTCTGCTCCAATCATCCTCCTCACCTAACGCATTTACGGACGATTTGTTGCGTTTGTAGACTTTATGCTCGGCCAGGAAGGCGTTCCAGGCGCTCCGAAATAAATAAGCGCCATAGTCCTGAATGGTAGCACCTTTGTTAATTTGGTGCAGCATTGATCCAAGCGCTGCGTGAAAGGCTTCTTCTGCTTGTGCGCTGCTTCCGCCCCGATTCATAATGTATCTAGCAATATCCGGATAACAGTTACGATAAAGGCTAATAAGTGTTTTTTCATCCATGGTTTCGTAGACTTAATTGGATTAATTACATTATTATAACAGTACAAAAGTAGGAAAATGCTTCATTATTGCTTCCATTTAGGATAAATTTAAATTAAACTAATGTTTTATGTTTGACTGTTTTTATTATATTTACTATTAATTAATTTTTAAAAAATTGATTAATAGTGAATTTTTAAAAAAAAATCCTGTAAAGTATTTTTTTTAAGAAATGCCGATAACGTATTTTAGTTGCCATACTCTTCTCCTTGAAACCTGAACAAATCATCAGGACAAACAATCTAAACCATAAATTACAAAATTTTACAATGAAAAATCTTTTCCTCACCCTGTTTGCATTCTTTATGCTCTCTGTTGCCTTGCAGGCACAACCTGAAGTTTTTTTTGGCGCTTTGGTAGGCGCTAATAAATCTTCCTTTAAATTTAATAAGTTCGAGGATGAATATCTCAAGTTTACTGCAGTTGGGTTTAAATACTCTTCAACGAGCAAAATTCAAGGCTTTCAAGGAGGAGCTCGTGTAGGAATTAATCTGGGCGCAAGAATTTCAATCATTACCGAGTTTATATATGCCAAGCATATTGCATCTTATCAAACTGATTTGACGCCAGAGATTGTTAGAACTGGCAACGGTGTTTATCAGAATTGTTCATCCGGACGAAGATCTTGGGATATTGGCGTAACTGGTTTTACTGTGCCAGTTTATGGAAGGGTTAAGATAATTGGAGGTGACAAATTTGGGGTGTTTCTCACGGCTGGTTTATCATTTAGAAAGTTGTCTGCAAAAGGCACTTATGAAACTTCATACAAACCAGATGGTACTACTGGGATCACTGTTGAAAGTAAAAATAATCAAATATTTGATGTTTACAATGTCAATAATCCTGCTGAAACAGGTCATATATACTATTCTGCACAATTTCCTGCAAATTCCCAAACTGAAGACTTAACTTTTGGAGCGAACAAGGAAAATAATTATGCTGCATTTTCTACAAATTTAATGCTCGGATCTTCGATGCGCTATGTTATAGATGAGGAAGGGAAATTTGCTTTAACCTTGGACTTTAGCTGGCAAAAAGGATTGACGAATATGTTCTCAAAAGAACGCATTGGGTATTTATCCAGTTTGAATCCTACTGCCGTGCGTCAATATAAAGATATTGATAATATTAATACAACTTGGGTATATGCACCTCGGCGTTTTGACATCGTTGGCTCTCAAAAAATGAACACCACCCTCATTTCCATCGGTTTCGAGTTCTGCCCTTTTTGCGGCGGTTGGTAACCAATAAAAATCAGGCGTTATGGTATACTCTTGTTTGAATTGTATTTCGGAGTTTCATTCCGAACAAATCCCCCCGCAAATCTGCACCACCTGCAATATGCGTGGCATGATTCAACCCAAAGGCAATCTGCAAAGTCAACCTGTTTTCGGTAAAAATGTAGATGGGATTACAAAATTGTGTACCAATTGCGGAGAATACGTCTCACACGAAGTTGGCAGTTGCCCACATTGCAAATTTGCTTTCAAAACAGAAAGCCGACCGACGATTCTTCGAAAAAGCGCGCATAAGCCTGACCGAGCACAGTTTTCCATGCCCAGTGGTTCTGGAAAGCGTTTCTAATCTTTCTCGATATAACCGGGATGCGTTCTTTGTTGGACTTTAATAATCCGCCAGAACGCATCCCTTACCTTCAAAAATATGTCATCAAGGAGAGCCATTCAGGTATTCAACATGTCATTTTTGGACATGATGACCAACTTTACAGGAGCTGTCATTATCCTTTTTTTGCTGGCTTCGAAGTTCCAGGGCGATATACCTTATAAAAATGTTCGGGGTGTCGCTACCGTAGATTTTAACCAGGCCAACAATAAAATTACGGGACAACTCGATCCCACCAAATTAATCCTCAGTTCCATTAAGCCCGGAGATACGTTATTGGTGGTCGTTGGAAAAACAATGAACGTTGCTGAGAAAAAGGAAATTGCGTCCACCACAACCACCAACACGAATTCTTCGGGGGTGCGATTGCAGGATGACGAAATCATTGTTAATAGGGAAGATTATGAAAAGAAAGTGGATCCAGTACCACCCGGTGCTTGCCGTCTTGTTCCAAGGTTGATCGGAACTTCGGCCTGCAATGACAATAGTACCCCCAATAACTCAGATGATGATACCTATACCGCTGAAGTAAATGTAGAACTTATTGGTACTTGTCAAAGCTCAAGTTTGTGGAAAGATGATTTGGGTACCACGCTTTCCTATAACAAACCCAAAAAATATACTTTTAAAACAAAGGATGCTTCCAAAACCATCCAGTTTTTTGATTATAGTAACAAAGATTTAAAGGGAAGTTTATTTATTCCTGCACCAAAGCCTTGTAACGCTACGGCTGCAGGAAATACTGAAAAACCAGAGTTTAATCCGCCACCAGGTGTAAATTTTGTGATAGAATTTGATGAACAAGGAGGGAATAATGTAGACCTCTATGTCGAGAAAAATGGACAATGGGTATCGGGCAAAAAAGATGGCAAAAGCAGGAGCAACCCCAATATTGGAGACTGGTCGGATGAAAAAACCAATGTTACCTGGATCATCAAAACCAAATCGGATGTTGAAAAAGTTTTTCAAAGACAGCCGATCCCAGGCACTTACCGAATTTATGCCCACTTTAAATACACCCCCAAAGAAAATCCGTTGAGCAGCATCCCGGTAAAACTGGCGGTATCGAGCCGACCAGGCAATCAGGGTAGGGTATTTCCGGCCAAAAAGGTGGCGCTCACAAAAGAGCCCCCCCCAAACGGTGGCGGCCTTTTGCTTAAAACCGTTACAGTTATGCCCGACGGAAAACTCAAATTCCAATAATTTCACAAACATCAACTTATGAACCAATACCTCAGTTCCAGAACCCTAAACCTGATTGTCAGCATCATCGGCGCCTTTTTGTTCTGGCAATTAATGACCTATCTGTCGCTAATTACTGGAAATCCATCTGTATTACGCGTTTGGGGTGGAAGTGGCACGGGCTTTTTAAAAGTTGTTGCTTATATGGCCTTTATTTATGGCATGCTGGATTTATTTGAAAAAAAGCGGGCCCTACGGAAAGAATATCTGGGCTTTCACCTCGGTCTTTTACCTACTCAAGACCAAATGGTGCTTACGCCAGATGATGTTTCTAAAATAAAACTGGATGTTTTGTCTCGTGAAAAAAATGGTGAACAGCATTACATGGTTTCATCCTTTGTGAAAAAAGCAGCCACCCAATTCCGGAATGACAATTCGGTGAGCGACACTATGAAAGTAGTTGAAATGCAGATCGAGAGCACCAAAAATGATGATGAAGGTCGTTTAGAAGAAATTCGCTACATCATTCAGACCATTCCAATGTTGGGATTTATCGGAACTATTATTGAGCTGACAAATTCCCTCCAACAACTGGATGGTGGTATTCCCGCAGTGCGTAAATCAATGGAGGGCGCTTTTGATGCTACATTGGTTGCGCTTACCCTTACGATTGTTTTAACCTTGTATTATCATACATACATTGGGCAGATGGACATGTATTATGCAAGAATAAAATCATATATCACTGATAATCTGATTTCTCGGATTTACAATCCTAATAGCAAGAAATAAAGGTTACGGTTTCGATGTGGCTTCAGAACAGATTGGATTTCAATAATCCCATTGCCGATCAACCCCATGAGCCCTACCATTTTAAGATGATAGGCTCATGGATTTTTAAATCATTTTTATCACGTTCCTACAATCCTTGCATGAATTGTAGCACTCAAAATCTGTGACACATGAATTGTATCAATTGTGGTCAAGTCAATGAACCTGGTCTTTCAAGGTGTGCGTTCTGTAATTTTCCGCTCCCATCATCGAAATCCCCTGAAATGGAAAAGGTGATCCAAGCGGTTCCTGCGCATGTCGATCCGCCACAGGTTTTTCCGGACTTTGAAATCCCAAAACCTGTATTGCAACAAAAGCAATCAGTTGAGTCTCCCAAAGACCATGATGAAACAAGATCGGCACGATACAAAAATGAAGTGTCGAACCCAATCATTGGCCTTGCCAGTTGCCCGCAATGCAATTATCAATTAATTGCAGATACAGATACTTGCCCTATGTGCTCTTTCAAACTTAAGCCGGGTAAATCTGCTGGAATTGGGTTGAAAGAAGGATCGATCACTGCTCAAGGGATTGAAGACTTCAAGTTTGATATTCCGAAACCGGTATTACCTAAAAAAGAAATTCCAACATCTGATGGCGATTCTGATGCAAAAGAAAAGCCTCCAGTTTCGGCGGGTGAAATGAATCCTGTTCTGGCCACTAAAGATGTGTCTGATGCCAAAGGAAAGGCAACGACTTCACCATTTACAAATAATTCCCGCCGTCTCAAAAACACGAATACAACCATTGATCCATTCAGGAAAGAAACAAGTTCAGAACAGGTAACCGCCGTTTTAACCCCGCTGCCAAGAGACAATGAAAAAGCGGCAGAACCTGTTTCTATCGTATTTCTGGATGCGCCGGTTCCATTGAACAGGGCTATGTTGGAGGTGGGGAATAATACCATTACCTCAAAGGTTCAGGCAGAAATAGAATACGTAAACGGGGCCTGGTACCTCATCGATCGAAGTGAAAAAGAGACCACTTTTGTATTAGCCAAAACGCCGGTTATGTTGCAAAAAGGGGATATTATATTGATGGGAAACAGAAAATTCAGATTTGATGGTTAATGTTTCAGTATGTGATGTTCTTTTAAGTAGCCTAAAACTAATCAAATGTCAGCAGTAGTTCAAATCAATATTGGAGATAAGATAGACCGATTTTTAGTCGAATCGGAGCTAGGGCGGGGGGCCTATGGTACTGTATATAAAGTACTAGAACAATATACTGGCAAATATCAGGCAATCAAGTTGTTGCGCTTGTGGGAAATGGATGATCCGAAAGATCGGGAACACTTGATGAAAAGATTTAATGGCGAATTCATTGCCGGAAAGATTGATTCTCCATACCTGGTTCATAGCCACGAAATTGGTGTTTGGAAAGGCAATCCGTTTATAATAATGGATCTGGTTGAAGGTGGAAACTTATACGATCGAATCAAGCAATCTGCGATCAGCCTTCAGGAAATTGACCGAATTGGTTTTCAAATATTAAAAGGATTGGAAATTCTGCATCACAACGGAATTATTCACCGCGATTTAAAGCCTGAGAATGTATTGTTGGGGCAAAAAGGAGCAGTACGACTTACTGATTTTGGGGTTGCCGGTATGTTAAATGCACGCATGACTGTTCCAAATATTCTTAAGCAGGCGAATTCATTATTTGGGACCCACGCTTATATTCCACCGGAACAACGAAACTCTTGGAAAAGATTTGAAGCAACCAGTGCCCGAACAGACATTTTTGCTTTTGGGGTAATGATGTATGAGCTGCTTACAAGAGGTATTTTGCCGTTTGGAACCCTGCATACCGCCACCGATCTGGCAACCTATATTAAAAGGTCTGTTAAAGGGGAGTGGGATGATATTCAGAAGCACCGACCTGAAACACCGAACTATTGGAAAAACATTCTGGAGCAATGCCTGGAACCGAAATTCGAAAAACGCGCAGAAAATGTTACGGTTTTATACACGCAAATCCCTTCATTTGAAAATGAAAGAAGTACAATATCCTTACCGGATGGTATTTACGAATTTGGAATGCCACTCGTTTTAGTCGTTACACAAGGAGAGGATCCTGGCAGGGAATTTTTGTTGAATCAATACATCCAGCCACACAGAAATCAGGGGATTATTCGAATCGGATATTTTGACATGCAAAACCCTGGACGTAACAATATCGAGATTCTGGAAGAGGGTACGGCATACATTTCCAATTTTCATGCAACCATTGAAAAACATGGCTCTTTACAAAAATGGATTATCCGCGATGGTCAATTTTATGCAAAAGGCGGAAGTGAGGTGCCAGCCTGGCACCCTTCAACCAATGGCGTATTTGTGAATGGCTCCCGTGTAAGAGATTTTCAGGAAATAAAGCCCGGCGATCTCTTAACCATCGGCGATACCGTGTTACAAGTTCGAATAAAATAACCAGAAAATTAATGCGGAACCTTGATAACCCAATAATCTGTCACAACTCTTTGAGATGAACACCGATAAAGTGCATATAAAATACACCATATCTGCACAATCGCACCAGGGAATGGTTCGGTTGAATAACGAGGACAACATCCTTGTGGTTCCGTCTATTCTTGAAAATCAAAGATGGATGCCAGGAGATTCTTCCGATAAATACTTGCATGTATTTGATCAACAGGAAGATGAATCCTTAAACGGTGTTTTATTATCAGTCGCCGATGGGATGGGTGGTGCGAATGCAGGGGAAGTCGCTTCCAATATTGCTGTTTCCGTAATTGAAGAAGCATTAAGTCTGCCCGATTTTGAATATAATCTGAACGAAAATCCCAAGGCGGTTTTGTTTAATCTGATCCATGCTGCTAACAAAAAAATCATTGATTATTCCGAAAGCAATGTCGAGACAAAAGGCATGGGTACGACAATGACCATTTCTTTTATCAATGATGAAGGCGGCCATGTAGCATGGATTGGAGACAGCAGGGCTTATTTATATCGACCAAACGCAGGATTGCGGCAAGTTTCCAAAGATCATTCTGTTGTACAAGAATTGTTGGACTCCAACCAAATTTCCGAAGAAATTGCCTTTTATCATCCAGATAGCCATGTTATTACACAAAGTTTGGGTGATTCTGGGCGATCCATTTCGCCAAGTTACATCCAGGTGGATATTTTGGAAGGCGACTTGCTCATGTTGTGTACCGATGGTTTAAATGGAATGTTGATGGATTCTGAAATTGAATCCGTTTTTACCAATTATGCACATGCTGATTTGGATGAATTAACAGATCAACTCATTCATGCTGCCAATGATGCTGGAGGAAACGACAATGTAAGTTTGATTCTGTTTAATTTGAATGCGGGAAATCTGATAGAAACGAAACAACAAACTACTGAGGGGCAAGCTACAGAGAATCCTCCTGTCGCCAGCGTCTCTTTTCGGAATCGTTTGAGTTTGTCACCCAGGCGTAAACAGCGGAAACTGTATCTAATATTTGTACTGTTAATTTTGGCGGTGGTTGTTGGATTTCTTTTAAAGATTTACACGTACGATCAACCGAATTCGATTGTGCAAACACCTGTTGTAGACTCTTTAAAAGTTTTAAGTCCGGTATCCGGGATAAATATACAGGATACCAGTCAGAAAATTAATTCGACAACTGGTCTGGACACTTTAAAAACAGATACAGGAGGCACTACCCAAAAAAATCCCGGACAAATCATTGATTTTAATAAAGATACCATAAAAAAAAAGTAAGTGTCCAGGTGGGCGCATTTAAGAAAAAAGCAAATGCCAAGACGATGCTGAACGATTTAGAAAAACTTGGATTTTCGGTGCGTTTGTCAGAACGAGCAGGGTTTTTCAGGGTGATTGTAGGGTTTGATAACAACAGCGCAGCAAAAGATTTTTTAAAACACTATAGTAACCGATTTCATATCCCCAAAAATCAATAACCGACATTTAATCCAAATCCAATTGGCCTTTAAACGGCCAATAAAAACAAAGATTGAACCGCTATGCCGAATTTGTACCAGGGATTAATTTTAAACAATCGTTACCAGCTTCAAACCATCATTGGTAAAGGCGGTTTTTCTGTTGTATGGTTAGGACATGATCAGAAGGGAAATCGGCAGGTAGCAATTAAGACTTCTCAAGATGAATTGAGCGGTGTTGCGGATACTGCGACGAGGATGGAACAAGAATTCCATCTTACCAGATCTATACAGCATCCGAATTTGTTATTGGCAACGGACTTTTTCAGATATGAAGATGCAGCATGCCTCGTATTTGAGTATAAAGCAAAAGGAACCTTACACAGCAAGGTAAAAAGTCAGGGCTCCCTGAATGAAGTAGAAATTGCTCGGCTGATGTCTCAAATCAGCAGTGCATTGCATGAATTACATGCAAACGCTTTGATCCACTTTGATGTAAAGCCAGAGAACATATTAATTGATGAGCAGGGAGATTTCTTTCTTGCCGATTTGGATACAGCATCCAAGTTAAAAAACTCCATGGTGCGCGTGTCCCGAATTTATGCCGATACACCCCAATATCGCTCTCCGGAACATCTCAAAGGTGCCAATGAACTATCGGATAAGGTTGATATTTATGCCTTAGGTATTACCATTTTTGAAACTTGCGAAGGCATCATTGAAAAGGATTATGGCATTGGGATGATGATGCTTACGGGTACGGAAAAGCCCTCCATTCAGGTGCCGAAATACTCGATGCGTTTGGACCAAATCATCAAATCATGCTGGAATTTTTCACCAGCTGAACGTCCTACGGCAGATGCATTATCCGCCTATGCACAACATTTTCTCAATTTTGGTTTTTGGCCTGAAATTATTGAATTCAAGCCACTGGACAAGCCATTATCAGGAGGAGAAATTACAGGAAGTATACCTTTGCGTCAAACAGTAGGAAGGCCAACCAAGCCCAATTACATAGCCACTCCTGCCATACCCGATTTCCCGGCAGGTGCCAACTTAGGCAGCCCAGGAGATAACATTAGAATTCCAGAACCCGCTACAAGTAGTTCGGGCAGCAATATGAACATCCAAGAGCCTGGAAATCAACAAGCAAGCACTGTTCTTCCTCCATTTGGTGGAATAAACCCTCCTCCTCTAATTACCGATTCACCTTCGCCACCCTCCTGGTCCAATCAGATGCGTCAAACCTTGTCAACAATCAACATGAAGGAAAATCCATACATGAAATGGGGCGCGCTGGCGATCATTTTATTAATCGTCCTAGTTGTAAGTTATTGTGGAATGGGTAGGCTGAATTCAGACGCCCAGTACAATGATTTTGTGCAAAAAGCCATTGATTTTCGGAGTGAAGGCAAACTAAAATTGGCCTCTGATGCCATTTTAGAAGCCTTGAAAATTAAGAAAAAGGATGGAAGGGCTACGAATATTGAGACTGAAATATTGCACGATGCCGATGCCCGGCACAATGACCAAATGCATTTTGCCCGAATGGCCATCGAAGGTGCCAATGTCTCTGATTTGGAAGTTGCCAAGAGCCAAATGCTAGAGAATAAAGACGACGCATCTATTCTGATTAAAGGCGACTCTACCGAGTATTACATCCAATTGATTGACTCAAAGTTATATGAAATTGCCCCAAAACCAGAGCCTCCCAATCCGGATTTTCCAAGTCCTCCCGATGATCTTAATAAAGATAAAGACAAACAAAATACGGTAAGGCCACAAAAAGACCCAAATCTGGAAAAATACCGGTATGAAATCGAGCAAGAAAAGAAATGGAACGCGGATAAAGCGAGCAATAACCGGAACCGGATTTCAAAATGGGTCAATGATCCGCTTTATGGAAGTGAAGCTAGCGAGTTGTTAAGTAAACTAGGTTCTGAAAATACAACTGTGGTTACCAAAAAACCGGGGGAGATCATTGATCCACCTACACCCTGCTGTAAATATGTTGGATTTATGGGGGCTGTTGCAAAGAGCGGTTGTAAATCATATAATGTGCAAAAAGGAAGCATCCTGATCAAGCCGGATAAACCTTGCATGCTTAAAAGTGCAACGGTGTAT
>Ga0247844_1007849_pt1 | contig 11849 bp, 6 predicted proteins | sample LaCtaG_FD_192421 | JGI IMG/M metagenome (GOLD analysis project Ga0247844, IMG submission 192421) | Freshwater microbial communities from meromictic Lake La Cruz, Castile-La Mancha, Spain - LaCruzMarch201714.5m_1 | ecosystem: Environmental > Aquatic > Freshwater > Lake | place: Spain: Castile-La...
CACCAATTTATTATTGATAGTTGTAGTTTTTACATTGTATTTTGGCAATGCCAATTGTAACATAGGGTCGCCTAAAAGTGTAAAGTTTCTTGTATTTTCAGATGTATTCAAATTCTTAGTTTGCATAATTAATTCTCCAAATGTTTTTGGCTGTAAAATGGCTCCAGAATCTAATCCTAATTGGCTATTGAATTTACCATTTAAAGCATCATTATCTCCTGCATAAACTAATCTTACTGTGGTAAACAAAGCAATTGGTCCTCCGTTTGGATTGATCAATGCTAACTCCCCAGCGGCTAATCTACTTGGGTCATCAAACCTACTGAATTCACAAGTGGCAGTCATCAATAAAGGCATGTTTTCTTTTACATTCCAAGCATTTATTTCATCTACGTTTAAAATCCTTCTAGCACTCCAACCTACTTCACCACCATGACCAATATAATTTATAACCAAACTGCCTTTGTTCACTGTATTAGTTATGGCAGTATTTACCTGAGGAAAACGTTTTCCTCCAGCAGTGGCTAATGGTTCATAAGAAGTAGTATATATTTTTTGAATATTGAATTTTTTGTATTTGCTTAAATAATCTTTTATAAATCCTTCGGATGTTCCCATAAAATTTAAATAATATTCAGTCCATTCATCATCAGTAATAAAAGTAAATTTGTTTCTCCAATCGCCATAACTGCTTTTGGTTTGGTAATAAATAACTTTATCAATAATTCCTTTTGCTTGCTCTATATTTACAATTGGAAATCTACCAATTCCTAAATCCATTAAATCTCCATTTGCTTTAGGAATATCCGTAAGATTACCTTCGTTATCATCTAAACAAACAAAATAATCATCAGTGCAATAGTCGCCAGGGTCAGTGCTATTTACTTCTTCATAAGTTGGAACATAATTGGAGTTTACAAAACCAGTTTTTGTTTTGTTCGAATTCCCTTTGTAATCATAACTTGCTCTACCAATTAAAGTAACATATTTTAATTGCTCATTTGGTGATGTATATTTTTTGTAAAACATGCGTAACATATCTCTAATGGCTGTTACATCTTGGCTTCCACTGCCAAATTCATTGTAAATATCCGTTACATTTATTACATGAATATTCAATCCGTTTTTCTGTTTATGGTAATCAGCCAATCGTTTTGCTTCACTTAAAAAATCGGTATGACTAATAATGATTCCTTGCACAGCACCCAAACCATGAATGTTTTGATTTGCTACTTTTCCAATGCTTATTGGTTTAATAAAATTAGAGTTATCAAAAGCCATGAACCAACGCAAACTATCGGAATTTGTTGCAAAGTTATATTGACTAGTTGCTCCATCAAAAACACCTTGAATAGCGAAAATTTGAGTAGGATTACTTACATCCCAAATGGTTAAATTTCTGGTTGTAGCAAAATTATATTGTGCAATATTGCCGTTAGCAATTGCATTTTTATCGCTAAATAAAATTTGTTTACCACTATTTTTCAAAAACGCCCTTGCGTTTAAGGTGTAAAAATCTAACCAACCATTTGCACCTTGTGCCACTGGTCCGTTATAAGAATAACTGATATCAAATCGATTGGAATTACTTTTAAAAGTAGCTGTTTTAAAATCTGTATTTGCATAAATACCGTCATAAGCTAAAGACAACCAAGAGCAAGTTTGGTTCATTAAAAACTGTGAATTGATGCTAACGTCAAAACCATTTGTTTGCGATGATCTGCCAGCTATATTTGATTGAAAAATAACATTTGCCGAAGTATCTAAATCTGAAATAATATTGGTAAACGTGCGCTGTGGTTGGCGGTTAAAATCCTCGCCATACCAGTTTCTTCCAGTTTTTACAAAATTAGTAATGTCTTCTTCATGGTGAGCCAAAGCATCGTAAGTATTTGTAATGTAATTTGGGTTTGAAGCCGATGAAATACTTGTAATTCGTTTACCAGCATTGTTCGAAACCGTGATGTAATAATACATTGTGTCTGAATATAAGTTAGGCTGAGCATTATAAATTTTAGTTGCATTGTTATATTTCCAAACTTCTTTTTGACTTTGTCCATAAAACAAAATATAATCATTGGTATTAAATCTTCCATCACTTTCACCTTGAACAGTAATGGCATTTTCTTGTAAATCATCATACCTAAATTCAGCAATTTTTTCAGGTAACATACCTGCACCATTCCCAAATATTTTTATATTTCTTGGGTCAATAGCATCTATATTTATTCCTAAATTTTTCAAGAAAGTATAATCAATTCTATGAATAGCATTATTCATGGTAGCTATTTTGTACCATTGGCCAGTGGCCAAAACAGAATTTGCAGCATAACTCGATTTGCCTAAACTTTTAGGTAGTTCAAAAACATTATTGGTTTCAATTTCTATGGTACAAGAAATAACTCTTTTTAAAACATTGCCAACTCTAACATAAGGAATCATTCTAACAAATAAGTATGCTTGTCGTTTTTCAAAACCAATAGTTGTGTTCAATTCCAAATTCGAATTATTTATTTTATCCAAATCTTTATTCGATACTTTTTCCTCTTCAAAAATAATATCAACAATTTTTGAGTTTATGATTTCAGAGCCGCATTTTCCTAACTTTTTTTCGAAAATTGGAACCATTCCAATGCCTCTTTCGTAGCTCGCATTTTGGAAAAAAGTTTGAAATTCGCCCGATTTTGCTATTTTTGAGGCTTGCCAATCAAATATGACATTTTTTATTATTGTATAGCCAAATAAATGATTACCAAACATTAAAGAGCCTAATATTACAGCTGCTGAGATTTTTATTTTTATTTCTTTGAAGAAAAATTGCATATAAAATTTGAAATTTATTATAATTGAAAAATAGTTGTTGAGAAAATAACAACGAACAAACATACTAAAAAAGTATTTTAAGCCTTATATATTTTATTAAATTAACTTATATTTTACTAAAAAGACAAACTTAACGAAAAATGATTTTAAAAAAGACTGCGCTGCGCAGAATACTTACATACATATTACCGCTGTTAATAAGTGTGCGAGCATATGCTCAGGATCCACAATTTTCGCAGTTTTACGCTAGCCCTATTTATACCAATCCTGCCTTTGCCGGATCGAGTACAGTTGGACGATTAGTTTTAAATACTCGTAACCAATGGCCAGGAATTTCTGGTTCGTTTACTACTGTAAATGCCAGTTATGATGAACATTTTGAAGCCATCAATGGTGGAATTGGAATTCAGGCTCATTACGATGAACAAGGAACAGGTACTTTAAGAACTGTAGGTGCTAATTTTGCTTATTCATACTTAATTCCAGTAAACAGAAGGTTTACTTTAAGAATGGCGCTTCAAGCTGGTTATGTTCAAAAAACGGTAGATTATACAAAATTCCTTTGGCGATCACAATTAGGACAAAGCGGATATGATCCAAACTTAAAAGCTGAACCATTAGGAACACCAGACGGTAAAGCAAATATTGTAAATTTTGCAGCTGGAGTTTTAGGATACAGTAAAAATTTTTATTTTGGTTTTGCAGCTCATAATTTAACTGAACCCGATCAATCGTTTAACTTAAATAGTAAATCAGTAGTTGTTCCTATATACAGACGATATACAGGACATGTTGGATTTATTTATCCAATTAACGAAAGCAGAGTAAAAAGTAGGTCTTCATATTTATATCCAAACTTGGTTTATATGCAACAAGTTTTTAAAGGAATGCAAGCTACTCAATTAAACCTTGGAATGTATATTAGCAAAGGTTCGTTGGTTGGTGGCTTATATGTTCGTCAAACAAATACAAACACTGATGCAATCATTGCAATTGTTGGGTTAAGAACCGAAAAAGTAAAAATTGGATTTTCTTATGATGGAACAGTTTCTACTGCAAGTGCAGGTGCTGCAAGTTCTTACGAAGTGTCTTTGGCTTTTGAATTACGTAAAAAAGTAAGAAGAAGAAATCCAAGACCAATGACTTGTCCTGATTTTTAATATATTTGAAGCATGAATAATTTGATGGAAAGAATGTTTTTGAGTACTGCTTTTATGTTGGTTCTCCTAAATGCTTTTGCGCAAGATCCGCAATTAAGTCAATTTTATGCATCGCCAATTTATACTAATCCTGCATTTGCAGGTGCTGCAAAAAAAATTAGATTTGCAACAAATGCACGAAATCAATACACAGGTTTAAATAAAACTTATCGAACTTCTGTAACATCCGTAGATGCATATATTCCTAAAATGCAAAGTGGACTTGGAGCAATAGTTTCAGTTGATCAAGCGGGTGATGGATATTTAACTACTATTGGTTTAGGTGGAATTTATTCTTATAATTTGGCAATAAATAGATATTGGAATGCAAATTTTGGTATAAAAGCCGAAATTTTACAAAAATCGTACGATTTTACAAAGTTCGTTTTTGGCGATCAATTGGACCCAGTAAGAGGAAATATTTATCCAACTTCAGAAATTGCAGGAAATGAAATCAGAACGTTCCCTAACTTTAGTGCTGGAGCTTTAATTTATAACGAGTTTTTTTATGCAGGTTTTGCAACTAATAATTTACTCGAACCCAATCAATCATTTTTAGTAACAAATTCAAACGGTCAACCATTTATTTTGCCTAGAAGATATACTGCACATTTAGGTGCAAATATTAGTTTAAAACAAACAAGGTTTGAAACCAACAGAGTTTATCTTTCACCAAATTTATTGTTTATGAGTCAGCGAGATTTTTACCAAGTAAATGTTGGAACTTATATAAAAAAACAAGCATTAACTGTTGGAGTTTGGTATAGACAAACCAGTAGAAATTCGGATGCAGTAATATTTTTACTTGGCCTAAGGTTTCAAAAATTTAGAATAGGTTACAGTTACGATTTAACAATTTCGAATGCTAGAACTGCAACTGTTGGCAGCCATGAGGTTTCGTTAGGGTTTGATATAAACTCAAAAGGTAGATCAAGAACTAGAATGGGTAAACCAATAAAATGCCCAGAATTATAGCATTTTCAAATAAAAACTTTACCCTCATTTTCAGTATTTAAAAAAAAAATCAAAAAAAAAGTATTTTTTATACACATAATTTCCAAATTCCGTTATATTTGGAAACTTTAAAGCAATTAATTAAAACCATGAAATTAGTAAACAAATTATTATTAGCATCATTTATTGCAACTATTTTGTTTTCGGCATGTTCAGATAAATCAAAGACAACTGGCTGGAAATACAATGATACCAAATGGGGTGGATTTGAAAAACATAAATTTAAAGATCAAGAAACTGGTCCTGGATTAGTGTTTATTGAAGGTGGAACATTTGTTATGGGAACATCTGAACAAGATGTAACGTTCGATAGGAACAATACCAAAAGACGTATGTCGGTAAATAGTTTTTATATGGACGAAACTGAAGTTACTAATATGCAATATTTAGAATATGTATATTGGTTAAACAGAGCTTATGGTGCAGAAAATCCAATAATTGCAACAACAGCTTTGCCCGATACTTTAGTTTGGAGAGCAAAACTTTCGTATAACGAACCTTATGTAAATTATTATTTACGTTATCCTGCATACCGCGATTATCCAGTTGTTGGAGTAAGCTGGTTACAAGCATCTGAGTTTTGTAAATGGAGATCTGATCGTGTGAATGAATACATTATGATTAGAGAAGGTTTGATGAAAAACAGCAATGTGAACAAACAAAATGATGAAACGTTTAATACAGAAGCTTATATGTTAGGCTTAACACCTATTGATATCAAAAAACAATTGAAAGATTATACTCCTGGTGGTAAAAAACGTGATGTAAAAATGGAAGATGGAATTTTACTACCAATTTACCGTTTACCTACAGAAGCAGAATGGGAATATGCAAGTGTAGCTTATAAAACTGCTTCATACAACGAAAACGTTGATTCTCGTAAAATTTATCCTTGGTCTGGTTTAACTTTAAGAAGAGGTGATACTGAAAAAACCCGTGGAAGAATGTATGCAAATTATGTAAGAGGAAGAGGAGATTATAAAGGTATAGCTGGTAATTTAAACGACAATGCTTCATACACTTCTGCTGTTAAAGACGCATTTTATATTCCTAACGATTTTGGTTTATACCACATGGCTGGTAATGTAAGCGAATGGGTTATGGACGTTTATAGACCATTATCTCTAGAAGATAACAGTGACAATAGTTCATTTAGAGGAAATAACTATAAAACTCAAGAAAGAGATGCTGACGGAAATATTACTGAAAAAGACAGTTTGGGTAGAATAAAATACAGAGATGTAACAGAAGCTGAAAACATAAAAAGACGTAACTATAAAAAAGCTGATAACATTGGATTCAGAGATGAATTAAGTTATACTGGTGACATAGATCAAAAATACGAATATGGTATTACTTCATTAATTGACAATGCTGCAAGGGTTTATAAAGGTGGAAGCTGGAATGATAGAGCATATTGGTTAAGCCCTGGAAACAGAAGATATTTAGATCAAGAACAAGCAACTTCAACTATTGGTTTCCGTTGTGTAATGGATAGATTAGGAAGTCAAACTAAAAAAGGAAGAAAATAATTTAACAATAAATAGAAAACCGAATCAGTTTTAAATTGATTCGGTTTTTTTATGCTTGTTTTTGTAAATTGTATCAAAATTTGTAATTCCAATTTGAATTGGTAATTAGACTATTTCTTAAAGTGATAGGTTATTAGATCATCAAATTGTAATAATTAAATTTTCAAAAAACCACCCAATCATTGGCTGTTACAGTATAAGAATGAGAAAAATCTTTAGCGTTATGCCAATTAACTATTGGCGATAAATTAGCAGTTTCACCAACATAAAACGTATATAATGCAGCAGAATAAAAAATATAAACAAAATTCATACAATCAAAAAAAGCCAACCGTAATTTACGATTGGCTTTTGCTCCCTGGGCTGGACTCGAACCAGCGACCCCATGATTAACAGTCATGTGCTCTAACCAGCTGAGCTACCAAGGAGTGTTAATGGTTATTTTCGTTAGATTTTTTTGTCTTTCGAGGGTGCAATGATAGGAATTCATAATTAAAAATGCAATCTTTGTACCGAAAAAAATACAAAAAATATTTAATTAATTATTTATGAGTTTATTAGTTGTTGGGTCGGTTGCTTTTGATGCCATAGAAACCCCGTTTGGAAAGACAGATAAGATAGTTGGAGGTGCTGCTTCATACATTGCTTTATGTTCTTCGTATTTTACCAAAAGCGTAAATTTAGTTGCTGTAGTTGGCGATGATTTCCCGAAAGAATTTGTGAATCATTTAAACTTAAATGGAGTAAACACTGAAGGTTTACAAGTAAAAGCTGGTGAAAAATCGTTTTTTTGGAGTGGTAAATACCATAACGATATGAACAGTAGAGATACTATTACCACTGAATTGAATGTATTGGCCGATTTTGATCCAATTATTCCTGCTTTGTATCAAAACTGCGAGTATTTGATGTTAGGAAATTTAACTCCTAAAATTCAACAAACAGTTATTGAACGTTTAAACAATCGTCCTAAATTAGTTGTAATGGATACCATGAATTTTTGGATGGAAATTGCTATGGATGATTTATTAGAAACTATAAAAATGGTTGATGTTTTAACTATCAATGACGAAGAAGCTCGTCAATTATCGGGCGAATACTCTTTAGTGAAGGCTGCTACTAAAATTCAAGCTATGGGTCCAAAGTATTTAATTATAAAAAAAGGAGAACATGGTGCTTTGTTGTTTCATGGAAAAGAAATGTTTTATGCACCGGCTTTGCCACTAGAAGAAGTTTTTGATCCAACTGGAGCTGGTGATACTTTTGCCGGTGGATTTATTGGTTATTTAGCCAAAACAGGCGATTTAAGCTTCGATAATATGAAAAACGCAGTGATTTACGGTTCGGCAATGGCAAGCTTCTGTGTGGAGCGTTTTGGTACTGAAAGATTGGTAAATTTAACTGAAACAGAATTGAACGCTAGAATAACAGAATTTAAAAAGCTTTCTAGCTTTAACGTATAAAGTCTATTCTGATTATATAACATAAAAAACCTTCAGCTTTTACAAACTGAAGGTTTTTTTATGTTTATTTTTTCCTGTTATTTTAAAATTTTAAATTCAACTCTTCTGTTTCTGGCTTTTCCTTCTGCTGTTTTATTATCAGCTATTGGGTTTTTACTACCAAAACCTTTAGCAGTTAGTCGGTTTGCAGCAACATCTTTCATTACCAAAAATGCTTTTACAGCATTTGCTCTGCTTTGACTTAATTTTACATTGTTTTTAGGATTTCCAACATTATCGGTATAACCACTTATAGATAGTTTATAATCAGATTTTACCACTAATAAATTGGCTAATTCTTCTAAACTTAACAACGATGACATTTTTATTTCTGATGTTCCAGTTTCAAATTCTAAATTACTAAAAGCTTCAGATAAAACTTTTCGTTCTTCAACTGTTAATACTACAGCCAAAGGATCTACAACTGCTTCGGGGCAACCAGCATTGGTAATTGGTCCAGCTTCATTAGGGCAATTATCTTCTAAATCTGTCAATCCATCTCCATCAGCATCAGGGCAACCATTAAGTTCTTTACTGCCTTTTAAAGTTGGGCATTTATCTTTTTTATCTATTATGCCATCATTATCAGTATCGGGGCAACCATTGTGCATTTTTAAACCAGCCACTAACCTACACGAATCTTGATAATCTGCCACACCATCATTGTCAATATCTGGGCAACCATCTAATTCTTTTCTACCATATTCATCCGGACAAACATCATCATTATCTATTACTCCATCACTATCAGCATCTGGGCAACCTTTTAAAGAAACTGAACCTGAATCTCTAGGACACAAATCTTCTTTATCTGCTACTCCATCATTGTCTTTATCAGGGCAACCAAACAATTTAACATTTCCTGAATCGTTTACACAACTGTCGTTTTTATCAGCTACGCAATCATTGTCTTTATCAGGACAACCTTTTGCACATGGTTTTCCTGGAATATATAAACAATCATCTTCATTATCGGTAATTCCATCTTTGTCTTTATCCGGACAACCATTTAAATTCCAAGAACCAAAATTCTTTTTACATTTATCTTTTTTGTTAGGAATTCCATCCCCATCTCTATCGTTATTTCTTCCAAAATTCCAATTTACACCAGTTCTAATATTTATAAATTTAGCTTCATCATATTGCATTACAGCAATTAAATTATCGCTGAATAAATAAGTTTGAAATGGTCCAATATTCAATGAAAATCCTACTCCAGCATTGTTTAAAGTTTTGTTGTAATAAGTACCACTTACTCGTATGTCTATGAAGGATAATACTTTTTTGGTAAACGATAAACTCAAAGCTGGGTTGAAAGTTTTGTAACCAAAATTATTGAAAAACACAAAGTCGAACATGTTATTATAATTCAAAGCATATTGAGCTCCTAAATAAAGTTTTGTGTTTATGTTTGTTGTATATGAATTGGTGGATTCTGTTGGTACAAAAACTTTTTTTGTAATTGAATCTTGAAGCTCAGTTATTCTTTTTTCTACAGAATCTATTTGATTGATGTCTTTGATGTCAACACCTTTATAGTTAAATTCTTTGGTTTCCATGTTATAGTTCTTGGTGTTTTTATTCCAAGTTATATAACCCAAATCTACCACGCTTGCCGATACAGAAACATGTTGATTAAACTTATAATTTGCACCAAAATCTAGTCCCCAACCAGCACCAGAAATCAAATCGTTATAACCCGAAAAACTTCTTTTTTCATAATTATCAATTCCTGCTGTGTTGGCTCTATAACCTGCTTTTATGTATAACGAATCTTCATTGGTCGATAATTTTAAAGTACTTTTTTCATTATTTGCATTGAGTATACCCTGCAAATATTTTACTCGGCCTCCTAAACTTAGTTTCTTGTTTATTTCGCGGGTATAACCAACATGAAAACCCAACCAAGCAGTAGTGTTAAAATCAACATTTCCCAAATCAACTTGGCGGTTCAAAGAGTTTTGAAAAAAGGTAGAACCTTGCGTTAAGCCTAAAATATCTTTTGGTGGACTACCATAAAAATCATAACTAGCTTGAACTCCTAAACTAAAATAATTTTTTTTAACTGCAAAGCCAACAAACAATAAATCACTAACAACAGATACTCCCATGTTATTGAACGACAAATTTGGGTCGCGAACAATGCGTTTAAATGTGCTATCAGGATTTTCGGATATATTAAACAAATCAGCTAATGTCATTTCTGGCGATTGTACACTAACATAAGCTGCGGGCAATCCAAAAGTAAAAGTAGCTTGAGGCCTAATTCCTGGGTTCATTAAGTTACTTTGCCCAACGTTTCTAAAATTATATAAATTCAAATTGGTTTGAGCGCCAATTTTATTAGAATAAAGAACGATTGATATACAAATAAGGATAATAATTTTTTTCATAATTTTTGTTTTTTAAATAAATAGATAAGTTATAAAAAAAATTATTTCTTAAGGGTTGCAATAATTCCAAGACCAATATTCATGTCGTAATCGCTGTATATTTTTATGGGTTTAGTTCCATTGTTTTCAGTGGCCAACGTGGTATAAGTTTTTATTTTATTTACCTTAGCATTAATCAGTTTTTGTAACCTTGCTTCATTCATTTGAATCTTTGTTTTCGATTTTGAACTTTGTATAGTTTTACCATTTGCATCGGTAATAGCACTCGATATTATTTTATTATAACTAATTGAATCAACAGGAATATTATTAGCATCGTTCATAAAAACAATTTTCATATTGGCATCAAAAGGAAATCTGTTTTCAATATTTAAACCTAAAGTTATTTCTTTAAAAGCATCAAATTGTTTAGCATCAAAAGCATTGGAATCTACTAACGCAAAATCATTGGTACGCAAGGCCAAAGGCAAATTTATTTCCAAATTTAAATTCAAAGAATTTCCTTTACTTATAAATTGGTTTTTGCTTGGATCTGGAATTGGATTGGAAACTAACTGACCTAAAATTTGAATATCGTGTGGTGGTAACGACATTAATTCATTTATTTTTCCATTATTATTTGTATTGCTATAAACATGAACTTTAGTTTTGGTTTGCCCTATTTCTGAAAGCAAAGGAAAGTCGGCATCAAAAGGCTTCAACTCTGCATCTTGAACCTTGCCACTGTTATTTTTTCCTACAAAATTATATTGAAACTGAATAGGAACTCCTATTGAATTATTTACAGTAAATTTCAGTTCGGGTGCATCTAAATTGAAACCACCGTTTATGCTATTTAAAAACGATAAATTTATAAAATCATTGTTTTTAGTTGGTACTTCAATTCTTCCTATATATCCTTCAATATAATCTATTTGAGTGCTGGTAGTGTAAACTTGTAAATTTATATAATCAGTAGCACTGAATAAAACAGGTAAACCCGATGAAACTACCCTTGCAGTGTAAGTAATGGCAACATTATTATATGGTTTTGAAGGTAATTGAGTTAAATCTAATTCTACACCTGCAAGATTTATTGTTGAATCGCTATAAAAAGAGGTAGAACCTGTAGTTGGAATGGTAATTACCTGACTAGGATAAGGCGAGCCATTTCTTAAAGCACCTGTAAAGTTAAGTGTTAATTCAATTGGCTCTTTAACTGTTGATTGAGCTAAAAAATTTACTTTTCCGGCAGCCAATTTTAGTTTTCTAATTCTTTGTGTAGTATCGGTTGGAGTAAAATCTAAAGTGGTTGATTCATTTACAATGTTTTGATTTGGAAAAACTGCTGTGCCCGAAATGGCTTTTATTCCCCTGGTTTGTGCAGTAATTACTATTGAATCTTGA
>Ga0247844_1007853_pt1 | contig 11840 bp, 17 predicted proteins | sample LaCtaG_FD_192421 | JGI IMG/M metagenome (GOLD analysis project Ga0247844, IMG submission 192421) | Freshwater microbial communities from meromictic Lake La Cruz, Castile-La Mancha, Spain - LaCruzMarch201714.5m_1 | ecosystem: Environmental > Aquatic > Freshwater > Lake | place: Spain: Castile-La...
TCGTATCTTGATTGAGCTCGGTTATGAGAAAGACACCACGTGGACTAGCTTGTTGCCTGAAGTGCAGGTCTGTCGTCACAAAGTGTGGGAGGAAAAAGGCGTGAATCTCTTGAAGAGATTCGATCAATGGCAAAGGCGCACAAGAAAGCTGCGCCGGCGCCTTGCCTTGCTTAGTTCGACTGGCTCCAGCCGTTGAGTTGACTGTGTTCAGTTTGCAGTGTTCAGGAGCGGGCCTTACGGCCCGCTTTTTTGTGTGAGCATGGAGCTGGGAGCGAGGAGCGTGGGGCGGGGAGTGGAGAGCGGGGAGTGGGAGAGCGGGGGGCGGGCCTTATGGCCACGCGGAGCAAAAGAACGCGCCTGAATCATGGCTCCTTCCGTTCCGGGGAAGAGGGAAAGTAGTTTTGCCTTTTTTGACCTATAGACTCGTCATAATGCGCACTTTTTTAAAAAAGCGTGCATTTGAATTGGACTAATGCCAATCGCCCGAAGCTTATGGACTTCAGCCAAGTTTGACCCCGAGGCCAAAAGTCTGATCGCAAAAGACGGAGTGGGATTTGCTCACGGCAACGCCGCAGCCCGGCGCTATCCTTGGAGTAATGGAGTGGAAATGGGGAAACCTTCGATTTTCAGTCCCTCCATTGCCTCTGGCTGTCTGCGCTTCGCTTCGGCTCTCAACCATAGACTCTCAACTTCCCTTTTAGGTTGAGACGACGGTGTTCAGTTACCAGTTTTCAGGAGCGGGCCTTACGGCCCGCTTTTTTTTGTGAGCAGGGAGCGCGGAGGCGCTCGCGCTGGGCTATGGGCCCCTTAGTGTTGATCTCGCCTCCCGGCGATCCCGCTGCAAAAAACCGAGCTAAAAATCGCAAAGTCACTTCACAATATGTTTGTTGTCAGTAAATTAAGCTGTTTCCAAATAGCTTGCAATGCACATTGTTTGCATTACCTTCAAACCAAATGAAGGAGACCTTTCTACGAAGCCGCATCGCGAAGTCGGTGGGTGCAAGAAGGGGGGAGGTGGTTTTGCGCCGAGACTTTGAGGGGTGGGCTAGCCCCAGCCAAGTATCACGTGCCTTGCAAGGTCTGCTTTCGCGCGGGCAGCTTGTGCGGCTGGGTTATGGGGTCTATGCCAAGGGGCGGCCGAGCCGGTTGAGCGGCAAGCCGGTTCCGCGGCAGCCGCTGGAGGCTCTCGCTTTTGAGGCGCTCGATCGTTTGGGGATTGCGGCCGCACCGGGAGAGGCGGGGCGCGGCTATGCCGAAGGCACTTCGCTGCAGATTCCCATGCAACCGGTCATCAATACGGGAAGCTCCCGCTTTGCCCGTCAATTGTCGGTCGGCACGCAAGCAGTGCGATATGAAAGAAATCGGCGCCGCGCAGCGTGAAGCCATTCTCGATGCGATCGGTGAGGGCCTGTCCCCCTTGCCGGCAGGCGTGCTGGAGAAAGATCTGCTTGTAACCGCAGTGCTGCGGGCGCTGGCGGATTTTCCCGATCCGGCGCAGCTTTTTTTCTGCGGAGGAACCTGCCTCTCCAAAGCTCACCGTCTGGTGCGCCGGATGTCGGAGGATGTGGATTTTAAGATGCGCATTCCGGCGACTTCGTCGCGATCTGCAGCGCGACGCGCTCTCAGTGAGTTAAAGCATGTGGCGGCACGTCATCTTCGGGCCGCTGGCTTTGAAATCCCGGATGACGATGTGCAATCGCGCGCCGATAACACAAAGATCAGCTTGCGCGCCGTCTACGCCAGCCGGTTTCCGGCAGTGGCAAGTCTACGTCCGGAGATACGGGTTCAATTGGTTGCCATGGAGCCGCGTCTTCCAGTGCGAAGCTTGCCTTTACGATCGCTTCTGGCGGAGATTGTCGAGCTTGACGAAGAACCGGTGACGATGCCCTGCGTCGCCGTCGACGAGACCCTGGCCGAAAAAGTGGTCGCGATGCTAAGGCGTCTGGCCATAAGCGACTCCGCCGACGAAAGATCCGCACCCGGTGAGTTGATCCGCCACGTTTACGATGTGGCTATGATTTGCCGGGGCAGGCCGTCGGCGCCCGGCCAAGAGACATGTGAAGTGTTTCGCGCAGCGGCGGTTGCTGATGCGGAAGAGTTTTCCGGACGCGATCCGTTGTTTGCTCAGGACCCTTTTTTGGCCATGCGTGGCGCACTTGCGCTTTTACTGGATGATCGCGGCGGTCAGCTCCGGGCCGCTTATGGGCGATTTGCAACTGATCTCGTTTACGGCGAAGTTCCTTCTTTTGAGGAGGCTCGATTACTGTTTGTCTCGGCCGCCGAAAAAATGATCAACAAGCGCCGTTAATTTGGCAGTCGACAGTTTCCAGTTTTCAGGAGCGGGCCTTGTGGCCCGCTTTTTTGTGTGAGCATGGAGCCGGGAGCGAGGAGCGGGGGGCGGAGAGCATGGAGCGTGGAGCATGGTGCGTGGAGCATGGAGCGGGGAGTGGAGGGCGGGGAGTGAAGAGCATGGCGCATGGGGCGGGGCAGGAAAACTCGTGGCATTGGCATCCTTGCCAATGAAGAAACCGGTGCCACTTTTTCCTGCTCCTCCTGTGGAGCAGTCCAAAAGCAAGGGGACGTTGGTATGAACCACCTCGGGTTGCAGAAGGCCAAGGACGTGCTCGAGTTGGTCAGTCGCTACTATCCCGAAGACCGCATCCAGCCGAAAACACGCTTTGCCATCGAGGAGATTTGCCAGAGAATGGGCCGAGAATAATGAACCCGCCACGAAAGAGCATCCGGGAGATCAGCTTGGAATGGCGCCGCGATTTGCAATCGGGGCGCGAGCCTTTCTACGGCGAGATCGGAAACCTGTTGGATGATTTCCGCGCACACTGCCCGACGGCGCAAGAAAGAGACGTGCTGGTATCTGAGCCGCCTGTCCCCACCGGGCAACCCGAAACAGACGCCTACCTCGCGGCGTTAGCCGAGTCGTTATGCCGCGAATTTGGAATGTGTCCGCCGGCTTGGACGGAAGAACCGTCCTACTATTTGAAGCGGCCTTGGTTTGCCGGTGGTCTGGAAAGCCTCAAGGCAATTTTGCTCGCCGAGTCGCCTGTAGCGTTCAGGAGGCGCAATCTCTTCGTTTCGGCTAATGCGCTGAGCCGCGCGTAAGTGGCGAGCGTTGGAGTTTTCAGTGTTCAGTCCGCAGTCTTCAGCAGGATAACCCGCACCCTCATTGCCTTCGTTCGCGTCTTCCAATAAGATATCTACTTTGCCTACTGACCCCGATGTCCGCTGGCACCAGCGTCTGCAGAGCTTTGACATGGCGGACACGGAAAAGTTGATCGTTCTCCTGCGTTCAGTGGTGTAGCTATCTCACAGTGAAAACAATCGCCGTGATCAATGAAACACACGCTCCGTTGACGCTTCGGGAAACCTCCCGCACCGAGTCCCATTCCGAAGTGGACAAGAAAGTGGTCCCCGTTCCCGGAACTCTCGGGTCCCTGCTTTGCTGTGTGGAGGAGGCCGGAAGCTTACGACTGCTTGGCAATGAAGTGCTGGAAGAGGCCGCCGACCTGCGGCCTACCGCCAAATATGACCAATGGAGCTGATTGCTGAGGGACCTTCTCTTCAGACTACGACTGGAGGTTCTTTCCGATGATGCCCGCAGGTAAGTTTATGTGGCCTTCCGTAAATGTTTCACCAAACGAGTTCCATGCAGGGGCCAAAGTCATGAACTCTGTATTGATCGTGCTGATTGTCTTTTTGGCTTCCCTTTTCTTGGCACTCACGCGCGCGGCATCACAGGCGTTCTTCGGACTATAAACTCTATTTTTCCGACCCATCATTTTGGCCGGGCGCAATGACTAGCTTTATGGAGGAACGAATTTACCGGTAGGACTTGTCTCACAGGACCCAATTACGTGAAAATTTTTTATCTGGGCTTTTGGTTGCCGCCATCTTTGGTCCATCGATATCCGCAGCAAAACGGTGCGGGTCAATTGTGGGAAAGTCGGCTGCTACGAAGTCTCAACCACGGATCCGAATTGCGCATCGCATCGGTCGTCGATCGGAAGCTGGATCTGGTCGATGCCGAAAGGCAAAACCCCGGCCACTTACTTTTGCAGGGTCGATTCGGGAAAGATCTGCAGTCCTATCCGAGTTTTCTCAAGCTGCGCCAAACGTATCTCCACTGGCGCCGCCAAGGTTGGAAGCCCGACCACTTTGTGGTCTATAATTCCCATCCAGTCGGGAATGCCTTTGCCCGCTTCTTGGCGAAATATGACCCTGACGTCAAACGCATGCTGCTGTTTCTCGACAGCAAACACTTCGGGAAAAAGCTCAAACTTTTCAAGAGGTTGAGGCTGAGATTCAAACCGCTTCATTGGCGGGATGAAGAAATGCTGCCCTACTTTCACGGTGTGGCTGCCGCCAGTCTGTCATCACAGAGGTTTTGTCAGGATCGGGGCATTCCTTGGCACTGGTTCCCCGGTGGAGCACAAGCAGACGGATTACTCGATAAAGTGCTGAGCCCGGAACCGGAAGGAACGAAGCAAATCGGTTATTTCGGCTCCCATGCGGATTACGCCGGCCTTAGGGAGTTGGTTGAAGCATTCAAGACCAAGACCGATCTTCCTTTGAAATTATCCATTGCCGGTGAAGGGGAAAAGACTGAGGAACTGCGGCAATACGCGGCGTCCGACCCGCGAATTGAGTGGATGGGTTTTTTCAACGACCGCGCGGACTTGGGGCGATGGGCGTCAGGTTGCCACGTCTTCGTCAACCCGAGGCCGCCCCGCTATGGCAACGATAACAACTTTCCTTCCAAAATATTCGACTACATGCAGCTGGGAAGGCCGGTCTTGAGCTCCATTACTCCCACGCTGAAGCACGCGTTCGGGGATGCGATGACGTGGTATGATGCGGAAAACCCGCGCGCTTTGTCACAGGCGCTGGTGGGAATTGCGCAAAGGAGTGTGGGCGATCTTCTTGTCGAGGGCGAAGCCCTCCGCGGGAAATACTGCCCAATTTACTCCTGGGGTGAGACTGTCCATAATCTCGAAAAATGGATGGCCAAAATATAGCGCGACAGTCTCCCGCGGAGGAGAGTCCATCGTCCATAAAGATGCTCGGCTCGCGCCTCGCGGAAACCGTCCGGTTTATGGTTCCGCACACGCCGGTGACTTGGGACACGATTGTGCTGGCGATGGCGGTTGCGCTGCTTCCGCTCTTTTACCTGACGCTGAAAAACTGGACGGAGGCCTGGTTGGTGATTTTGGCGGTGGTTAGCGCCTACGGAATCTTCAGGTCGCGATTGCCGCTTAGGGCCTTTTTTCCCGATGCGGCCACGGCGTGGATGTTCGTCGCCTTGGTCTTTCCGATCGTTGCCGTTTTTATCTCCATTCTGATCCGCGGTGATCTCCAGCCGTCGCTCTGGAAGCAAAACCTGGATTTGCTCAACGGCCCCGGCCGGCTCTTCCTCGCGGGTATCGCGCTTCTCTGGATGAACCATCGGAAAGTGCGATTTCTCGATGTGGTGCCGGTCGCCTTGGCCGTGGGCATCATCATCACGTTCTTTTTTGCGACAGCCCAGCAACCGGGGGTCCCCGACCGGTATACGACGTCGTTGCTCGATCTTTGCACTTTTGGCCAGCAGATCTGTCTGCTCGGCTTGCTGCAGTTCTATTTTTTGATTTTTCATCCACCGCGCTCGCGCGTCCTATGGGCTCTCTCGATCGTGGCCATTCTCTTGGCCGCAAAGATGGGCATCGCCGCCGGCGGGCGCGGCGGCTGGATAGTTGTGCCCCCGCTCCTCGTCATCGCTGCTCTTTTGTACAAGGGCCACAAAGCCAAGATTCTCGGCTTGCTGCTGGTGGCTTTGCTCGCCATCGGTGGTGTGCTGGCCACGAACCAAATCTTCCGTGACCGCCTGACCTCGATCTACTCCGAAACGACCGCGTGGTTCGCCGGCGACGCCACCGCGGGGGGATCAGGCCGACTGACCATCATGGCCATTTCGTGGGAGCTGATTAAGGACAATCCCCTCAAGGGCTATGCCAGCAAACACAATCTGTGGGGGCCGGTTTATCAGATGGATCCGAGTCGTTACTCGCGGCAGGGATTTACCTACGAAAGCACGGAGTATCATCGATTCACGCTCTGCGGCACCGGCGAGCACAACCAATACCTTCACGAGTGGTTGATGAACGGTATTTTCGGGCTGCTTGCCATCAGTCTGCTGCTGCTTGTGCCGCTCGTCGTTTTCTTCATGCGGCTAAGGGGCGGTTCGGGCGATGCTTATGCGGCGGCGGTTATTGGGATCGGCTTTGTCGTGGCCTTTATGGTCTTCGGCTTCACTCAAGGTCCTTTCAGCTACAAGGTGATCGCATCGTTCTACGGCTTCATGATTGCCGGGCTGGCCAGTTGCCATACTCCTCGCACGGGCGCGTCGAAGTCGGCTGAGTGATTGCTCCACGGAATCTCATAGCCCCTTGCTAAACCGGAGCCTGCGCTCCGGTTTTTTTGTTTGTCCGGATCGACCTGCCGCCGAGTCTGGTCTTTGTTGACTTCGTTTCCTTCTGTCCAAAGAAATCTTTTTGATCAGCTCAAGCTGGCCAGCGCTTTGTTCTGATACAGCGCGTTGAGCCACCCGACAAAAAGTCGCCCAGGCGTCCGACCGATCCGGTTGAACCGGTAAAACACGCGTTTTCCGGGACCTTGAAAGTGCACAAGGAAGGCGCGCTGGGGTTGGCCGTTTTTGAGAAAGTGCGGAATAAGGCGGCGGCCCTCGGTCTTCCACCGCACTTTTTTGCGCGGCCGTCGGCGGAGCTGCATGAAGTCGAAGGCCTCGGGCATGTGCAGGTTGGTGTCGATGTAGCCGTGTGGCGTGTCGGTCTCGAACATCTGCATTGATGACGATTTCTCGAGGAACTCGAACAGGAGAGTCATTTCCCCGAGGTTGTAGATGTTGTCCGAATTCTTCCGGGCTTCAAACAAGCGTTGGGCGGCCGCGAGCCGCTCTTCATCGGCGTAGTAGTCGAGGATGAATTGCAAAAATTCATCGATGCTGCCGCGGATGAAAGTGAAGTGCGGGTTCGGCCCGCTCATGGCGATCGGGCAATCGGGTAGAAGCGGAAGCAGGTTTGAGGCATCACCGAAGACAGCCACATCGCTGTCCTGCATGATGTAAGTGCGGTCGGGGCGCTGCCGCCGGATTGTTTCGGTCATGAACCAGCGCTCGAGCACAAAGCGCTCGTATTTCTCCTTGAAGCAGGAGATGTGGCGGTAGCGCTCCTTGAACAGATCGAGCTCCGGCGATCCGAACTCGGCGGTCCGGCGGTGGACAATGTTAAACGGGCCCAGCTCCGGGACCTCCTCAACGTCCTCTGTGATCAGGAGGATCTCAGCCTCCGGATTGAAAACCCTCACCTGCTCGATGGCGTTGTGCAGATACTGCGGCAACTTGCCGTAATGGAAGAAGAGGAAGGTTAATAAACGTGGGTCTTGGATCATGGGCAGGGAAGAGGGTTGTGTTGAGAGGGACTTGATCGGTGAGGGCAATGCGGAGGAGCAGTTCAGGATTGATCAATGATAGTGGGGGCGGTGAGTAATGTGTGGCTGGCCAAAGGTGGGAGCGAGGAAGACTTGATCGGGGGCGTGGTCATGACCCGACATTCTTGAACCATTTCTGGGGAAAACCTTCCAAATCACGCAGGACTTTGTCGGTATGAACGAGGGTAATCCCGGTGTCGGCAGCCATGGCCGCTAAACTACGATCGACCAGATCACCATGCGCCCAAGGCCATCGTCCGGCTTGCAGTGCGGCTTGCGGTGACAGGTCGAGCATGATGAAGTTTTCCAACGACTCGGGCACCCATGAAGCTGGATCAGGCACCTGCGGCAGCTTTCCGCGCGACCATTTGTAGCAAATCTCCGCGACGCTCAGGGGACTGATGTAGAACTCGGTCACGCTGTCCAAATATTGCCGTAGCTCTCGACTCATCGGCAGACGATGGTAACGGCGGAACCAAACTCCGGTATCAAGCAGGGCTCTCATCGGAAAGCGCGGCAAAGGCGGGCTCATCCAGATCGACCGAGCCGAACGATGATGGCTTCAAAGCCTGTGCCGACACAGGGGGAACTGCCACAGGCTTGGTTAGAATCTGGAGAATCATGCGCTGGCCCAAAACGGAAACATCCAAGGCATCACCCGGTTGAACTGGCTTGGGCAGGACGACCCGTCTTTTTTGATCCACCGTAACGATCATGGTGGGATAGTCCCACGCCTTTGACGCGAGTCAAGTCACGTTGTTTTATCGGTCCAAGCGCCTCGGCAACATGAGAGCAAGTGGGTTGGGGTCCATCCTGGCTACCCTACCCGTCGCTCAGCAAATCATGGGCCATAGCGATGATTTCGGGGGTGCTGATGCCGGTTAGTCCCCCGGGAGTTCGTTCTCCAACGACCGACCGGTGGAGGGCGCCGACCGGTTGCCAATCGGGGAGTCCGTCGTAGCGGCGGAACCAAGTGACGGTCGGAACACCGGTCATCCAAGCGACATGCAGGCCGCCGGAGTCGCCCCCGAGGTGGAGGCTGCTGGATTGCAGGAGGGCGGCCAGTTCGAGCAGATCCAGTTCACCGGCGAAGACCCGCCAGGGTTTGAAATCCAATGCGGCCAGCAAGGCGGACATCTTGGTTTTTTCGCGGACATGGCCACTGCAGGTGAGGATGATTTTTTTCTCGGGGAAACGGCGGTGGAGTTGGCTCAAGACTTCCGCGATTTGCCCCGGAGGCAGCTCTTTGTAGTCCTCGGTGGTGAAGGGGCTGATGTGGATCCAGCCTCCCGCCCCGCCCGCTTTTTCCAGCGCGCTGAGGCGCGCCGCCTCCGGAATGTCAGAATGGACCTCGGGTTGGTCGCCCGGAAATCCTGCCTTCTTCAAACAATGCCAGCGCTGGGTCGAGATGAGTTCCGTTTTGTAAGGATGTTCCACGATGTGTGTGAACATCGCGTTCCAAAAAGCAGGGCCGCCATCTTCGGGGCGGCGTCCGAGTCGCCAACTGGCTCCGCTCAAGCCCGTGAGGATGCTCGAACGATCGGAGCCGTTGAGGTTGATGACCACATCGAACTTGGCTGCACGGAGCCGGCGGATGCGTCCGAAGTCCTGATACCACTTTGGTCCGCGAGGAAAGCGCGGATAGCCCCAGACCTTGTCGACCCACGGGGCGACCTCCATGATTTTGGTCACGTGCTCGGAAACCATGACATGCAATTCGGCCTCGGGGTAGGCCTGCCGCAGAACCCGGAGTGCCGGTAGCAGGTGGATCGAGTCACCGAGGAATCCGAGGTCCAGAAGCATGACCCGCTGCGCACTACGGGTTGCTTCGTAAAATCCTTGGGTTTTGGTTAGCTTGTCCGTCACCAGTGATGTTTATACTTCACGTGGTGGAATGACGACGATGCCAAACAGAACGCGAAATTGCCGATGAACGCCCCGCTTCCCGAATCCGGCTTCACGGGCTCTGCGGCCGCGGTGGTCGTTTCCACTTACAACCGCCCCAAGGCGCTCAACCTTGTCCTGCAGGGCCTCTTCACACAAAAAATCCAAGCGCGGCAAATCATTGTCGGCGACGACGGTTCCACCGAAGAGACCCGTGATGTCGTTGAAAGTTGGAAGTCGCGGGGATTGCCGGTGGAGCACTGCTGGCACAAGGACCGCGGCTATCGCAAGTCTATCATCATGAACCAGGCCATGCGCATGGTGAACCAGCCCTTATCTATTTTCACCGATGGCGATTGCGTTCCGCTTGAGGGGTTTGTCCGCGACCATGTCGGTTATGCCGAAGCCGGACACATCCTGGCCGGTCCGCGCATGCTGGCCAGCGCCGCGCTGACCCAAAAGCTCGAGAGTGAAGCGGAGTCGTGCCTCGGCCGGAGCATCTTTTGGTGGTTGGGACAAAGGATGCGTGGAAATATCAACCGTTTGCTGCCGCTGATTCATCTGCCCGACGGAGCATGGCGCAAATCATCGCCGACCAAATGGGAGTGGGTGAGGGGATGCAACTTTTCTGTCGAGACCAAGCAGATCTGGCGTGTCGGTGGTTTCGAGGAGAACTTATTCGGATGGGGCCCGGATGACTCGGACATCGCGGTGCGCATGATCAACGCCGGTGTGCGGGTCAAGAGCCTGCGTTTTGCTGCTCCGGTGCTCCACTTATGGCACAAAGAAGAAAGCCGAGTGACGTTGGAGCAGAACCTCGCTTACTTGCACGCGGCGTTGGCTGAAAAGAGAACGCGCGCCTCGGCCGGATTCTCCGATGAAGAGATTTCTGCGCGTGCGAACGTCGCGCCTCTCTGGTGAATTCAGCGAAGCGCTTTGGTGTCGCGCTCGTGCTCATACAGACGGCTGTAGCGCACCAACGTGCTGAACGCTGTCGCTTTTGCGATGTAGTAGCCCGGGAAACCATCCAGAAATCCCAAGCGCAAAATGTAGGCGCGGAAAAACCGCCACCATGGGCGAAGCAGACAATCGGTCCACGACCAGCGGTTGCCCGCAGCCAGCTGCCTCTCGAGAAAATAATCGCTGAAGACCCCGATCTTGGCCGTGTAGCTGTTCAAGGTCGGATGCGAGTAATGGTGCAAGTCGCCCGTGAGACGCTTGGCCTCGCCGTCCAACTCGATCTTGTCGTGCTCGGGTGAGCCGGACCACTGCCCTTTGCCCCGCCGGAAAAGCCGGAGACTCAGGTCGGGATACCAATCGCCGTGGGTGATCCACCTTCCGAGAAACCAGACTTTGCGGGGAAATAGCGCGCCGTTGAATCGTCGGTGCTCGCCTTGGAAAAAGTTAGAAATGTCCGTCCGCAATTGCTCCGACACTTCTTCATCCGCATCCAAGGCCAGCACCCATTCACTGGTCGTCTGCGCCAAGGCGAATCTCTTCTGGTCGCGGTAACCTTCCCATGGATGCTCGATGACTTTCGCGCCGAAACCTCGCGCCACCTCAGCCGTGTTGTCCTCGCAATCGTTGATCACCACCACGATTTCTTCGACCCAACCCGCAACGCTGCCCAGACTGCGCGGCAGATTGCGCCCTTCATTCCTCGCCGTCATCGACACGCTGATGGGCAACCGATCGGTCATCTTTGCTGATGATGTGAGGGTCGGGTGAAAAGTCAATCAGCCCAGGCTTTGCGATGGGACTTTCTCGCCGGTCTGCCCGACCCCGTTGGGGTTAAGGGAGGGGGAAACCGTTCCGGCGGAAGTGTTCGTCGTTGGCAATCGCCGCGCGGCAGCCATGAGCAAGCATGACCTCGAAGGAAACGCAGTCGGTCAAACTCAGTCGACGTTCCCTCGCTTGGCGCGCGCGCGCAGCACCCAGTTCGTAAAGACGCTCATCGATCCATACCACCTGGCAAAGGGGAAGCAGGGAACATAGCCAGTCTTCCAGCGCCTCCCATCCGAGTCGTGCCTGCATCAACGCCCACGTCTCCTGCACGACCAAACTTGAGGTCAGCAGGCCCCATTTTTCTTCGCGACCACGCAGGAAGAGCTCCTTGGCCTCGCGATGGAAGGGATCAGTCTTGTCCAAAAAAGCGTAAAAACCGCTCGTATCCACGAAAACAGTTGTCATCGGATCGACTCAACAAACCACCGATCATGGTCTTTGAGGTCGCTGGTTTCGCGCGGTTCATACTTGCCGGCGATTGACTCGAGATCACCTGCGGGCGCTTTCTCCAATCTTCGCAGAACCAAGGTCAATCCCTCACGGACAAGGTCGGACATGCTGCGAGATAATTGATTCGCCCGCCGACGCGCTGCTTCATACTGCCAGTCCTCCAACTGAACTTGCGTTTTGACCATGATGTCATCATGGCGAGAAATGACATCATGTCAACACCG
>Ga0247844_1007858_pt1 | contig 11829 bp, 11 predicted proteins | sample LaCtaG_FD_192421 | JGI IMG/M metagenome (GOLD analysis project Ga0247844, IMG submission 192421) | Freshwater microbial communities from meromictic Lake La Cruz, Castile-La Mancha, Spain - LaCruzMarch201714.5m_1 | ecosystem: Environmental > Aquatic > Freshwater > Lake | place: Spain: Castile-La...
TTACGCTGGGAATTTGGATATCCGGCCGTCATCGGTTCACTCCTCGTGATCACCGTTGTTCTATATAGGAAATTCAAGAAATCTGGCTGGCTCTAAATTAATTGGTGAAATAAGAAAGCCCGCCGCAATTAAGCGACGAGCTTTTCTTAGTGAAAGAATTTAAGCAGCAACCACAGTCAGGTTAACTGTCGCAACAATGTTATGTGCAAGTGAGACCTTTACTGAGTGTGTGCCTGTCTTCTTAATGTGGCCAGCAGTCTTGAGATTGTGGCGATCGATATCAACTGATGTTGCTGATTTGATTGCAGCAGCAATGTCTTTATCTGTGACAGAACCGAAGAGGCGACCAGCTGTGCCGGTCTTGACCTTTACGGTCACTGTTGCCTTCTCAAGTGTTGCCTTGATCTCTTTAGCGTGATCGAGATCGCGGACTTCGCGGGCAGCACGTGCACGGCGGATTCCTTCGATCTGCTTCTCGCCACCAAGTGACCAGACGATTGCGACGCCACGTGGCAACAAGAAGTTGCGGGCGTAGCCATCTTTAACAGTGACAACATCGCCAGCGTTTCCTACCTTATTTACTTCACGAGTAAGGATGAGTTTCATAGTTCTTAGCCCCTTTATCGCGCTGAAGATGTGTAAGGCAGTAGCGCTACTTCACGGCTGTTCTTGACAGCTGTTGCTACTGAACGTTGGTGTTGTGTGCAAGCACCTGTTACTCGGCGAGCGCGGATCTTGCCGCGATCTGAGATGTACTTGCGAAGGGTCGCAATATCTTTGTAATCGATATATGTGACCTTGTCACGGCAGAAGCTGCAAGGCTTCTTCTTGAACTTCTTATTAAGGGCTGCTGCTTTAGCGCCCTTATTCTTGGGCTCGCGTAAAGCCTTGTTATTTCTTGCTCCCATTGTGGTGCTCCTTTTCGGGCCCTTCCTCAGTAGTTCTTTAACTACTTAAGAAGGAATGGATTGTCGGTTGTTTAACTTCTTCTATTTAAAAGGGTGGTTCGTCGGTTGTAGATGTTCCCCATCCACCGCCGGCTGGTGACGTTGTCGCTGCTGCCCATGGGTCGTCATTGAAAGATTCAGCTGCAGCTGGTGCTGCCCCTGCTCCACTTCCACCTGCACGCGAAGCTCTTGTGACCTTAGCTGTTGCATTGCGGAGTGATGGACCTACTTCATCAACTTCTACCTCAAAGACTGTGCGCTTTTCGCCTTCTTTTGTTTCATACGAACGTTGCTTGAGTCTGCCAGAGAGAATGACGCGCATTCCCTTTGTCAGTGACTCTGCAACATTTTCTGCAGCTTGACGCCAGATTTGGCATTGAAGGAAGAGGCTCTCGCCATCTTTCCATTCATTTGTAGCCTTATCTAGATAACGAGGTGTTGAGGCAACACGAAATTTTGCTACCGCTGCACCACTAGGTGTGAAACGTAGCTCTGGATCGTCAACTAGGTTGCCGATCATGGTAATTGTTGTATCTCCTGCTGCCATTTTTTCCTCTTATCTACTCGTGGAGTCCGTACTAATAAATTACCCGGAATAGCTGACAACTACCGCGCGAAACGCGGCAGCTGTTGATTACTCGGGGCGTATTACCTTTGTGCGTAAGACAGATTCGTTCAGGTTCAGCTGACGATCTAACTCTTTGATTGCCGCAGGCTCACAGTGCATATCTACAACTGCGTAAATGCCTTCTGGCTTCTTATTGATTTCAAATGACATACGGCGCTTGCCCCAAACATCGAGCTTGTCGACGCGGCCTCCGCTGTCTTTGATGATCTTGAGATATGTCTCAAGTGATGGTGTGACTGTACGTTCTTCGAGTTCTGGATCGAGAATGACCATTAATTCATAGTGACGCATGCGTTAACCCGACCTCCTTTGGACTAAGACGGCCACGGCATTTCCGTGACAGGAGGGTTAATACTCCTGAAGAACACGCTCCGAAGGATTGTGTAATTCAGGACACTAAGGGTAACTCTCGCCTGTTGATAAGAGAAATTCGCTCGGAAATACGCGGGATTTTTGATGGCGGGCGGCTAGGCGGGTCAGCAGGAGAATCGAGGCGGCGATGCGGACCAGGGTAATGACTGAATATGCCACAACCGGTAGACCGAATTTCGCACCAGTAACAGAGGCAAGGTGTTGCCAGATTGCGAAGTGATACAAGAGTTCACACCCTTGCCAGAAGAAGAACACAGCCAAATCTTTCTTATTGATAAGTGCAATGACTGCAAGGGGCGTTAACCAGAGAACATATTGCGGTGAATAGACCTTGCTCACCGCCATCACGATGATGAAGATAAAGATCGCTGTGTGGGCAAGGGTGGGTGGTTTAGTGAGTTGGAGTAAATAGATGATGAGTGCGGTAATTCCGATGAGTAAGCAGAGAACAGATAAATAGTTTTGATGAGTGAGGTTAAGACCTAAGTTAGAGAGCGCATACCAAATCGAACCCCAGTCAGACCCACGGTTGAGATTAAGTGAGTAAAAGCGCCACCACCCTTGTGGTGTTGTGAGAAATACCGGTGCGTTGATTGCAATGAATGTGACAACAGTGATTAGGAAATATTGCGCAAACTTTGCAATCTTTTCTCGGCGAAAGAAGATAAGCGCGATGGGGATGAGTAAGAAAATGGGGAGAAACTTTGTCGAGATAGAAATTCCAAGAAGTATCGCACTTGGTATCTCTAACTTCTTATCGAAGAAATATATCGAAGCTAACATCGTTGCTATCGCCCAGAGATCCCAGTTGATATAGAGCGAGGCAACGGCTGCCGGTGCCAGCGGAAGTAAGTATGCAAATTCGGGTTTGATCTTAAATGTGATGAAAGAAATAAAGAGAAAGAGCAGCGCTAAGAGAAGTATGTTGATGTGGAAGTAATTAACTACTCCTTGCGGAATAAGCTTTGCCGTAACCCACATGATTGCGCCCTGAGCAACGGGGTATTCAACAGCGTTCTCGGCACTGGAATAAGCCCATCTGCCTTGATCTAATTCACGTTCGCCATACAGGGCTGGAATATCTGAATAGCATGCATGAACATACTGTCCTGGTGATTGCCAGCCTTCGGCGCTGCAGTAATTGAACTTGGCAAAACTTACTAGCGAAGAAAGAACTGCAAGAAGTAGAACAACGCGAATTCCAACGCGCATCAGGAATTACTTCTTTCTTGTTTGAACGCCACCACTTGTCATGACGATAGGTTCGAGGCCACCAATGTTTGCAGGTGCCGGAAAACTCATGATGGGTTCATCTTTAAGAGCGCGCTTCATAAAATAGGTCCAGATTCTTGCCGGGAATGTTCCACCTGTCACAGATGTGAGGCCGCCAATTCCATTAAGTGATTCAGATGCGCTATCGCGAAAGAGGGCAACGGAAGCCGCTAGTTGTGGTGTGTATGCGCTAAACCACGCCGACGCATTTGATTGTGATGTTCCAGTTTTTCCGGCAGCCGGGCGACCTAGCGCAAGGGCTGCCGATCCGGTTCCGCCATTGACCACACTCTTAAGTGCGTAAGTGAGATCTGCCATCACTTCTTTAGAAAATACTTCTTGTATTTGGGCTTTGCCTTGATAGAGCAAGCCTTTATTTGAGCCGGTCACAGATGCGACCATATAAGGCTTTGAATACACACCTTGGGCGGCAAATGTGGCATAAGAGTTTGCTACATCTATCACGTGCGGGCTTGCAACACCTAAGGCAACAGATGGGGTTGCAATCATCGCAACATTTTCTGGAATTCCAGCACGTCTAGCTGCATCAACAACTTTATCCATGCCAGCTTTCATTCCAAGAGGTACAAATACAGTGTTGATGGAGTGTTGGGTTGCGGTGAGTAGATCTACCTGACCCCACCCTTCATTTCCATAATTAGAAACTTCATATGGTCTTCCTAAGTCATCAAAAGTTTGTGGTGAGTCGCCATTCCACATCGATGTCATCGGAATTCCAGCTTCTAGGCTGGCAATGAGTGCAAAGGGCTTAAAGGTAGAGCCGGCCAGGGCGATGGACTGGGTGGCATCATTTAGTTGTCGAACTACATAATCTTTTCCACCATACATCGCTATGACTTCGCCGGTGCCGGGGCGAATAGCAACAAGTGCGGTGTGAAGGTTTTCCGGAGCGTCAGCAGGTGTGAATTTATTTACCGCATCAACTGCAGCTTGTTGTGCGCGTTGATCGAGCGTTGTCTTAATGACATAACCGCCAACAAGTAGCTGGTCTTGAATAAATCCGAGTTTGCTGAGCTCTTTCTGTACCGCATCAATGATGTAACCCTTGGGACCGCTTAATTGTCCAGATGTTGTACGTGGTGCCACTCGCGGGAACTTGGCATCCTTTGCCTCGGCTTCAGTAATCCACTTCTTGTCGAGCATTCCTTGAATGACATAAGCAAATCTATTTTCAAGTCGGACTGCGTTCTCTTTAGAGAGCGAAGGATCGTAATAACCAGGAGATCGCAAGATACTTGCGATGACTGCAGATTGTGAAATGCTGAGTTGATGAGCGTTGCGATTGAAGTATTGCTGAGCCGCAGTCTGCACGCCGTATGAACCGCGACCAAAATAAATGGTGTTGAGATAGTTCTCTAAAATCTGATCTTTCGAGAGCGCATTTTCTAACTTAAGTGAGATAACAAGTTCTTTTATTTTTCTTTGGATTGTGCGACTTGGTGATAAAAATGCGGTCTTTGCATATTGCTGCGTGATTGTTGAGCCACCTTCTCCGGTGAGATCTCCTGATCTGAGGTTATTTAGAAGCGCTCGTGCGATGCCGGTTGGACTAAAGGCGCGATTGGCATAAAAGTTACGATCTTCTGCCGCCATCACTGCATAACGCAGACGAAGTGGAATTTTTGCAAGCGGTAAAATTTGTCTGTTCTGAGTTCCAACGCGACCAATTTCAGAACCATTTGAATATTGGATGACGGTGGATTGACTATTTACATAGGCATTGGGGTCCGGGATTGAAACGGTAAACCAGGCAAATGCGAAGAGGGTTGCACCCGCAATAAAACCAAAGCCTGCCAGGAAGATTCCGGCTCGGATCAATTTGGTTTTAATCATTTGGCTAGATTACTGGGTAAATATGTCTACTTCAGTGAAGCGAAGTCTTCATCCTCGAGTGTGCGCTGGCGACGTGGAGCTTTACGCTCGCGGCCATCGCCTAATAAGTATGTAGCGCACAAGTGATTCCAGGAACATTCACGACAGACCTCAACGACATACACAGAGAACTCTCCGAATTCTTTCTCCATCTCTGCAAGTTCAGCTCCATTTTTTATACGACCAGAGAATTGCCCCAGTTGATCCCCGAATGTGTAACGCAGTTCTACCAGTCCATCTTTCTTACACACTGGACATTTGCGCTCAGTTTTCTCACCGTGATATTTAGCTGCTCGCATCAGATATGGGTCTGCATCACACGCGTCGACTACACCACGAAAGAGAGCGAGCAGGGTTGCACGCTTATCAAGTGAATAATCGATGAACCCTCGTCGAGTCTGCATAATAGGAGAAGAATAAACCCCTTTACCTAACTACGCTTCTCCTATGACTTTGTGGCAATTGCTCAGAGATCGGAAACTCTTTCGCTTGCTGCGAATCCGTTGGTCTGGGCAGATCACCGATGGAATTTTCCAAAGCGCCCTTGCATCGTTCGTACTTTTTTCACCCGAACGACAAGCAAGTGCGGTGAATGCGGCGGTGGCATTTGCTGTTGTGCTTCTACCGTATTCCGTCGTGGGTCCATTTGTTGGAACGCTACTCGATAGATTCTCGCGGCAACGAGCGATATTTTTCGCTAACCTCACTAGGTCGCTCACACTTGTCGTAATCGCACTCTTAATCTTCAGTGGAAGAACTGGGCTAGAAATTACTGTCTTCGTCTTGATTGCATTTGGTGTGAATAGATTAATTCTTGCCGGGTTATCTGCTGGCATTCCACTGATGACAACACCAAAAGAACTCATCTCAGCAAATGCGTTGGCTGTCACCGGTGGTTCGGTTTGGGTAGTTCTTGGCGGTGGAATTGGTTTAGGCATTCGCCAATTACTTGATCTTTCCGGGAGCGCCGATAACGCAGACGCTGTACTAATACTTGCAGCTTCTCTCGGGTATCTGATTGCTGCACTGCTCACATCGTTGTTGGGAAAGACTGAAATTGGCCCGCGCCCACATGAAATTGTTAAGGGAAGCTTTACCCAAGGTCTTATTGAAATGCGCGAAGGTTTTCAATTCCTACAAGTACACGCCGATGCTGCTCGCGGAATTGCAGCAACGGCAATTCACCGCGGAGGTCTCACCGCCCTTACGCTGACAGCACTTTTACTAGAAAGAAATACCTTTAATGATCCAGCCGACAGTGAGGCTGGTCTTACCGGATTAAGTGTCACCTTATCTATTGCAGCTACCGGCTTTGTTATTGGGGCACTTGCCGCTCCTTACGGCGTGCGAAAAGTTGGACGCCATCGTTGGATTCGCTTATCTATCTTTGCGGCAAGTTTTGGTTCACTCTTACTCGTTATAGATCGCACACCCATTCTGCTTGGGGCTACCGCATTTTTTGCTGCGATGTGTGGTCAAAGTTTGAAAGTAACAAATGATGCCCTGGTGCAATCAAAGATTGATGATTATTTCCGTGGTCGTGTCTTTTCGGTCTATGACGTTGTTGTTAATTCAGCAATTGTTACCGGCGCCCTCTTTGCCGCCTGGATCTTGCCCCTCAGCGGTGATTCATGGTTGTTGCCACTTATCGTTTCAATCTCCTGGGTACTTGTTGCCACAGTATTACTACGCCCAGAAAAATTCTTTCTTAAGGATGACGCCTAGCTTTCCACCACTGTAATAACTCTTGCGTTGCACGTTCTTCGCCCAGCGGACCATGTTCCATGCGTAGCTCCATCAGGAAATCAAGGGCCTTGCCAACATCAGCTGAAGGTTTGAGATCAAGTAGTTGCATTACTTGGGCACCATCTAAATCTGGGCGAATCTTTGATAACTCTTCCTCCTCTTCCAGTTTTGCAATTCGTGTCTCAAGGCCGTTATATGTTCGAGCTAGCCGTTCTGCCTTCTTGGCATTACGAGTAGTGCAATCGGCGCGAGTTAATACATGTAAATGTGTGAGTAATTCACCAGCATCGCGCACGTAACGGCGCACCGCAGAGTCAGTCCATTCGCCATCGCCATAGCCGTGAAAACGCAGATGCAAAGCGGTCAGGGTTTCAACGGCATCGACTGTCTCATTATCAAAGCGGAGCGCCTTCATTCGCGCCTTTGCTAGCCGGGCTCCAACTACTTCATGGTGATGAAATGAAACCCCGCCGCCTTCAATAAGGTTGCGAGTCTTTGGTTTTCCAATGTCGTGTAGAAGCGCTGCTAGGCGAATAACTAGGTTAGGTCCGCCCAGTCTGTCTTCTTGCGCGATAGCTTGTTCTAGAACGGTAATGGAATGTTCATACACATCTTTATGGTGATGGTGCTCATCCATCTCCAGACGCAGCTTTGGAATCTCTGGCAGGACAAGGTCAGCAAGACCAGTATCTACCAAAATAGTAATTCCAAGTCGTGGATTTTCTGACATCAGCATTTTTATAAACTCATCGCGCACCCGCTCAGCCGAAATAATCGAGATGCGAGAAGCCATCGCTGTCATGGCTGCAGTAACTTCTGGGTCAATTGCAAAGTTAAGTTGACTTGCAAAACGGGCAGCACGCATCATGCGAAGTGGATCATCAGAAAATGATTGTTCGGCACTTGCTGGTGTTCTTAATACTTTCTTCGCTAAATCTTCCAGTCCACCGAATGGGTCGATAAATTCTGGTTCGGTTCCTGTGAGCTCTAGCGCCATGGAGTTAACAGTGAAATCTCGTCTGGAGAGATCTCCTTCAATGTTGTCACCAAATTCGACATCTGGATTACGAGAATTCTCTTCGTACTTCTCTGATCGATATGTAGTAACTTCAACAGTGACATCACCGAGTTTGGCTGCAACTGTGCCAAAGAGAATTCCGGTATCCCAGATGTTATCTGCCCATGCTTTAAGAATTTTCTTTGTCTCATGTGGGTGCGCATCTGTTGTGAAATCTAAATCATTTCCAAGTCGACCCAAGATTGCATCGCGTACCGGGCCACCCACGAGTGCAAGGCGAAAACCACTGGCGGTGAAAGCTTGGGCAAGTGATGATGCCGCTGGCGCGTTTGCGATGAGGGAGCGGATAGCCAACTCGGCGGCTGCCCCAAAATTGCTCTTCTCTGCGCTCACAATAGATAAGGGTAGTCGCGTACTCTTCATCTATGACCCCGGCACCTGGTGCGGGCAGCGAAGGTACGAAGAAAAAGTGTAGGCGCAAGCGCCCAGCTCATCGCTCCCCACAATCTCAAGATGTAACGACCCCCACCGCCCCTAATGCAGAGCGCGCAAAAAAAGCACCGGCGAAAGTTGTTTATGCCAAACGAGTAGATGAAGTCAGCGCCGGTGGACTTGTCGTTGATGCCAGCGGAAAACTTGGCCTGCTTATCGGCCGTCGCGATCTTAAAGATACGACCGGCAAGAGAATTCTCTGGTCACTGCCTAAGGGGCATATTGAAGAGGGTGAAACTCCAGAAGAAGCGGCCTTGCGCGAAGTGCAAGAGGAGACCGGCATCGTCTCTGTTATTGAAAAATCTTTAGGCGTAATCGATTTCTGGTTTATGGCAGGTGGGAAGAGAATTCATAAAACTGTTCATCATTATTTATTCCGAGAAAATGGTGGGGTACTGGCGGCGCAAGAAAGTGAAGTAGATGAGGTTGCATGGTTCCCGCTTGCTGAAATCGTGGAACGCCTTGCTTATCCTGACGAGAAGAAATTAATCGCGCGAACAAATGCGGCACAAGAAATGTCTGCGCTATGAAGAAGGTAGCAATAGTTCTGTTGGCACTCATCGCCTTTGGTGTGACACCTGCAGATGCTGCAACTCCAGTTGTAAGAATTACTGATAAACCTCATAAAGATTTCGAGGGCAAATTCCGCAATAATGAATTAGCATCGTTAATCACACCCGAAGGTAAGTTAGGCAAAATTGTCTTTAACCCCTCAAACTCGCGAAAAACGTGGGTGATAGATCCAGCTCTCATTGATGAAATCGCAGATATGGCAGATGGCTATTCGATTGCGGGCGAAGAAGATAAAGCAGGGCAGTTAGCTGCACAGAGTTGGTTATTTGCTTTGAAGTTTACGACGCTTAATAATCCGGTTATCGCACTGCCGTATGGCAACCCAGATCAATCTCTTGCAAAGCGATTAGCGCCAAGTGAGTTACGTTTCTACTCGCTATTTGGAAAGCAGCGATTAGAACTTCAATTAGGTCGTCCTGTTATTGCCGAAAATGGGTGGAGCAAAGGGGCATCGCGCCTAAGTTCTCCATTCAGGGCCCTGTATACAGAGAACCGCAGGATGCTCACTGGACTTTCTACAATCTCAACCGCCCCTGAGATCACAGCTCTTCGGGCGCGACTTGGCACGGTAATGAATCCAGCACTTGATGAGAGTGAAAGCGTCTTTTTCTCTTACTCAGCAACGCGTGCGGTTCAGGCGATGACTGCCAAGCTGCGTGTGATTCCAGGTCGATACCAACTCACTTCTACTACCGCTAAGTTGCCAGTGACTTTGGTAAATAGTTTTGACACACCAACTGTTGTAAATCTCTCCCTTATTCCGCTGAACTCACGTATCAGAATTGAGAATGTATATAACATCCAGTTAGCTGCAAAATCGCGGCAGCAATTAACCCTGGAAGTAAATGTCATTGCTCCGGGCTCTGTCCTTGTGAATGCCCAATTTATGAATAGTGAAGGGCAGTTAGTTGGTGAGCAATCTGAGCTAGCCTTGAGCTCGACAATCATAGATTCTCGTGTTGCGTGGTTTACAACGGCTGCTGCAGTTCTATTGTTCTTAGGTGCAATTACGCAATCTGTTCGAAGAGTACGAAAGAGTCGTAAATGAAAAATAACGAACTCTTTCGCGCCTCTGGAATCATGGCGATAGGAACAATACTTTCCCGCATTACCGGTTTTGTTCGTGCACTGCTTGCCGTTGCGGTACTGGGTACCGCGCTCTTAGCTGACACCTTTAACGTTGCAAATACCATGCCTAACATTTTGTATAACTTACTTGTTGGGGGTGCCCTCACCGCCATCTTTGTTCCTCAACTAGTGAGATCTTTTGAAGATCACGATGGTGGCCATGGTTTTGCTTCCAGACTTGTCACAACTATTTCTCTTATCCTCCTCGTACTTGTTGCAGTGGGAGTTATTTTTGCGCCCGCACTTGTTCGTTTATATGCACCAGAATTTTCAACTCCGGGTTTTGAAACTGAGCAAGAGATTGCAGTTGCCTTTACTCGCTATTGCTTGCCACAAATCTTCTTCCTTGGTCTCTTTACAATGCTGGGCCAAGTTGCAAACGCCCGTGGCTCTTTTGCGCCACTAATGTGGGCGCCGATTGCAAATAACCTGGTTGTGATTGTTGTTTTTGCCGCCATTCTCATCACTGAGCGCTCACTAGCACTGGGCACAATTACAGATCTGCAAGTACAGATTCTGGGTTGGGGCACGACGCTGGGTGTTGTTGTGCAGGCGTTGATTTTGATTTCAGTAGTCAAGCGCTCTGGAATACATATTCGCCCCATGTTTGGTCTTGGCGGGCTCGGTAAATCTTTCGGTCTAGCCGGCTGGACCTTGATCTACGTGCTTATCTCTCAACTCGGTTATTTGGTCACAGTAAATGTTGCGACAAGTGCCGCGGTGCGAAGTGCCCAAGCTGGAATAACAACAGGTGTTGGTTTTACTCCATTTACTAGCGCTTACTACATCATGCTCTTGCCATATTCGATCGTCACAATTTCAATTGTGACAGCGCTGCTTCCTCATTTATCACGACTTGCAATAGCTAAGGATGTGGAAGAGGTGCGCAAACAACTCATTCGCGCAATTCGAATGGTCGCTGTTGTTACCGTGCCCAGCGCTGTTGCGTTACTTCTCTTTGGCCCGCTGATGACTCAATCTCTATATTTAGGAATTTCGCTCGAGGATGCCCGTTACATTGGTTTTGTTCTTTCGGCGCTAAGTATTGGTCTCGTTGCTTTTTCAATCAACCTAATTTTGATTCGTGGTTTTAATGCATTCGAAGATACTAAAACGCAGGTTTTATCTATCTTGATCATTAACATCATCTCAGTTGCTTTATCTTATGTATTCCTAGAAACCTTAGATAGTTATTGGGTGACAGTGGGTCTGGGTATAGCGTTTTCAGTCAGTTACATCGTTGGGCTTTTTATTACTATCTTTTTATTGAAAAAACATATTGGGCGACTACAAGTTGGTGACTTCGCCGCTCAACATGGGCTTCTGTTAATTGCATCCTTTGTGGGGATGCTTCCATTTTTTGCAATTGCTTTCTATTTCGATTGGGCCTATGACGATGCCTCCCTTGCCCTTCGTGCTATTCGATTGCTCTTTATTCTTGCGGGAAGTGGTGTTGCCTATCTCTTTATTGCCAGAGCTCTGAAAGTGAGTGAAGTCTCAGGGCTTAGAGGGTTCGTCGCCGCTACCCTGCGCCGGCGTCGCGATAAGTAATTCTGTTAAGCGCGATATTCTCACCCCATGAGCACAGATATTCGTGAGGTTGTCATTGTTGGATCTGGACCAGCTGGTTACACCGCTGCTATCTATGCCGCTCGCGCTCAATTAAATCCTTTAATGTATGAAGGTTCTGTCACCGCCGGCGGTGCGCTGATGAATACAACTGAAGTTGAAAACTTTCCTGGTTTTATTGACGGAATTAT
>Ga0247844_1007859_pt1 | contig 11826 bp, 13 predicted proteins | sample LaCtaG_FD_192421 | JGI IMG/M metagenome (GOLD analysis project Ga0247844, IMG submission 192421) | Freshwater microbial communities from meromictic Lake La Cruz, Castile-La Mancha, Spain - LaCruzMarch201714.5m_1 | ecosystem: Environmental > Aquatic > Freshwater > Lake | place: Spain: Castile-La...
TGCGGTTAGCAGCTCGTACTGCTCCAACAACAGCGAAGCCTGCGGGATGGTTAGGGACTGCCGAAGTCGTTTCAGAATGGCCGAGGCTGGCACGGACGGGTCCCGAGAAATCGATTGCCAGTGCATTTGCGATTCCGGAGAATCGAGCCAAGAATAGTCATCAATCGTAAACATGGATCGGCCGTTTTCGGGTAACCTCGCTTGGAACGCTTTTCGCCAATACGTTCTTTTTCATCGGGCGGCTCCGTATTTGCACTCTACCAAAATAAGGAACTTGATTTGCAACAAAACCAATGATATACGGTACTGCGGCCGCAATGCGGGCGACAGATGCTAATGATTTGTGCAAACAAATTCGCGAAACGCAGTCTTTTTCGGCAAACAGCGCTGCTTCGAAGTTCCCACTTTTGTAGAATTTTCGGAAATCGACCCAACCTTCATGAATCAGCAAAGCCAATCGACCGGGATGACCATGGAACAAATTGCCGCAGATTTGCGACTGCTAGACCCGTTGGGCATCTCCCAATATGACACGAAAGGCTTTTTCGATGAAATGTTTATGGGCCCTGGGAACGCGAGAGCGGGAGTCGAGTTTTTAGTAGAGAAACTGGCAAGCATGCCCCCTGGCGAGTTGCAACGCCGACAAGGTTCGGCGGACCATGAGCTGCTCAACATGGGCATTACGTTTAACGTCTATGGGCACTCAGCGGGGACCGAAAAGGTTTGGCCGTTCGATTTGATTCCTCGCGTGATCCTTGAATCGGAATGGCTCTACGTTGAGCGGGGACTTAAACAGCGTATTCGCGCGTTGAACATGTTCATCGACGACATGTATCACGATCAAAAGATCATTCGCGATGGCATTATGCCTGAGTACATGATTCAATCCAGCAAAGGTTATCTCAAGCAAATTCAAGGGATGAATCCTCAACGCGGGATATGGTGCCACATCACGGGCACAGACTTGGTTCGGGGCGGCGACGGGCAGATTTATGTTTTGGAGGATAACTTGCGTTGCCCGTCCGGTGTTTCTTACGTCATTGAGAACCGCGAGGTGATGAAGCGAACGTTTCCACAGTTGTTTGAAGGTCGGAATATCCTTCCTGTTGAGACGTATCCAGAGCAATTGCTCAAGATGCTGCAGTACATTGCCCCTCCAGCCGCGAATGAACCAACTGTGGTCGTTCTCTCACCTGGAATCCACAACTCAGCTTACTTTGAACATTGCTTCTTGGCCCAGCAAATGGGCGTGGAGCTCGTACAAGGCTCGGACTTGATAGTCAAGGACGGTTACGTCCACATGCGAACAACGCGAGGCTTGAAACGGGTCGACGTAATCTATCGTAGAATCGATGACGACTTTTTGGATCCCGAGTGCCTTCGTCCCGATTCAACGTTGGGGGTCAAGGGCTTGATGGGAGTCTATCGAACGGGCAAAGTTGCGCTCGTGAACGCTCCCGGAACCGGTGTTGCAGATGACAAAGCCGTGTATGCGTTCGTTCCCAAGATGATCAAGTACTATTTGGGTGAAGACATGATTCTTCCCAACGTAGAGACCTTCATGTGCGCTGACGAAACCGAGCGCAGCTATGTTTTACAACATATGGCGGAACTGGTCATCAAGCCTGCGAATGAGTCGGGTGGATATGGAATCCTGATCGGCCCGAACGCGACAAAAGACCAGCTCGAAAAATACCGCGAGTTGATCTTGAGCAATCCGAGAAATTATGTCGCCCAGCCCATGGTGGCGTTGTCGACCGTGCCTACCTTGTGCGGCGACAAACTGGAGGGCCGGCACGTCGATCTGAGGCCGTACATTCTTTTTGGCGAGGACATCTATATCGTACCGGGTGGATTAACTCGCGTTGCACTGGTGAAAGGTTCGATTGTCGTCAACTCGTCCCAAGGTGGTGGCAGCAAAGATACCTGGGTTCTCAGAAGCGAAGCCGACAGCCGATAATTTTACATGACGACAATCGAAAACATAAACGACAGGTGGTTTGTATGTTATCTCGCGTAGCGGACTCGATTTTTTGGATGCGGCGTTATATCGAACGCGCCGAGAATGTGGCTCGCTTTATCGATGTTACGCTCAATTTGACGCTGGGGCTTGGGCTCGACCGCTATCAGCAATGGGAGCCGTTGGTTTATACCACGGGCGATCACGATGTGTTTCATGAACACTATGACGAAGTGAATCAAGCGAGCGTTATTCGTTTCTTAACGTTTGACGAACGAAACCCAAACTCGATCTTGTCATGCCTCAAGATGGCTAGGGAGAACGCAAGAACCAGTCGAGAAATGCTCAGCAGTCAGATGTGGGAGGAACTCAACAAATTCTATCTATTTGTGCGAGACCACAGGCACGATTCCAAGGCTGTCGACTCCCCGTTCGAGTTTTTCGGACGCATTCGCCAAGCTGGCTACTTGCTGGAGGGAGTTACCTACAGCACTATGTCACACGGCGAAGCATGGAACTTCGGTCGACTCGGTGCGTTGCTGGAGCGAGCGGACAAGACGTCGCGAATCCTGGACGTGAAGTACTACCTTTTGCTGCCCGAAGTAAGTGATGTCGGGACACCGATCGACATTAGCCAATGGGGAATGTTGCTCAAAAGCACAAGTGCGCTCGAAATGTACCGGCGTCGCCACGGACGTATTTCGCCAAAGCAGGTTGCTGCGTTTATGCTTTTAGACCGAGACTTTCCGCGAGCGATTCGATTTTGCATCTCACGCGCGGAACAATCGTTGCTTGCGATCACGGGTGGTACGGCGGGCAACTTCCAGAACAAGCCTGAGCAGTATTTAGGTCGACTCCGAGCGGAACTTGATTTTTTGCACATTGACGAAGTCATGAATATTGGTCTGCATGAGTTCATCGACGATTTCCAGACAAAGCTCAATTTGGCAGGGGATGCGATTTCAGGGTTGTTCTTTGAAGTTGTACCGGTCGCGTCGTAGAGGTCTACCCCTCCCTCGCCACATCTCCTGATCTCGCTCCCCACTCAGGCGGGGCGAGGGGGAGAAAACGCACTGCGGTCACCCTAGATAAAGCCCTCTTCGACCAATGCTGCTTGATAGTCCTCTGGACGATTGAGGTTCAATAAAGTCGATAGATTCGGGTCTACGCGACGAAGCACTTCGACCGAGATCTCGGCTGTCCGCACCTCATCAAACAGAAATCGGGGACGAAGCCGATCGGATGCCAGCAACGACTCAACGACGGCGAGTACGTTTGGACGATAGACTGCTGCCAAGGGATGATGATATTTTCCGTCATACGGGACGGCGATATCACACTCACCCAGACTTGAGAACATCCATTCCACGAATTCCGGAATCATACGAGGGACATCACAGCTCGTCGCATAGACTGCATCCACACACGTCGGCATCGAACGAAGTCCAGCTGCGAGGCCTTCCAAAGGTCCACGCTCGGGACGCTCATCCCTGGTCACGATAATGGTGGCTGGCAGCTCCGGCAGAATCTGTTCTGGAGCTGCCACAACGACAATAGAGGTAAGTTCGACGACTTGGCTGACAATCCGCACAACGCGTTGCAGCATTAATTCAGGACCGAATGGCAACGTCGCTTTGTCGCGTCCCATGCGACTTGACTTGCCGCCACAGAGTATAATTGCTCCCTTGTTCATAACGATTCGATGATCCCGGTAACTGTTTTTAGCGTGGCAAAGCGTGCCATGCGGTTGGGGTTTTCGTATTGCCGCACACCACACGACAGGTAATTTTAACGTATGGCGATCACGCTGTCCTACCATGCACAAACGTCCGTCCCTGTTGAAATTGAAGGGTTTACCACCGATTGGGTGTGCGACAAGACGATTGGGGAGATCGAACGATTCGAAATCTATCATGGCAATCGTAAAATCCCGATCGCCGAGATGTTCAACGTCTCGGGCGATCCAAGCGATAAACGAATGGAATTCGAAGGAAATCTTTCGGGTGTCCATTGGATCGGTGCGCACATGACGAGCGGCTCAGTACGCATCCATGGGCCAACCGGTCGCCATGTTGGGAGCCAAATGCGGGGAGGCGAAATTGTTGTGGAGGGCAATGCCGGTGGTTGGGTTGGTGCTGAGATGCACAAGGGTCTGATCCACATCAAGGGAAATGCCGGACACTTGACAGGTGCTGCCTATCGTGGTTCCTCCAAGGGGATGACGGGAGGCACGATCCTTGTCGATGGAAACGCTGGCAATGAAATCGGATTGACCATGCGTCGCGGTTTGATCGCGATTGGGGGTGCGGCGGGTGATATGATTGGATTCAACATGATTGCGGGTACGGTCGTGGTTTTTGGTGAATGCGGAATCCGACCTGGAGCAGGAATGCGTCGCGGAACGCTGGCCCTGTTTGGACCAAACCCACCCCAGTTGCTCCCTAGTTTTCGCTACGCCACCACCTACCAGCCTCAAACCGTAAAGTTGATGCTGCAAGAACTCAAGGGCAAAGGTTTTGTAATGGACGAAGCCTTAATGCAATCGGATTTTGACCTTTATCACGGCGATTTTGTATCGCTCGGAAAGGGCGAAATATTGTTTCGCCACGAAGCGGTCGCGTAGGACACAGTCGACAAAAGTAGTACGCACGCCTTCTGGAGCAAACAGCAATTTCGTCAGTGTTGTCATGCAGGGAGGCTGAAATCACTAAAATCTGAACTAAACTCTCCAAAGCCCGGCAAATCAAGCAATCCATGATGCAAGTACATCTCAAGGGCCGCATCCGGCTCGTAAGTCCTGCTGAAAGTAACGTCCGCAAGCAGGAGGCAGTGCATGCCTGAAAAAGATGTCGCAAGCGGCTTGAGTCTCCAGCTTCTGCCTCAAGTCCAATAACTGGTCGATGCCGCAAGAAGTCGCGCGGCGTCTGCCGTCAATGCTGAACTGACGTTACTCTACTGGAGAATCGGAAAACTCCTTAAAGAGACCGTCCTTGAGGGCGAACGAGCCGCTTACGGTCAACAAGTGATTCAGCGGCTCGCGGATGAACTAACTGCGAAATACGGTAAAGGCTGGACGAAGCAACAGTTATTTCATTGCCTCAAAGCAGCCGAGGTATTCCCTGACGAGCAGATTGTATACGCACTGCGTACACAATTGAGCTGGACCCATATCCGAAAGCTCATTTTCATCGAAGACCCGATAAAACGCGAGTTCTACACGGAAATGTGCCGGACCGAGGGCTGGTCGACCCGGCAACTAACTGACCGCATCCAATCGATGCTTTTTGAACGAACGGCCATCTCCAAGCGGCCCGAACTAACGATCCAAGGCGACCTTGAGCGATTGCGTACAGAGGGAAAAGTCTCCACGGATTTGGCTTTCCGCGATCCGTACGTTCTGGACTTTCTCGGTCTTGCCGACACCTACAGCGAACACGACCTTGAATCTGCTATCTTGTCCGAACTAGAACGCTTCATCGTCGAACTCGGCACCGATTTCGCCTTCGTCGCTCGCCAGAAGCGAATCGTGATCGACAACCGCGATTACTACATCGATTTGCTTTTTTATCACCGTCGTCTCCGTTGCTTGGTTGACAATCGCAACTAAGAATCAGCCATTTTCGCAGGGCGGCTGGAAGGGTGTTGCGGAGTTGGTGGTTGGTTTTGAACGCAAGCTTGGTTGCTTGTTTCTAAGTATTGTGCCAACTCGGCTGCCGATTTTTCACGAGGGATTCCGCGATACGCTTGCCAGAAGTTCAGCACGTTTCCACGGCTGCCGCAGCTAAAGCATTGATACACATTTTTGCCTGTGTGTACGCTCAGCGATCTCTTTTGTGATTTAGAAGCACTCGCTGGTTTCGCGCTGCAAGCAGGTAATGGGCAAGGGCCGCGGAGTTGTTCTCCACGGCCCTCAGTACTTTTCCAACCAATGCTCTCCAGCAGTTCGATCAACCGGATGCGGCGTTTCAATTCTCCGTAATCGATCCTCATTTCTCGCTTGCCTTCCTCTGCTTCCGCAACGCATCGCCTCGAATCGACTCCCCTTCGAATTTAATTAAGTTCGTTTGGTCCACGACGCGATCAAGCAACGCCATCGTCATCGGCGGATCTCCCAAGTATTCCGTCCAGTCATCGAAGTTCACATTCGTGATCACCGCTGTCGAGCTTCTCCGATTCCGGCCATCAATCACTTTGTAAAGAAGGCTCAGTGCATCCGGAACTTCCTTCCGCTCTAGTTTGTCGAAACCGAATTCGTCGATGATCAACAAGTCCCACGAACAGTAATACCTTACCTTCGGAGTTAACGCCTTTATCGCTCGGGCACCGTTCAATGCCTCGATCAGACTGGCGCTGGTTTCATACCGTACTCGGTACCCCAACGCACAACATTTTCGTGCAACACTTTGCATCAGATGGGTTTTCCCTAGACCGCTTTCACCCACAAAGGCCGCGTTTTCCTTCCTGCGTATGAACTCACCTGTGGCCAGTTCTAGGAACGGCTCTTTCACAATCGTCGTCGGATTGCGACTCCAATCATAAGATTCAAGCGTCGCCTCGGTTGGGAATCCCGCACGCTTGATCCGATATGCAATGGCCGTTTCTTGACTCGCATGGGCGGGAATCTCTAAGAACTTGACCAGGCTCTCAAGCACACTCAGCTTTCCCTGGGCATGTTCGTGCAAGAAGCTGTCAAGCTGCTCCGCCTTCAGCTTCATTTTTAGAACTTCCAGGTAGTGCAAGATCGTCTCCCGATGGTTCGGATTGGGTTGGTTCGGTTGAGGGAGCTTTCGTTGAGGGAGCTTTGTTTGCGTCGCTTTCGCCATGGTCTTGAAGGTCGTTCTCTTTCTGTCGGTAAATAAGTTGTTGATACTCCTTGCTCGATCGAGCTTCCACGCGAGTCGATTCCGTGATTCGTTGTAACGCTTCTTGCTCCCGTTGACTGAGAAGCTCCCAGTTGGGTTTCGGCGTTCCGATGTGAGCCAAGATACGCTCCAAAGACTGATAGCCGTAAGCGTGGTATTGAATCCCTCGTTGCATGGCTGCCAAGCCATCTTTCTTGGCGTAGCCATGAAGAAGCGACAAGATCCGCTGCGCTTCGTGCCTGCCATTGCGACATTTGCGAAGGATTCCATCGAAGTACTCCAAGGCCACTTGGCCCCATTGCATGTATTTTTCTCGAAGGATAGCGAGTTGCTCATGATGATCGTTTGGGGGACGATGGCTGTCTTGGCTCTTCTTCTCGTTTCTGCCGCGTGCTAAGGGATGGCTGGCCACCCGATCGATCGTGGTATTAAAAATTTCCAGATCATCTTCGAGGATTCGTACGGGAATCAACTGACCCATCAACCGCCACGGTGCGCTGTACCGATTGTCTGCGTAATTGATAAAGCCTTCGCTATCGACTTTGCGATACACAACTTGGGCCATGTCGAAGCGAATCGCTGGTAGGTCAATCAGATGCGGTATCTCTTCTTCATGAAGTTCCAGTGGTGTCCGTTTCGTCGTGCCGTGGATGCGACGATCATTTCTTTCCGCGAGCCACCAACGAGCCACTTCATTGAGCTGTTCTAACGATCGAAAGGCACGGCCATTGAGAAGATTCTTTTCGGCATAGTCAAATGGCCGTTCGATCTTGCCTTTCGTTTCCGGACGGCGCGGTTCGCAAGCCCAGGGCTTGAAGCCATAGTGAGTGGCGAACGACAAGAAGCGAGGGTTGTAGATCGGTTGACCATCTTCCCAGCGAAGGACAACGACTTTCATGTTGTCATAAAGGCAAGTGGCCGCAGTACCGCCAAGATGCTCAAAGGCGACGACATGTTGTCGTACTGTCGTGTCGAAGTCTTGCCGCTCGGTAAAGTGGATGTACTGACGCCTGGAATAACCAAGGATATAACTGAAGAGCTGTACTTTGCGACGACCTTCTTGAGTGAAGTCAATCGTGTAAGTCGACCAATCCATTTGAGCCTGAGCACCAGGCGAAGTTTCAAAGCGAATAACTGGAGCTTTCGGCTTCGAACGGTGCCCCTTCATAAAGGTGCGAAGAGTCGAGTAACTACCGCTATAGCCCAGCTTGCACAACTCTTCGAAAGCTCGCTGAGCGGTAATGTTGGGATACCGCTCCAGCAACATCTTCAAGGAATCGAGAAAGGGACCGAGCTTTGATTTGCGAGTTAATTTGACGGGGCCGAAGCAAGCTGGTGTCGAAGTGGGATCGATCGATTGTGTTTGTGCGACCTGTTCACGAATGACACGCGCGATAACTTCTCGACCGATTTGTGTGTCTCGGGCGATGCCGCGTATGCTTTGCTTGTTCTTCCAACGCGAGATGATGTCGTTCTTTGCAAGAGGGTCGATGTTCATGGCTGTTGCAGTTCTTTGATGAAGTCGATTGTCGCTTCGGTGAGAATGGAGGCTTCGTGCTGAAGTTTGACGAAGCTGGGCAAGAGGACGGGGCTATCGCAGGCTTGAAGTTCGCCTCGGCCAGTTAACCGCAGCCAATGATTCATCTTGGTGGCAGCATCCAGAAGGAAGCCCAAGCGTTTGGCTGCTCGATTGCCTGCCGTACTCAAGCGAGGATCCCATTGATGGACGTAGTTGTCTTGCGATTGCCGGATGGCTTCACGTGGCTTCTCAAGAACGAATTGCGTTTGTGCTTGGGTGCAGGCGGACTGAATGAGCTTCACTGTTTCAGAAAGTTCTCGCGAAGTAAGTGAATGCTCGGAGGCACACTGCATGGCTGCGTTTTGGTTGCCGCGCGGCAACTGGGTTAGATGTCGAGCTTGAGTGGGTGTGAGCAGACCCAATCGAAGGGCCTCGCGGGCTTCGTCGGTGAGCCGTTCGATGAGTGCCAAGCGACGATTGACCCACGATTTATGGCGGCCCAACATTTGAGCCACCTCGATTTGCGGCAGCCCATCATCGTGAACCAATGCATAGATGATCCACGATTCCTCGAGCTCGTTCGGCTTGGATGTAACCAGATTGAGATTGAAGATCGCAGCTTTAGCACCTTGCTCATCGACTTCTAAGACTCGAGCTTGAAGCGAAGTCATTCCTTTGAGAGTGCGTGCAGCCCGAAGACGTTTGAAGCCATCGACGAGTACCAACGATCCTTCAAGCTGGCAGTAGATGACTGGCGCGAGTTGATCGTACTTGGCCAAGGATCGACCCATGAGCAGATCGGCTTTGGGCTGGTTAAGCCGGTAGCGATCGAATCGAAGATCGAAGTCGGATAAGTGCAAAGAACGAACCGAGTCCCCCGCTGGAAACTGTTGAGATTGTAGCATCGCCGATGGCCTCTCACGTTTTTGGAACCAGTAAGACCGCGCGAAGTGGACTTCACGCTTCATTTAGGCTCAACAGCGTAAGACAACCGACTCGAAAGCCCTAAGCTGCCCACGAGATCCTGGCTTGGCAAGGAGTACGTTCATCCGATTGGCGGAGGTGATTCTTCCTATCGATCCTCGCGTTTGGAAGAAACGTTCAACTCGGGCGCAAGCTGCACGTAAAGCGTTGTCGCACAACAAGCTACAGAATTTTTTGTGAGGCGTTCTCGGATCGATTTCCCAAGAGACGAAACAACCTGAACGTTGGCAAAAAGAATTTTTTGTGCGGCGAGATTTTGGCGGATTTGTATAGCCCTCGGAGGGCAAGATCGAAACGGGAGAGCATTGGGCAAGCCGGAGTTGTTCCTCTTTGATTCGGACTCGTCGTCGTCGTTGTTGATCGGCGCGTTTTAAGCGGCCGTGATCTGTTCAACGGTATTTTTGGTTAGCCTTTCGCGTGGATTCTGTGCGGCGCTGGAGCCTTTCGGACGTGGACGCTTTGAGCCTGCATTCCTCGCTGCAAAAGACTTGGGCGGGATGACTGGGCGTAAAAGAACGATTGCACGGTTGCCACAGGCAACTGCATTGACGAGAAGTTGGCTTCGAATCTTGCGAAGCCTGCGGGTAATGATCAGGATTGAATTTGGGCAATCGGGAGTGTAAGTCCCGTGAGTCAAGTCTCGTTGTAGAAGCTAGAAGATCTACAGCGAGGCGTTTTTTAAATTGGAATCGAGTGTCCAACTTTAATCAGAAAGACTGATAGTTGCGATCAAAGAATCGCAGCCACCCCAGCCAACCTGCGAAAATGGCTGATTCTTAGTTGCGATTGATATGCTTGGTTGCCATCGACCTGAAAATCGGCGAGTTCGAAGCTGCCTACAAGGGCCAGATGGAGCTCTATCTACGGTATCTGGAATTGCACGAACTTCGCGAAGGGGAACTGCCTCCGATTGGATTGATTCTCTGCACCGGTAAGAACGAAGAGCATGTCGAATTGCTGCAACTCGACAAAGCAAACATCCGTGTTGCTGAATACCTAACTGACCTTCCTAGCCGAGAACTTTTGCAACAGAAGCTTCATGTGTGTATCGCGCGAGCTCGACAAAAATTCCCGAGAGTTGAAAGTTAAGGCCGCAAGCGAATATGAAAAGCGCGGCAGCAACGAATCGAGATACGAGCTTTTGGTAACGCAACATAGGACATTTCGCTTGGATGAACGACTAGCTTCTTCGCAGCCCCACTCCCCAATGGTAGAGGAGGCCGCCAATAAGCCCTTCGGTAAGTGCCAGGCACGAATGGCACTTTTTGGTCTTACAAGCGGTGAAAGAGTCCGGTTTCTAACAGGAAAGCGATCTATGAATGCAAAAAAGACTACGAATAAACCGAGGGCAGTTGTAATCCTTAGGGGGTTTGACGCCACAAACTCAATCGTATCGGAGGAGCATATTGGATTGTTTGAATACTACGATCAGCTTCACGCCGTTCTGGATGAAGATGTGGCGTTTCGAATGGAGAAGGGAATTCGGCGTGTTGTGGGTCAGATTTACAACGAGAAAGGGGAACTTGACCAAGAATTCGGAAACGACTTCGACGAATCCGGTAAAATTACCCGGAGTCGCATCGTATTCGCAGACGGTACGATTTCGGAGAGGTAACGCCATGCCCCAGTTAATGCAGGGAACCCGACTGCTTACGGCACTCCGTTCAGACAGTTGAGCGCAAAGAAGATTGCTCAGCTTGAAGCAAAAGTAGCAGACAGTCCCACAACAAGGCGGAATGGAAGCATCTTGAATGGCAGCGTCGTTTAACGGATCGACCTCAAGCCGGTGCATATGCGTTCTGGCGACAGGATTCATTCGGGTCAATCGACTGGATTGAATACGAAAGTGTACTAGCGGCTTGGCAAGGCGAAATGGGCGGAAAAGACTCCGGGTTAGCTTATCGCCGTTTTGTTGAATCGGGCCTGGACACGCCGCCTAGCAATCCATTGGACAACGCACTGGAAGGTTGGCTCTTAGGAAGCGACACCTTCCTCAAAAAAGTCAAGAAGCTGATAACGAACCCCCAACACATCGACCAGACACCGAAAGCGCGAGGTCTGACGAGCCTTGATGCAAATGAGGTGATTACCGCAGTCGCTGCGTATTTCAAGGCATCGCCGGAGAGCTACCAGTCGAAAAGGTCAACAGCTCCCGGGCGAGATTTGGCAGCCTACCTTGCCCATCGTCGCACGACAGCAACACTTCGGGAGCTTGCAACAGCATTTGGTCTATCGCATCCTGACAGCGTCAGCAATTTGATTCGCCGCGCCCAAAACGCGATTTCCGGATCTAAGTCAAAAAAGGAAGACCTGGAGCGGATCGATGAATTGCTTAAAAAACAGTAAACAGGGTCTGACCCTAATGGCAAACTAATGACCCTAATGGCAAACTAATGCGATTGCTTTAATGGATGCTGGCTGATTTCTATTCCCGTGAATCTAAAGAAAAAGCGTATCGAAGGTCCAGGCAAAGATTCTGCTTCTGCCTGAACGAGGACCAA
>Ga0247844_1007863_pt1 | contig 11820 bp, 8 predicted proteins | sample LaCtaG_FD_192421 | JGI IMG/M metagenome (GOLD analysis project Ga0247844, IMG submission 192421) | Freshwater microbial communities from meromictic Lake La Cruz, Castile-La Mancha, Spain - LaCruzMarch201714.5m_1 | ecosystem: Environmental > Aquatic > Freshwater > Lake | place: Spain: Castile-La...
GCCAGCGCAACGCACCGACGACCGAGCACTGCTTCATGAAGAACGGCAAACTTGAGTGCAAGGCTGTTCGGTAAAAACAGAGACCCGTTGCTGGACCTGTGCCCTGGTTGCCGCCCCTCACCCCAACTCACTCCCCGTTGCGAAGGGCAACGGGGAGAGGGTGTTAACTGCGCAGGCCGGGGGCTTCGTGGCCGGTGCGGGCGACGTATTCGGTATAGCCGCCGCCGTATTGGTGGATGCCGTCGGGGGTGAGTTCTAAGACGCGGTTTGACAGGGCGGCCAAAAAGTGGCGGTCGTGAGAGACGAAGAGCATCGAGCCTTCGTAGGCCGAGAGTGCGGTGATCAGCATTTCCTTGGTCATGACGTCCAAGTGGTTGGTCGGCTCGTCGAGGACGAGGAAATTTGGCGGGTCGAACAGCATGCGCGCCATGACGAGGCGGGCTTTTTCTCCGCCGGAGAGCACGCGGCATTTCTTTTCAACGTCGTCGCCGGAAAAACCAAAGCAGCCCGCGAGGGTCATGAGTTGGCCACGTCCGGCCTGGGGAAACTGGTCTTCGAGCGATTGATACACCGAGCGTTCGCCGTCGAGCAGGTCCATGGCGTGCTGGGCGAAGTAGCCCATCTTGACGCTGGCACCGACGGCAACTGTGCCGTCGTCGGGCTCGGTGGCGCCCGCGATGAGTTTGAGAAGCGTGGATTTGCCAGCACCGTTGACGCCCATGATGCACCAGCGTTCGCGGCGGCGGACCTGGAAGTTCAGACCGTCGTAGATGCGGCGGGAGCCGTAGCCTTTGTGGACGTTTTTGAGGCTGGCCACGTCTTCGCCTGAGCGGGGCGGCGTTGGAAACTCGAACACGACGGTCTGGCGGCGTTTGGGCGGCTCGACGCGGTCGATTTTTTCAAGGCTTTTAACGCGGCTTTGGACTTGGGCTGCGTGAGAAGCACGGGCCTTGAAGCGTTCAATGAATTTCAGCTCCTTGGCGAGCATAGCCTGTTGGCGGTCGAACTGGGCTTGCTGCTGCTTTTCGGCCAGCGCTCGTTGGGTCAGATAGAATTCGTAGCCGCCTCCGTAGGTGGTGAGCGTGCCCGCGTCGATCTCGATGATCTTGGTGACGATGCGGTCCATGAATTCGCGGTCGTGGGACGTCATGAACAGCAGGCCGTCGTAGGCCTTGAGGAAGTTTTCAAGCCAGATGAGGCTTTCAAGGTCCAAGTGGTTGGATGGTTCGTCGAGCAGCATGGCGTCGGGGCGCATGAGGAGGATGCGGGCCAAGGCGACGCGCATTTTCCAGCCGCCCGAGAGAGCGCCGACGTCGCCGTCCATCATCTCCTGGGTGAAGCTGAGGCCTGAGAGGACTTCGCGGGCGCGGCCGTCCAAGGCATAGCCGCCAAGCTCTTCGAAGCGGCCTTGGACCTCGCCGTAGCGCTCGATGATGTCTTCCATCTCGTTGGCACGGTCGGGGTCGGCCATGGCGGCTTCGAGGTCTGCGAGTTCGGCTGCGACCGCGCTGACGGGGCCTGCGCCGTCCATGACTTCGGCAACGGCGCTGCGGCCCGACATTTCGCCGACGTCCTGGCTGAAGTAGCCAATCGTGATGCCGCGATCGGTCGAGACTTGGCCTTCGTCGGGCGGTTCCTGGCCGGTGATGAGGCGGAACAAGGTGGTTTTGCCCGCGCCATTGGGGCCGACGAGGCCGATCTTTTCGCCGCGATTGAGGGCGGCAGATGCTTCGATGAAGACGATCTGGTGGCCGTTCTGCTTGGAGATGTTGTCGAGACGGATCATGGCGGCGGTTGGGTCCTGCGTGCGTGAGGCGGTTGGGGCCTTATAGCGTGTCTGGCGGTGCCGCCTATGCTGCTTGGGGACGCGCTGATGAGGGACGCAAATGTCGGAACCGGAACCTTAACGGATTAACCGGTTTTGTTGGGAAATCGGTAACCAGGCCACACGACGACCGGCACCTGAGGCAACGCGGCGGTCTAATGTTTCCCCAGTCTTTATGGGGGATTGATCATGGCAGTACGAGCGGCAACACGAAGCGCGCCGGTGGTGCGGATCAGATCGCAGAAGTTAACCAGTGACACTGGCGACAGTGCGTCCGATCTGGTCACCGGCAATGGCGCAGTGACGCTAACGGGCACCGTGACGGTGGGCAGTGGAACCGTCGTCAAGATTTATGACGGTGCAACGTTTGTGGGGACGGCGACGGTTGATCGGCGCGGGAACTGGAAATTTTCCGGCACGCTGCCAGACGGCACGCACGCCTTGCGCGCTGTTGCCACCAATGCTTATGGACTCAGCGCATCGACGCCCGATCAGCCTTCGATTGTGGTCGACACCTCGACGCCGGTTGTCGCATTTCGCTACGAGAGCCAGATCGTGGGGTCCAACACGGTCAATCTGTGGGGGACGGTGACGGGGAGCGCGGGGACGCGGGTTGAGGTTTTCAGCGGCGGCGTCAGTTTAGGATTTGCGACGGTCACGGGCGATTCGTGGCATCTGGAGACGCCGGAACTGGCGGCCGGTAACTACAGCTTTTCGGCCGTCGCAACGACGGTTGCCGGCAGATCGGCGACGTTTTCGGGGATACCGTCGCTAACGGTGGGGCAAGTGTCGGGGACGCTCGACCTTGGGGCTTATCACACGGTGTGGCAGCAGGATTTTACAACGACGAGTGAGATCGACCGCGATATTTTTCCCATCGTCTATGGCGATCCGCATCAATTCTCGTTCGGACCCAATGGATTGACGCTGACATCCTATCGGCAGGACGGGTTTTCAAACGTCGGGATTTTGCAGCCCAATTGGTCGCCTGAGTTGTCGCAGGGGTATGGCCTTTATTCAATCACGTGCTCGGCACCTGCGGGACAGGGGGCGGGGATCGCCGTGCTGTTGTGGCCGACCAATAACGTGTGGCCGGGTGCAGAAATCGACATCTTGGAGAACTGGAGCGATACGGCCGGTCAGACCGGTTATATGTCGGTGCACTTCCGCGGGCCGAATGGAGAGGATATGGCCAATTCGATCCAGTTTTCGGTCAACCTGACGGTGCCGAATACATTTGCATTGGACTGGCGGCACGGGTCGCTGACCTATTACATCAACGGAAACATGATCTTCCAGATCACCGGGTCTGAGGTGCCGCTGGACTATGCGCATGGCGGGCTGAATGCCGCGTTCGGGGCGCAAGTCACCGATATCGGCGACAGCTATCAGCCCGGCGATACGGTTTCGCTGACGATTGAGAGCATGAGCTATTCCGCGCTCAATTCGGTGGCAGATCTGTTAGGGACGGGATCGGCGCTGACCAGTGGTGCCCTGGAGGTTTCGCCGGATGTTCAAGCGGCAGCCGACCTGTTGTCGCTGCCGTCTGGTGGGGCGATGCCGGTCGATGCAGCTGGTAGCAGCGGGGTCATCCTCTCGCCTCTCCAGGCAGCAACGCCCGAAGGCTGGTTTGAACCAGCCCCCTAGCGGGCGGCTTTGCTGTGATATGACGCTTGATCTAAAGCCGACGATCACAGCGGTATGGAACAGACGACATGACGATTCATCCAGCGACGCCTGAGGCTGTCGCGCGCGCAGGGGCCATCGTTCGCGCAGGCGGCATCGTCGCGATGCCCACAGAGACGGTCTATGGGCTGGCTGGTGACGCGACCAATGGCGCGGCTGTCGCGGCCATTTATGCGGCTAAGGGGCGGCCCTCGTTCAATCCGCTGATCGTGCATGTGGCGTCGATTGCCCAGGCGCGGACGATCGCGGAACTGGGGCCGGTGGCAGAGTTGCTAGGTGAGGCGTTCTGGCCGGGGCCGTTGACGCTTGTTGCGCGGTTGCAGCCAAAGGCTGGGATCGCGGGGTTGGTGACGGCGGGGCTTGAGACGGTTGCGGTGCGGGTTCCAGCGCATCCCGTCGCGCAGGCGTTGCTGGCGGCATGCGGTCGGCCCTTAGCGGCGCCGTCGGCGAATACGTCGGGGCGGATTTCACCGACGACGGCTGCCCATGTGGCGGCGGATTTTGGCGACCGGTTGGCGATGACATTGGACGGCGGGGCGTGCGGGCACGGGCTTGAGTCGACGATCGTCGATGTGTCGGGTTCAGGCGTTGTGCTGTTGCGGCCGGGGGCAATAGCGGCGGATGACATTGCGCGGGTCGCGGGCGTTGCGCTGGAGCGGCGCGCGGTGAATGCGGACGCGCCGGTCGCGCCGGGGCAATTGGTCAGCCATTATGCGCCGCGGGCAGGTGTGCGGATGGATGCGCTTACTGTGCGAGCCGGCGAGGCGCTGCTGGCGTTTGGGCCGGTGGTGCCCGAGGGGGCGGTTGCGAGCGTCAATCTGAGCGTGAGCGGGGATTTGGTGGAGGCGGCGCAGAACCTGTTTGCAGCGCTGCACGCCTTGGATGCGAGCGGGGCCGAGACGATTGCGGTGATGCCGATCCCTGATGTCGGGTTGGGCGAGGCAATCAACGACCGCTTGCTGCGGGCGGCGGCACCGCGGGAGTGACTGCTTCGCAGTCAGCGAGGCCAGCCTCGCGCTCCGCTGGCGGGACACCCGCCAGACCGCCCGTCTTTTTGAGACGAAGGCAGCAAAAGGCGCGGTCTTTCGTCGGGTTCGATTTGGTGGGGCGGGGTGGTATGAGTGAGGGTCAACGGCGTATTGATCTGCGTCCATAGTCTCTCACCGGCCCTTTTAGGTATCCCCTCCCCGTCTGCACGGAGAGGCAAGAAAAGTCGAAAGTTCCTCAATGCTGACGTCCAATACGCGGCTCAATCCTGTTTCTGCCGATGTGATCGAGCGGTTTGTCGCGATCGTGGGCGCGCCTTATGCGCTGACCGATCCGGGCGATCAGGCGCCTTACATGAAGGAATGGCGGGACCTGTATGAGGGGCGGTCGCCGGTCGTGCTGCGGCCTGGCTCCACGGCAGAAGTGGCGGCGATCATGAAGATCGCTCATGAGGCGCGGGTTGCCATCGTGCCGCAGGGCGGGAACACCGGGCTGGTCGGTGGGCAAATCCCGTTTGGGACCGAAGCCGTGTTGTCGCTGACTCGGCTGAACAAGGTGCGGCATGTGGACGAGACCGGGACGCATCTGGTGACCGAAGCGGGTGTCACGCTGCTCGCCGCGCAACAGGCGGCGGAGGCTGCCGGGCGGTTGTTTCCGTTGAGCCTGGCGTCCGAGGGGAGCTGTCAGGTCGGGGGCGTGCTGGCGTCGAATGCGGGCGGGGTGAATGTGCTCGCCTATGGCAACGCGCGGTCACTGGCGCTGGGGCTTGAGGTGGTGCTGGCCGACGGACGGGTCATTGAGGGGCTGCGCGCACTGAAGAAGGACAACACCGGGTATGATCTGCGCGACCTGTTTATTGGGTCTGAGGGGACGCTCGGGATCATCACGGCGGCGTCGTTGAAGCTGTTCCCGCGTCCCGCTGAGAAGGCGACGGCGTTCGTTGCGCTGCCGTCGATCGAGGCGGTGGGCGCATTGTTTGCTCGCGCGGAAGTAGCGGCGGGATCGAGCCTGACGGCGTTCGAGTTTTTGTCCGATCTCGGGCTTCGGATGACGGTTGAGTATACGGCGGGCGCGCGGTCGCCGTTCGCCGAGGTTCATCCTTGGTATGTGCTGATGGAGTTGTCGGGCGGGCGGGCGGACGGGTCGTCGGTTGCAACGCTGGAGGCGTTGCTGGGTGATGCGCTGGAGGCGGGCGAGGCGGTGGACGCGACGGTTGCGCAGTCGCTGGCGCAGGCGGCGGCGTTGTGGCGGTTGCGGGAGCATTTGTCGGAGGCGCAAAAGCCCTATGGCGGCAGCATCAAGCACGACATTTCGGTGCCGATTTCAAAGGTGCCCGCATTCATCCGAGCGGCGGGGCCGATTGTGGAGCGGGTGTGTCCGGGTGCGCGTCCCGTGCCATTCGGGCATTTCGGCGATGGCAACGTGCACTACAACGTGACCCAGCCGGAGGGTGCTGACAAGGCTGCGTATATCGCGGGATGGCATGCGATGTCGGATGCGGTTCATGCGCTGGTGGTGTCGATGGACGGGTCGATTTCAGCCGAACACGGGATCGGGCGGCTCAAGCGGGACGATCTGGCGGCGGTGAAGAGTGCAGCCGAAATGGATGTGATGCGGGCGATCAAGGCAGCGCTTGATCCGCGCGGGGTGCTTAATCCGGGGAAGGTGGTTTAAGGGGGAGGGTGGGAGAGACTGATTATTTGCGACCTCCCCCCAACCCCGGTTGTAGCGAACAAAGTTAGTTTGGCTTAGTTAGTTCGGCTTGGCTTTTCCTTGACCTTTGCCTTGGCCGCCGCCGGTCGTGTCCAGGGCGGTTTTGCAGGCGGCCGTGACTTTGGCTTTGTTTTCTTCCAGGCAGTTGCGGATTTCGCGATTTTCGTGGGTTTTGCCAGCGCAGAGTTTGGCGATGTCGTCGGCGCAGGCGCTTACGACCGGTCCTTGGCCGGGCTGAGCTGTCGCCATGCCTGTGCCTAAAGCGATTGCCAGAGCTGCGCCAATGAGCGATTTCATACGCATGTTCGTCTCCTGTTTGCAGCTCCTATGCGACGGGCCGAGACGGCCTTACGGCTGCAGCGTCAACATATTCGCTTGATCGAATGTGTGCGCTGATCGCAATCAAGCGATATGGTTGTGTTGGTCGGATTAGGAAGTCTGCGGTGTTGCCCACCACGGGCGCTCCGATGGCGCTTGCGAACTAGCTGGCAAGCGGTTTGGGCCGCTTGGCGGCGCGTTCTTCCGCCTCGTCGAGTTTGGCGAGGGCGTCGATCATTTTCCAACTCATCGGGCGGCGCAAGCTATCGTCGAGTTCGCTCGCGAGTACCCTGCCAATTCTGGTTGCAATGCTATCCATGGCTGGATAACCGGCCTCCGCAACGGCTGTTCCATGGGAATTGTGGTTTCGTTGTGAGGGCAAGCGGAAGAGACGGGCGATCTGTTCGACTTGGACCTCCGCGAGAGGAGGGCGTGGGCAGGTGTTTCAAATGATGGGTGCTTGGACCCCGGCGCAACGCCTGGATGACGGAACCTTGCAGGGGGGCGTGTCCTATGTCAGTGGTGTTGCTGGTTCGCCACCTGCCGCAATATATTCTATGCTTGCAGACAAAATAGTTGTGCAAATAATGATCACTGACAGTTGATATAGGTCAACGACAACCGACCCACCGGGCGAAGTGCGCTCGATTTGATTGTCGAGCAGAGGAGGCACGTTTGATGTCGGCCACCACCCAAGACCCGATCGCTTCGCAACCGATACAACTCAGTATCCGCAAGGGCTCGGTTGTCGCCCCGATTATCCTGCTTCTTGTGACGGTTACGCTGTTCATCGTTTACAGCTTGCCGCGGGGGGCCGATCAGTTGGGGACAAGCCTTGGGCTGACACTGGGGAACGAGACGTTGACGCTGGAGAAGGTCAAAGAGGCGCTCAAGACGGACGAATCTCAAGCAAAATTCTGGGCGACTTTGAAGGGCTTCAGTGCTTGGGATGTGGTCGGCAAGATCGTCCTCCCCATGCTGAAGATTTTTTTTGAACAACTCGTGGCTGATTTTGGGGCGATTGCGCGCAGCCTGCTGACGACTGTCCTCCAGTTAAGTGCTTTTTCGCTTGTTCCGGGTTTGGCAGGGCTGATCTATCGCCGCAATTTTACGCTTTGGTTTTCGGTTTCATTTGCCGTTCTTTTTGCAATTAACTCGTGGGGTGCTTTTGGGTCGCTGACCACTGCGCAACCTATGAGCGTATCCGGCGCGATTTTGGTCTTCATCGTATCTCAAGTCGTCGTTTTGATGCTCGCGTATCGGTTAAAGCGGCATTCGAGGGGCCTCAGCTTTCTGCCACCGCGCGTGCATAATTGGGTGCTGACGGCTATTCTCGTCATGGTTGGGATTGCGTGCTGGCAAGGCTGGGGTCCTGGCTATAGCGCCACCAGCGCGCCATCCACGACCGTAGTCATTCCAGCCCCGACATCGCCTCCTGCGTCCACAACGGACGCGACACCATCGGCGCCGACGCCGATTGTGGTTGAGATGTCGTCGCTTGCGTCTGCGATGGGCTGGCCGACGCGCAGCTGGATTTGGAGCTTTCTTGGCTCGGGTCTGACGGGGTGGATTTATAAGTGGGAGTTTATCCTGCTGGGGTTGCCGCTGATTTACACCCTGTTGCGAAATTCGCAGGCTTGGACGGCGCGGGCACCCAAGTACATTGTCGTTTGCCTCGATGGTACGAGCAATACGCCGGATCAAATGGAAATGGGTTTTCTGGCCCAGACCAACGTGTTCAAGCTTTTCAGAATGTTAAAAACCGACAAACAAGGCATGTTTGCGCCGGAGAAAGATTTCGACGCGTCGTTGTGCAAGACTTACGGTGAAAAGCAGATTGCTTTTTATTATGCCGGTGTCGGCAATAAATACGAGAATGATCCGATCCTGCAGGTTTTCGGCCTCGCGACCGGCAAGGGTGCCAGTGATATCGTGGAACGCGCATACCTCGATATCGTGCGGGTTTATAATCCGGGTGATCGGATCTTTATCTGCGGTTTCAGCCGGGGCGCAGCGATTACGCGGCTACTGGCGCGCACCATTGATGCGCGCGGCGCGCCACGATCGGTTTGGACGATTCGGCTGCTTGGCAAACATCGCACGCTGTGGACCTCACCGAAGAAGACGCCGATGCCGATTGAGATTCTGGGCTGTTGGGACACGGTCGCGTCGTTCGGCGTGGCCAAGACGATCGCGGGCATCAACTTCCAGCAGCTCAATTTGTTCAAGGATTTGACGATTCCCGACAACGTGGCGAAGGCCTACCACATGGTCGCGCTTGACGAGCAGCGCGCCGAGTTTGAGCCCACGCTAATGGACCCCGATCCGATCCGGCTTGAACGCATTGTCGAGGTCTGGTTTGCGGGTGATCATGCCAACGTCGGTGGAGGCTGGGCGACGGATAAGTTGTCTGACATTACGCTCGACTTCTTATTGAGCCGCACGAGCAGCGGATATGCCAAGGATGATACGACAAAGCCCGGCGATGAAAGCTGGGGTCTCTATCTCTCGGCCGTAAAAGCGGACAAGACCGATGGGGTCGTGGCCGTAACCAAAGACGGCGTGTGCGTGGTCGACCCTGAGCCGTTAGGACAGGTTCGCCATTGGTTTTCCAATCTCTACAACTATCGCCCTCGCAAACTTCCTCTTCATGCGGTCATTTCCGATACCGTATTCGAGCGCATGAAAACGTCGACGCCGGTCTATGCGCCGCAGAGCATTTTCGATCTCAACGACGCCCTCAGCCAAAAGCGCGAACTGATCGAGGCCAAGGTCGACCGGCTTGTTGAAACCCAGTCGCTCGACGATGCGGAACGTATGGCCATCCTCGCATTCAAAGATAAATTACGCCTCACGCGTTGGCAGCCCTATTGGGACGCCGTGGTGTCGGCCCGCGCCCCGCGTGCTGTTGAACAGACGCTGGCCAATAGCGTTGCGGCGGTGAAGGGCTGATTTGGCGCGAAAGCCTGGCCATGGTTGGGCGGCCTGTGGCTGCCATCATCTGGATGTCGTCAAAGTGGGGTTAGCTTCGTGACAGATTATCTGCGCACGATGTGGCCGGTTGCGCGGTCACAGTGGGGCGCAATTTTCATTGGGGAGCGGATTTCATGACGTATCTGATGCTGCCGTTTGCGCTTCGGTATCTGCTGCTGACGTTATCCCTCGTCGTGACCGCAGGGCTGGGCTGGTTGGTCGTCGTACGGCCCGAGTGGTTGGCCTATCTGATCGCGCCGTTGGTTTTGACGGGCGGCCTTGCCCTGCTGGGGCTGCGCGATCTCACCCAGACGCGGCATTCGATCCTGCGCAATTATCCGATCCTCGCGCATCTGCGGTTTCTGCTCGAAAATATCCGCCCCGAGATGCGGCAGTATTTTTTCGAGGCCGACAAGGATGGAACGCCGTTTCCGCGCGACAAGCGGGCCATCGTTTATCAGCGGGCGAAGAAAGAGCTAGATAAGCGGCCATTCGGGACGCAATATAATGTCTATGACAGCCGGTATGAGTGGCTGGCGCATTCGATGACGCCGCGCCCGCATGCGCGCGAACCGTACCGCGTGATGATTGGCGGGCCAGATTGCAAGCAGCCGTATTCGGCGTCGGTTTTCAATATCTCGGCGATGAGCTACGGGTCGCTATCGGCCAACGCGATCCGGGCGCTGAACAAGGGCGCGAAGATCGGCGGGTTCGCGCACGACACCGGCGAGGGCAGCGTCAGCCCATATCACAAGGAATTCGGCGGCGATTTGATCTGGGAGATCGGGTCGGGCTATTTCGGATGCCGGACGCTGGACGGGCAATTCGATCCGGCAAAGTTTGCAGCCGTTGCCGCCGATCCGCAGATCAAGATGATTGAGATCAAGCTCAGTCAAGGTGCCAAGCCGGGGCATGGTGGCGTGTTGCCGGGTGCGAAAGTCACAGCCGAGATTGCACGGATTCGCGGGGTAGAGCCGGGGCGCGATTGCGTTTCGCCGGCCTGGCATGGGGCGTTTTCGACGCCGCTGGAATTGGTGGCGTTCATCGGCGAGTTGCGTCGTTTGTCGGGTGGCAAGCCGGTCGGGTTCAAGCTGTGCATCGGGCATCCGTGGGAGTTCATGGCGATCCTAAAGGCGGCGCTGGAGACTGGGATTACGCCGGATTTCATTGTCGTCGACGGCAAAGAGGGCGGTACGGGTGCGGCACCTTTGGAATTCATGGATCATGTCGGATGGCCGATGCGGGATGGGCTGGCGTTTGTGCATTCGGCGCTGATCGGGGCTGGACTGCGCGACCGGGTCAAGATCGGCGTGTCGGGCAAGGTCACGTCGGGGTTTGATATCGCTCGCGCCTTGGCGCTCGGTGCGGACTGGTGCAATGCGGCGCGCGGGTTCATGTTCGCCGTCGGATGCATTCAGGCGCAGGCGTGCCATACGGATCATTGTCCGACAGGGGTTGCAACGCAGGACCCGGCGCGGGCTCGTGCGGTCGTGGTGCCCGACAAGGCGGAGCGCGTGGCGAGCTTTCATAAGGAAACGGTGAAGGCGCTGGGTGAGCTTGTGGCAGCGGCGGGGTTGGATCAGCCAAGCGAGTTGCGGCCGTATCATTTCATGCACCGGGCAGCACCCGACCGGACGATCACATTTGCCGAGCTGTATACGTATCTGGAGCCGGGGGAGTTGCTGGCGGGGACCAAGCACGCGTCGTTCAAGGCGGCGTGGGATGCGGCACGGGCGGATAGCTTCCAGCCAAGGGCTACTGGGAGAGTTGGGTTGTTTGTGGTAGGGGCGGCGCCGGTGCCGGCGGAGTGAGTGACGTCTTGGAGGCTTTGCCTCCAAACCTCCACCAAAGGCCTGAGGCCTTTGGAAACCCGGACTATAGGTCTTTTGGATCGAGGCGGTCGGCGAGGACGCGGAGGGCGAGGGCTTCGGCTTTGGCGGCGGCTTGCGATTGGGTTGTACCGTACGCCAGGACGCCGGGGAGTTCGGGGACTTCGGCGAGCCAGCGACCGTCGTCTTCACGCTCGGTTTCGATTGTGAGACGCATTGGGTGCTCCACGGGATTGGTGGCGCATCTTAGCATGGGTGTCGCGTAGTTTTATACTGGCCACCGGTTGGAAAGCTTTTCTTCAATATTCCATATGCTTGGGTCCCGGCCTGCGCCGGGATGACGTCTCGGTTTTGTGCCGCCGCTCACCCTGGCCCTTGTAACTTGGAATCCCGCGACTCGGATATTGTTCGAGTTGCGGTGACGGGCGGGTGTCCGAAAGTCCCTGGGTCTTCAAAGACCGTGGGAGAGCTTGGTGCCCCGCTCGTCTT
>Ga0247844_1007865_pt1 | contig 11818 bp, 7 predicted proteins | sample LaCtaG_FD_192421 | JGI IMG/M metagenome (GOLD analysis project Ga0247844, IMG submission 192421) | Freshwater microbial communities from meromictic Lake La Cruz, Castile-La Mancha, Spain - LaCruzMarch201714.5m_1 | ecosystem: Environmental > Aquatic > Freshwater > Lake | place: Spain: Castile-La...
TTTTAGGGGTACCCCTAAAAAAACTGCTCAGGGATGATTTAAATTAAAATAATTGGTATACTTTTGATTTGAAATACTGGTACACTTTTCAATTAATATAAACATCATTATGCATTAAACGATAATCCATGCTGAATTTTTCTCGTTTATCAAATGCGCTAATATAAATACCCAAACAACGTTGTAAATCGTCGGGATGAACTCCTTCTGCCCAGCCATTTCCTAATTCTTTATCAAGTGCCCGCCCTGTAAATTCAAGCCAAACTTCATTAAAATAGTTACATAGTTTGTCCGTGTCTGATTTCCAAACCAATGTATTGCCTGAGTTAGCTAGGTTTCTAAAATTTGTTTCACTTTCTTTTAAATCATTTTCTATTTTTTTCCGTTCCGAAATGTCACGAGTAATACACAATATATGTGGATTCCCTTTAAAATCTACAAGTTTAGTTGATATAAGTCCTGTAAATTTACTACCATCTTTTCGTCGAAATTCGGTTTCGAAATTTTTAGTTGAACCTTTCTCGATGATTTCATTTAATAATAATTGTCTATCGGTCGGTTTTGCCCAAATATTTAGTTCGGTTGTTGTTCTTCCGATAATTTCGTCATGTGTAAACCCTAAATGATTTATAAAATTTTCATTGATCTCAACTATTTGATTATCAATTAATCGAACAATATTGACAATATCAGGATTGATATTAAATAAAAGCTTGAAATTAGCTTCGTTTTCTTTGACCTTCAATGTTAATTGATTTGCAATCCGTTGTGCTTTTAATCGCGTATTAAACAATGATAGTGATAAAAAGAACAACAATAAACTGCTAATACAACCCGTTGTTAAAATTAGAATTACTTCAGTTGGGAAATATGAAAAATGCATATTAGTTTGAGAAAACTGCAATGTCCACTTTTTGTCATTAAAAATGATTGGAAGCCTAAGTATTTGAAAATCGCTCTCTTCCTTGGTTAATGTATCCTTTATTTGACTATCGAATAAAATTGAATTTAGCGTAATGTTTTCATTATCATATATCTGCAAATGAATTTTGTATTTATCGTTTAAATCTCTAGTTCCTAAAATTTCTTTCATTAAATCAATCATGCGGTATGGGCTATATATCCAGCCCCTAATGGCATCACGACGTTCTCTTATAGTGTTTGTTGGCATCCCTTTTTTGTAAACTGGAACATACATCAAAGTACCTGGCTGTAAATCTTTATCAGTTTCTTGCACCAAAATAACTTTTCCAGACAATGCTGCAACGTCAAAATCGCAAGCCTTATCCATGGCTTTTCTACGTATTGGTTCACTATACATATCGTACCCAAAAGCGCGTATATTTCTATCTGTAAACGGTTCAAGGTAAATTATTGAAGTGTATATATCTCTTTCTCCTACGGGTTTAACCGCATAGTCAGGAAAACCTTCTTTTCTAATTTTTTGAATATGCTTTTGTAATTGTTCTTTTTTTATGATAACTGAATAACCTACGCCCTGAATCCCTGGTAAATTCTTACCTAATCTAGAGCTTTCGATAAATAATTTCCAATCATTTCGGTTTACAGTATCAGATGAGGCAAAAAACGATGCACCACTTCTCAAAAGTTGAGCATGTGTATGAAGGCGAGTTGTTATTTTTGTTTTAATTTCAGTGCATACCAAAGCAAATTCATGCTTTGTTTGAGCTTCCAATTCTTTATTTTTATAATTAGCAATAGCAATTGTCAAGCTAATTCCGATAGTCAGAATAGCATAAGAAATCCATGTTTTGTTGGAAAGGATTTTTGGAGTCATTTTCTGATTATTTAGTGATTTTCATAGCTCAACTGACATTTCTATTGCAAAACATATATTTTTGATTTGTAATGATTATATGTAAATTTAATTATGACAAAAATACTATAATAATTGATATGAAAATGTTCTATTTTGTAAATATTAAAATCATTAAGATGATTTAATATTTGCTTGAAGCCATTGATGATAAAATGTTTATATCTATCGATAGTTTTATTCTTTGAATTTCTTGCTAAACTTTTAAGTTATATAGGTCTGTAATATCTACAAGGAGGTGTGTTATTAATAGATATTATTAGTTGTGTTATGCGTATTTGATGCTGAAGGATGTAACATAAGCTTTCATCTTATTCTCAAATGGGTTACAAAATAATTGATGGTTTGACTGTGGAGGTATGAATAATTGTAATAATGATATTTTTTTGTAATAACTTACATATTGGGATTTTGTAGGTTACACGAACTTTTCTATTTTTTAATTTCAATTTAAGGTTGAAATAAAGAGTTACTGATCTAATTACAAAAAATAATAACTCTTTTATTATTTCAAAGTGCCTGAAAATTAATAGCTTAAAGGGAAAGGACTATGTTGAAATTTTAATCTGTTATTTTATGAAAGTACAATTGACTGTTATGAGGAATTAAAATAAAGATTTTAGCGAGGTCAATTGATTTGATACGATTCTAAGTTTTTCACATAGAATGAATTAATAAGAGGTACTGATTTGTAATTGCCCAATTCAATTTTTGGGTATGAAAAAACCGCATTGTCGTTAGTTGAGAAAACTCCTATAGAATAGGATTTGAGGTGTAAGTTTTCTTTGTAATCTGCCGTCCATATAGGATACCCGAAGGTGCAGCCCGCCATTAAAAACCAACATGTCTCGTTAATTTTTTAACGTTGAGTTTTCCAATCTCAGAACAATGCGGTTAGTCTTTTCTTATGGTGCAAATATAAAGCATTTTTCTCAAAGTGGATATAAATTATTCAAATATTATAGTTAAATATGCACTTCGTAGCTTTTTTGCTATTTTCAAACATACAACTGAAATTAGCTACAAAAAAACAAGGCTAAAATTTCGTAATGTAAAAGATAATAGTTACTTTTGCGGCGTATATGTTGTTGAATTAACATAGAGTTTAAAAATACACTCATTTTTCATTCTTCATTACATTATATTCTTTTCAGTATTTTAATAGCAATATTACTGAAATCATTAGTCATAAATTGTTCATTATTAATTACCAAGCACCATCTTATGTCAAACAAAGACGAAAAAAAACACAACGAATTAGAAAATGTAGAACATGCATTAACTGCATCTGAGGCATTTATTGAAAAATACCAAAAACAAATTATTTATGGAGTTGGTGCAATTGTTTTAATTGTTTTGGTAGCTTTATCAGTCCGAAATTTTTATTTGCAACCACGTGAAGTTTCTGCTCAAAATGAAATGTATAAAGCACAAAACTTTTTTGCAAAGGATTCATTTAAAGTTGCTCTTGAAGGTGATGGTGTGAATTTTATTGGATTTAAAGAAATTATTTCTGATTATGGTTTTACACCTTCTGCTAATTTAGCTTCGGCATATGCTGGAATTTGCTATTATAAATTAGGTCAATATGATAATGCTATAAAATATCTTTCTCAGTTTGATGGTGAAGATAAATACTTTAGTGCAACAGTAATTGGGTTGACTGGTGATAGTTATGTTGAGCTAGGTGAAACATCAAAAGCAATCGGTTATTTTGAAAAAGCTGCAGGTTTTGAAAATGAAGTGATAAGTCCTGTCTATTTGAAAAAAGCTGGTTTAGTTAACGAATCAATTAAAGAAATTGAAAAAGCTGAGAAATGCTATACTACGATAAAAGAGAAATATCCTAAAAGTCCTGAAGCTGCCGATATTGATAAATACTTGGCACGTGTACAAAAATAATATACGACCTCTGTCAAATAAGTGAAACTAAATTAATATCGGTTTTGTATATTATTCTAATTACTCTTAATGCTTAGCAATATAATAAGACCCAAAAAGCTACTTTCGAAAAATCGAAGTAGCTTTTTTACATGTTAAGACACCTTTCAAGTGAAATGAGTTTTTTTTTATTGCAATATGTAAATTGAAAAAACTTTCAAACCATCAAATATCTTTAATATTATGGCAACTCAATATCAAAATCTTTCGGAATATGACGCCGATTTAATGCCCGACAAACAAATTGTATCTAAGCAAAAATATGCAATTGCGGTGGCTGACTGGAATCCCCAAATTACGCATACAATGCTTCAAGGAGCAATTGATTTCTTAATTGAAAACGGAGTATTAAAAGATGAAATAACAGTAATTCACGTTCCTGGAACTTTTGAATTGACTTATGCTGCAAATCATTTAAAGCATGATTCAAATGGCAATAATTATGCTGCTATTATTGTTTTAGGCTGCGTTATACAAGGCGATACCCCTCATTTTGATTATGTGTGCAGCAGTGTAACATCAGGTATTACTGAATTAAATCTTAGAAATAATCCACTTCCTTCTTGTCCTATTATCTTTGGTGTTCTCACCACCAACACCTTACAACAAGCACTGGATCGTGCTGGCGGAATTCATGGTAATAAAGGCGTGGAAGCTGCATTTACAGCCATAAAAATGGCAAATATTGTTTGGTAGATTCATTTTTTTAAACTACCTTTGCACAGCTTTTCAAAAAAGCAATGGGCAGTTACCAAAGTGGCCAACTGGGGCTGACTGTAACTCAGCTGTCTTTCGACTTCGGAGGTTCGAATCCTTCACTGCCCACAAACTCAGTTAACAGTTTAAAGTGGAAAATTGACAGTTCGCTGTCAACTATCAACTAATAACTGTCAACTAAATTGCGAAAGTAGCTCAGTTGATAGAGCATTAGCCTTCCAAGCTGAGGGTCGCGGGTTTGAGTCCCGTCTTTCGCTCTTAAAAAAGAGATACAAACTTCGGTTAGTATCTCTTTTTTTTGTATTAAGAAAATAATCATTTATAGATAGTTATATCGGATCATGACACCTTGTTGCAAACTTTATTCTAAAACATTTAAACATACAATTAATTCTGATATTACTAATGAATTCATGGCCGATTTTGTCAATCAAATATCAAAAATACGTAGTTAAACTCAATAATCCACCGATACACAAAAGATTAAAGTAACGATTGCCATTATTGCTTGATGGAAAGTAAATGATCTGAATATTTACTTACTTCCACCATATTCACCAGAATTGAAAAATCGAAATACTTTGAAGATTCATTAAATATCAATGATTTCCAATAAATCCTTATCATAACTTTCAAAATCTCAAAGAACAACTGAATGAAACCTTTCTCTTGGTTGGTTCAAATTATGACATTAATTGTTATTGATTAATTATTAGGGTCATTTTTTATTTTGCTATTTTTTTTCCACCTTTTAACCAAGCATAAAAAATTGATATTTCAATAGGATTGAGCACTTCTTTCAACATTTGATATACGGAACCTATTTCCACGCTTTTTTCTAATGTTTTAATTGCTTTTTCACATTTTTCATTTGATACAAACTTGTATATATTCAATTCGCCAGTACTCACATATTTTCCCAAATGCGAAGCTATCGTTGCAATTCCCAAATTGCGGCTGATTGCAATTTCCTCAATGCTTTTTCCCTCTTCGTACATTGTTAAACTTGTGCGGAAGGTTTCACCAACTGTTTTTTTTTCTTTTTTCTCTTTTACTGTTTTAGCCCTTTCGTGCATCAGCGACTGTAACTTATGTTCTTTACAATAGGCTAGTATTACATCTAAAAAAGCTTTGCCGTATTTTTCCACTTTTGCTGGTCCAAAACCATTTATTTGCAACAAGTCTTTTTCATTTTGTGGTAAATAATCAGACATTTCAATCAATGTAACACTTGCAGCAACAAGGTAAATAGGTAAATCCTGAGGTTCACAAAGTCTATTGCGAAGCTGTAATAATTCATGAAATAACTTCGGCTGGCGTGTTTCTAATGGTTTAGAGGAAGTAGTTTTAGCATAGGCATTTACAGTAAATTCTGGAACCGTAAATGTATTTTTCAAAACAAAGTAATCCTCAATCGTAAACTTGAGTTTCAAACCATTCATTAAGAAACTTTTCTGAGCCACATTCGAAAAAATCATCTTAATAATATCATTGTAATCCGAGGCATGTAATTTACTGTCGGTGGTAGCAGGCGATTGCCGAAGCGTTTCAACTAGATTTTTCATTTTTACATTGAAAAAATCTACAGCTGCTCCAATACGGGTTTGTAAAAGGTCTTCCGAAACGGGCTTTTCATCCAAAATTCGGTGTAACTGGCTTTGAAATTTTCCTGCTACTTCCTGTAAAGTTTGTGATTGTTTCAATACATCGTTCAAAAATGGCAATGTTTCTTTGTTGAATGAACTTTGAACTTCAGTTGTTTCTTTAATTAATCGCGAAACCTGACCTACTGCATTTTTGAAATCAAAAAGCTCCATTAAAATGAAATTTCGATACTTATTTCTCGATTCATCCAATTGTGATTCAAGTGCTTCGATAGGAATTTTATTTCCTTCATGAGCTACTATTTCTCGGTCATTTTGGATGCTGTTAGGATTTATTTTACTCAATAATACCAAACCTTCCAAAGATCGACAACGGCTCAAAGCTACGTAAACTTGGCCTGATGCAAATGCATTTCCAGCGTCAATAACGGCTTTGTCAAAAGTCAATCCCTGGCTTTTATGAATGGTGATGGCCCAGGCCAAACGCAAAGGAAACTGGGTGAATTTTCCCAATTGATTTTCTTCTATCTGCTTGGTAGTAGGGTTGGTGGAGTAACGAATATTTTCCCATTCAGCTTGACTTAATTCAATCGAATCGAAATCTCCCGGACATTTAATTGTAATATAGTCATCATTCACTTTTTCAACTACACCAATTTTGCCATTAAAAAAACGTCGTGGAGTTTCAGAGTCATTTCTCAAAAACATCACTTTAGCACCAATTTTTAGTTCCAACGTTTTTTCGGTTGGATAACTTTTTTCGGGATATTCACCTTGAATTTTTGCTTCAAATTTGTAGGTTTTTCCACTAATTTTGGTCAATTCTTCTGCGTTTATTTGGTCTGCTTTATAGTTATGCGTGGTGAGTGTAATATAAGTATCATTCCTTGGTGGTACAAATAATGGATTGTAGCGGCTTTGAAGCAAAGCGAGTCCTTCATTTGAAAGACAATTATTCCGCACTTCATTTAGCAATCGAATAAAATCAACATTTGTTTGACGAAAAATCTTATCCAATTCAATATAAACTGGTTGTTGTTGTAAAATAACCTGACTATGAAAGAAATAAGGACTGCTGTAATATTGTGAAAGCAAACGCCATTCTTCATCATTTGCTACTGGCGAAAGTTGAAACATGTCACCAATAAAAATCACTTGTACACCACCAAACGGTTCGTTATTGCGATACCGAACGTGACGTAAAATTGTATCTACAGCATCGAGAACATCTGCACGCACCATGCTTATTTCGTCAATTACAAGTAGCTCAAGTTCTTGCAATACTTTTCTGCGATTTCCCTGCATTTTCATTTTTTCAATCAGGTTTTTACGTCCTTCCACTGTTGGTAAAAATGGATTGAAAGGCAACTGAAAGAATGAGTGCATGGTAGTGCCACCTGCGTTTATGGCTGCCACACCAGTTGGTGCCACCACCGCCATTTGTTTTTTTGTTGCTTTTTTTAAATTATGAAGGAAAGTTGTTTTTCCTGTTCCTGCTTTTCCTGTCAGGAATATACAACGATTTGTAAACAAGGCAAAATCTTGTGCCAGTTGATAGTAAGGAGAAGGTGATTCCATATGTTAGTCTGTTTAAGTATTCTATGTTACAAAAATAGACAAATTAATTAAGAATTAACCATTTTGCCAACTTAAATTCAATTAATACTTGAATTCATTGAAATAAGCATTCAAATAGATTTTTCAATTTGAATACTAAATTGTAAATAGGCATATTGTAAATAATTTTTCGACTATCTTTGCAACATGAAAAATAACTCCATACAAATTGATAACACGCTGAGAAGCATGGGTATCGAATTGCTCAACACAATGCAGTTGGCTACACTTGATGCCAATGAAAAGGAAAAAGATATTATCCTTTTATCACCAACAGGCTCGGGCAAAACATTAGCATATCTGCTGCCAGTTTTAATGAGCTTGAATCCTGATTGTCAGAAAGTTCAGGCTTTGATTTTAGCACCTTCCCGTGAATTGGCGCAACAAATTGAGCAGGTTTGGCGCAGCATGGGGACTGGCTATAAAGTTAACACATGCTTTGGTGGTCGCCCGTCAAATGGTGAAAAACGTGATTTACTTACACCTCCAGCAGTACTAATTGGTACGCCAGGCAGGTTGCAAGACCATATTGAACGCGCCAATTTTGAAGTCTCAGATATTAAAGTATTGGTGCTTGATGAGTTTGATAAATCGCTCGAAATGGGTTTCACTGAACAGATGGAAGCAATTATCAGCCGAATTCCTTCTCTCGATAAACGAATCCTCACTTCTGCTACTGATGCAGTTTCGATTCCGGCATTTACAGGAATTCGTAATCCTATAAAATTGGATTTTTCTGAAAAAAATAATGAACTGAAAGGTTTGAAAACTTTTTCGGTACAAGGGAAAAATAATGATAAAATGGATTTGCTCTATCAACTACTATGTTATTTGGGCAATGACTCCACTTTGATATTTTGTAATCAGCGCGAGACTGTTGAAAAGGCTAGTAATTATTTATCTGAACGACGAGTGAAGAATGAGTTTTTTCATGGCAAGCTGGAGCAGCCTGACCGTGAACGCGCACTTTCGAAATTCCGAAACGGAAGTTGCACCGCCTTTATCTCAACAGATTTAGCTTCGCGTGGTTTGGATATTCCAGAAATTAAAAATATTATTCACTTTGACGCACCTGTTCGAGTGGATGAATTTGTGCATCGAAATGGTCGTACAGCTCGTATGGAAGCTGAAGGTTCTGCCTTTCTATTATTGGCAGAAAAAGAAGATTTACCTGAATTTGTTTCGCCACTTCCAATCATATTGACATTGCCTGCGCTGGCTTCTATGCCTCCAAAACCCGATTGGGCAACCGTTTACGTTGGCAAAGGAAAAAAGGATAAATTGAGCAAAATGGACATAGTAGGATTCATGTTCAAAAAAGGATTGTTGGCCAAAGATGAATTAGGTATGGTGGAAGTAAAAGAATATTATTCATTTGTAGCAGTGAAAGTTAGCAAAGTAAATGCACTTATCAAATTGGTTGAAAATGAGAAGATTAAAAACATGAAAGTTCGAATAGAACTGGCTGAATAGATATATTGTTTCGTGTTCCATGTTTCGGTTCATCCAACCGATTTTTCAGCTGTTTGACACTTTGGTCTAAAGTCACGTAAGTTCTACAAAGGAATATAAAAATATAATTAACCAAGTCTGGAGTTTGTGGTCAAGAAAGGATTTAAAGTCCTTCGACCTTCTACTTTTGACCTTCGACAATAATTATCATGAAAATCAAGTTTATAGGTGCCGCGCGCGAAGTAACAGGAAGTAAACATTTGATTACGACCAATGAAGGAAAACATATTTTGCTCGATTGCGGTATGTTTCAGGGTAAAGGTTTGGAAACTGATGGAATGAACAGAAATCTTGGTTTCGACCCAGCCACAATAGACCATCTTATTCTTTCGCATGCACATATTGACCATTCAGGATTAATTCCTTTTCTATATAAAGGTGGTTTTCGTGGTTCAATTATTTGTACCAATGCTACTCGTGATTTATGTGCTATTATGTTGGCTGATAGCGCACATATACAAGAATTAGATATTGAATGGTTCAATAAAAAACGTGCAAAACAAGGTTTATTTCCTGTTGATCCGATTTACAGTGCGGAAGATGCCGAAGAAAGCATGAAACTTTTTATTTCTGTAGCTTTCGATCGCCGTTTTTATATTAATGATAAACTCAACGTGAAGTTCTCCAACACTGGTCATATGTTGGGCAGTGCGGTAGTTAATTTGGAAGTGATTGAAAATGGTGAGAAAGTTCATATAGCCTTCACTGGTGATATTGGCCGTCCTCACAACCGGATTCTGCATACGCCAAGTGCTTTTCCTCAATGTGATTATTTGATTACCGAATCAACTTATGGCGACCGTTTGCATCCTGCCGACAAGGAAATTGAAGAAGATTTATTGAAAATTGTGGAAGAAACATGCGTGATAAATAAAGGCAAGTTGATAATTCCTTCTTTTGCCATTGGAAGAACTCAAGAAATTGTTTATGTGTTGAATAACTTATTTAATTCGGGTAAACTGCCTCGCATTCAGGTATATGTAGATAGTCCACTTGCAGTTAATGCCACTGATATTTTTCGTTTACACACTGATGAAATGAACGAAGAAGTGAAAATTTCTTTGAAACATGATTCTGACCCATTTGGCTTTAATTCGTTACATTACATAAAAAAGCTGGAGGAATCCAAGGCATTAAACAGTAATAATAAACCTTGTATTATTATTTCTGCTTCTGGAATGTTAGAGGCAGGACGTATTAAACACCACGTAGCCAATAATATATCCAATCATAGAAATACAATTTTGATAGTTGGATATTGTACGCCAACTTCATTGGGAGCACGAATACAGGAACTTGGTTTGCGCGAAATCTCAATTTTTGGAAAGATACACAGGATCAGTGCCAGAATTGCCAAAATTGAAGCTTTTTCTGGACATGCTGATTACAATGAGATGAAACAATTTCTTAATTGTCAGAATCTTACGCAAATCAAAAAAACTTTTTTGGTTCATGGTGAATATGAAACGCAACTTTTTTATAGAGAAGAATTGAAGAAATTTGGTTTTGAAAATATTGAAATACCAGAATCGGGGCAAGAGTTCGAATTATAATGACTTAAAGTATTATCCATAAATAAATGAGTCCATTTTTAAAAAACAATATCGATTCTTTAATAGCTTCTGTAGTTGGATTTTTAATTATCATGTTGTATACACAATATGGTGGGATTGGTATTTCGCCTGATTCAATTGCTTATACAAGTGTTGCGCGTAGTTTTGTTGCAGGAAATGGATTTTTCGACTATACAGGAACTCCATTGGTTGCTTTCCCACTTTTTTATCCTTTTTTTCTCGGTTTGCTCATGTTTGTAACGCAACATGATATAGTACAAATTGCTCCATTTTTGAACGGATTACTATTTGCCACCCTCATTTTTTTAAGTGGTGTTATGATGGATCATTTTAAGTACAAAACTAATTTGTACAAGCGAATTTTATTAATCATCATCACGATTAGCCCATCGTTAATCGAAATTTACAGTATGCTTTGGTCGGAAACACTATTTATCCTTCTGGTAGTGGTTTTCATTCTTTATTTTCATAAATACTTACTAAATCACAGCATTTTATCACTAGTAATTGCAGGCATAATAGCAGCTATTGCTTTCGATACTAGATATGCAGGAATTACGCTTACTGCCACTGGATGTTTATTGATTTTCTTTGATAGAAATTTAGGTTGGAAGAAAAAGTCAAAACATATTCTTCTGTTTGGAACTACTGGTATTTCTTTGGCAGTTATAAATTTAATATACAATGTAATAGTAAGTGAATTGGCCACAGGGATGCGGCAGAAAGGTATTACGCCACTTACTAAAAACATAGAATATTCAGGCATTGTTTTATCCGATTGGTTTCAATTACAGATACAGCAACAATTGATTTTTGAAGTAATCGCCATTAGTATCATGTTGCTTTTCATCGTATTCTTTATAAAAAATATCAACCATTGGAAATCATATTATACTTAGTGTTTGAAAGAAAACTTCTAATCATCAATAAGTCAATACGATACTCAAAGATAAATGTTTGAAAGTAAAGATGAATTAACCTTAATTAATTTGGCTGTTAATTATTAATTCGCTAAC
>Ga0247844_1007874_pt1 | contig 11808 bp, 10 predicted proteins | sample LaCtaG_FD_192421 | JGI IMG/M metagenome (GOLD analysis project Ga0247844, IMG submission 192421) | Freshwater microbial communities from meromictic Lake La Cruz, Castile-La Mancha, Spain - LaCruzMarch201714.5m_1 | ecosystem: Environmental > Aquatic > Freshwater > Lake | place: Spain: Castile-La...
GGGAGTTTTGAATGTCTCGGCGGCAAGTTTTTTTTCCAAGGCGCACCAGTGACCGGTGAGGGAGTCCATGGCGGCGTAGAGGTCGTCCTCGTCGAAGTCCTCGTCGGCTGGGAGGCCGCAGGCGGCGGCGAGCAGCGTGCCTTGGGCGGCGTCTTTGAGGGCGAGTTTTGAGCAAGGGAAGAGGAGCCGGGCGAAGACCATGGCCTTGAGAAGAGCACGTTGGCGGGGACTGCCGATGTCGGCGAGGAGGAGGTCGAGATTCAGGGATTTCCAGGCATCGACGAGGACGGCGAATACCACGGACGCTGGGGATGTCATTGATGTGAACGCGGTGGCGCGGGGACTTGAGCGAATTCACCAAGCGGAGAGGGAATCGAACTCCCGGATCATCGACCTTCACACTCCGGGGCAGGTTCGCGTCCTTTTGGGCCTGGCAAAAACCAGAGGTGAGCAGCCGACTTCGAAATCATTCCTAAAACTCTCGGGTATCAGCAAGCCTTCATCAGTCACCAAATCATTGATGCATTTGGAAAATAAAGGCTTGGTATTTCGCGATTCCAAGGGCTACCGGTTTTTCAGCCCGTTTTTTCGCACTTGGCTGCTTTCAGAGGGCCCCAGATGAGAGAGATCGGCACCACACGCTCGGCAAAGCGTTTCCCAAGTCGGCGCAACCCTTCTTGCCGAAAGCGGCTGGAAAATCGATGCCCCCCGCACCCCTGCGCTCAATCAGAAATTGGGGTCCGGACAGGAATCCGAACCTCCTGAAATTGCTATTCGTCTCAACCTGACGGCTGCCTCGATTTTCATGACAGCCGTTTATTTGAAGCAAAGACGCCGAATTTATCCTAAATCCGGCAGTTGGCGATTGGGAATAGGCGTGGAAGTTGCTTGCGGTATGGTTGATGGAATCAGTTAGCGGGGGAGTCGCCGGATGATGCAAAGGTCAGTCCAGACCGGCACGATTACGGTTCCTGTTTCGATATGAAAGCCTGATCTTTGGTAAGAAGCTGATTTCGAACCATACAAGAGCTCTTGTCTAACGGATCCTCGTTTTTTCAACTGCCAGATTTAGGATGATGGCTTTGAATGAACCCGGGGGGACACCTCGATCAACTATCGTATTCAGCTCCTCGCCGCAGCCCGCAGCGGCTTTGGCACAGAGCAACGCCGTCAAGCTGACGAGCTTTTCCAACAGTCACGCCTCCATCTTGCGCAACAGTTCACCAGCGCTCAACCGGATCTCATCCCCGCACCAAGCTTGGTTTCTGTCTATGACCCTTTTGCCGATGGCAAGCCCGACCCCACCAGGGAGGCGATTCAGGATGCGATCAAGGCCGCCGAGGAATCTCCGGGCAAATCATCGATGCCACGAAGAAAGTCATCCCAGAGGCCATCAGCGAAGCCGAAGAAGCCCGCAAGGCTACTGAGCAGGACAAGAGATAGCGACCCTGTGGGGCGGGTGGGCGCCCGCACCAGGTTCCCTCAGGCCGCTGCCAAATCCCGCTCTTCGACAAGTGCGGCTTCTGATTTGCTTTTTGACCCGCTGGCATCGAAGCGCAACAACTCCATGCGCCCGTCAAAATGCTCGACCATCGCCGTGCAACTTTCGACCCAGTCGCCACAATTGTAATACATGACCCCTCCAACCTCGCGCGCTGCCGCCGTGTGGATATGCCCGCACAGCACACCCTCGACCTTATGGTCGCTCGCGTAGCGGACGATGGATTCCTCGAACTTCCCAATGAAGTTGACCACATTTTTCACCTCAGCTTTGACATACGCGCTCAGCGACCAGTGCCCATAACCCATAAGGTGGCGGAAAAAGTTCACCACGCCGTTGCAACGCATCAGGAGCACGTAGCCGATATCACCAAGGTGAGCCAGCCACCTCATGTTCTGAACAACATTGTCGAGTTCGTGTCCGTGCATGACAAGCAAGCGGCGGCCGTCTGCTGTGAGGTGGATGGCGTTTTTCCGCACCGTCACGCTGGCGTAGTCACCGTGGAAACCGCTCAGGAACTCATCGTGGTTGCCCGGGATGTAGATGATCTGGGTGCCCTTCCGTCCCTTCCGGAGAAGTTTTTGTATGACGTCTTTGTGATCCTGTGGCCAGTAGATGGATCGACGCAGGGCCCAGATATCCAGCAGATCCCCGACGAGGTAGAGCGTCTCGCATTCCATGTCCCGTAAAAACTCCAGCAAGGCTCCGGCGCGACTGCCGCGCGTGCCGAGATGGACATCCGAAATCCAGCAGGTCCGGTAGTGATGGCTCATTCCGCCCGCACTTTTGCGGCGGCCTGACCGATGGGGAAACACCGGAATTGTGAAAATTTCGTAACCTCAGGCTGCCATCTTGTCCGGACGCTCGATGGGGCGGAAGCGGAAGCGGTCTTGGTATTTTCCGCCGTTGTGCTTGCGGCAGCATTTGATACAAGCCGCTTTTTGACGGAGAGGCTTCACTCGGGCAAGAACAGTGCCGCACTCCGGGCAGGCATAGAAAAATTTGCGAGTGACCCGGCGGCGTTTGAACGGCAGTTCATGGCAGCGTGCTTCGTTGGGAATGCCCAGATCCACGCAGGCGAGCCGCCACTCAGCGCCGTGCGCATCGATCCGGTGCCGCCCAGCCCGGTGCTTCGCCAGAAGATGGGCGAGTTCGTGGCGCAGCGTGCGGTGCACCTCGGCCGACGAAACCTCGAGCAGCTTGGGATTCAACACCACCGTCCGGTTACGCCATATTGCCAGGCCAGCCGTCGTTCGAAGTCCGGGATTCCAGAACACGTGGGCACGCAACTCTTGGCACCCTGCAGCCTTGAGAAGCTGATTCGCGAAATCCTCAAGCAACGGGTCCTGCCGCAGGCGCGTCTTACTGCTCGGTTTTTTCAGCTCATCCGGCGTCCCGCGCACCCGCCGCATCACCGAGCGTCCAAAGTCCAGAACCAGTTGCTTGTATTTCATGCGGCAAACTTGGGTTGCAACCGCATCACATGGGCCACGGCCGCGGTAGTTCGATCAATTTCCGCCTCGGTCGTGGCATGGCCCATCGAAAATCTCACAGTCGCCAAGGCGGTGCGCGGAGCGACCCCCATCGCAATCAATACATGCGAGGGCTGGATCGATCCGACCATGCAGGCGGAACCGCTCGAGACACACACCCCCTCCAAATCAAGGCCCATCAAAAGCGATTCGCCATCGGCTCCGGGGAAGCTCACGTTCAGGGTATTTGCAAGAGAACGGACAGGGTCGCCATTGCGTAGAGCCTGCGGGCAACTCGCTTGGATCTGCTCCCAGAGCCTCTCGCGAAGCGGAACAAGGCGGGTGGAGTCCTCTGCGGCGCGGCAAGTCACAATTTCCGCCGCAGCGGCCATCCCTGCAATAGCTGCCACATTTTCCGTGCCGGGACGCCGGGAATTCTCGTGCGAACCACCATGCGCCGTGCGAGCCAGCGCGATGCCCGCCCCCACGAAAAGCGCTCCCACTCCTTTTGGTCCATAAAATTTATGCCCCGCAATCGAGAGGGCGGAAAGCCCGGGCAGGCGCGGATTCACGGGGATTTTTCCAAAAGTCTGCACGGCGTCGGTGTGGAAAAATACGCCACGTGCCCCGCATACGGCGGCCAATTCCTCCAGAGGCTGGATCGCTCCTGTCTCATTGTTCGCATGCATCACCGAGACCACCGTGGTGTCCTCGCGAATCAGGCATTCCAAAATCTCGGGATCCACAATCCCCTTGGCATCCACCGGCAGGATCGTGACCTCAAAGCCCCCGGTGTCCCTCAAATGCTCGACAGCGTGAAGCACAGCATGATGCTCGATGGCGGAAACGATAAGATGTTTTCCTCGCGCCGCGTTGGCTTGGGCAAGCCCGATGACGGCGAGATTGCAGGACTCGGTGCCTCCCCCGGTGAAAATGATTTCATGCGCTTTCACACCGAGCACGGCAGCGAGGCGGTCTCGGGCGTCATCCACTGCGGCCCGGGCCCGGCGGCCTGCCGCATGGATCGATGAGGGATTCCCATACGCCTCGTCCAAAAATGGAAGCATTTCGTCCCGGACTCCCGGGGCGAGCGGCGTGGTGGCGTTATAGTCCAGATAAACCATGTCGTATTCTTCCGCGTTCTCTAGCGCGGCTTATCTAGGATACGCAATTGTTTTTCCTCGTAAACCACGAGTGATCCCGGCGGCACGCTCTGCATGAGGAAAACGTTGGCGCCGATGGTGCTGCCGTCGCCAATATGTGTTTCCCCACCTAGAATCGTGGAGTTTGGGTAAATCGTCACATTGTTGCCCACCTCGGGGTGGCGCTTCCCGCCTTTAACAATGTGGCCGGCGTCATCCTTCGCAAAACTTCGCGCCCCCAGCGTGACGCCGTGATAGAGCTTGACCCGCCGTCCAATGCAACACGTCTCGCCGACCACCACCCCCGTCCCATGGTCGATGAAAAAATACGCCCCGATCTGCGCACCCGGGTGGATATCGATTCCCGTTCTCGCGTGCGCCCATTCCGTCATCATCCGTGGCAAGAGCGGCACGTTCTCGGCATACAGGAGATGCGCGCAGCGCTGGATCGCAATCGCCTCGATGAACGGATACGAGAGGATAATCTCCTCATCGCTCTGCGCTGCCGGGTCGCCCTCGTAGGCCGCCACGATGTCCGTGCGAAGCAACTCCCGTATCGCAGGCAACTGCTCGAGAAACCGCATCAACACAACGTGTGCGCGGTCTTGCGGGCATTCGGGATCCGGCACACTCAGGCTCTTTGCGATCTGATCCTCGAACTGAGCGGCCAGCACTCCAAGCCGTTCCTCGGTGATGGCTGCAAGCTCGCTCTTATGGATGGGTTTCTCGTCGTGGAATCCAGGAAACAAAAATTGCAGCAACCGTTCGCACAGCCCGCCCAGCGCACGTTTCGAAGGCAAATTGTGACGGTCTGTATTGTTCAATCCCCCAACGTCCTCGTAGGACGCCAGAATTCCCTTTGCGATCTCCGACAGCCAGCTTTGCATGCCCCCAACTCTATGTGCCGCAGGCGGGGTTTGCCAACTCCTCACAGTGCTCTGCTTTTTCCAAGCACCCGCACACGGAGGCATTTCGATGTGACAATTTCGTAACATTTCGAAAGATTGCCCTGTAGCATCCCGACGGTTAGGTCCTTGGGCTGACGCGCATGATTGCTATCACGATTGAAAACTTGGTTAAAAACTTCGGCGAAGTCACCGCCCTCAACGGCATCAGCCTGCGCATCGAACCAGGCGAGCTGTTCTTCCTCCTCGGCCCGAGCGGATGTGGAAAAACCACACTCCTTCGCAACATCGCCGGCTTCTATATTCCCGATGCCGGCAGGATTCTTTTCGGCGACGAGGATGTGACGCGCCAGCCGCCGCACAAGCGCAACACGGGAATGATGTTTCAGAGCTATGCCCTCTGGCCGCACATGACGGTTGCCAAAAATGTGGCCTTCGGACTCGAGGAGCGCCGGGTCCCTGCTCCCGAGATTCGCAAACGGGTGCGGGCTGCACTCGAATCTGTGCAGATGGAGGACTACGCCGAGCGAAAAATCGCCCAACTTTCCGGGGGCCAACAACAGCGTGTGGCACTCGCCCGCGCCCTCGTCATTCGCCCGCGCTGCCTCCTGCTCGACGAGCCACTCTCAAATCTCGACGCTCGGCTGCGCCTCGAAATGCGCACCGGCATCCGCCGCGTCTGCAAGGAAAACGGACTCACCGCCATCTACGTGACCCACGATCAAAAAGAGGCCCTCTCCATCTCGGACCGCATGGCAATCCTCGAAGGCGGCCGCATCGCCCAGATAGGCACCCCCGAGCAAGTCTACCGCCGCCCCAACAGCCAGATCGTGGCAGACTTCATCGGCGAGACAAATTTCCTGCCGGGAAAAATTCTCTCGATCCAAGGCACCCAGGCAGTGGTGGGCACCGCGCACGGCCCCTTCGAGGGCCACCTCGGCGATCCCCTCTGGAAGCCGTCCGCAGGAACGGACGTGGTCCTCTCCGTGCGCCCGGAGAGCTGGATTCTTCGTGACAAGGCCCCCTCCTCAAATGGCATCAAGGGCCTCATCGGGGAGTCCATCTACCTCGGCGAAGTCGCCCAATACCGGTTCGCGGCACAGGGCCTGGATCTCAAAATCCTGGAACTCAATCCGCACCTCTCGGCCCGCACGCCAGGTCACGACTTCTTCGCCGTCGCCGATCCCGACGACGTTGTGCTCCTCCAGCCCTGAGCCCCCGGCATGAAACCCAAGGACGACTCCATCGGTTCGCGGATTCTCATCGTCGCAGTGGCTCTCGCTCTCGTCATCGCCTTGCCCTTCGCCCTCAAGCCCGATCAAAATCTCCTCGCCGCCGCGGATGAGGCACTCGTCATCGTCTCTCCGCACAACGAAGCCGTGCGGCACGAGTTCACACTGGCCTTCGTCAGTCATTACAAAAACAAGACCGGTCGCTCGATCCGACTCGATTGGCGTCTGCCGGGCGGCACCAGCGAGATCGCCCGCTTCCTTGCCGGCGAATACCTCGCCTCCTTCCAAAATTCCTGGACCTCGCAAGGCCGGGCCTGGACTCCCGCCGTTGCCGGGGCCTTCGACAATCCAAACGTCACCCTCCCCGTGAATCCGCAGGATGACTCCCCTGCGCAGGCCGCTCGCCGCACCTTTCTCGCTTCGGAGACCGGCATCGGCATCGATCTGTTTTTCGGAGGAGGCGCCTACGACTTCACCCAGCAGGCCAAGGCAGGCCGACTGGTTCCGACCGATGTCATCACCAACCATCCCACTTGGTTCTCCGACGATTCGATTCCGCAGAAGGTCTCTGGCGAAACGTTCTACGACCCCCGCCACCTCTGGGTGGGAGCGTGCCTCTCGTCCTTCGGCATCTGCTACAACGCCGACTCGCTCCGCCGCCTCGGCGTAAACGAACTCCCCAGCTCCTGGCGGGATCTCACCAACCCCATCTTCCTCCGACAAGTCGCCCTCGCGGATCCCACCAAGAGCGGTTCCGCCGCAAAGGCCTTTGAAATGGTGATCCAACAGCAAATGCAGGAACTCGTCGACAGCGTCGGCAGCGCCGACGAGGACGTGCTCGCCATCGGGTGGACGCGCGGCCTCGAGATCATCCAAGCCGCCTCCGCCAACGCCCGCTACTTCACCGACTCGGCCCCGAAAATCCCTCTCGATGTCTCCCTCGGCGACGCCGCCATCGGCATGTGCATTGACTTCTACGGGCGCTTCCAAAGCGAGGCCGTGCAAATCGGCGATACCCCCTCCCGCCTCCAATACTTCACCCCCGCCGGCGGTTCCTCGGTGGGCGTCGATCCCATCGGCCTCCTGCGCGGTGCACCCAACCGCGCGGCGGCCGAGGAGTTCATCGCCTTTGTGCTCTCGCTGGAGGGGCAGAAACTCTGGAATTTCAAGGTCGGCGCTCCAGGTGGCCCAACAAAATATGCCCTTCGACGCCTTCCGATCCGCAAGGAACTCTACGCGCCGGAATTCGCCTCCTGCCGCTCCGACCCCCATGTCCTTCCCTACGAAGAGGCGAAGCTTTTCACCTATCACGCAGAGTGGACCGCCCCGCTCTTCCGGGTCATGGGCTTCGTGATCCGTGTCATGTGTCTCGACCTCCACGACGAGCAGGTTGAGTCCTGGCAAGCCTTGAAGACCGCAGGCTTCCCCCGCCAAGCCTATAAAAAATTCTCAGACCTTCAGGCAGTGAACTACCAGGCCGCCCGCACCACGCTCAAAGACGCGCTCGCCTCCCCAAACCGCATCGATGAAGTCCGCCTCGCCAAGGAACTCGCCGATCAATTCCGGGCCCAATACCGCGAAGCCGCCCGCCTCGCGCAGGAGGGAAAATAATCCACATGTCCCAGAAATTCGCCAAGCTCGTCTTTTTTTTCACTGTCGTCTTCTTTGCCCTCTTCTTCATCTGGCCCATCGCGGAGACCCTGCGCGGGGCTTTCATTGGCTCCGACGGCATGTTTACGATGGACTACATCGGCGAGGTGTTTCGAAACCCACTCTACCTCGAGGGGCTCTGGAACTCCTTCCAAATGGGCCTCTGGAGCACCCTCCTCGCCGGCTTGATCGCCATCCCGCTTGCTTGGGCGAGTGACCGGTTTTTGTTCCCTGGAAAATCGATCCTGGGCGCACTGATTCTCGTTCCCATGATCATGCCACCCTTCGTGGGAGCCATCGGCATCAAGCAAATCCTCGGCCAGCAAGGCGCCCTCAACGCCCTGCTGCAAAGCCTCGGAATCCTCGACGCCCACCAACCGGTCGACTGGCTGGGGGAGGGGAGGCTTTGGGGTGTCATCGTCCTCAACGCCCTTCACCTCTACCCCATTCTCTACCTCAATGTGCTCGCCGCTCTGGCCAATGTGGACCCCGCCATGGATGAGGCTGCCGCAAACCTCGGATGCACGGGCTTCCGCAAGTTCCGCCGCATCACGCTCCCGCTCATCATGCCCGGAGTCTTTGCCGGTGGGACGATCGTTTTCATTTGGTCATTCACCGAGCTGGGCGTCCCCCTCATGTTCGACTTCACCCGCGTCACTTCGGTCCAGATTTTTTATGGCATCAAGGATATTGGGGGAAACCCGTTTCCCTTCGCTCTCGTAGTCGTGCTGCTCGGCGCAACAGTCCTCCTCTACTCGGCCAGCAAGCTCGTCTTCGGCCGCGATGCCCATGCCATGATGCCAAAGGCGACCAGCCAAGGCGGCCCCCGGCGCGCCGGGCTCGCGACCGGCCTCCTTTGCTCCGGAGCCTTCGGACTTGTCACCTTCCTCGCCGTGCTCCCCCATATCGGCGTGCTCATGGTGGCCTTCTCCACCGACTGGTATCAGACGATTCTCCCAAGCGGCTGGACCCTCTCCCACTTCGAAGCCGCACTCGGCCACAACCTCACCCTGCCATCAATTCAAAACAGCCTCAAATACGCGGGCCTCGCGACGATTCTCGATTTGATTGTGGGAGTCGCCATCGCCTACGTCGTTGTGAGAACAAAACTCGTCGGCCGACAGATTCTCGATGCCCTGGCCATGCTGCCCCTCGCCGTGCCAGGTCTCGTCCTCGCTTTCGGCTACCTCGCCATGACCCAAGAGGGAAAATTTTTTGCCTTCCTCAACCCGACAGTCGACCCGCTTGTGATCCTAGTCATCGCCTACTCCGTGCGCCGCCTACCTTACGTCGTCCGCTCCGCCGCCGCAGGCTTCCAGCAAACCAGCGTCACCCTCGAGGAAGCCGCCCAGAACCTCGGCTGCCCGCCCCTCAAGACACTCCGCAAAATCACAATCCCCCTCATCGCCGCCAACCTGCTCGCAGGCGGACTGCTCGCCTTCTCCTTCGCCATGCTCGAGGTGAGTGACTCGCTCATCCTTGCCCAAAAACAGCAGGACTTCCCCATCACCAAGGCCATCTACGAACTCTACCAACTGCTCGGCGAAGGGCGCTTCGTCGCCAGTGCCCTCGGCGTCTGGGCAATGGGCTTCCTCGCCGTGACCATCATCGGAGCCAGCCTCATCCTCGGTAAAAAACTCGGCGCCATCTTCCGAGTCTAACCCGCCAGGATTAGGAAAACCGCACAAACTCGCGCAGAAACTGACCCCACAAAAAAAACATCCCGCGCAGCGAGTAGCGGATCATGTGCTCCCCGTCGCGCGTCAGGATGCCCCGGGCAATATTGTGCTCGAGTTGGCTGCGCAGCTCGGTCTCGACATCCCCCCGCAGCGACTGGATCTCCCTCGCCTCAAGAGCCGAAGTCTCGATCGAAAGCCCGGAGAGGAAGGTTGCATGCGCTTCGGCAAGTTGCCCGATGTCCAAGTCCTCGTCCACCCGGTTCAACACCATCTGGGGAAGCAGGTGCATGCCGTAGGAAAAGGGATAATTCCAAGTCATTAAAACACGTCCATCCGTGGCGCGGGATGTCAGCGTCACATAGAAAAAAGTGAACCGTTCCTGCTCGACGAGACAGATGGCCGCAGCCACCCGTCTTTCCGCATTATAAAACAGACGGTAAAATTGACGCGTCTCATCATGCTTCCAATCCACATCATCGGCATGCTCGAAACCAACCGCCTCCATCTCGTCGGAGAGTTCCGAAAAATCGGGAAACTTGCTCGCCGATGGCGGCGGGCTTTTCTCCAGTGCCCGATTGAGCGGCAACCGCAGCTTGCGCACACGCGTCAGGATTTCCAACCACGGGAGAAGAAACCAGGTCGAAGCAAAAACCACCCCAAGCAGCACGCTGCCGCCAAGCAACCATCCCGCCATGAACGAAGTCGCCACAAAACCCAGAGTGCCCACACGAAACAGCGCTTGATTCTCGAAACTGCGCAGCGCCGTGGAGAGCACCCCCGCTCCGACCACAACCATGACCTCGAAAATCATCGCCCCCCTCGCGCCTCCAGAAAACGCTCGAGTTCGCTCACATCGAAATCCGCCAGCACATCGCCATCCGGCATCTCCAAAGTCGGCGCCTTGGTCTGGCCCGAAATCTCCCGCATGCGATCAAACCCCGCCCGGTCCGCAAACACGTCCACCGCCGTGTGGGACATGCCCCGCTTCTTCAGCCAATTCAGCACATCCACACACCAAAAACAGCCAGGCTTCACATAAATAACCATATTCAAAAACGCACTCCGCAACACGCGCAGCACAGCTCCCACTCTCACGACCTGCCCGTTTTCGTCAAGTCGTTATCCCCGCAGAGTCCTCCCGCCCGATTCTTTCCCCTTGTCAAACCCTCTCCGCAGCCTACGTTCTCCATCCCACGGCGCCTTCGTCTAGGGGTTAGGACACAGCCCTCTCAAGGCTGGTGCACGGGTTCGAATCCCGTAGGCGCTGCCACTTCCAAGACCCCCTAAAACCCCCGCAAACCCCCATGAATAAAGGGCTCTCCAGCCATGCAGGCTTTTACACGTTGCTGGTCGAGTCTGTTTTGTCTGAAAAAAACGTGTCGGGAATTCCCAAGAAATCTCAAGCAACCCAACCAACCAAAAGGGAACCGTAAGAATTTTCCGGTCTCTGAAAACCCCTGCCTCGATGGTTTGCGAAAAATCAAGCCTCTGCCAGATTCAATCCATGAGACTTCCGCCACCAATTCTTCTCGCCTGCGCAATGCTCGCAATCCCGCTCCCCCTCCAAGCAAAAGACAAGGAACCCGCCAAGAAACCCGCAGCGCCACTCGTCATTCCGGTGACTGGCACGGGGCAGTCGACCACGACCAAGTTCGGCAACTCCTACATCACTCGCTCCCCGGGCGGCCAATCGTTCACCACCTCGCAACTCGGTTCCTCCACAGTCACCCGCGATTCCAAAGGCAACACTTGGACGACGAGCAAGGTCGGCAACTCATACGTCACGCGAGGCCCCGGCGGCCAGCAGCAGACCACCAGCAAACTCGGCAATTCCTTCATCACCCGCGACACCAAGACCGGCTCAACACTCACCACCTCACCGGTTGGGAATTCGTTTCAGACCCGCGGAAACTCGGGCTCATCCTGGTCTACCTCGCCACTCGGTTCCTCGCTCATCACGCGCGGGAGCCCCACATCGGGAAAAAAGGATGAGAAGTCGACGCGGGTAATTGTGATTCCGGGAGCGCGTTAGAGCTTCACCTGTCTGCAAGAATCTCTCCAAAAATCTCGACCAGTTCGGCCAGCGCAGGCCTCGTTGCGACATTCCGTGCGCTCCACACCAGGCAGAGAGTGAACTTCTCGGGCATCGGCAGCGCGTGATAATTGCGTTGGTCGAGGAACGGCAGGGCCAGATCGGGAAGCACGGCGGATGTGGTTTCGGATTCAA
>Ga0247844_1007875_pt1 | contig 11808 bp, 7 predicted proteins | sample LaCtaG_FD_192421 | JGI IMG/M metagenome (GOLD analysis project Ga0247844, IMG submission 192421) | Freshwater microbial communities from meromictic Lake La Cruz, Castile-La Mancha, Spain - LaCruzMarch201714.5m_1 | ecosystem: Environmental > Aquatic > Freshwater > Lake | place: Spain: Castile-La...
TACTTTGGAGGTTCTGGCAGCTCAGGCAATTTCCTCACCTGACATTGATACTTCAGCTTTTTTCTGCCCCATGATTGATGCTAGACGTATGGAAGTTTATGCAGCCATTTATAATTCCAAATTTGAGTGCGTGAAAGAAATTGCGGCTGATATTATTGACGAAAATTCTTATTCGGATTTTTTGACGAATAACAAAGTCTATTTTTTTGGAAATGGGGCAGATAAATGCAAACCGACAATTGGAACAATTAATGCTAGTTTTATCGAAGATATTGTACCAGACGCCAAAAATATGGTTGAATTTGCCCTATTTGCATACACAAATAAACAATTTGAAAATGTAGCATATTTTGAGCCTTTTTACCTAAAAGAGTTCCATACTACTACGCCAAAAGCCAAATTATAAGCATTATGTAGCCAAAACTACTATAATAATAACAAAATGATTACATTATTTTTACTTATTAACCTAATTTTGCAATCTCTACTTTGCAAAACAGATTCTTTTTGCTATTTTTGCAATAAAATAAGTTCAAATGGTGACATTTTATAAAACACATAAGTATTTGGTCGAACGTGTACAATCACCTGTGAGGCGTTTACTGATGGATGAAATTGATTGGTCGCATCGTTTGATAGGCATCAAAGGCAGTAGAGGTGTAGGTAAAACCACATTTCTACTACAATATGCAAAAGAGAAATTTGGTACTGATAAAAAGTGTTTGTTTATAAGTCTCAATAACTTTTACTTTACCAACAATCGGATTGTTGATTTTGCTGAAGAGTTTTACAATCAAGGGGGGAAAACATTATTAATTGACCAAACTTTTAAGTACGAAAATTGGGCACAAGAACTAAGGGAATGTTACGACAGATTTCCTGAACTTCATATCGTATTTTCTGGATCAACAGTGATGCGCCTGATTGAAAACAACCCACACCTACAGGACATAGTAGCTCCATATAATTTACGAGGTTTTTCATTTAGAGAGTTTCTAAATTATGAAGCAAAAACAAATATCCCATCCTATTCGTTGCAAGAGATTTTACAAGATCATGTACAAATAGCAAAAAACATATATCAAAAAGTACCAGCACTCAACTATTTTCAATCATATTTACATCATGGGTATTATCCATTTTTTCTGGAAGAAAGAAATTTCTCCGAAAACTTGCTGAAAACCATGAACATGATGCTGGAGGTGGACATATTAATTATCAAACAAATAGAACCAAAGTATCTCTCAAAGATTAGAAAACTACTCTATTTATTGATGACCAGTTCGCCGGGCACTCCTAACATAAGCCTTTTAAGCAAAGAAATTGAGGTTTCCCGTGCCACAATTGTAAATTACATCAAATACCTCAGGGAGGCCCGATTAATCAATATGCTATATGTGGTGGATGATTTTTACCCTAAAAAGCCAAATCAAGTTTACGTTCACAACACTAATTTGATGTACGCAGTTTCACCATTGGCAGTAGATAAAACAGCTGAGTTGAAAACATTTTTCTACAATGCTTTGCACGCAAAACACAAAGTGAATATGTGCAAATACAAGCAAGATTTCACCATTGATGGCAAAACAACCTTCCGGTGCGATGGGAAACCTGTTAACACAAAGCATTATTCTAAAATAATCCATGCTGTACATGACCTAGAGGTAGGAAACAAAAATATCATTCCACTTTGGCTTTTTGGTTTTTTGTATTAGACTGTATTTAGTCAATAGACTATAGACTATAGACTATAGACCATTGACTATAAAGTCCGTTTCAAGTCATACTACATATTTTCATTTTTAGGAATATGCAGTTATTTTTTCAATTAATAAATTTCAATTTTTCAATAATCAATTTTTTTCCTAACAAAATGGCTAAAACTAAGAATTTTTTAACCTGTGATGGAAATCAAGCTGCTGCACATATTGCATATATGTTCAGTGAAGTAGCTGCGATTTATCCTATCACACCATCGTCTACAATGGCAGAATATTGTGACGAATGGGCTGCCGTTGGTCGTAAAAACATCTTTGGCGAGACAGTAAGAGTAGAAGAAATGCAATCGGAAGCTGGTGCTGCTGGTGCAATGCACGGTGCGTTACAAGCGGGAACTCTTGCCAACACTTTCACGGCGTCTCAAGGTTTATTGTTGATGATCCCTAACATGTATAAAGTTGCTGGTGAGTTACTTCCAGGTGTTTACCATGTTTCGGCACGTGCTTTGGCTTCACATGCACTTTCTATTTTTGGCGACCACCAAGATGTAATGGCAGTTCGTCAAACAGGATGTGCTATGCTTGCAACTGGTTCAGTTCAAGAAGTTATGGACTTAGCTGCTGTTGCTCACTTTGCTTCTCTTAAATCACGTGTTCCTTTTGTTCACTTCTTTGATGGTTTCCGTACTTCGCACGAAATACAAAAAATTGAAGCTTTAGAAATGGAGCAATTGGAGCCGCTTTTGGACCGTGAGGCATTGAAAGCATTCCGCGAACGTGCTATCAACCCTGAGCACCCAGTGGCTCGTGGTATGGCTCAAAATGATGATATTTACTTCCAAGCTCGTGAGGCTTGTAATGTTTATTATGATAAAGTTGTTGGTATTGTTGAAGATTATATCAATGAAATAAACAAAATTACTGGTCGTAATTATGGTTTGTTCGACTATTATGGTGCTCCAGATGCCGACCGTGTAATTATTGCAATGGGTTCTGCTACCGAGGCTGTAAAAGAAGCTATTGATGAATTAACTACCGAAGGTCAAAAAGTTGGTTTGGTTTCTGTACACTTGTACCGTCCATTCTCTGCTAAACATTTATTATCGGCTGTGCCAAAAACTGCAAAACAAATTGCTGTTCTTGACCGTACAAAAGAACCAGGTGCTACTGGCGAACCATTGTATCTTGATGTTAGAGATTGTTTCTATGGTAAAGCTGAAGCTCCTGTTATTGTAGGCGGACGTTATGGTCTTTCTTCTAAAGACTTTACACCATCTCAAGCAATGGCAGTTTACGAAAACCTTTTGTTGCCAGAACCAAAAAATCAATTTACAGTAGGTATTGTTGATGATGTAACTTTTACATCTCTTCCATTGAAAGCTGAAATTGAATTGGCAAACGGACCTTTCGAAGCTAAATTCTATGGTTTGGGTGCTGATGGTACTGTTGGTGCTAACAAAAACTCTATCAAAATTATTGGTGATAACACAGATAAATATTGTCAAGCATATTTTGCTTATGACTCTAAAAAATCGGGTGGTTTCACATGTTCTCACCTTCGTTTTGGTGATGCTCCTATTCGTTCAACATATTTAGTAAACACACCAAACTTTGTGGCATGTCACGTTCAAGCTTACTTGAAATTGTATGATGTAACAAAAGGATTGAAAAAAGACGGTACATTCTTATTGAATACTGTTTGGACAGCTGAGCAAACAATTAAAAATTTACCAGACAACGTTAAAAAATATTTAGCTACAAATAATATTTCAGCTTATATTATTAACGCTACTGATATTGCACAAGAAATTGGTTTAGGTAACCGTACCAATACCATTCTTCAATCTGCATTTTTCAAAATTACTGGCGTAATTCCTTATGAATTGGCAGTAGAAAAAATGAAATATGCAATCAACAAGTCTTATGGTAAAAAAGGAGAGAAAATTGTAAACATGAACTATGCAGCGGTAGACCGCGGTGGTGAATATACAAAACTTGAAATTCCTGCAGAATGGGCTTCAATTGAATTGACAAACGAAAAAGTGGATGGTGCTGGTTCTGACTTTGTTAACAAAGTGGTTCGTGCGGTAAATGCACAAGCTGGTAGTGATCTTCCTGTATCTGCATTTAGCGGTCGCGAAGATGGTACTTGGGAGCAAGGAACTACCAAATATGAAAAACGTGGTGTTGCTGCAAACGTTCCAGTTTGGATTCCTGAAAACTGTATTCAATGTAACCAATGTGCTTACGTTTGTCCTCACGCTGCTATTCGTCCATTTGTTTTAGACGAAAAAGAACTTGCAGGTTTCAAAGGTGATACTTTGGAAATGAAAGTTCCTGCTGCCATGAAAGGTATGCACTTCCGTATTCAAGTGGATGTACTTGACTGTATGGATTGTGGAAACTGTCCAGATGTTTGTCCTGGAAACAAAAATGGTAAAGCATTACAAATGAGACCAATTGCTGAGCAAATGCCAAATCAAGCAAACTGGACTTATTGTGTTGACAATGTGAAATCAAAACAACATTTAGTTGATATTCAATCAAATGTAAAAAATTCGCAATTCGCAACTCCATTGTTCGAGTTCTCGGGAGCTTGTTCTGGTTGTGGTGAAACTCCTTATGTAAAATTGGTATCACAAATGTTTGGCGACCGTCAAATGATTGCTAATGCTACTGGTTGTACTTCTATCTACTCTGGTTCTGCACCTTCTACTCCATATACTCAAAACGAAAAAGGACAAGGTCCAGCTTGGGCTAACTCATTGTTCGAAGACAATGCTGAGTACGGTTTAGGTATGCAAATTGGTGTTGAAAAAATGCGTGACCGCGTAGAGCGTTTAATGACAGAAGGTTTATCTACCGACTGCTGTTCTGCCGACATGAAAGCACTATTCACTGAATGGATTGAGAACCGCAAAAACGGTGTTAAAACTCAAGAAATTACAGAGAAATTAGTTCCAATGTTGGAAGCATGTTCTTGCAAAGTTTGTACAGAATTATTAGAAGTAAAACAATACTTTGTTAAGAAATCTCAATGGATTATTGGTGGTGACGGTTGGGCTTATGACATCGGTTACGGTGGTTTAGATCACGTATTATCAACTGGTCAAGATGTAAATATCTTGGTTGTTGATACTGAAATCTATTCAAACACAGGTGGTCAATCATCAAAATCTACTCCAGTAGGTGCAGTTGCAAAATTTGCTGCTTCGGGTAAACGTATCCGCAAAAAAGACCTTGGTATGATGGCAGCTTCTTACGGTTATGTGTATGTTGCACAAATCGCAATGGGTGCTAACCAAGCTCAAACTTTAAAAGCAATGCGTGAGGCAGAAGCATTTGATGGTCCATCTATCATTATTGCTTACTCTCCATGTATTAGCCATGGTTTAATTGCAGGTATGGGTAAAGCTCAAACTGAACAAAAACAAGCGGTTGATTGCGGTTACTGGCACTTGTGGAGACACAATCCAAATTTAGAAGCTGAAGGTAAAAATCCATTTACATTAGATTCTAAAGAACCAGATTGGTCTAAATTCCAAGATTTCTTGAAAGGTGAAGTTCGTTATACATCATTGATGAAACAATTCCCAACAGAAGCAGAAGAACTATTCAAAGCGGCTGAGGAAAATGCAAAATGGCGTTATAACGGTTACAAACGTATTGCATCTTACGAAGAAAAATAGTTGATTGATTGCACTTTGCGTTCCGAAAAAGTTTTTTTTTCGGAACGCAAATGATGATATATAAAAAAAAGCTTGTCGAAATTGTTCGGCAAGCTTTTTTTTATGTCATCATGTTGTTTTGCTTCGGTAATTTTTAATCAAATGTATTAGAGGGGCGTTAGCCCTAACATCATTGTAGGAAAAAAAATAGTCATACAAGAGGAGCTTTAGCTCTGAAATCTCAATCTGAATAATTAAAAAATTATATATTATTGGCAATTCCAAAAAGAGTATTGACTAATAATTAGATATCAGGACTACGTCCCTATTGTTTAATTTGAAACGAAATTTGCTACTAAGATGTTAGGGCTACGCCCCTTTTTGCAAATCACCCACATGAATCGCCATAGACCCTATCTATGTCAATATGTTGAAAAAAATTATCTAGAATACAATTCATTTTCCTCTATAAAGTCTAACACCCTTGCGTCCAAAAATTCACTTGTATCTTTATCATTTGATACTAACTCTCTAATTTGGGTGGAAGAAATATCAAAGAATGGTGAATCTAACAATTGCATGGTTGGATACAAATGTGCCACAGTTGAGAATTCATAACCACGGCGAGGATACACCAATACACTAAATTCAGCTAATAGTTGCTCATAATTTTTCCATTTATCAAACACCAAAGCATTATCACTGCCAATGAGTAACGAAAATTCATAATTTGGATACAACAACTTCAATTCATGCAGTGTATCAATGCTATATGATGGAATGGGCATGTTAAATTCCACATCAGATGCTTTAAAATATGCAGAATCTTTTATGGCCAACACCACCATTTCTAGTCTAATATATTCATCAATAAGATCTGACTGGTTTTTCAAAGGATTGCAGGGAGAAACAACAAACCAAACCTCATCAACAAAATTATTCTCCACTATGAATTGCGCCAAATGTATATGTCCCAAATGTATGGGATTGAAAGAGCCAGAATAGACGCCAATTTTTTTCTTAGGCGTTAAATCATTAATTGACATATATAATTTAATTCGATTACTATCAACATTTTAATTCAAATATCACTAACTCAAAAACTCCCCAATCACCATTTCAGCCTCATTTTTTGCAATAGCCAAATCGTCATTTATCACCACAACATCAAATTTTGGTGCAAATGTCATTTCATATTCTGCTTTCCCTATGCGTTTGGCAATCATTTCTGGTGTGTCGGTATTTCGGCCAATTAATCTACGCTGAAGTTCAGCAATGCTTGGTGGTGCAATGAAAAGCGACAGTGCTCTGTTGCCGTATTGCTGTTTAATATTCACCCCACCTACTACATCCACATCAAAAACAATATTTTTACCGTTGTTAGTTATTCTATCCACTTCGCTCTTTAACGTGCCATAAAAACAGTCGGGATAGACTTCTTCGTATTCCAAAAATTCATTATTCGCAATTTTGAGCCTAAACTCTTCTGGAGTAAGAAAATAGTATTCTACGCTATTTTTTTCACTACCTCTGGGTGCACGACTGGTTGCCGAAACGGAAAACTCCATTTCAAATCCACAACCCAATAAATACTGCACCAATGTGCTTTTGCCAGCTCCCGATGGTGCCGAAAATATTATTAATTTTCCAGTATTCATATTACTCAACTTACTATTAAAAATTATAATACGTTCAATACTTGCTCCTTGATTTGCTCCAAATCATCTTTCATCAGCACCACTATTTTTTGCATTTCGCTATTGTTTGATTTTGAACCAAGGGTATTGATTTCACGACCAATTTCTTGTGCTATAAAGCCTAGTTTTTTTCCAGGTGCGTTTTCTTTTTTCATTGTTTCAATAAAGTATTCCAAGTGGTTACGCAAACGTACTTTCTCTTCATTTACATCCAATTTTTCAATATAATAAATCAATTCTTGTTCCAATCTGTTTTTATCATAATCAATTTTGTCCGACAGCGCTTGTAAATTCTCTTCCAATCGAGCTTTAATTTTCTCCACACGTTCTGTTTCAAATGGCTCAATATCAACAAGCAATTGACTAATATGCGATATTTTATTTTCAAAAACAAGTTCTAACGACTTACCTTCTTGCAATCTAAATTCATTGAATTGGTCAATGGCCACTCCTATTGTTTTCTTAATTTCAACCCACTCATTTTCGTCCAATTCTACGGTTTCAGTTTTCATAGTATCTGGCAAACGTAAAAGGACTTCAAACCAATTAGAAGGCACATCAATACCCAGTTTATCCGATAAATTCTTTATTTGCTCATAATATGCCCCTACAACTGTTTGATTAATTTGATTTACAGACTCTTTGCTGGAATTGTCAACATAGAGGGAAAAATCAATTTTACCACGCTCCAACTTTTGCGAAAGTTCATTTCTTATCTCAATATCTTTCTCTCGGTATAGTCCCGAAATGCGAGTAGATACATCTAACTGTTTACTATTAAGAGATTTAATCTCCACAACTATCTTTTTATTTCCATATTCGCAAGTGGCTTTCCCAAAGCCGGTCATTGATTGTACCATTATTTTATATATATTTTTGAATTGTTTTACAAAAAAACAGATTCGTTTTTTGTTAATTTATTTATCACAAAAGTACTATTTTTATTCAAAAGATTACTGCTTTATCCAAATTTGGCACAATTAAAGATATTTACAAAACGCTTTGTTTTTTAATACACTGCATAATGATTATGCGTAAAATTATGCGTAACTTTGCAGTCAATAGTAGGTCGGTTTGTCGCTGTTTTTAATTAAATGGAGGAAAGTCCGGGCAACGAAGAGCGCCATATTTCTTAACGAGAAGCTGTTTGTGAGGGCAGAGTAGCGTAACAGAGAATAACCGCTTCGTCCTTTGGGATGAAGTAAGGGTGAAAAGGTGAGGTAAGAGCTCACCGGGTTGGGTGGTAACATTCAATGCCGTACGTCTTATGGGTTGCAAGATCATGTACACCGACGCAGTAGGGTTGCTCGCCCGATGTCGGGGGGTAGATTGCTAGAGGCATAAGGTGACTTATGTTCGAGATAAATGACAAACACTTTGTGCAAACAAGGTACAGAACCCGGCTTATAGATCTACTATTTTTTTTCACACATTAATTCTGTGTAGTAAAAAACAAAAAAGACGTAATCAACTATATTATTGTTGATTACGTCTTTTTTTTCAATTACTTATCAAATAATTTTTTAAACAAATCAGGTCTGTTCAGTCTTTGCAAATCACGGATTATCTGATTTTTAAACTCCCCTTTGTACCAAAAAAAGAATTTGCGTTGCTCCAACTTTTCCTCTTTGCTTTTGGCAGTATAAATGGGCTCTAGCGTATATGGATGATAACCTGAATAGTAAATCTCAGTTGCCAATGTCATGGGCGTAGGTGTGAAATCCTGCACTTGTTCCAATTTAAAATCTAGTTTTTTGGTCAACGCAGCCAATTCTGCCATATCTTCATTTTTACAACCCGGATGACTGGAAATAAAATAAGGAATAAGTTGTTGATTGAGCCCTGACTCTCTGTTTATTCGCTCAAACTGCTGTTTAAACTGTCCAAAATACTCAAAGGACGGTTTGCGCATCAATTTTAATACATTATCGGAAGTATGTTCAGGTGCAATTTTCAAACGACCCGAAACATGGTTTTTAATCAATTCTTTAATGTATTCCACATGACTTTTATTGGTATCCGCATCTTTGGAGTCGCTCAAAAGCATATCATAACGAACCCCACTTCCTACAAATGATTTTTTAATTCCTGGAATTTTATCAACTTCCTTGTAAATTTCTAATAATGAAGTATGATTGGTATTCAGATTGGCGCACACTTTAGGGAAAATACACGAAGGACGATTACATTCCCTACATGCCTCCATATCTTTGCCGTGCATGGCGTACATATTGGCTGACGGTCCACCTAAATCGCTCAAATAGCCTTTAAAATCGGGCATATCCACCACTTTTTTAACCTCTTCCAAAATAGATTTTTTAGACCTAGAAGCAATATGTTTGCCCTGATGTGCCGAAATGGTACAAAACGCACAACCACCAAAACATCCACGATGCAAATTGACCGAAAATTTGATCATTTCGTATGCAGGAATGGTTTTACCCTTGTACTTTGGATGGGGCACACGGGTGTAGGGCAAATCAAAAGATGCGTCAATTTCGGCCTCATTCATTGGTTCGTAAGGTGGGTTTACTACAATGTATTTTGCTCCTGTTTTTTGAACCAACCTTGCTGCATTGAATTTATTTGACTCTTCCTCAATATGTTTAAAATTGGAAGCATATTTTTTCTTATCTGTCAAACAAACTTCGTGCGGTACTAACTCAATATCAGACCATTCTAAATTATTGGTAGGAACTTTTGTGTAATAGGATGTTTGTGGTATTTCGGTAATTTTGCTAAAAGGAATACCCTGTTGCAATTGCTTCACCAGTTCTACAATGGGCTTCTCCCCCATTCCGTAAACCAACAAATCCGCCTTGCTATCCACCAAAATACTTGGCATCAATTTGTCCGACCAATAATCGTAATGCGTAAACCGGCGCAAAGATGCCTCTATCCCTCCAATTACCAATGGCACATCGGGATAAAGCTTTTTTACTATGGCTGCATAAGTTATTGTGGCGTAATCTGATCGCATATTGGGCTTACCATCAGGCGAATAAGCATCATCAGACCGCAAACGTTTATTGGCAGTGTAATGATTCACCATAGAATCCATATTGCCCGCCGAAATGGCAAAAAACAGACGAGGTCGTCCCATTTTTTTAAAATCACGTAAATCATCCCGCCAATTGGGTTGAGGTACAATGGCCACCTGCAAACCTTGCGCTTCTAATATTCTGCCAATAACAGCAGATCCAAAGGATGGATGATCAATATACGCATCGCCACTAAAAAGAACCACGTCCACCTCATCCCATCCTCTAATCTCAAGTTCCTTTTTGGTAGTTGGCAAAAAATCGGTAAGCTGATATTGTTTTATAGACATATAAATAAATACTTGATAAAAATAAAATACAAAAATACGAATAATATAATTTGAAATGCCAAACAAAAAACCAAATCATATCGTTGTTAACAATATACAGTAAATGTAAACTAACAATTATTTTTACTAATTTTGCAAACTACTCTAACACCACTCAAAATGAACATAGCCGACAGATTTTTAAAATATGTAAGTTTTACCACAACTTCTAACGACACAACAAATACAACTCCAAGTACAAACGAACAAATGATTTTTGCTGAATATCTGGTGCAAGAATTAAAAATGATTGGATTACAAGATGTTGAGCTGGATTCTAATTGTTATATAATGGCTTCTTTACCTTCAAATATTGACAGAGAAGTGCCTACAATTGGTTTTATATCACATTTGGACACAAGCCCTGATATGACAGCAGAACATGTGAAAGCCAAAATTGTTCAGCATTACGATGGCAAAGATATTGTGCTGAACGATGATTTAAACATTGTACTTTCTACCCAAAAATACCCTGACATTTTACAATATATTGAACAAGATATAATTGTTACCGACGGTACAACTTTACTTGGAGCTGACGACAAAGCTGGTGTTACAGAAATTGTTAGCGCCATGGAATATTTAATAGCACACCCTGAAATTAAGCACGGTAAAATTAGAATTGCCTTTACACCAGACGAGGAAATTGGGCAAGGTGCTGATCATTTCGACGTGGAAAAATTTGGTGCAGAATGGGCTTACACCATCGACGGTGGCGAAATTGGAGAGTTAGAATACGAAAACTTCAATGCCGGTTCAGCCAAAATAATCATCAATGGTTTGAACGTACATCCAGGATACGCCAACAAAAAAATGGTGAATTCCATGTACATAGCTCAACAATTCATTGGCATGTTACCCAAAAATGAGACGCCAGAGAAAACAACAGGTTACGAAGGCTTCTTTCATTTAACAAATATGGAAGGCAGTGTTGAAAAAACAACACTTAGCTATATTATTCGAGATCATGATTTTGAAAAATATGAACAAAGAAAGCTACTGATAACTAGTTTTGTAGATGAAATTAAAAAGCAATATGGCGAAAACTCTATCACCATTGAAACAAACGACCAGTATTTCAATATGAAAAAGATGATTGAACCCATCATGCACATTGTGGATTTAGCCGCCGAAGCTATGAAAGAAGTTGGCGTAACTCCCAAAGTGAAACCAATACGCGGTGGCACCGACGGCTCACGATTATCGTTCATGGGTCTGCCCTGCCCCAACATTTTTGCTGGTGGCCATAACTTCCACGGCAGATTTGAATACGTACCCGTGCAATCAATGGAAAAAGCCGTACAAGTGATTGTGAAAATTGCTGAAAAAGTTGGTGAGAAATGAGAGAAAGTTTG
>Ga0247844_1007876_pt1 | contig 11807 bp, 23 predicted proteins | sample LaCtaG_FD_192421 | JGI IMG/M metagenome (GOLD analysis project Ga0247844, IMG submission 192421) | Freshwater microbial communities from meromictic Lake La Cruz, Castile-La Mancha, Spain - LaCruzMarch201714.5m_1 | ecosystem: Environmental > Aquatic > Freshwater > Lake | place: Spain: Castile-La...
AGTTTGATTGTTTGTTCGTCGTTCACGGTTGAAGTTTAGGTTTTTCGCAGGGCGGGTAGGAGAAGTGCCAGCACTCGAGCGGGTGGCGGATGAATCCAGCGGCCAGCATGGCGGAGGTGAGGATGCTTTCGTTTTTCTTTGCTTCGGGCGAGTTGTTTCTGAGCCGGGCGTCTGTTTGGTCGAATTTCATCGGCATGTCCAGCAGTTTTTGCGGCTCTTTGAGGCTGTGGAGTCCGATGTCGACCGCGGCTCCCAGGTTATGCGAGCTCCCGATTTGCGGAGGCGCGTAGTAGTTGGTGAGCCCGAGCTCCACCGCCTTGTTCCACAGTTTTCTGGTGGCTTCTTTGGGCCGCCATGCGTCGAGGATGGTGATCCCGTAGCCTTGGGCTTCGAGGATCGCCTCCGCCTGTTTGAGTGCCGCGATCAGGCGTTTGTCCCCGAGGGCCTTGCTGTTTTTGGGGTAGAGCGGTTCTCCGGTGATGTTGTTGGAGCTGGTGTATTGGAGATCCACCGTGAGTCCTGGAGGGGAGTGGCGGATTTCGGCGAGGGAGTTGGTGGGCAGGAGGGTGAATACGGCTGCGACTAACTGTTCGATCATGCGAGCTGGAGATTGTTTTTTGCGAGGGTTGTTTGGATGAGCGGTCTGTAGCGGGGGTGGGATTTGATGGTCTTGGCCAGCTCCCCCAGCTTTTTCGGGGAGAAGCGGGTCGCCTCCTCGATGAGAGCGCAGCCCGAATCGGTGGGTGTGTAGGTGGCGAGCCCTCCGCTTTGTTTTGTCAGTTTGGCGGCGAGCCGGTATCCGCGGGGCTTGTAGTCCCCGGAGAGTATGCTTCGTCCACCTTCGTCGAAGTAGATTTCGGTGGTGATGGTTTTTTCCGGGTCGTTTGTGGGGACGGATTCGATCCGGATGTTGCGTGGGATTTTTGGCATGGTCATTCTATTTCTGGGCCGCTCATTTTTTTGCGGTGCTGTTTTGGCGGGGGTTCGGCGAAGTAGGCCTCTGGGTCTTCGATGACGATGTCGGGCTCCGGTCCGGTTTTGACGGCGAGGTCCCAGAGGTGGTCGAGGACTGCATTTTCCGTCTGTTTGGGGTCGGGGTCTATCCCCAGATCCCGGCAGGTGGTTTCGATGGCCTCCACGATCCCCATTCTTTTCCGGTAGTGTTCGTAGCGGGCGGTTGCCGAGTTGATGATCTCTGGGAGTTCGACGTTGGGGTTGTATGCGGGTTTCATGGGTAGTGGGGTTTTGGGGGTTCTGGCCAGGCAAAATAGGTTGTTTTGGGATGGAGTTCTTTCATGATAATCCGGTAGCCCAAGGGGTTGACGTTCCCATTGCAGTGGCGGGCGAACGCCTGCCATTTTTCGTCCATCTCCCACAGGACGGCGAGGAAGCTGGCATCATTTTGAATCCCTCTGCGTTTGAGCAGTGCCGTGGTTTCCTGTTCGAATTCCACCCCGGTCTGCACGAGGTTGCTTCTATGGGTTCGGCGATGAGCCGGTCGGCGTATTCTTTGGCTTTCACGAGATGGTTTGGATGTCTTCCGGGGTGAGTTTTTTATGGATTTGCAGCTCGATGAACTGGAGGTGCGTGTCCGGAAATGGGTCTGGGAGCCGGATGAGTTCGGGCATCCGTAGCATGGTTCTGCAAAGGACTCCGAGCATCTGCCTCATGATCGTTTCGGGAAATACTTCGATGGGGAGGCAGAAGGCGTTTTCTTGGCTGTCGTTGACGCAGAAGGATGCGCCTTCGAGCACGTTCTTTTTCCAGGTGATGCGTTTGCTGCCATACATCTCTCGGAGCCGGGTGTCGACTGCATAGTCTTCGGGGATGATGAGGGCGCCGTGGGCGAGCCATCTCCCCTTCTCCCCCCAGAGTCGGGAGTCGTTGTAGGCTCGTGCGTCCAGCACGCTCTCCGTGTTTTCGGAGAAGGTGGTGTGCCAGGTGGGGGCGTCGAGCTCCCACACGCTTTTTAGGCAGCGTTCTTCTTGAAAGGTTTGGAGGCTGGCCGGCTGGATGTAGGTGACCGGAAGGAATTGGCTGGCGAACAGTTTTGTGCTGGTGATTGCTTGGGTGAGCACCCCCTTTTCTTTGCTCGGAAGCCGATGAATGACTTTGTTGAGGTCGGATGCGATTGCGTAGTCCTCCAGGTTTTCGAGGATGGTTTTCATGGCCCCGGCAAACTGTCCTTGGAGAAGCCTGCGGTTCCTTCGTTTTCTGGGGGTTTCGCTTTCGTCGAATCGATCCGGGGTTTTGGCTGCCGTCCCCTTGGCGGGGTTGGAGACTTCCTCTCCGATCTCTATGATGGTGGCGAGCGGGAGTTCGTTGTCGTGTCCTGTGGTGTCAAAGAGGCGTTGGGCGGCTCGGAAGAAGTTGGGTGTGCGCTCGAAGTGCAGGTATTTCGGGTTGGGGCCGTCCTCGTTGAGGCGGAACCGGTCCAGCGCGTCCGCGTCCCGGAGGGCGGCGGCCGTCAGGTAGTGGGGGTGCTTGTGGTCCAGCGGGGTGGGCAGGCAGTGGACGGCGACCGCGTATTCGATCGCCTCCATGTCTTTGGCTCCCAGTTCTCGGAAGAGGGGCTCGTAGCGGTTGAGCAGCGTGGTGGCCATGGCCCCGTGGACGAGGCATTGCCCGTCGTGTTTTCTGGCGAGGTCGTGAAGTCTGGCCGCGCAGAGCACGTCGGCTTGGATGTCCCGCAACCCTTGGGCGATGCAGACCTTTTTTGTCCAGAACATGACCCGGTGAATGTGGCTGCGGCCGTGGATCTCGCTTTCGTGATGGAGGAATTCCTCCGGTTGGATTTCAAGTGGGTTGGGCATGGTCAGCCGGTTTTCAAGTTTCTATGGTGGCGAGGAAGCGGCCTTGGAAGAGGATGTGTGCGACCGTTGGTTTTTCCGGATTGGGGTTTTTGATCCGGTGGATGACCTTTCCGGATTTGGAGATCATCTCCATTTTTTCCCAGGAGTTTCCGGTGGGGATGACGAGCGTGGGATGGGTGAGGGTTTCCTCGTCGTGTGCGAGCATGGAGAGCTGTAGTATCAAATCTTCCGGGATCGGGGAATATTCCGGGTTTTCCTCCGGCCAGAAGATCGTGGTTTTGATCTCTCCTTTTTCGGGTTTGAGCAGGAGAAAAGCGAGGGCGAGCGTTGCGGCGACCGCCAGCGTTTTGAGCGTGGCGTCGGGGGGAATGAGCAGGGCGGCTGAGAACAGGGCAACCGTGACGATAATGCCGGCGATATGGGCTTGCCGGATGGTGGTTTGCATCCTCGGAGGGATGCTTTTTGAGTGGGCCACGGGCGGTTCCCAGAGGGATTTTGTGGGCTGGCAGCTGCAGTAGGCCGGGATTCCTGCGTGTTGGATGTTTTCCCAGTTTTCTGGGGGTTTTTTAGCGTTCAATTTGAGTCGCTTGTTTTTTGTGTAAAGGGAGGGGGAGGGAAACCTCCCCAGCCTACATTTCTGGGCCTTGGGGGCTTGGTGGTGTTTTGGCCTTTGCCTTTTCTTTGGAGAGTTGATTGAGGATCCAAGGGTGGATGAGTTTCATCTCGATGATGCCGTCGTGCTCCCCGATCTTTTGGGCAATGCCGGCTTTTTCTATGGATGTGGCCATGTCGTCGTGTCCGCCTCCGGGAGCGTTTTCACTGTAGTTTTTGATGAGGATGTGTTTCGGGGGGAGTTGGAAATTGGGGACGTTGACAGTTGCTTTGGCCATCGGTCCTTCTTCACTCCAGAGCTGGATTGCGGTTCTTCCGTTCGGGTAGGCTCCCAGTTGGATGGTGCATTCTTCCCCGAGGAAGTTTACGACGGGTGGGTTTTTGGTGATGTTGGGGATTTCTTTGGTCTTCCATCCGAAGTTATCGCAGAGGTAGGCGGTGGCTGGTCCGCCGTCGATCGGGTGGACCTCTACGATGTCCCCTACCGAGAGGGATGGCCCGGGTTTTTGCGGGCATTTGTGGTGGAGGGTGACGGGGAGGTCTTCGGGTGTGAGGTTGTGGGTTTCGAATGCCTCGTTTGCTGCGGCGAAGGCGGACAGGTCGGTCAGATAGAGATGGGCGATTTTTCTGGGGAGTTCCCATTCCCCATTGAACGGGCGGATGCCCTGCCGTTCCATGGCGCGGTAGTCCTGCTGCCGGATCTGGATGAAATTGGTGGGCACGAGTTTTTCAATGACCATCGTCTTGTGGTTGTTATGCCCCTCTTCGTAAGGGGAGAGCCCTTTGGCTTTGCCTTCGAGGATGAGTTCGTGGAAGGCGATATAGAGGTGGATGTCTCCGGGTTGGAACTTGTCGGTGTAGAGGGTTTGGAGCTCGAGCTTTTCTCCCGGGGCGAGCACCTCCAGTTTTTTGGCCACCCAGGCTCGGGTGCGCTCGTATTCGGCCCGGTTGGCGGGGCGTTCGAGTGGTTGGGTGTCTGTGGCGAGAGCGTGTTTTTTTAACATAACTTTGTTTTAGACGAGTTCCATTTCGGGTTGGTGGGACTTCCGGGGGCGACGTTTGAGGATCAGCTGCGCGTCCGCCATGGTTTTTTTGATGCGGGCCGTCTTTTTTTCTTTGTCGAGTCCGTCCATTTCCATGAGCTGGAGGTGGAGGTGTTTGAGAAGCGAGTAGGATGCGAGGGGGAAGAGCGCGTTGGGTATCAGCTCCGGGAAATCGTTGAGGAGCCCGCGGATCTCCTTGATCGTGGCTTTCTTTTTGATGTCCAGTTCGGTGTCCATGCCTCTTATTTGGAAGGTGTTTTTGCAGAATGCAAATTTTTTAATGAAAAGGGCTTGACGTTTAATGGGGGATACCCCAAAAAGGAAAGCACGGCAGGCGCTCTGAAACATGGGATGCCTTGAGCCACCCCGGCAGATGGGAGATTCTCCCCCGAGCGCGGTGCTAGTGGTGAAAAGCCGTCAGTTGGGTCACTCCCCCTTTGAGGGTGTAAATCCGCTGTGAAGCTCGTGTGAGCTGACGGGTTGGTCCGTTGGTTCCCGGTCGTGTGAACGGCTGAGAGCGGTGTCCCTGAGAGGCACGGGGTAGACCCCGTGATGAGTTGGGGCGGGTCGCCTGCACGATCCCCCTGCTAATGGAGGCCGCGGTGAAACGAGAAGCCTGATAGGAGCTTCGGTCCGTTGAGGGCCGGGGACGGGCATCGGGTTCGACGAAACAATCGGCCCACTTGCAGTAAAATCCGCGCTTGGCGGTGGTAAGCCCACCGATTCATCCAGGCGCGGTTTTCTTTTTATGGCTGGCGGTTTTGGATGGCTTGGATGACTTGTTGGCATCCGGCCTCGTCGAATTGGCCGATGTGGCAGGCTGTTGGGGGGATTCCGAGGGTTTTGGCGAGCCATGCGTAGGCATCGGTGCGTGTCATCTTACCGTGCGTGTCATCTTACCGCTCTTCCAGAGCGGGTCGAAGGCGGCATGGGCGGCCATTTTGTTTCGGTGCAGCCCTGCATTGGCGAGCCGGCCGAGCGGGGTTCCGTCCCGGTAGCAGCCGACCCAGGCTTGGCAGGGGGCGCACAGCAGGAATGTTTTGCTGTGGAGGTCCGGGCGGTGGGGGTAGATTTTATCCCCGCGGACTTGTTCGGGTTTCCCCCCGTAGTAGGGGCAGGTTTGGGCGGTCACATTTCCGGGGCGGGGCCGCTTTTGTTGCGGGAGAGGAACGTTTTTCCCTCGTCGGTGAGCTCCCCGTTTTCCATGAGGAGGACAGGTTTTTTGACGTAGGGGGACTGGTAGATGTCGTCGTGTTCCGGTGCGAGGAAGACGGCGAATAGCGGGTTTCCTTCCAGGGACTGGTAGGAGTAGATCCGTGCGGCGGGAGGGTCGCCGGGGAAGGCGCCTTTGTTGCGGAGCATTTTTTCGATGCTTTGTGGGGAGCTGATGGTCATGGCAGGAGTATGTTGACGGTTTTTTGGATGTTGTCCAGTTGGTCTTGAGTCTTTGCGATGAAATCACCAACGGCTTCTTTGGCTTTGGTTTTGAGGGCGGCAATTGCCGCTTGGAGCAGATGGTCTGTGGATGCGTTGACGAGCTGTTCTTGGAACCAGGTTTCCAGTTGGGCGACCTGCCCGGGAGTGAGCGGGATGTGGTGGTCGGAGGACGAGAACCAGATTTTCATGCGGTTTTCGTGGGGATGCCAGGCGGTTTTCGCGGTGAGCTCCGGTAGGGCTCTTCCTCGGATGACGATCGGGGCAACGGGTTTTCCGGTGTCGATGAACCCGCAGTAGACAGTCCGGTTGTGGTCGTCAGGGATGATTCCGGAGGCGACGGGGATGAAGGCGAGGGCTGAATCGTGGAGCTTCAGGTTGTTGATGCTGTCCACCCAGCGTCCGAGTTCTGTCGCGAGGGATTCGATGCGGCAGGTGTAGGGGGAGAAGTATTTGTTCGGGAGGAAGGGGAGCCAGAATTGGGAGTATTCTTGGGCACTTTTTGAAGGGTTGTATGTGGTGGCGATGGTTTTCATGCTTGGATTTTTTTGCGCTTTCTGGTCGGCCCGCCTTTGTCTTTGCGGAAGGAGGTTTTGTCGAACCCGTGGGCTGGGATGCGGTATTTGTCTGCGATCTCGACGGTCTCCGGGTCTTGGGCGGAGAGGAATCCCATGAGGGTTTGGATGACTTGGGCTCCGTGCATTGGGAACTGGAGGTCCTTCAGGCAGGGGTTGAGGATGAATCTTCCGTTGTGCCGAAGGAGGAGGATCGGGGCGAGGGTGCGGTTAAGCTCCAGCGCTTCCGGGTGGTCTGCGCCGATGCCCGCCTCTTTTGAGGAGGTCATGTAGCGTTTGGTTTGGAATTCCGCGTAGGGGTTTTTGTAGTCGATCTTTTTGCGATCTTTTTCCGGGAGGTGAAAGTCGTTGCTGATGGTGAGCCCGAACGGGTAGAGCTTCCCGCAGAAGAGCACAACTTGGACGTAATGGGAGTTGCCTGTCCCGAAGATGAGGTCTGAGCTCCGGAGGAAGTTCCAGAGGGATACCTTTTGGATCTCTTTTTCGGAGGTCTCCCGTTTGTAGACGATCTTCGGATCCCGGTTTTCCGGGGAGATGAAGTTGTCGTAGTAGTCTCGGAATTTGGATTGGATGAACATGGTTTTTTTTTTGGCATCCCCGACGGGATTCGAACCCGTGCTACCAGCGTGAAAGGCTAGTGTGCTAACCGCTACACTACGGGGACAGAAAAGTTAGGCCCAGGAATAACCTTTTGGGCTGGGGAATCGGTGGCCTGTGAGGATGAAAAAGATGCCTTCTGTTTTGGCGAGATCGCTTCCTTGTGCGTGCTCGTAGCGTTTCTCGGCGGAAGGCCAGTCGAGTTGGAGTTCTTGGCAGGCCTCGAGGATTTCAGCTTTGGTTCTGCTATCGCCTTCGCGTTCACGTTGGGCGATGTTTTTAGCCCAGGCTTTGATGTTTTTTGGGGGCATGGTTTTTGGGTTAAAATTGGTACCAGTGGGTGATGTGCCAGCCGGCGAAGTGGAGCCGGACGTGGTTTTCTATGAGGGGCCGCCATTCGGCGAGGGGGATCCACATTCCGGTTTTTTCCGGGTAGAGGGTGTCGTAGATCCCGTAGTTCCTGCCGGCGATCCAGTGGGTATGTTTGTAGGCGTCCTTGCTGCCGGGGTTGAGCCAGGGCCCGTGCCATTGGATGCGGGAGATGCCGGCGTTGCAGGGGGTTTTGGTGTTGAGGTTCGGGGTTTTTCTGGCGGTGATGTGGAGGGCCTTGAGTGCCGCCTCAATTTCAGTTGGCCCCATCCACCCGCGGAACTGGGGGATAACCTTGTGGATGGCTTCAAGGGATTTACCGCAGGCGGCCGCCAGGGCGTGTGGCCCGCAGTTGGCGCCCCAGTCCGCGTGGGCGCGTTGGGAGTCGTCTGCGTTGAAGGCCAGTTGCATGGGATTGGCTTTTCAGGGGAGGATATCCCATCGGTTTTTCTCGATGGAGTCCTTGTGGATGCGCTGGAATTCCTCCCGCATTTCTTCTGGGGAAGCATATGGCTTTCCCGGGCGGAAGGCGAGGATTTTGCCTTCTTGGGTTCTGACTTTGATTTCCATGGTGTTTTCGTTTTTCAAGTGGATAGGAGAAGGAACAATGGTTTAATTTCGGAAACCCCGATGGCTTGCCTCGGGGAGGTTTGGTTGGATTACTTCATATTGTGTTCCCTCCGGTGACGAGAAATTTGTTTGGATTTTTTCGTGGTCTTCCCCCCTATCTTTTTTTGGCATTTGAGGGTTTGTTCGAGGCGGTGGGCGAGGTTGAAGTGTGCGATGAGCGATCCGACGTATTGCATGTGTTTTGGTGGGTTTGTGTGAACTGCGGTGAGTTTCAGGGCTGGGTGATCTTCATGGTGTAGGTTCGATTTCGTCTGTGTAGGCCCAGTATTTAACGTCCCGGCAGTTTTTCAGGAACTGGCCGCCCATGACCCGGTGGCGGTTGGGGTCTCCTTTTGGGTAGTCGGGGGAGAAGGCGAGGATGGTGCGGTCGGGCTCTGGTTCGGATTTGCGGGTTTTCCAGTGGACCGTTGAGCTCATGGCCTGTGGGTGCTGATGTTTTCGCACCATTGGTCGATGACCTGGGCGGAGTTTTTTCCGTCGAACTGGACGCCGAAGGACGCGCAGAACCGTTCTCCGCCTTCGGTGTCGCCGTAGATGCGTTTGGACCAGTAGATGCCATCGTGGCTCCACTCGTCTTGGTCGGTGACAATGCAGGCTCCGAAGTCGTGGGCCTCGAGTGCGTCCGAGGCGGCTGTCGAGCGCAGCGCGTCCAGCGTATCCGCGGCAACCTCACGTTGTTGATCTGATACGACCCCGGGGAGCAGGATGTCCCCCGGGCGAAGGTGCTCGATGGCTTTGGGGCCTTTTTTTGTGAAGATGGTGGTGTGTGGGAGGACGCAGGACATGGTGTTAGGCTGGTGAGGTGTGGCGGCGGAGTTTGGCGAGCAGCTTGGCTTGGTGTTTCTGCTGGGCCTCGGCGATCCCGAGGGTTTCCTCGAGTTGCTGTTTGTCGGCTTCTGTGGTTTTCAGCTGCTCTTCCCGGAGCCAGAGTTCGAACCCTTCCGGGTCGTCGAGGGAGAAGCGGATCAGCTCCTTGACGGTTTTCCGTCGTTCGTCATGCTTTCCGGCGAGGTATGGGCCGAAGGAGACTACGAGGTAGCTTAGGACTGCGCCGATGGCCAGCGCGATGTAGAGCAGATTTTTTGTGGTTGTGGGATCCATATCTGGAGATGCTTGTGGTTCTGTAAAAAAGAAGGGGAAAGCCTTCTTTTCAATGCTTTGTCTTTCTGTGATCTTGTAGTGCGAGTAGGAGAAAGAGGGAATTGAATTTCAAGTATCTTGGGATGAGTTTTGGGGATTGGAGGGTTCGGTAGAACCATGTGAGGCAGTGTTTTTGCATCCATTGGGGGGCGAATTTTTCTTCTCCTGAAAGGAGTTTGAATGCGTTGCCTACGCCGAGCAGAACCCCGTGTTTGAAGTGGGGTCTGGCGGCGGCGATCCATCGCTCTTGGTTCCCGCCTCCTAGAGCCACCCAGATGAAATCCGGGTTTTGGTTGGCGATCGTTTTTGAGTGGCGGGCGACGTCATCCGGCCCCCAGGGTTTGAATGGGGGGTAGAGGGTTCCGCAGAGGCTGAGCTCCGGGTTTTTGCGCAGGAGGGCGGCTTGGAGGAGGTAGCTTGTCTGTGGGTCTCCCCCGACGAAGAAGTGCCGGAGCGGGCGGGAGAGTTGCTCGGTTGCCAGCTGCATGAATGTTGGCCCGTAGACCCGCTCTTGGAGCCCTGCGTTGTTTTTGTTCAGCAGTTTGACGAGCGGTTGTCCGTCGGGGAATATGGCCGAGAACTGGTTGAGTGTGGCTCGAAAGCTGGGGTCTGTCTTGGCGAGTGCGACGAGGTGAGTGTTGGCGAAGGCGACCGCGTGCGGGCGGTCGTCCTTGGCGAGTTGGCGGATGAGGTCGATCCCTTCTTGGTAGGTGGCGGCAAGAAGCGGGGTGTCGAGGAGGGGGATGGTCTGCATCACTCAAGTGTCGGGCCGGCTTTGGCCTTGGCTTTTTTGAGCTTGTCCTCGCGGCTCATGATCTCGATGAAATCGATGGCCAGCGGGTTTTGGAGTGCCTGCTGGATGAGTGCCGCGTTCTTGAGGGTGTTGGCGAGTTTTCCGAGGTCGGGTTTCTCGTGGTTGATCTTCTCCCACTGTTGCTCGAGGTTTTGGAGCCAGGACTGGTATTGTTCCTTGTCTTTTTTTGCTTCTTGGACGAGGTCCTGCCAGGAGAGTCCGAGCGTCCGGCGCTGGGGTTCTTTGTTGATGGAGAGGCAGCCGAGAAGGTCGAGTGCGGAGAAGGCGCGGTTGAGCCGGGTGTGGCGGTTGGTGATCTCTGTTTTTGCTGCTTCCTCGGAGGGGTGGACAAAATCGGAGTGGTATTTCTGGCCACCGAGCGGACCGGAGTGGATATGGAGTATGTCGTCCGCTAGCGACCAGTCTCCCATCTCAGGGATCTGGTGGATTTGTTGGACGTCGTCGACAATGAAGAATGGTGGTTGGCTAGTCATGGCTTTGTGGAAAGGCGGGCTTTCCGAGTTGTTGTTTTCTGGTGAGTCTGCGTTCGGTTTGCAGGGTTTCGATAAATTCGTCGAGGATGATGTATCCAGTCCATTTGGCGGGTTTTTGTTTTTGGGTCAAGCATCCTTCCAGGTAAAAATGCCGGACGGTTTCGGCGAAGACTTCCCCGCTGATGCTCGCGGCGAATTTGGCGGCCGCCCTTTTGTTTTCTTGGGTGGGGTCGCAGCTGCAGATGATCTTCCACTGGGAGAATTTTTTTTGGATGTCCCCCCATTGTTTGCCGAGGTAGTGGGGGCTGATTGTCTCCAGGAGGGGGCGTAGGCGGGCGAAGTTGTCTGCCATGGAGAGGTCGAGCTCCTGCCTTGCGTCGGGAAAGTATTTTTTGAGGGTGTGCCCGATTTCGTGGAGGATGATTCTTTGCAGGTCGACCTGTTCTTTGGATTTTTGGCTGGCGCGTTCGATCTGGACGGCGAGCAGATGGCTTTTGTCCTTGCAGGTTGGGAAGGCGAGTATGTTTTCCCATGCCGAGGCGACGCAGGGTTTTTTTGTTTGGGAGCTTCCGAGTTTGAAGACGAGCGTCTCGCGTTTGATCGTGGCCCGGTTGAGAAGCGTCTTTCCGATTGGGAGGAATGCTCGGAGCCATTTTTCGGTGTCTGCCGTGTCGCTTTCCGGGGCGATTTCGATCTGGAACGTGGGGGAGTGGTGCGCCCATCGGTCTGTTTCCCAGCGCAGGTGGAATCCGGCGAGTGTTTTGGTTTCCCCCTGTTCTTTCCCGGGTCCGAGCGGTTTGGGTTTGCCGAGGTTTTTTTCGGCTGCTTCGTAGTGTTTCGTTGAGAATGTCTCGAGTTCCTGCTGGGTTTCTCCCGTGGGTTGGAGGGATTCCGAGCTTGTGAAGACCGCACGGTTTTTCTGAGAGATCTGGAGGTTTTTGTCGAGAAAAACGAGGTTCACCTTTTTGTTTTGTGTGTTTTCTTGGCTGGCGTCCACTTTTTTGTGGGGTGTGTGCTGCGCCGGTAGTAGAGGGCGAGGAGGTATTGGCATGCTCCTCCGACGATGCCGATGGCGGCGTAGGAGAGCTTGGCGGTCTGGAGGAACACTCCGTCTAGCTGGGAGCCCACGGCTTGGGTGACTTCCGGGGGGACGGTGACCGTGAAGTAGTGGTAGCCTCCGTAGATGAGAAAGAGCGCGGCGAAGAGGCACTGGTTCCAGTAGCCGTAGACGGCGGCTCTGGGGTCGGCTTTGAGGAACCAGATCCGGACTTGGGATTCGGTATAGGTCATGGTGCCGAGGAGCGCGG
>Ga0247844_1007878_pt1 | contig 11801 bp, 8 predicted proteins | sample LaCtaG_FD_192421 | JGI IMG/M metagenome (GOLD analysis project Ga0247844, IMG submission 192421) | Freshwater microbial communities from meromictic Lake La Cruz, Castile-La Mancha, Spain - LaCruzMarch201714.5m_1 | ecosystem: Environmental > Aquatic > Freshwater > Lake | place: Spain: Castile-La...
ATAGTCTTTTGCAAACTTTGGTGATAGGTCCGTGAGCAGTAGGACGTTGTCGGCCTCCCCGCCCTTGGCTCCGTGGATCGTGGACAGCTTTATGGGGATCTTGCCCGTGATCCGTGTTCCTCGGCGCAAGAGCGCAATGATGTAGTCGCGCTTCTCCTCCCCAATCTTGGTGAGCGCCTCATGCCAAATCAGATTTGTCAATAGACCGTGGTCCTTTTCCAGGGTTGCCAGGTCGTAGGACCGCTCTGGGTCTGCGTCTTTGAGCGTTTTGTGTCCCTTTTTAACGAATTCTGTGCCAAGATACTTGTACACAGTCCGGGCCATCTGGAAGGGGATTTCTTTACCCTTTCGCAGGCTTTCCCACCCCAGAACGGCAGTAAGGATGGTCTCAGAGATGCTCCGTTGTCCTTGGCGCTCGAAGAGTAGGCCCTGGGATTTGATCCAGTCGTGCATGTCGTTAAGCATGTAGTTGGTGGATGCCATGACGAGCCATTCCCCCTTACTGATGTCTACATTTTCAAAGGCGTTGTAGTACTGAACCTGGCCGTCGTAGTCCCTTGGGTTCCAGACTTTCGGCTGTCGTTTGCGGATGCGCTTAACAATTTCCCCAGCAAGCGCGTGAACTTTTGCAGGCACGCGGTAAGACTGGTCGAGAACGGTGATCTCGCCTTCGAAGTCCAAGAAAGACTTCACGTCGGCGCCTGCCCAGGTATAAACCGCCTGGTCATCGTCCCCGGCTAAAAAAGCCCGTTTGGACCTTTTGCAAAGCTCGCTCACTAGATCCCACTGCAGGCGGGACAAATCCTGTGACTCATCGATGATGAGGACATCCAGGGTTGGCAGCCGCTCGGGTTCGTGCAGCACCAGCTCCAGCATGTCCGTGAAGTCGATCAGTCCGTGGGCGTTTTTGTAGTGCCTATACGCCCTTTCAACGTACTCGAAATGGAACCATTCGATGTCCATTTTAGAGCGGTTGTAGTGCGTGCGGAGATCTTCACCACGTATGCGCGCGATATTGATTTCATTAAGTATGGGGTTATCCGCCCGGACAATAAAATCTTCCTCACCCGAATCGACCGCAATCTCAAGGCCGGCTTGCTTCGCAAAGTCACGATAATGCTCCGGTTTCATAATGTCTTTTGATGTGACGCCCAAGCACCGATAGGCTAGGCTGTGCAAAGTGCGAAACCATGGGAAGTCCGTCTCGGAATTGAGATGTGGAAACTTCGCCAGGGCCCGCTCTTTGGCCTCGTTGGCAGCCTTACGTGTGAACGCAAAGTAACCAATCTTCTGCGCAGGGACGTCGTTATTGAGCTCAAGCTCTACGACATTTAGTAAGAACGTCGTCTTGCCTGAGCCCGGAGGCCCAAACACTTTACGAACGTTCATCTAACTCCTCCACTGTGGCAGGCCACATGACGATTGGGGTAGAGTCCCCGACGTATGCGCCAACGATGTTGAAGTCGATGTATTCCTGCGCATCTTCTTCGGACATGCCGTTTTCAATCAAAATCTCAGTGATAACACGCCCGTTGTACACAAGGCGTTCGACCAACATGTGGCCATTCCAGGTCATGCAAATCCCTAGTAGGGCCTTGTCCATGCCGTCAATTTTTAATAGTTCTTCGTTCAAAATGGACTTCCTTTCTTCATTTCTGGCGTTTCAAATGGAGCGTCCTGACGGTTGAAACGCGGTATCCGCCAGCAACGTGTGGAGCGACCTTTTAGAAACAGTGATGCAGGTTCTCCGCCAAGATCGCGCAGACGCTGTGCCATCTTCGGCGCAGTCATCCCCACGAAGTTGTTTCGCTTTAAGTGTGATTCGAGGTCCTTGATCCGGAAATAAGTCTTCGCCTCTTCCTCATTCGTCCAGGGACGTCCAAGCAAGATCTCATCTCGGTCCATGGCCTGCTGCAAGTGAGTGGTGAACTCTTCCACGAGCTCGAGGAATCTGCCAGTAAAGGTAGTGTCCTCTGGGGCCTCTTGAATCTGCTCCAGCTCTACCATTTCCTTGAGCAATGCATTGAGGAGCTGCTCCCAGTCCTGCTTACGCAGTGATGGGGGAACGACGTTGATCTTTTCTAAACAGGACTTTTGAAAGGCCATCTGATTAAACAAATGTTCTGTCTCAAGCTCGATGCGTTTTCCGTTGACGTCTAAGAACCAAAGCGGGGGCTCCGAGTTGTACTTGGACAAGGCGCTCATCTGCGGCGCGTCCGGGCCATCCCCACCTACACCATACTTGCGTGTGCGGCACAGACCAGAGTTGCAGAAGCTGTTGATGGGTGCGTCCTTGCACTTGTACTTGTAGTCTTTTTTGCTGAGCTGCTTTGTGATGATTGACAGCTCGCTCATGCCAAGCGGTGGAGCAAAGTACCTTTGGTTGTACTCCATGACCTTGTTTTCCCAACCAGCGGCGTCAAGTTTCTTAAGATAGATGCCGATGTTGAAAAGGCCGTTGTTCCGTGTTCCTTCAGGAAAGCCTTGTGCGCAAAGAGCCTGCAGGCAAGGTGGTCCATCCTTTACTGGGTGATCTGGCTGCTTTGGTTCTTCGGGGAACGTTAGTGGTAATGCCTGGACATGGGTGTCGTAAAGAGCATAGAACTCTTCCATGCTCGCAGCCGAACCATCGTCTTTGATGGCATAGCGCATCCCGTCGTCGCCTGCAAAGTAAGGCAGGTTCAGAAAGTTTCCTGTGTCACCGCGATCCACCAAGATCTCTGACTGCTTTGGAAAGATCTCCCGGCCTGACTCGCCCAACAGTCCTGCACAGGCGTTCAAGTAGCGCTGCATGTCAGCAGCAGGGATTGGTTCTTTTACAAACAGAAATGCGTGTGCGCCACCCGACTTGCTTCGGCATACCACCAACGGCAAGTTTAGTTTACGAATTTTTGACACCAGCCCCTCGTGATCCAAAGGATACTGGTCAATATCAATACATCCCCAAATACAGGAGTTGTCTGCTCGGATAGGAATGATGCCCAGGCTCGGCTCAACACCCTCTAGGTGCTTGTGCCATAGGTCATCTGTTGGAGGTTTTCGGACGACAAGTGCCTTACCAGCCTGCTTGCCTGAATCCTTTTCCCTCTCAATTTTGTAAGTTCCATAGGCAATATCCAATCCGGAAAATATCGCCTTAAACCGTGTGATGTCGGTCATTCTGCTTTCTCAGTTGAGACGCCGGGGTTTCCCCCGGCGTTTGTTTTAGAACGGAATATTTTCTTTCGCCTCGGCTTCGTCTTGGTGTTTAACCTTGACTTCACCCGCGCCGACAGACGTAGCAAATGCCTTGGCTGCCTGATAAACGTTCGCGTCTTCAACTGAACCAACACGTTCTACTTCCCACCCGAACCACTTGCCCTTGTCATTCGACTCGCTCACTGAGGAGAGGCGATACAACTGACTGTACATTGGCGGGGTGTACAAACCATTTTTGCCTTGCAACTTCACGGACATCATCATGCTGTTCCACTTGCGACTCTTTTTGAGCTGCGTAGATTTCATCACGATCATTGCCGGATTAGGCACACCAGACTCGTCAACCACCATCACATAGTGATTGGCCGTGTTCTCGATGTAATTGCCATTATCCAAATAGTCCTTATTATCTCCTGGCTCTCGGTGAGTTTTGGAGAGGATGTCGCTAGTCGCGGGATGAATTGCAATTGGCGCACCACTACCCGAGCCACGGGGTGCCCACTCGATGTACTGCCGAGTGTAGGCGGCCGGTACAACCATGATCCCCTTCTTACCATCGAAGAGTTGGCCGGTGACGCTGTTGTAAATCATTCCAGGCATTGCTCCATCCACTTCACCCACTTCGGGAGAGGTGTTTGTTAACAAACGCAGGAACGGAAGAGCAAAGTCCTCCTGACCCATGTTTGAAAAACCCGCCGAGGCATCTTCCTCAAAGTTGGTTGACAGCACCAATGCGTTAGATGTTTCGGCTTTCGCTGCTACTGCTTGTTGCGCTTTAGTCATGATTAATTTTCCTTTTTCGTTAAGCTGACTTGATAGTTGCTTTTTTGCCAATGTATGCGCCAAAAAGCTCCTGCGGAAACGCGTTGCCACGTTCCGTTTGTTCCTTCACCCACGCTTTGAGTGTTGAAGGTTCGACCTTCTCGGTTTGATTGGCTGGGAAGCCCTGTCCACCGAGGAGATTTAGTAGACGAACACAGAGCTCGTCTTCGCCGCGACCAAACTGGACGCTGACGGTATTTTTAATAATGTCATCAAAGCCATGATCACGCAGCCATTGAAACGCTTCTGCGCGACGTGCTTCAGAAATCGAAGCGCTGTAGAACGCCTTGACTTCTACCTTTGAGCCATCATCCATGACAAAACTTTTCATGTTGAATGAGGTCAATGCTTCTGGAATTGTTTCTTCCGTCAGCTTGCGGTACTTTTCTTTGCGGTCCTTCAACTCGATTTCGATGTCAAGAATCTCTTTCTCAAGTTCCTTGGCCCGTTTGCCGAGAGACGAGAGACCAGACAGGTCATCGTCCTTGACTTGAAACACCTTTGCATCTTCTTCAAATATATTCGTAAGACTCATACTTTTCTCCTTTCTTGGGGTACAAATCAACCTGGATTGGGATGTAACGACGCTCAAACTTATCCCACTTCAGGCACTTAAATCTACCATTGTTTTTGCTTGCAGCAATTGCACTTATGATTCCTATTGCTGTAGGGTCTCCGATGAACAACAAATAATCATCATCGCAGAACTTTTCTAAAACACGTTGAACACGCATGACTGTTGGAGCAACTGAAAATGCAACCTGTGCCCGTGGGGGCAAGATAATTTCAATTTCACCAAAGTCCATTGCCGAAGTAATGTTGTGTTGACCTGTTTCAGTAACGACGAAAACCTTAGGCAATTTCCTTTCTCCTTTCTAATTTCGAAAAACCAGTGTACACTCCTTTTTACGGGTTTGCAAGTCCCGCTAGAAAGAGAGAAACGATGGAACAATTTTTACAAAAGTACCCATATAAAAACAAGCCGTATTTGCACCAGGAGGCTTACCTTTCAAGGTTCTGGAAAAGCCCTGTGGCCGCGCTTTTTGCAGACATGGGTACCGGAAAAAGCTTCATGGTGATTAATAACATTTCTATGTTATATGACCAAGGAAATGTTAACGCTGCCTTGATTGTCGCACCAAAAGGCGTCTATCGAAACTGGATGGACAGTGAAATCCCTAAGCATTTACCCGACCACATTGAATATCGCGTTGCAATATGGAACCCGACGCCGCGTAAAGCCGAGAAAGAAGCTCTTGACAGACTCTTTGAGGTATCAGAAGACTTAAAAATCCTGATCATGAACATTGAGGCGCTTTCTACGGATAAGGGGGTACGCTTTGCGGGTAGGTACTTACTTTGTCACAATGCCTTTATGGCAGTGGACGAGAGCACCACTATCAAGACCCACACCGCTGCCCGGTCAAAAAACGCGGTTAAGGTGGGGAAACAGGCCAAATACCGGCGAATTATGACCGGTTCCCCTGTGACAAAGTCGCCCATGGACCTATACCAGCAGTGTGAATTCTTGTCCCCAAACTGCCTCGGCATCGCCAGTTATTACGCTTTCCAAGCCCGTTACGCCGTAACGGTGGAGCGAAGCATGCCCAGTCACACCTTTAAGCAAGTCGTGGGCTACAGACGCCTAGACGAGCTAAAGGAAAAGATTGACCGCTTTGCTTTTCGAGTCACAAAGGAGGAGTGCCTGGACTTGCCGGAGAAGCTTTACACCAAGCGTGAAGTAGAGCTGACGGAGGAGCAAGAGAAGGCCTACAACCAAATGAAGGCCATGGCCTTGGCACAGCTTGACCAAGGCATGGTGTCAACAGTCAACGCGCTGACGCAGCTTATGCGGCTACACCAAATTGTTTGTGGTCACGTCAAGTTGGACAACGGCCAGGTAGTAGACCTGCCCAATAAACGTGTGGATGAGCTTTTGTCCGTTGTAGAAGAATCCGACGGTAAGATGATCATTTGGGCTAATTACCGCCATGACATCGAAGCCATAAAGCTGGCCCTCTCAAAGACGTACGGCATGAACTCAGTGGGCACTTACTACGGCGATACGGAGGAAGATGAAAGGAGGCGCGTGGTCCGTGAGTTTCAAGACCCGGACTCTGAGCTACGCTTCTTTGTAGGCAATCCAAAGACCGGAGGATACGGGTTAACCCTAACAGCTGCCAGCATCGTGGTGTACTTTAGCAATAGCTTTGACCTCGAGGTACGGCTGCAGTCTGAGGACCGCGCCCACCGTATTGGGCAGACCAAGTCCGTGACATACATTGACCTAATTACACCCAAATCCGTAGACGAGAAGATCGTTAAAGCTCTGCGGGACAAGATTGACATTGCTACCCAGGTGATGGGAGAGGAGCTAAAACAATGGTTGATTTAATTCCAGTTAAGAAACTTTACCAGTATGAAAGCCTGCAACGGATGGATACGGAGAAAGGTAGGCGCTATGTCTATGGCGAGGAAAAGCTTCCCAGCGTAACTACCGTCCTTTCGGCCACCAAAGACAAGTCAGGCCTTGATGCGTGGGCCGCGAGGGTTGGGCCAGACAACGCGGAGCGGATTAAAAACGAAGCGGCCTCTGTTGGGACGCACATGCACAACGTAATTGAACGGATGATTGCGTACCGGGATCTTCCCAGGCCTACCAATTGGCTGATGACCAAGGGTTACGAGATGGGTTACCGGTTAATTAACACGTATTTCCAGAACATAAACGAGATCTGGGGCTCAGAAGTAAGCCTTTATTACCCCGGAAAGTACGCGGGGACAACCGATTTGGTCTGTGTGTATAGGGATAAACCCTGCATTATGGACTTCAAGCAGAGCATAAAGCCCAAGAAACGGGACTGGATTGACGATTATTTCCACCAGTTAGCGGCCTACGCACTGGCTCATGACGTGATCCACGGGACAAACATTGACTACGGGGTGGTATTGATGGCCGTACAAGACGGCACGACCATGGAGTTTTCCACGGCCGGCCAAGAGTTTGTGCGCTACAAAGAAGAGTGGATGAAGCGCGTCGAGAAGTTTTACGAGGGCAGCGACGACACGATGTCCATCGGGAAAAGCGATTGAAACATCTGTCTGCTATTGGACGACTGTGGGCCTGGTACGCCACCCGCCGGAGCTGGCGCCGGGCCACGGGGTGCTTGCCCTGGTTGGCCTTGTTGAATCACGCCCGGAATACCTCTAGCTGGAGGGGCCGGAGGAAGGCTGCGAAGCATTTGGCTCGCACTTGTGGGGGGCAATGATTGCGGGGACAACGCAGCATCTTGCGGTTCTTCGACAGTAAACGTAGCGTAATTAAGACCGGCGGCCCCAAGGTAGCCATGAAGCTGACGAGCAAGTTGAAATTTATCTCTTTCGGTTTGGCCACGACGAAGTAAGAGAGCCATGAACCGAGGGTCTTGAGTAGCCTTCTCGATGATGCCACGCATAAACAACGTAGGCATCTTGTCAAAGATGTCGCGCATGTACTTTGAACCTGCACCTGCCGCGATCAGCGAGCCTGGGCCAGAGGGTGCAACAACCGAACCAATCCGAGAACCGATTACACGCAATGCAAGCTCGGTGACCGCGTCTGCTCCTTGGACAACGTCGTCCGTGAGCTGGTTGTTCTTCATTGCAACTTCAATACGCTCCATCGGCTGGATGAGCCGGCGAAGATTCTTTGCCTCGGATAACGTAAGAACATTTTGTGACCGAAGGATGTTGAAAATAGAAGGCTGCCCTGGAGAGATAGGCTGGAACAAAGCCTTGTCAAACGCTGCAGGACTAAAGTTTGTATCGCCACCAGCCTTGGTAAATGCATAATCGTAAAGGCTTGCCTTGAGACCTTCCACTGCATCTATGCCACCAGTGCGAGCAAGCTTCACCATGTTGCTGAAGTTCTTGACTGGGTTACGGCTATTTAATGCATCTGTGATAGCAGAAGTTGGATTCTCAAATTTGAGTACCTGAGCAAAAGCCGTCTGTTTCTCAAGCGTGCTGCGGATAGCACTGTTTTGACTTTCAATACCACGCAAGGCATTCTCTGCACGAACGGCATCAGACAGGTCGTTGGTCAGCCCCATGCGGTCCAGCATGGACTTATTTTCATTAACGAAGAGCTGCAAGCGACGTGGGTCAACACGGTTGGATATTGGGTCGATAAACTTCGATGCTCCGAGCTGTAACACACGGGTTTGTGCGTCACGGATAGAAGCAACGTTGCTGGCTGCAATGTCTGCAAAGGGCTTGAGCTCCTGTGCTTGGCGACTCTTTAAACCAAACTTATTGACCGCATCATCATACTGAGACTTCATCATGCCAACAGCGTCTTCGATGTCTGCCATGCGAAGGGCCGTGGTGTCTGCAGCACTACCAAAGGCACGTTGTACCAGGATCTCTGGGGGCAGACGATCTGCGCCTTTCTTAGTCACTGCTGCTACGTCGTTAGCATATGTACGAGTAAAGTAGTCGTTTAATGTGCGAGAAAAGTCACGGGCTTTGTCATAAGCGGCCGTCTTAAGTTTTGGGTCGCTGAGATCTTTGAGCACTGCCTCTGCCATACGGCCATAGAAGTTAGCGTTGGCCACTTCGCCCTTAGAAGCAGAATCTCTTGCGTATGCAAGAAGATCGCTGCGGACTTTGATCAAGTCATCCACATCGGTCTGAGGGAATACAGAAACTCGTTTCTGGGTCCGTGGTCCGGCGGCCGTGGTTATGTACTGGTCAGGCACTACGCCTGTTTCGATGAACTCAGGCGTCTGTTTGCCACGAGCATAAGTATTGATAGTATCTGCGTTAACGCCATAACGTCCCATGATGGAACGTACAAATGTCGGCAGGTCATTAAACCGCTCCGGCGTCATGTCGGTTGCAATCTTTAAAAACTCTTCGCCAGTGGCCTTTGGGGTTACCTTACGAAACTCAAACACTGTCTGACCGTCAACGGTCTTGCGCTTCATGGAGTCTTTCCATGCGTCCGTCCAGAGCTGACGCTCGTAGTCCCGTGCGTCGCCAAGTGCCTTGGTCACGTTGTCACGAACGATCTGGCCAATCTCAGCACGAGCCTGTGGGGTGTCGCGTTTGATCTTGACAATAGATTGTGCTGCATCGGCCTCGGCCAACGCTACGCGACCGTCGATTAACTGGTTAAAGTAGGTTTGGCGGAGTTCTGCTGCTTTACGGAAAGCGTCGGGTGTTCCAATGTCGCTTAGGCGCTCAATCAAAAGTTCGTAGGCACGGATTGAATCAAAACCTTGTTTTTGAATTGCGGCGCCATACTTAGCGTTACCGCGTGCAAGGGTTGTCTCGAGCACGCCCAGAACCGGGGAGCCGGTCTTCTGTGCAGCTGTTGGCCCAACTTCCCTGCTGACCAAAGCGCCAGGTAAAGGTTTTTCCAACTCTCGGATTAAAGTAGGAATATCTTCCCCGGCTTCGTTCAAGATAGTCAGGAGACGATTGGCGGCTCTGTTCTCACGAGCCGTGTTGGACGTGCTGCGAACAAGAGTTCCTACAAAACCAGCAACTGAACCAGAGGCGTTAATAAGGAAACGTCCTGGGGCAAAAAAGCCACCAGCCGCTTCAGCAACAAAACGTGTGCCTTTCTCTCCAGGAGCGTAGGCTTCAGCTAATCCCCCACCTATACCAGCTCCGGCACCTGCCACTACTTCAGACGCTAGGAATGTTTTTGGGTATTTACGAGCTGCCTCGCCAATCCCTGAAACGAAGCGAGCCACACGGTTGGCGGTCATCGTAGGGATACCAAAGGCGGCTGGTGCAAACGCAATAGACTCACCGAAGGTCTTGCCACCTTCACGATAAGGCGCTAAATCCTGACGGGATAAACCAGGAAACAAATTGTCAATACCCTGAGAAGCGATAAACCCCGCAGTCAGTCCTGCGCCTGTCCCTACGATTGGGCCGAGCGGTGCAAGAGGCCCAAGGAAAGGAGACGCTGCCATACCCAAACGAAAGCCCGTCAATCCACCGCCAACAACCGCTGAACCTTTTGCTGTTCCTTCTGCTACGCCAAGTGCTGTTTCTTTTAAAACGTCAGAGCTTTGGGGGTACATGGTAACACCCTGCTCCGTTTCTATTTCAGAAACGGGGGCAGGAGGAGTACTACTCGCTCGTGATTCTATTTCTCTAATTTGATCAGCAGTAAGAGCCATTTCCAGTCCTTTTACTATTTAAAAACAATTTGGCCTTTGCTGTTAATAAAGGCAGATCCTGCGGGCAACTTATCAAATTCTTCTTGACTACCAAAATCAGTAATTCTAGGTGGAACACCCATGAGGTCTCTTACAAAATCAATATCAGAAACACGAAGTTTTGCCGCTCTAGCATCGGAGACGCCTATGTTTTTATTTTCATATCCGTCCATGTAGTGTTTTGTTCTAATTTGTCGAAGTAGCGTATCTAAACCAATCAAACGTCTTTGATAGGCTTCTGGCCTGTCTATTAGAGCAGGTAGCGCATCAATGTCTTTTTGGATTTGCTTTCTTTCGCCCTCGCTAAATCTTGGATTTGTAGCAAGACTCCTATTAAGTTGTCCAGCGGCGGCTCTTAAAAAGACCACAGCATCTATATTTTCTTCTCCACTAACAAAAGCTCCCACTATGGGAACCCTTTCAGCAAATGCTTTTGGAATGTTAATTAAAATACCAGTACCTGACTTGGCAGCATTAAACATAGAAGGCTGCGCAGCGGAATATAAAATAGGTGGCGGTTTTTTAGGGGGAGCACCCGCAAAAAGTGTTCCTGGAACAACAACGTTTCCTCCTGTTGTACTAATTACTTGCGGAACAATGGCGCCTGCTGCGCCGGTAGTTTCAGCCCCGCCAGGAACCGCTACTCCCGCAGGAGAAGCGGGCCCAGTCTTTTTAGACGTTTTTGAAAATGGGCTATTTGCAATCGCATTTTTAACATAGCTTGGCAATTCTGGCTGACGGCGCAGGGTGTTTCTGCCTGTCTCAGGATCCACCGTGTATTCCGGCTGTGTATATTCATTTATTGCTGTCTCAAATAGGCGTCTTCTTTGTGGATCTAAAGTACCAGCTTCATACTCAGGCGTTAATTGAATCATCGTATTAAGAGCAACAGCCTTAACGCCGGTGCCAAAACCAAGGTCTGGAGGAGTCTTAAGAGCGTCTGTGTATATCTTGCGCTTTGCCTCCATTAACTTTGTATTAGCCTCTCTAATATTAGAAATGTCCTTCTCTGCGGCCTGCAGTGCGGCTACGCTTACAGCACGCTCTTGCTTTTCCATCTCTGCTGCACGAGCACCGATTCTTGCCGGCACACCACGGAACGCACTCATTAGACGAGATGCTTGAGAGCCTCTAATTGGACGGCCCTGCTCGTCTACGTTTGCACCGTATTGAAATGCGCCTTGAGCAATATCAAATAAGATTTGAGCCTGTGTCAAATCTTTTGTGTCACCAAGTAATCCTTGATAGATCGGTTTTCTTAACGCAACCTGTGCTTTAAGATCAGGCTCAACTGCAGGAGCCTGAGCTATAAAGTTAGCCATTTCTGAATGTGCTTTAGCAACAAATTCCGGGGAATAGAATCTCCGGGCCTGTGTCCCCGCTGGCGTTACGCCATCTTCATCAGACCCTTCTTGAAAACGCTGGACGATTCCCCCATTAGCCATGTTCAACGGCGCCCCTTCTATAGGAGGAGCCATCTCTGCTTGTGGGAGTGCCCCAATACCGCCAACAGCCTCCGGAGGCATGGGAGGCATACCAGCAGGCATCGGAGCACCCGTTGGAGCC
>Ga0247844_1007880_pt1 | contig 11801 bp, 8 predicted proteins | sample LaCtaG_FD_192421 | JGI IMG/M metagenome (GOLD analysis project Ga0247844, IMG submission 192421) | Freshwater microbial communities from meromictic Lake La Cruz, Castile-La Mancha, Spain - LaCruzMarch201714.5m_1 | ecosystem: Environmental > Aquatic > Freshwater > Lake | place: Spain: Castile-La...
GCGGCCGGCGGTGACTTGCGCACGGGGTGCCGCGGTCCGTCCGATGCGAAACCGGGGCGCATCATGGCCAGCGGAAGACGTCCCCAGGCCGGTTCACGCTGGGTCGGCCTCAAGCAGCATTTCCATCAGTTGGATTTGCGGGAGGACCTCGAGCTTCATCTTGGTCAAGGGGCTTACGTGGGTCTCACCCGGATCGAAGGCCGGGCCGTCAACGTGTGCGGCTTGTTTCCGCGTCCCGGCCGTGGTGAGGCCTGCGGGTTAATCGATCGCGTGCGCGCGGCCGGACTCGCCTCCCTCGCGCTCCGTTTGGAGTCCGCCACCCCGGTCGAAGCGAGCGCCTGCGCCGTGGCCGGCCTCGACTATGGCCGGCCAGCTCCGCAACCGGCTGCCCTCGGCGACTACCACGGACTCATTCCTCCCTTCACCGGTCACGGCATGACCGTAGCGATGCAAAGCGCCGCGCTCGCGGCACGCCGCCTCGAACCATGGGCAAGGGGACGTTTTGCCTGGGACGAAACGCTCGCCCTACTCCAGCAGGACCTGCGCCGGCGTTTCGCCCGAAAATTGGCTTGGGGCCGGGTTCTTCACCCGTGGCTTCTTGCCCCGCATGGTCGTCGGGTTGTTCACCTGTTGCACCGCTGGGGAGCTCTGCCCCTCGGACCCCTTTACCGCCTCTGCCATTGAGCGCCATGCACCTCCACGCTCTGGCCACGGCCACCCCACCCCACTCGTTGACCCAAATCGAGTGCCTCGATCTCGTGCGCAGCTCCCCGGCTCTGCAGCGGGATCTGGACCGCCGCTCCCGCCTCATGCTTTCGAGCATTCTGCGCGGCGACTCGGGCATCGCGCACCGGCAATTCGCCATCCGCGATGTCGGGCGACTTTTTGCGCTGGAAGCAGATGAACTGAACGAGGAATTCCGTCATTCTGCCCCCTCCCTGGCCTCCCAGGCACTACGCCCCGCATTGCATGCCGCCGGGGTGGCGCCGCACGAAGTCGACGCCTTGGTTGTGTGCACCTGCACCGGCTACCTTTGCCCTGGCGTGAGTAGCTATGTTGCGGAGTCCCTTGGCTTGCGGAACGATGCGTGGCTTCAAGATTTGGTTGGACTCGGCTGCGGTGCAGCTATACCCGCCCTCCGGGCGGTCAATAGTGTCCTGGCCTCCCACCCGGCGGCCACCGTCGCCTGCGTGGCGGTCGAAGTCTGCTCTGCCGCGTTCTACCTCGACAATGACCCCGGCGTCATCATCAGTGCATGTTTGTTTGGGGATGGCGCGGCGGCCAGCGTCTGGCGCTCGCAACCGGGCCCTGCGGGCGTCCGATGCCATTCATTCGACACGCACCACGATCCGGAAAACCGCGACCGTATCCGGTTCGAGCAACGCGGTGGCAAGTTGCGGAATTTGCTCCATCCCTCCGTACCCCGCCTGGCCGCCGGTGCCGTAGTAGACCTCTATCATCGCGCAACCTCCTGCCATGGGCCGCCGATCGCCCGTATCCTCAGCCACGCGGGCGGCAAAGACGTGCTTGCCGCCCTGGAAGCAGAACTGCCCGGACACGACCTCTCCATTTCGCGGGAAGTTTTACGCCGCCACGGCAACATGAGCAGCCCCTCGGTTCTGTTTGCCTTGGCCGAAGCGTTGCGCGAAGACCGGCCGCGGCCATCGGAAGATTGGTGGCTCACCTCGTTCGGCGCGGGGTTCAGTGCCCACGCCTGCCGACTCAGCGCCGCTTAGAAGCGGATCGGCGGCGGCGCAGGAAGACTCATGGCCGGCCTCTCTGTTTGCACCGCGGCCGAAACCCCGGCGGCCTGAGCAGGACGGACTTCCGGGATAGCACTGTCCGCGCCGCCCGCCGTTCCGGCTGGTAGAACAAACGCATTCACAGCCACGGCTTCAGCCACCGGCATTTCCGCGGCCATACCCCCCATTGAAGCGGGGGAAACACTTTGGTAGGGATCCGCCGCGCCGACCACGGGGAGCGAGGAAATATCGACCGGACGGATCTTGCTCAGGTCGATCGCGGCGGCGGCGCGCGGCCACTCCTCCTCGGAAAACTCCTTCACGTAAGATTGCGGCCCGCCCGAGTGGAGAGGACAGGCGGCGCTTGGCGCTTTGCCAATGCGCGCGTACTCGGTGTACGCCGTCGACTCGGTGACCTCCGTCCCGTCGGGGCGCCTGATTTTCTCGATGCACTTGTCCGTGGCGAGGTCCCCGCTGAGGCGGCACACCTGCACCTGCTCGACGGTGACCGGGGCTTTGAGCGGGCTGGACGGAAAATCCCCGCGTGAAGCATTCATCACGTCGACCCAGACGGGAAGGGCGAGGTCACGACTGAAAGCGCCGCGAAAAATCTGCTGCGGCTTGTCAAACCCCATCCACACTCCGCAGGTCAGCTTCTCATCGTAGCCCAGAAACCATAAATCGGTGAACCCGTAGGATGTTCCCGTCTTGCCTGCCGCCCCGGCCACAGCCAAGCCGTAGTCGGTCATTGCCTTTGACGCAGTCCCCCGGGCGAGCGCGTCGGTCATCAGACTGTGCACCTGCCATGCGGTGGCAGCGGAAACAACCTCTTTGCGTTCTTCCGTTCGCCGGTAAATGGTTTCGCCCTCGCCGTCATCAATACGGTCGATGATGTGCGTTCGTGCGGGACGGGACCCGCCGCCCGGGAACATGGTGTAAGCAAGGGTCGACTCTTCCAAGGTGAATTCGCTCGATCCAAGGTAGGCATTGGCAAATGGGCGCAGCGGCGAGCCGATCCCGGCATCCTTGGTCAGCTGGCCCAACGCATCGAGGCCCGTTTTGAAACCGACCCGGACCACCGCGGCATTTTTACCCCGCACAAAGGCATCCCGCACCGTGACCTCCCCCTCGTATTCGTTGTCGGCCCGCTCCACTCCCCACTCCCCGAGCACGCCCGAACTGCCACCGATGCCGACCAACCGGTTGTCCAGTGCCCAGTCTTGCACGACCGCCCCGGGGAAGACGCCTTTCTCGAAGGCTGCGGCATAGAGCAGGGGGACAAAGGCCGTGCCCAGAGGACGGCGGCCTTGCACGCTGCGGTTGTATTCGCTGTGACGAAAATCACGACCGCCCACCATGACGACGATACCGCCGCTGAGGTTGTCGAGCACGAGGACGGCTCCCTGCAGGTAGGTCGGGGGCATGGTATTGGAGGCACCCGGCTTCGGCGGGCGCGCGTCATAGCGGAGGCGGAACTCCTCGAATGTTTCGTTGGCATAACCCGGCCGTTTCTCGACTTCGGCGAGCCGTCGTTGCAGTGCGCGCTCAGCCACGCGCTGCATCTCCGCATCAATGGTGGTGTAAATGCGGAATCCGCCATTCATGGCCCGCTCAAAACCAAGCGAAGCAATGGCTTGCTGGCGGATGTGGTCGAGCGCGTAAGACTCTTTGACCGGCCTGGGCCGCTCGCGAACCACCAGCTGGTCCGCCACCGCTTTCTGATATTCGAGGCCGGTGAGAAAGCCCATGTCGCGCATTTGCCTGAGCACGACATCGCGATTTTCACGGGCACCTGCGGGATTGGCCCAGGGAGAAAGACTGTTCGGGCTCTTGAGAAGGCCGGCCAAGGTGGCCGCCTGCGAAGCGGTAAGTTCCGCAGCGGAAACCCCGAAATAGCCGCGCGCCGCCGCTTCCGCGCCGTAAAGACCGCCGCCGAAATAGACGCGGTTGAGATACATCTCCATGATTTTTTCCTTGGGAAATTTTTTCTCGATCTGCACGGCTAGCGCCATCTCAAGGAGCTTGCGACGGTAGGTCCGTTCTTTCAGATCAAAGGAGTTGCGCGCCAGTTGCTGCGTCACCGTACTCGCCCCCTGACGGATACGACCTGCCGTCCAATTGGCCTGAGCGGCCCGGACAATGCCCCAATAATCCACGCCCGTGTGCTCCCAAAATCGTTGGTCCTCGGCCGCGACAACCGCTTTCACCAGCCAAGGGGACAGCTTCTCATAGGGGACCGGATCACGGTTCTGGATAAAGATCTTACCCATCAAGTCGCCCTTGCGGTCGTAAATGAGCGAGGCCGACTCCATGCGCTCGAGCCGGCTGAGATCAAACTGTCCAGCCAGGATCAGAAACTCGGAACGAGCCGAAAGGACGACGACGGCACCCACGGCCGCACCGAGCAGAATGAGAAGCAAGGGCAGTAGCAACAGCCAGCGCCAAGCTCGTCGGCGGCGCGGCTGCGAGTCATTCTCCCAAGAGTATTTCTGGCTTGGCATGCCTTGTGTGCGATGTTGGCCAGTCGGCAAGCACTGACACCCGAGGACGGGCACCAGACCAAGACAACTGGACTTGCACCCTACACCATTGCAGGGTCATTAGCCAAGATGGACGAACGCCGAAGCCAGAACCAGTCCGTCCTTTATTGGGACGCGGACTGCGCTTTCTGCCGGCGCTGGGTCGAGCGGTGGCAAGCTGCCTCAGGCGAAGCGGTCATTTATCGCACCCTGCAAGCGGCACCGCCCGACGTCATGGCCGCGGCTGGTGGGGAGCCGTTCCAGCGCATTGTAATGTCCTGCCCAGATGGGTCCCTCATCACCGGCGCCCACGCGGCACTGGCCGCTCTGGCCGCGGACCAACCCGGGAGCAGTCTGCTGTTGCGTGCTTACCGCACCCTGCCGCTGTTCCGCCAGATCGCCGAAGCCGCTTACCATTGGGTGGCCAGACACCGGAGTTGGTGCGCAAGCATGACAAACTTGCTCTGGGGGCGCGGAACGCTGGTCACAAAATACCGCATTTCCGGATATTTTTTCCCCCGGCTCATCGGCCTGATTTATGTCTTCGCTTTCCTCTCGCTCTGGTCGCAGATCGACGGGTTGGCCGGGTCCCGGGGAATTCTGCCGGTCGAGGACCACCTCACCGCGGTGAAGGAGAGCTTCACGGCTGCAGACCATCCATGGTCTGCCTGGTGGGCTGTACCAAGCCTCCTCTGGTTCGGGTCGAGCGACCTCATGCTCCACGTGTGGCTTGCCGCAGGGACGGCTGCCTCGGTGGCACTCGTCCTCGGCCTGCTCCCGCCGGTGTCCGCCTTCACCGCTTGGATTTGTTACCTCTCGTTTGCCTCGGGGGTGCCGCTTTTTCTCAATTTCCAATGGGATGCACTCCTGCTCGAAGCCGGCTTGCTGGTTGTCTTCTACGTGCCTTGGTCACTGCGCGCGTCCTGCAGCGTCTCGGACCCGCCACGGGCCGCCCGTCTTCTCGTCTGGTGGCTGCTTTTTCGTCTGATGTTCGAATCCGGCTTGGTCAAGCTTTACGGCTTCAACGCCACCGGACGCAACACATGGCTCGAAGGCACCGCACTAGATTACCACTATTTCACCCAGCCGATTCCGGTCTGGACAAGTTGGTGGTTCGCGCAATTCCCCGACTGGTTTCATGTTCTTTCCCTTTCCGTTGTCTTCGCCATCGAATTGCTCGGGCCATTTTTTATGATCGGTCCGCGGCGCCTGCGCATGGCCGCATTTTGGGCCTTCAGCTTGCTCATGGCTCTCATCATGGCCTCCGGCCACTACGGCTTCTTCAACCTGCTGACCCTTGCTCTCTGCGTCAGTTTGGTCGACGACGCCTGCTGGCCCTCTTGGCTGCAGCGGTGCTTCGCCGGGAGTGTCGTGGCCACAGCGGCGTGGCCCGCGCGCCTTCGAGGCAAACTTCTCCCTTGGTTTGCCATGCTCATAGTGGTCCTCACCACCCTGCAACTGCTCCTCGTCCTGCGGTTTGTCCGTCCGCCCGCGGTTGCACCCGTGCTCGGAGTATTTGCCCCACTGCGCAGTACGAATTCGTACGGACTCTTCAGTGTGATGACGACCGAACGACCGGAAATCACGATCGAAGGCAGCGTGGACGGCCATACTTGGCAGCCCTACCGTTTCCGCTACCAAATGGCGGCGGATAAAAACAACCTGCCCTTTTTGTTGCCTCACATGCCCAGGTTGGATTGGCAAATGTGGTTTGCCGCTTTGGAATACCGTTCCTCGGGTCAACCCCCGGGATGGATCATGCCCCTGCTCGGCCGCCTGCAGGAGCAGTCCGGCCCGGTTCTCGACTTGCTTGATCCCGACGGCAATCCGGATTTGTCGCCGTCCTTTTTCCGCTTACGTCTCGACCTGCTGACTTTCGCGCCGCGTGAAATGCGTGCCGCCACCGGACGTGTGTGGCAGGCAGCACCTCTGCCTGGCTACACCATCGAGGGCAATCTCCAGCGCTGAACTGGCCGGCGGACGGTCCGGCGACATCTGCACCGGATCGGGGACAACCACCCGGACATCGTCTGTCCCCTCCCCGGCCAAAGTCAGGCGAGGCCCTTTTTCGCGTTGTCGAAACTTCCCTTCCACGGATGATTGTGTCATTATTGCCAATCATGTTTACGGGTTTGGTACGCGAAGTTGGTCAGGTTGTTTGGTTGCGCCGCTCCGACCGCATTGTGCAGCTCTTAGTCAAAGGCCCTCGCACGGCCACACGAGTGCGGGTTGGGGAGAGTGTCTCGGTCAATGGCTGCTGCCTCACAGTAACCGCCCAGCGCGAGGGCCAGTTTATGTTCGACCTGCTGGCCGAAAGCCTCGACCGGACGAACCTCGGACATCTCAAACCCGGGCACCCGGTAAATTTGGAGCGCGCCCTACGGGTGGACGGAAGGCTTGGCGGTCATTTTGTCCAGGGTCATGTTGATGGCACCGCCCAAGTTGTCGCTCTGGAAGAAAAAGGACCTGATCTGCGCATCGATATCGCGCTCCCTGAGGAATTTGCCCGCTATGTGGTTTACAAAGGATCCATCGCGATCAACGGCGTCAGCCTCACCGTGGCGGCCGTCAATCCATCAGACTTCTCTGTGTGGGTCATCCCCCACACCTTGGAAAACACCAACCTTGGTGACCTCGAAGCCGGCGATTTGGTCAATTTGGAGTTCGATATTCTCGCCAAATACGTGGAGCGCCTGCTGGAAACACGCGGGACGGAGCGCTGAGCCCCCGCAATCAGGGCTGGCTCGTGACGATTTCCAGCTGATCGGGGGTACTGATCCGTATCTGAAGCTGGCGGCCTTTGTAGTTCTCGAGCGTGCCGCGCACGAGGACTCGCTGGTTCACGTATTGGTCAAAACCTTCCGGAAACTTGTCGTAGGACATGCGAAAAACCACCGCCACTAATCCGGACTTCCGGTCGCCGAAGTTGAGGAAGGTGATTCCGCCGCTGGCATCCTGGCCGACATTTTTGACCACTCCTTCAACCGCCACCTCCAAGCCGGCGCTTGACTGCAGGCTGGCCGCATCTTCGGCCTGCAAGACGTCGGCCGCGGGGGAAGTTTCGCGGGCGGAGGGGAGCGTATTTTTGGGCGTTCCGGACCGGAGCGAATCCGTGGCTGCCGTCGCTTCATCGCTTCCTCCGACCTCGGTGGTAGTTTCTGCAGAAGTCGGCAGACCGCGACCGAGGACTTCCTCTATTTGCTCCTCACGAAGACTCGTAGGATGCCCCGCCCAGACAACTTTCCCCGCAGCATCGGCGAGAAAAGCATGGGGTATGCCGTCCACTCCCATTTTCCGGTTGAGCTTGCCCCCGGAGTCGGTGGCCACGGCGTAGTCCATCGGGGTGGCCCTTTGGAACTTGCGAATGACGCCGGCGGATTCTTCGGTGACCCCGATAATGACCAGACCGCGGTCTTTGTATTTCGCGTGGAGTTCGTTGAGACGCGGAATACTTTCCCGGCAAGGGGAACACCACGTCGCCCAAAACTCGAGCAGCACCGGCTTTCCTGCGTTGACCGGCTCGGGGCCGAGAAAGTTTAGCCGCATATCCGGCAAGGATTCACCGACGGAAACAGCTTCCGCCGGACAACAAGCCAACGAAAGCGCAGCCAGACATATCACGCAGAGGGAGTTAATTTTCACAAGACTGATTGAACGGCGTGAGCGACCTTCGGGCAAGAGCGCGCTGTCGACCCCGGGCCCGCAATCTTCAGCGGCCTGCCATCGAAGTTTGAGGCCGCAAGACTGCCTGCCCGGCTGACTATCCGTCCCCGCATGGGTCTCAGGCCTGCCCCACCGGCCTGCCCGATGGCGCGCTTCGCGGCTTGGGCTGCTGGCTTGCCAGATGCCAACCGAACAACTTCATGACCAAAAGATGCATTGGCGCCTGCGTGATGCGGTAAAACCACCAAGGCAAGGAGGGGCTGTAGTTGAAAATCGCGGCCAATACACTCCGCCGGTCCGGACTTTCCCGGAACTCGAGCCGCGCCGGGGCCCGGCCGTCGGGAACATCGTCCGCCCTGACCAGCAACCCGCCGGTAATGTAGTAGAGCGGACGGTCGACGGACGACCGGTTGCTCGAATAGCTCAGCTCGAGCAACGGACGGCGGAGGCCGGACACGCGGAAAGCCAGATTGAGTTGATCGTCGACCGTCACCCGCAAGACCCGCCGGAAGAGCGACGGGAGCCAACTGGCATACTCGCGCGCCACCCACGTGGCATCATAGCCCGGCGGAAGCGGCAACCGTTGGATGGAGCACACATAGCGACCTTGCTCGCTGTGCACGTGGCGCCGGGCCAAATGCTGGTCGATTTCGGGAGCCGGCGCCTTGACGCCCGGCAGCGCCTCCTCCAAAGCCTCGTCAAACGATTGCGGCTCGATCCCTGCCCTCTCCTGCAAAGTCGGGGAATGCGCCACCATGGCATGACGCAAACTTTCGACCAGCGGGGCAATAAGCTCACGGTGTCCGCCGGTCACCAACCGCACCCCGAGCACGCCCAGCCGGGTCGGAATAAAAGGCAGGGCGATGATCAGGCGCTTTTTTCCCAGCCGCGCGGCGGTGCGCCGCATGAGATCGAGATAAGTCATCACCTCGGCCCCGCCGAGGTCGAAGGCGCGGCCATACATTTCCTCCCGACCCACGCAAAAACGCAGCAACTTGACCACATCGCGCAAGCCAACCGGTTGGGTCATCGACCGCGTCCAGTGCGGACACAACAAGACCGGCGAGCGTTCCACCAATCTCGCCACAATGCGGAAGGACGACCCTTGCGCGCCGACGATCAGCCCCGCGCGCAAACTGGTGACCGGCACCCCACGTGCCGCCAACACACGCTCTACCTCGAGACGGCTGGCCAAGTGACGCGACAACTGGGTGTCGTCCGGAATGATGCCTCCCAGATAAAGGATTTGCTTCACGCCGGCCCGCGCGGCCGAACGGGCAAAGTTGTCGGCCAGAATGAAATCCATGTCTTCGAACCGCGCCTGAGTCAGCCGGGCCGGCAGCATCGAATGGACGAGATAGACCGCGTAGTCCGCACCCTCGAGGGCGCGTTCCGTCTGCAGCATGGAGAACAGATCGCACTGCCGCCATTCCACGCCCGGCAGTTCCGCTGCCGGCGAACGCCGCAGGGCAATCACATCGAAGTCCGCGGCCAGCACCGGAAGCAAAGCCGTGCCCACAAAACCGGAGGCACCGGCCACCGCAACCACCGGACGCTTCTTGTCTGCCACCATGCCGCCATCAAACATGCCCGGGCCGCGGGGGCAAGCCCTTCGGTCAGCCCGCTTGCTTCTTCAGCAGGTCGCGAATCTCGGTCAGCACCTTTTCCTCGGCCGAAGGCTCGGGCGGAGCCGCCGGTTTGTCGGCTTCCTTTGCCTTCAGCGCGTTGATTCCTTTGACCAGCAGGAAAATCGCCCACGCGATGATCACGAACTGGATGGCGACCGTGATGAAGTTACCGTAATTTAAGGTCGGCGCCCCGGCCGCTTGGGCCACGGCCAAAGTTTCGTAGGCCTTGCCGTCGAGGCTGACATAGAGCTGACTGAAGTCCACGGTGCCAAGGATCAACCCGATCGGCGGCATGATGATGTCGTCGACCAGCGAGGAGACAATTTTCCCGAAAGCCGCGCCGATCACCACGCCAACGGCGAGGTCAATGGCATTGCCTTTGGCGATAAAGGTTTTGAATTCGTTCAACATAGAACCCAACAACTGAACGCCCTCCGCCTCGCGCACCAGCAAAAAACGCTGTTGTTGACACGGATCGCCCTGACGCTTCCCATCGCAGCATGCGCTTCCTGCTTCTCCTTCTCGTTTCCTTCGCCGTTGCCGCCGCTGCACCTGTCCCGCTCCGCGTGGGTATGGAACTTTCCTATCCGCCGTTCGAGACGATCGGGCCCGACGGCAAGCCCGCCGGCATCTCGGTCGAACTGGCCCAAGGGCTGGCCGACAGCCTGGGACGTCCACTTGTCATTGAAAACATCTCCTTCCCGGGGCTCATTCCCTCGCTCAAATCCGGCAAGATTGACGTCATCATTTCCTCCATGACCGCGACGCCCGAGCGGGCCAAAGCCGTCGCATTTTCCGAACCCTATCTGACCGCAGGTCTAGCCGCCCTCGTGCCCGCCGACAGCAAGGCCCAAGGACTCTCCGACCTCGATCAACCCGGCCGCACCATCGTGGTCCGCCAAGGCACCACGGGCGAAGTGTTTGCCCGGACCCATGTGCACAAGGCTGCCCTCATCAGATTGGACAAAGAAAGTGCCTGCGTCCTTGAGGTCACCCAGGGCAAGGCTGACGCTTTCATTTATGACCAGATGTCCGTCTACCAAAATGCCAAGCGCAATCCTCGAACCACCCGCCCCATGCTCAACCCCCTACAAAAAGAGTCGTGGGCCATTGCCGTGCGCCAAGGGGACGAGGAACTTCGCACGCAGGTCAATACCTTCCTGACCGACTTCCGCGCGGGCGGAGGCTTCGACCGACTGGCCGACAAATATCTCACCGAGGAAAAGTCCGCCTTCGCTGCTCTGGGGGTCCCGTTTTTCTTCTAGTCCCGGATGGGGACGCTTTCGCTTTCCCGCACAAGAATCGCTGCGCCCCGCGGCGGCAAAAGGAGCTCATTTGCCCCATCGTCCTTGGCGGCAAGCTCGGTGCTGTTCAAACGATCGCGCCACTGACCGCTCAGGGCCAACTCCGCGATCTGTTCGTGGTCGGAATTGTTCAGTATCACGACAACCTCCTCATGGTCCAACTCGCGGCGAAATCCGTAAAGTTGACGTTCATCGTCCACGATCAGCGGTTCAAAAGTTCCCCTTCTCAGCGACGGCAGGGCATGCCTCAGAGCGATGAGCCTTTTGTAGTGATCGAAAAGCTCCTGATTCACCTCCACCTTATCCGGGATGTCCTTAGATGACCCGTCGGGCAAAACAATCTCGTCCTCATAGACCAGGTCAGCCCAAACCATCGGCTTGCGGCAGTCCGGGTCGTTTGCCCCCCACATCCCGACTTCATCCCCGTAATAGATCATAGGCGCCCCCACGTAGGTCATCTGCAGCACGGCGAAGAGCTTTTGTGACTCCAGTTCCCCGGGCGTCGGCTTGCGCGGGTTGTATTGACCGTTCTCCACCTTGGAAAACTCGAAGTAAGCCTGCCAGTTGCCGGCATGCTCCCGGTCGCGGTTGACAATATGAGACCCGATTCGATCGGTGTCGTGGCTGCCGAAAAGATTCTGCTGCACCTCGGCTACGCCGGCGGGGAAAGCTTCGCGCAACTCCCGCAGCCGGCGATCGAACTCAATTGTGCTGATCCGGGATTTGTCGTCGGCGAAATAATCGGAGCAGGCAAATGCGAAATTGTAGTTCATCACCGCATCGAATTCATCGCCCTGCAGATAAGGTTTCAGTTGAGACACCGGATCAATCAGTTCGGCCGTGACGTACGCCTCGGGATTCACTTCTTTCACCACCTTGCGCCACTTTTTCCAGAAGGGATGGGCCACGCAAAAAGCCACGTCGAGCCGCCACCCATCGATGCCG
>Ga0247844_1007882_pt1 | contig 11797 bp, 8 predicted proteins | sample LaCtaG_FD_192421 | JGI IMG/M metagenome (GOLD analysis project Ga0247844, IMG submission 192421) | Freshwater microbial communities from meromictic Lake La Cruz, Castile-La Mancha, Spain - LaCruzMarch201714.5m_1 | ecosystem: Environmental > Aquatic > Freshwater > Lake | place: Spain: Castile-La...
GTCAGGTGCCTGTTTATCTAATTCGATTCAATCCTCATGCGTTCAAGGTGAATGGGACGACGAAGCGGACTGGGACTGTGGAGCGAATGGAGCTGCTGCTTCGGATACTGCAGGATGTGTTTGCGAATCCCACGTTTGAGCACCACATCACGATCAATTATGTGTTCTACGCGTGCACGCAATGCACTGGTGGGTGCTCGTTTCAGCATGTGGATAGGTTTAAGACGATGCAGGACTACGCCACGTACATTGATGCTACGTACCCGTTGGCGCTGATGGGAACGGGGCAGCAAGCTGGGCCGTCCTCAGTGAATGCCCACTAATGATTTATTAAATAAATCCGTGTGTTTGTGTCCGCGCGCCTACTCCATTGGCACGGGGTCCTGCGTGTCTTGTGCCCGTGTTGGCATGTTGGGGAACTGGCTCGGCACGGGCATGAACCCGTCGATGAACCAGACGTGCTCCGTGTTTCCGTGGTAGTGCAACGTGACCGAGGAGTCGTCGTACGCCACGATAGTTGCGCCTGGGGTGTGATGTTCGAGGTGCTGCGTCATCCCCTCGTTGTTTCCTGGGCCGAGGAAGATGAGTGTTTGATCGCACTCGATCATGTATACGAAGAAGTGGTTGATCTGGGTGTTATTCGCGTCTCGAACGGACATGGTGTTGGTGGGCGGGTTGTAGGCCAGGAACTCCCCGTTGGCGTTTGGCGTGGAGAGAACGACGTGTGAGGATGGGGGTGGCTCGAGGGCGTAAAGGAGATCCGCGCTGAATGTGTTCATTTTCGATAAGAAAAAGGTGAGTGTGTGGCGTGCTGCGGTTCTTTAATAGATCTGCTCGCGCCTCGGATTTAAACGCGAGTGGATGTGAGGCGGGCGGGTGATATGACGAGCCTGGTGAATATAACGAACCTGACCACCGCGACCGGTATGACGAGCCTGGTGAATATGACGAGTATAGCTACGAACCTGGTGAACTCGACTACGAACTCGACTACGAACTCGACGATTGCTGGTGAGGACCCCAATCTTGCCACGGTGATGTACCTGCTGGGGTATGGGGGGAGCGGGGGCGTGAACCCGTGGATTGTAGTGGGCGTGGTGGTGGGTGTGTTGCTGCTTGCGATCGGCGTTTTTGTTGTTATTCACTTTGTGCGTCTGAAGCGGTGGGAGCACAGCTACGAGACGACGACGATGCTGATGGGGTCTGCGTCGTGGGCTCTGAGTGCGCCTCCGCCTCTTGTGCCTCTGCCTCCTAGGCCTAGCATGCCCCTGATGCCGAACAGCGCGAGCGTGCGGGGTGGGAGCGGGCGGAGTGTAAAAATATGAGTTTTGGGTGTTGGTTTAATCAGCCTCAGCACCACACGATTTAGGCGGGCGGAGTGTAAAAATATGAGTTTTGGGTGTTGGTTTAATCAGCCTCAGCACCACACGATTTAGGCGCGCGCCTGGACGACCCTGTCCCTTGCTTCGTTGCGGAAGGCCTCGAGATCGCGTCGCGAGAATGGGCTGAGTCCCAGTTGGTAGCGGAGGTGCTCCCAGCTGATGACTGTGAAGATGGTTGCCTCCATGGGGAGCTGCGTGTCGATGACCAGGTTGTGCTCGAGATCGTCCAAGAGGTCATTGAGTTGGATCTCGTCCTCCGGGTTTCCGTTGGGCCAGTGGAGGCAGTCGACGATCTTTGTGTTGCGCTCCGGCTGGGGTGGGACGTAGATGGGCCCGTTATCGCCGATCCGGATGCGCTGGAACAGGAACAAGTAGGCGTTCTCGTCCTGGGGGGCGTACAGGGCCACGCTGGACTCTGGGATGTTGGCGAAGAGCTCTGGGGTGACGTTGTGGTCGTGGATGCACATGACGGTGTTGTCCTCCGCGTTCCTGAACACGACGTGCAGATCCACTGGTTTGGACACGTCGCTGCGAAACGGGGGCGAGGGGGCGACGCGGCGGCGCGTGGACGAGAGGTTGGCGTACGCGTGGGGTCGAAAGAGGCCCGGGATTCCTGGCGCGAAGAGGGCCGTGACGTACCGCTCGTCGGCGTAGAGGAGCGGGAGGATGTGCCTGTCGATGATATCCTCGCCCAGTTGGGAGAGTGGCGAGTCCCTGCCGAGCCTTGGGTGCGTGCTCATGCACACGATGAGCATGGGGTCGAGCGGGCTCATGACCTGGGGTGGACGGGGCCTTTGCCTGAGGGCGACGAGGTAGCACGCGCACACGTAAAAGCGTGCGACGATGGCCATGTGGGCGGATGCGGGCGTGAGCATGGGGATCCTGGCGATGTCGCTTGACACCGTGGTGATCAGATTGGACCTGTGCATCCCCATCCGGATCATGAATGCGTACTTCTCATGGTCGTCGATGAACTTGTGCTGGAAATCGATGAGGTTGAGGGCGAAGCCGAAGTAGTCGACGGTGTACTTTTGCAGGATCAGGTTGGGTGTGATGCGGAGGCGTCTCCCCACGTCGAACGCCTCGGTCTGTGTGAGCCAGTACCCGTTGTCGTCCGAGGGTGGGCGCGGGATGATGCACTGCTGGAGGGACTGGATGTGGTGCTGGGATATCGTTCGCACGTGGCGGTAGTCGTATTCCCTCTGTGGGAGCCCGGTGATAGTAGTCATTGTGAATAATACAAGAATAGGATTTGCGTGGGTTGGGCGTTTAAATAGAGCACGAATCAGACCGAATTGACCGAGTTTCGCCTGGAGCTGCTGCTAGAGCCGTGATCGAGCGAGCCTCTGCGGGATTGTGGTGCTGTGATGACCTCGGGTTCGTAGTGGTAGTTGATGGCGAGGTGCTCGTCGATGTCGTAGCTGCGTTTGAGATAGTTGGTGGTGTGGTAGAAGACGCCCCGCCTGACGCGGTACCATGCGTGATGGGTGTGGGTTCTGTTGGAATTGTGTGCCTGAGGGCGTACGCACTCGATGGCGTGGGGGATGTTGACGAGCGTGAGCAGGATGGGGTGGTCCTCGCGTACGAACACGTGGAATGGGTCGGAGTCTGGTGAGTCGATGACGCCCTCGGTTTCGATGTTGAGGTGCGAGTAAGTGATTGGCCTTGCCATCGCTAGCGTGCGGGTTGCGAGTTGGTTGAAATAGGCGCGTATACGGGGATATTTAGGCGGGGGTGCGGTTGTGCTCGCATCTTTTTGTTACACACAATGACTCAATCTTCCTCCCTCCATAACGTTCAATACGTCATGGACGAGTTCACGGGATACGACGAGACCCAAACCTATTACAAGTTTCGTTACTACGTGGCCCGCCTGACGCTGAAGGACCCGGCGAAGCCCTGGCCCACCCCTGAGTACCTGCACGCGACACTGTCCGTGGCCCAGAAGAGCCTGAGGACGTGGTGCGAGATGCCTGAGGGTGCGGGTCGCACGGACCGGTTGGTGAAGCTCTATGCCGCCGCGGATCACCCGATGCGCACGTGGAGGAGAATCGTTCACATGGTGGGTCTGCTTCCGTCGAACGAGAACGAGGATCGGTATTTCAGTGGTTGCACCAAGGTTCCGAGCATGTTCCACGACTGCAATTTTCCGATCAGGGTCAACCTCACGAAGATTCCTCCGATGATTGCTGGTGCTGCTGCGCTGGGTTCCGCTGGCGGTGCTGGTGCTGGCGGTGCGTCGCGATTTGTGGATCTGCATGGTGCTGGCGGTGCGTCGCGATTGGTGGATCTGCATGGTGCTGGCGGTGCGTCGCGATTTGTGGATGCGCAGGCTCCTGCGTTGGATCAGTTGGCTGCGGCTGCGGCCTCGGTTTCGTTGCCTCCTTGCCCTGTGGCTGTTCCTCGGCCCGCGCCTGCGAGTGAGGTCCAGAAACTGAATAAGGAGATCGAGACGCTGCTCGGGCGCATCGCCGTTTTGACCCAGACCAATGGGAGGAACGACCGGGAGCTCACTCAGGCTAAGTCGAGCAACGCCGATCTCCAGGGGCTGCTGGTTGCGAAGGACGCGCGCATCTCCGACCTGGAGAAACAGGTGCGCACCGGGGCCTCCGAGGCCACCGCGCTGCAGAACCAGGTGACAATGACGGACGCCCATCGCACCACGGCCGAGGCAAGGGTCGCCGAGCTGGAGCCTGTGCTTGCTCAGAGGGACGCGCGCATCGCCGAGCTGGAGCCTGTGCTCGCTCAGAGGGACGCGCGCATCGCCGAGCTGGAGCCTGTGCTCGCTCAGAGGGACGCGCGCATCGCCGAGCTGGAGACCACTCTCGCTAAGGCCCGTAAGACGATCGACATCAAGACCGAGCGTGCGAAGATGGTTGGATCGAATGTGCGCGCTCTCAAGCGCAAGCTGGCGGTGTTTGAGGCCCCCCCCGACGAGGTGGAACGCGTCCAGCCCGCCGAGAACAACGGCGGCGCGGCTGGTGCTCCCTGAAGTGCGCGCTCTCAAGCGCAAGCTGGCGGCGCGGCTGGCGCTGGTGCCCCCTGAAGTGCGCGCTCTCAAGCGCGTGCTGGTTGGTGCTGCTGCGATTCATTAAAACCTAGGAAAAATTGAGTTGTGCGGGCTTGTGCACGATGTGAGAGCGTGGGGGCGGGGTGGGCTCGGGCTCTTCAAAGAATACTTGTTGGAATTCCTCGACCGCCCATGTAAAAAAAGAGCTCAGATCCGAGGCCCGCCCAGATCGCCCCATCATCTCAAGCGGGCGTCCCTGCCCCGGGTTGGTCATGGCGGATGCGCTTGTTAGATTTATGTTCTTGACTTGCGTCAAGTCGACGACGGACAGGATGGCGGTGCATTCTGCCTTGGGATCGCTGGGCGGGGCGTCGAAGGTGACCACGGCGACGCGCGGATCGAACTCGGGGTTGGACAACTTCAATACGATGCGTCCGGAGCACAAAATAGGTTTCTCTCGCGCGTGTTTTGGGCCCTGCTGGACGCGAATGAGGCGCGGTAGGATCGTCGTGTAGACTCCATGCTTCCTGCGCGATTCGGGCGAGCGTACGAGGGTGTACCACAGCTGGGCGACCGCGCTGTCCAGGTCGGACTTGATGATGGGTGTTGCAGCCCCCTCGAGCTGCCGTGTCAAGGCCCGAAAGTTGGCGTTGAGCTCGCGTATGCCGTCCGCTGTGTCTATGCGGGACGGGGGGAAGGTGAGCGACTCGCGGGTTAGCACGTGGACGTCACTCATGGCGCGGGTTTGAGCGTGCGGTGCGCTCGTTCGGTTATATACGCTGCCTCGCGCCACCATCCGTACTAGTGAATCCGAGTCCCAAAAAAAGAAAATCCAACTTGGCTGGTCGTGGAGGGGTTGGGAGCAGGATCCAACCAAAGAATGAGCGTGCTTGAGCTGTGTTTGACCAGTGGAGGGAACGAAAAGAAGATGAGGGGGGTAAAGGTGGACGGTGGAGAGGAACGCTGGAGCGTGTATGACTTCATCAATGCTGTGTGTGGCAGGCCTGTGAGGGATACCTATGGTCGAAACACTTACTACGACCTCGTGGCAAGCGGAAGTGACTACAAAACTGAAGTGGCAGGATTAACCTGCAACCTCAAATTTCCCGGTCGTGGGCAACGTGATACCCCCCTGCATGACCCTGAAGGGACTCCAAACGCTTCTTACAATGCTTGGAGGCAAGGTGGCGGCCGAGTACCGGGCATTGGTGGTGGACACGTTCAACCGCGTGATGGCTGGCGACCGCTCGCTGATCAAGGTGATCGAAGCGAACGCCACGTCCACTGCGCCGATGCAGCAGGCCTTCAAGAGGTCTCTCGCTGAGGAACCTGCTGCCCCTACGTTGGAGCGGATGTGCGGGCTCAGTTCTGATGAGAAGGCGCTTGAAAACCGCAAGCGCCAGATCGAATTGGACCTCATGGAATCCGACGCAGCCCAGAAGAGGCTGCATGTCCACCGCGATCGCCTTGAGTTCATCAAGTCGCTCTCGCCCAACGGCGTGGTGGATGATCAGGTCCGCATGATGTTCAAGGACGCCGTCCTCAATTCGGTGCGTAACGACATGGGTCAGGGCTTCGCAGCTCCCGATCCTAGCATGCAGCCTGTTTGCTTGAGCAGCGTTGCGATCGAGTTTGGGTTTAAATTCGACAAGGACAACCTCAAGGACATTGGCAAGCTTCTCAAGATCGCCTACGTGGATGCGTATGGCACGGATCCAGGAAAGCACCAGGCGATGGTGGAGGGCAGCATGCGTGATGTGAATCTGTACACGAGGAAGGACGTGCCCATGATCAAGAAGACCATGAGCGACTTCAACGCCAAGCTCAAGACGGCGGGGCACACGAAGACGCTAGCGCAGTGCTGGAAGATGTAACGGATTGGCGCGGCGGGCGCATTGTGTTTTTAATAAATCACTGAGCTGTGACGACGACCTCATGCGGGGCGAAGAACACGTTATCGAGGGATGGTTCCAGCCCCACTGAGAAGAGGTGCCTGTCGAGATCTCGCATTTCTGTAGCGTCCTTGATGAGCATGAAGACGTGGAGCGTTGCGTCGTCCTCCTCGGGTGGCGGTGTGGGTGTGCCCATCGCCATCCTGGTCTCAGCCTGCAGGAGTCTGCGTCCCGTTTGGATCTGGCCCGTGAGGGTGTCGCGAACACTGATGATCTGGACGTTGTTCGGGTTCGTCTTGGCGGAGTTAGCAACGGCTGCAACGAAAGCTTCTCTGACGGAGGGATCGGAAAAATCAGCCAAGGATAAAAAGAGCGTAACTGCTGCTTGGACCACCCTGGTGTAACTGCAGGAATAGCCCGGCGCACACGTGCACTGGAGCTGGGAGGTGGACGACAAGTTGGAATTAGTACCCCCGGGACAAGGTAGCTGGAGGCTTGCTGCTGGGCAGTAGTAGTTACGCGCACAGGGGAGACACTGCGACAGCGTCTTGGCTGAGGTGGAAATCGAGTAGGTCCCGACGGGACACGGGATCAACTGATTGGGGGATGATAGAATGCCTGGACAGTAGAAGCCCGGGAGGCAGCTGAGGCATCCGATGATGGAGCCAATGCCTGGAGTTATAGCGTATTTGCCTGCGGGGCAAGCGGAGCAGGCTGACGCTTGCGCTGGTGCGTACCATCCCAAACTACAATTGCTGCACGAACCAGATGATCCAGACGCGTACGACCACTGAGGGCACGGCGAGCACACGGAGGAACCGGCGAGCGCGTGGGTTCCCGCGAGGCACCCCACGCATGCCGATGCGGTGGCGACGATGGTGTTGGGCTGTGCTGTACCTGCGGGACACTGCTGGCACACGAGAGCACCCACGGAACTCCAGGTACCCGCGAGGCACGGTGCGCAAGTGAAAGTGGTCAAGTCGGGGTAAAAATTACGATAGAACCCGGCCTGGCACGTACATGAGCTATAGTTTGAACCGGGGAGGGATGTTGAGTTGAGTGGGCAACTAAGACACTCGCCCGTGCCTGGGTAACTATAGGTATTCGCTGGACACGAGGAACACGTTGCTGCCCCCTCCTGCGCGACCGTGCCTGCGACGCATTGAATGCAGACCTCGCTGGTGTTGGCCCCTGTTTGGTTCGAATGGGTCCCGATCACGCACTTGCGGCAGGACAGCGGTCCGCCTCCGTTGGGGTCGTTGTCGTAACTGCCCACGGGGCATAATACGCATGCACCCGACCCCTCCACGGCGTAGGAACCGGCGGCGCAAGTGGCGCACGCGGACGAGCCTGCGATCGACGCACTTCCTCCTTGACACGGCGTACAGCTAGCCGATCCAGGCGTCGAAAAACTGCCTGCCGCGCATTGGATGCAACCTGATGATGAGTTCAACGCAAGAACCGCGCTGAAAGTGCCTCCAGGGCAAACTGTGCAGCTATTTGACCCGGTTGAGTTCTTGAACGAGCCGATGGAGCACGGGGTGCAGGCTGCTCCGTTGGCCCCCGTGTAACCCGCGATGCAGCTGCAGTTGGTTATGGCGAAGGCCCCGTCCTGTGATGTGGTGGCGAACTGGGGGCAGGTACCTATGGCTCCTAAGGCGCAGTACTGAGTGCCGGTGCATAATGAGCACTGCTGTGAATTGTTAGACGCATAGCCCAGCTTGCACTTGCAGGACGAGGCGGCGACGGACTGCGGCGGGGAGGATGCGTGGGCCTGACAGGATGCCATGGGTGCGCCCGCTCCGCTGCAGTAGTGATCGTCTGCGCACACGGAACAGATCAGGGTATTGGGCGTACCAGACGAGTGCACCGCCTCGACGCCTGTGGGGAGCGGCACGACCGTCATGTTCGTAACGTTGGCCAAAAGGGTGGCGGCGAGGAGCCTGCGCGCTGCGAGCCCGGGGGTGGGGGATCCTAGCTGGAGGTAGGAGTTATCGCCCCACCCCACCACCTTGAAGTTGGAGAGGATTGCGACCATGTTTTTGCCCTTGCCCGCGATTTGGAGCGCGACGCGTCCGGATTGGAGGGCGATGTCTGGCAGGAACTCGTCCATCTGAATGGCTGGGTTGGTCCCGATCGTTTTCCCCGCGACGACACCAAAACACTTAGCGTGATTGTTCCCGAGGAGGACGCACGTCTGCGTGGCTCCGACGGCGATGTCCATGGCGTACGCGCCTGCGCCTATGGGGACGACGGGGAGGTTTGCGCCCATGGAGTCTGCGGTCTCGCCTATGTTGTAGAAGCCCACGCCGAGCCTGCCACCCGCGCCCTGGCCGAAGCATCTGACCTCGTACGTGGTCTGGAAGATGACGCAGCAGACGTACGAGTAGCAGCTGATGGTCTTTGCGAGCCTGCCGTCGAGGTTGACGGGCGTTGGTGGGGCGATGGCGAGCTGTTGCAGGGTCTGCCCGATGCCCACCGCGCCGTCCTTGTTGAGCCCGAAGCACCAGACGTGCCCCTGCCCCACGAGGGCGCATGTGTGGTCCCCTCCGACGGAGGTCATGGTGGCGACCTCCATGCCTGTGGTGGTGATCGGCATGTTCTCGCCCATGAGGGTTTTGGATGGGTACGAACCGCCTGTGGGCGAGGTGTATCCCGTCCCCATGCCCTTGGCCGCGTCGTACCACCCCAGCTCACCGTAGGTATTCTTGCCCCAGCAGCGAAGGGAGCGCTGCATTGCCACGCCGGATTGGACCACGGCGCAGCAGGAGAAGGCCGTGCACGACAGGTGAAACGCGGTGTAGGAGTCGCCCAGGTTGGTGTCTGGCAACGATGCGAACGGGGTTGTGCCGGTGTTCAGGGCCTGGACATCCTGGCCCAGCTGGCCGTACGCGTTGCCTCCCACGCACTTGACCTTGGTGTATGTGGGTGCGGATACCGGGTTGTACGTGACGCACGTGTAGTCGTCGCCGAGCTGCACGGTTTGGACGCTGGCGAGCCCCGGTACGAGGGTTGGGGGCTCGGTGGTCGAGAGTTTGCCGAGGCCGAGCTGTCCCTGCTCGTTGGCTCCCCAGCAAAAAAGTCGATTGTCGTTGGTGACTACGCACGTGTGCCTTCCGCCCGTGTCGACGCTCTGGCCGTTGTTGTATCCCGCGACGTCTGTGGTGGCTGGAAAAAAACCCGCGTCGCACAGGCACGCGTCCTCGGACGTGGAGAATGCCGGGGAGTGGGAGTTGGCCGGGCAGTTGATGACCTTGCCGCTCTTGCAGTATTCCCCTGGCTGGCACGGGGAGCACGTGAGCCCCGTGGGGCGACCGGTGAGTATGATCTTGCCGTTGACCAAGGGGTTGGCCGCGGACACGTAGTAGTATACGCCGGGGGGGACGTCCGATGCGGCCGTGTCCCACGTGATGTGGAGGGAGCGCTGCCCGAGGATTCCGAGGGTGGAGTCCGTGATCTCCGTGAGGGCGGACGTGGCGATGAGGAGCTTGTACGGGTCCAGGTTGGTGGGCGGCGGGTCGAGCGATGTGACGCGTGAGAGGACGATGGTGTCTCCGAGCGTGGCGTAGATGGTGGGGCTGTTGACGCCCTCGACGTCACCCGAGAGGGAGAACGCGGAGCCCGAGGAGACCACGTCGACGTAGATGTCCCAGTGGGTGGCCACGATGGGGGACACGACGATGTCACGGTATCGCGTGGGGGTGGCGAGGTCTACGATGTAGAAGTGGCCCTCTCGGATGGGGGTCCACATTCCGTACGATGCGTACTTCTGGGAGGTGAGTGCGGCTGCGCCCGTGGCCTCGGTGATGTCGACCGTGGCCCCGCCCGCGGATGCGAGGAGGATGGTGTCTCCCACCCACACGACGATGGGCATGGTGACGTTGGGCTGGGGTGGGGCGAGGTCCGTGATGCCCGTGGAGGCGTAGGATATGGATTGGACCTGTGTGGTCAGTGCTGGGGGGCAGGTGAGGGCGGTGGCGTACGAGGCCTTCCACCCGATTCCGTTTCCCGCCGTGGCCGTCCACACGAGGCGCAGGGCCGCGTAGTTGAGCGCCGACGAGCGGGCGATGGGCACGGTGAGTGGGGTGGTGCACGAGGCTCCTCCGAGTCCGTTCTGGTAGAGCACGGTCCCGATCTGCTCGGAGTTGGTTGCGTTGCATGGGAGGGCCTTGCACTGGTAAACGACGAGCTTATCGTTCTGGGACGCCGTGCAGAAGGTGGAGAATGTGAGGGTGATGCCTCGCGCGCCTCCCTCGGGGGCGATGACCCACTCGATGGTGCCTGTGACCTTTGGGTAACTGCCGGAGGCGAGGGGGAGCTCGATGTTGCCCTGTCGGCAGGTGAGTGTTGTGCCCGCGACGCATCCTGATCCCTGCGCGCATGCGGTGCAGGTCTTGGCTGGGTCTGCGTCGATGGATGGGCACGGATAGGTGGTGGAGCATGCGCACGGCGTGGCGGTGACGGCGAGGGATCGCACGGCGGTCTCGTAGCTCTGCTGCTTGTAGCCCGAGGCGCACGCGCAGTCGACGAGGGCGGTGGATCCCGGCTCGGAGGTGGATGCGGCGGGGCATGTGAGCTGGAGCCCGTCGGGTCCGCCCGGGCAGTACGAGCCCGGGTTGCAGAACATGCAGCCCCAGGCGTCGCCCGCGACTCCGAAGTAGCCCGCGACGCAGAAGCAGTCGCTGGGGGAGGCGGCGAGGGCGAGCGACGTGGAGACCGGGTGGGATGGGCACTGGTTCGATGCGCCGCCGGTGCAGTACTGGCCCGTTTCGCACGGGGAGCAACCCGTGCTGTAAGGACCGTTGTGGGTGTAGTATCCCGGGTCGCAGACGCACGCGTCGACGGACTGGGCGCCCGTGGGCGCTGAAGCGTGAAGCGGACAGCCTTGGCACTGGGCGGAGGAGGTGGCGCCCGCGATGGCTCCGAAGGAGTTGGCGGGGCAGGCGAGGCAAGTCGCCAGCGAGGAGGCTCCCGAGGCGTTGGAATAGGTGCCTTTAGGGCAGAGCTGGCACGTGGAGTTGGAGGACGCAAGCTGCTGCGTAGAGTAGGTGCCCGGTTTGCATGAGATGCAGAGGAGGCCGTTGGAGTCGGTGTAGGTCCCGATGGGGCACTCCGCGACGGAGACTCCGGCGCCCATGAGGATCTCGGTGATTTCGCCGAGGACTGCGCCTGCGAACTCCGGGTTGGTGGAGGCCGCGAGCTCCTCGAGCCTCTGTCGGAGGAGTGTGGCGTTGAGCCCTGTCGCGTTGACGAATGCGAGGGGGATTCCCGGGATGGAGACGTTGAAGAGGGCGTCGATGGATTGGGTGGCGTGCACCGGCTGCGCCAGAAAGGCGGTCCATAGGCTGCTGAGGAGGAGTGTTAGCCAGCACCTGCGCATGACCTATCGGCTGCGTGAGTGGCGCTGAGCAAATTTAAATAGGCACTGGTGGACGAGATTTGCGTCGAGTTTGGTATTTGAAGGGGCGGGGGGATGGGGATACGCGACATGATTCCCCCGCGCGGACTGCAGT
>Ga0247844_1007884_pt1 | contig 11794 bp, 13 predicted proteins | sample LaCtaG_FD_192421 | JGI IMG/M metagenome (GOLD analysis project Ga0247844, IMG submission 192421) | Freshwater microbial communities from meromictic Lake La Cruz, Castile-La Mancha, Spain - LaCruzMarch201714.5m_1 | ecosystem: Environmental > Aquatic > Freshwater > Lake | place: Spain: Castile-La...
GCGTCCTGCTTTTACAGTGGTGCAGGTTAGTGCTTTGGCGGTGGGTTTGTTGGCGCTGGTGTTGCTCGTTTTGTTGCGCACAGACCTCATCAGCAGCTGGAAAAAGGCCACGCCTGCCGATGCGCCCAACCGGATTGTGATCAACGTCAGTCCCGATCAGTCGGAAGATTTTCAGCAAACGCTCAAGAGCGCTGGGGTAGAAAAATTCGATTGGTATCCGATGATCAGGGGGCGCTTGGTTGCGATTAACGGACGCGATGTCTCACCCGATGATTTCATAGAGGACCGTGCCAAACGCTTGGTGGATCGTGAATTTAATCTCAGCCACGGCGCTATTAGGCCCAGCAGCAACCTAATCGTTGAAGGACGTTGGACAGAAGAAGAAACAGGCGCTATCAGCATGGAAGAGGGCATCGCCCAAACCTTGGGTTTGAAATTGGGTGATACCTTGCGTTTTGATATTGCGGGTGTACAAACAGAATCTAAGATCACATCCATGCGTAAAGTTGATTGGGGTTCGATGCGGGCTAACTTCTTTGCGATGTACCCGGTCAGTCAAATGGGCCAAGTGCCAGCGACGTATATGGGCGCATTCAAAGCGCCGGTGACTCCAGGGTTCGATAACGCATTGGTTCGCTCGTTTCCCAATGTCACCAACATTGACATGAGCGCCACGATCAGCCAGGTTCAACGGGTCTTAGACCAAGTCATCAGGGCGGTCGAGTTTTTATTTGGTTTCACTTTGGCTGCGGGCTTGGTGGTTTTATTTGCGGCAGTCAGCGCCACGCGCGAAGAGCGCGCCCGTGACTTTGCCATCATGCGGGCTATTGGGGCGCAAAACAGCTTGCTGAGGCAGGTTCAGCGGATCGAACTAGCGGGCGTTGGTCTGTTGGCCGGATTTCTGGCTTCGTGCGTCGCAAGCGTCGTGGGATGGGCCCTTGCAAGGTATGTATTCGAGTTTTCTTGGACGGTTTCGCTTTGGGCGCCCTTGGCGGGCGCACTCGTGGGTGCTGTTTTGGCGCTGGCAGCGGGTTGGTGGGGCTTGCGTGAGGTGTTAAGCCGGCCGGTTGTCGAAACCCTCCGTAAAGCTGCGAGTTGACAGAGCCCAGAAGATTTCTCCCCAAACCCTTTTCCGACTAGGGTAAATACCAATCCCAAACACCCAGCAAATACTAACAATGGCTATGTATTTCATTTCATAGGCACGTGGTTGCATAGCTTGCGTGTTTTTACCCTCTCCTAGGAGTTACGCATGCAAAAAACGTTGCATATCAACGCAGACAAGTGCACAGGCTGTATGCAGTGCGAAATGGCGTGTTCGTTTGAGAACTACGGCACATTTGCTACCGCTAAATCGCGTATCAAGGTGTTTGATTTCCACCATACAGGAAAAAAAGTCCCCTATACCTGCACGCAATGTGACGAGGCGTGGTGTTTGCATGCGTGTCCAGTTGAGGCCATTACTGTTGACAAAGCGACTGGCGCCAAAGTGGTGAATGAAGCCACTTGCGTGGGTTGCAAAGTTTGCACGATTGCATGCCCGTTTGGAACGATCAACTATGTAGAAGAAACTGGCAAGGTGCAAAAGTGCGACCTCTGCGGTGGAGATCCCGCATGTGCTTCAGCCTGTCCTACAGGCGCTATTACCTTCATTGACTCCAACTGGACTGGCTTGGGCAAGATGGAACAGTGGGCTGACAAATTGGCTAATCAGCCGAGCGCAGGCTAAAGCCAAAGCTGCTACTACAACGTTTATTACATAAATTTTAGGAGCTTCACTATGTCATGGGCTGGAAAAATTCTTCGCGTTGACTTGACCGCCGGAACCGTTAAGTCTGAACCCCTCAATAAAGAGTGGGCACGTAACTACTTAGGCTCTCGCGGCTTGGGTTCGAAATACTTGGTAGAAGAGGTTGACGCGAAAGTCGATCCCTTGTCCCCAGCGAACAAAATCATTTGGGCAACCGGTCCCTTGACGGGAACTATGGCATCCACAGGCGGACGCTACACGGTGATTACCAAAAGCCCGCTGACCGGGACGATTGCCTGCTCCAACTCTGGTGGTTACTGGGGTGCTGAGTTCAAGATGGCTGGTTGGGATATGGTGATCTTTGAAGGTAAGAGTGCCAAACCGGTTTACCTCTACGTGAATGACGATGTCGCCGAATTGCGCGACGCCTCGCATTTGTGGGGCAAGAGCGTTTGGGAAACCGAAGAGACCTTAAAGAAAAGCCTACAAGACCCCTTAACCCGCGTGTCGAGCATCGGCAAAGCTGGCGAAAACGGCATTTTGTATGCGGCCGTGGTAAACGATTTACACCGCGCCGCTGGCCGCTCTGGCGTCGGAACGGTCATGGGCAGCAAAAACCTCAAAGCGATTGCCGTTCGTGGGACCAAGGGTGTGGGAAATATTCACAACCCCAAAGCCTTCATGAAAGCCACCACCGAGAAGAAAAAAATCTTGGCTGAAAACGGCGTCACAGGGCAGGGCTTGCCAGCCTATGGCACCCAAGTGCTGATGAACGTGATCAACGAAGTGGGCGGACTGCCTACCCGCAATCACCGGGACAACCAATTTGAAGGTGCCAAAGACATTTCGGCAGAAGCGATGGCAACCCCTCGCGCTACCGACGGTAAAAAACAATTGGTAACCAACCAAGCTTGTTTTGGTTGCACCATTGCGTGTGGTCGTATCAGCAAGATGGACCAAGGCCACTTTACTGTCGCGAACAAACCCCAATACTGGGGTGCCTCAGGCGGTTTGGAATACGAAGCAGCTTGGGCATTGGGCGCTGCCAACGGCGTCAATGACCTTGAGACTTTGCAATACGCCACCATGCTTTGCAATGAAGAAGGCATTGACCCGATCACCTTTGGTACAACAGTAGGCGCGGTCATGGAGTTGTATGACATGGGCGTTCTGACCAAAGAGCAGGTCGGAATCGAAGCGAAATTTGGTTCTGCCCAAGCATTGGCTTTTCTGGTTGAAGAAACGATTAACAGCCGTGGCTTTGGTAAAGAAATCGGACAAGGTTCCAAACGCCTCACCGCGAAATACGGCCATCCTGAACTCAGTATGTCCAGCAAAGGCCTCGAGTTCCCAGCGTATGACGGCCGTGCGATCCAAGGCATTGGATTGGCTTACGCGACCTCCAACCGTGGCGGCTGCCATTTGCGCGGATACACGATTGCCTCTGAAGTGCTTGGCATTCCAGTGAAAACGGATCCGCTTGAGCACGAAGGCAAGCCCGAGTTGGTTAAAGCCTTTCAAGACGCGACAGCGGCTTTTGACTCATCTGGTTTATGTATCTTCACGACCTTTGCTTGGGGCTTAGCTGATTTGGCGCCTCAAATGCAAGCGGCTATCGGCGAGGAATACACCACCGAAGAATTAGAGAAAATTGGTGAGCGTATTTGGAATATGGAGCGCGAGTTCAACAACCGCGCTGGCTTTACTGCCAAAGACGACAACTTGCCTCCCCGCTTGCTTAAAGAAGCCTGCAAAACCGGCCCAGCCACTGGCAAGGTCAATATGTTGGCGGAGATGATGCCTAAGTACTATGCCGCTCGCGGCTGGGACAAAGAGGGACACCCCACTGCGGCAACCCGTAAGCGTTTGAGCTTGTAATTAAAAGCGAGTCACCATGACCCACCACGTCATTCTTGGCGCCGGGCCAGCGGGCGTGATCGCAGCTGAAACCCTGCGTAAACACGCCCCGCTGGATACCATCACGATCATTGGTGATGAACCAGAGGCGGCGTATTCCCGCATGGCTATTCCTTACTTGCTGATTGGCAAGGTCGCTGAGGGCGGAACCCATTTACGCAAGAGCCCAACCCACTTTGCTGATTTGAAGATTCAAGTCCTTCAAGACGGCGCAAGCAGCGTAGACGTTGCCAAAAAAAGTATCACTCTGGCTTCAGGTAAAAAAGTGGGTTTTGATACGCTTTTACTGGCGACCGGTTCCCGCCCAATGCATCCCCCGATTGCCGGTATGGACAGTGCGGGAGTGCATACCTGCTGGACGCTTGACGACTCGCGAAAAATCATGGCCTTGGCGAAACCGGGTGCCAAAGTTTTGCAGATGGGTGCGGGCTTTATTGGCTGCATCATCATGGAGGCTTTGGCTGCGCGTGGGGTGGAGCTCAGTGTGGTGGAGATGGGCGACCGCATGGTCCCGCGCATGATGGGCCCGACTGCGGGTGGAATGATCCGCGATTGGTGTGAGAAAAAAGGGGTGCAGGTCTTTACGGGAACAAAAGTTGAAGCCATTGCCCCCGGAAAGCCCCTCAAAGTCAAACTCTCCAACGGTAAAACCGTTGAGGCTGATTTGGTCATCAGTGCTACTGGTGTTCGTCCTTGTATTGAGTTTTTAAAGGGCAGCAGTATTGCGTGTAAAGCGGGTGTGCTGACAGATGCCCATCTTCAAACCAATGTACCTGGAATTTACGCCGCAGGCGACTGCGCTGAGGCCATGGACTTGCTGACCGGTACGACGGTTGTGAGTGCGATTCAACCCAATGCCGCGGAGCAAGCACGCATCGCAGCGCTCAATATGCTTGATTTTTCTAAAGGGAAATCTGCGAGTGCGCAGCTGAAACAAGTTCCGCAAATCAATGTGTTGGATACTTTGGGACTGATTTCAACGAGCTTTGGGCAGTGGCAAGGTGTCAAAGGCGGTGAACACGTGGAGATTACAGACGCTGTTAGTGGGCGCCACCTGAGTTTGCAATTTTCTGGTGATGTCTTGGTCGGATGTAACTCGGTGGGTTGGACCGACCACGTCGGGGTCATGCGTGGCTTGGTGGATGGCAAGGTTCACTTGGGCGAATGGAAAACCATTTTGCAGAACGATCCGACCCAAATTTCGGAGGCTTACTTGGCGTGTGCCCAAGGACAAGGGCAATGGGCTGGTGCGCAAGATGCCCGTCGGCGTTAATATTGGGCGATGAAAATCACGTTCAAACTGTTCGCGTCACTCACCGAATACCTCCCCCAACAGGCACGCTACACCAACGTCATTGAATTGGATGTGGCTCCTGATGCCAGCATCTCCCAGATCATTGAACCCTTTGGACTGCCTGAAAAAATGGTCCATCTGGTTCTGATTAACGGAACCTACATCGCGCCTGAAAACCGCATGACCCAGACCTTGAAAGAGGGTGATGCGCTGGCAATCTGGCCGCCCATTGCCGGGGGCTAATCCTTAACCATGCAATCGTTTTACGAAGAGCGCTTTGAGCGGGAGATGGGCTGCACAGAAAAAGAATGGCTAAGTTGGTTGCCCAATGCGATTGGTGAGCACCATTGGAAAATGAAAGACCAGACGGTGGGCGTGCGCATTGGTGAGGGAGCGCTAGGATTGAAATGGCAGGTGGGCGAACCGCGTGTGATTGCCTTAGCGCGAATCCCTCGGCTCTTGGTGAGTTTTCGCTTTGCCGGCGTGGATGAGACTACGCGCTACCTGTTTATGAAGCGCTTTGACCTTTATATGCAGCGCGGGGGCGGCTAGTCTTTTTAGAAAAATCCCACCAGGGCAAAACGGTGCGCAGGGATTGAACTTGCCCACTTTGCTCTGGCGTGTAGCCCTCAAGGCCAAGTAAAAGAGTGGTCCATTGAGGCGTTTGCAGTAATTCCCGCAGGGCGATCACTGGGGCTTGTTCCAAGGCCGATTTCAAGCAGACCAAGTGGTAACTTTCCTGAGCCAGGGGGATGAAGTCAAGGCCTTGTGCCTTAGCTGCCACGGCAATCCCTAGGCCCGCGTCTGCGCTACCGCTGGCAATCGCATGGGCCAGCGCTGTATGGCTTGGCTCGGTACGTTCATAGCCCACGATTTCACCGCTCTGGATGCCTTGCTGGGCCAGTAATTCATCAAACACCACGCGCGTTCCAGTCCCAAGGGCGCGGTTAATGTAGCGCGCCTGCAAGCGTTGAACATCATGCAAGCTTGTTAACTTCAAAGGGTTGCCGGCAGCGACCATCAGTCCTTGTGTGCGATTGGCAAAGCCAATGATTTTGTGCAAACCCGGTTGGAGCAAGGGTTTGTAGGTGCGCTCGGCCAAAGAGCCGGGGGCTGGGTGTTGTAGGGTATGAAACCCCGCCATGACGCAGCGACCTTCGTTGAGTGCGCGAATCGCGTCCACGCTTCCGCAAAACCGGATATCTAAATGCAGTTGCCCTTCGCCTTCTAGTTTAGAACTCAAGGCATGTTCACGCAACGCCGCCAGCGCGTCATCGTGGCTGGCGTAAAAGGTTAATACGTGGGCTTGGTCGTCAAAAGCGACGGCAAAAGCGCGCTCTAAATCGCCACGCAAAGCCTCGATCTGTGGCGCGATCCGGGCTTGGGCTTGGCGCTCGGCCCACATCAGCTTGCTCCCAAACTCACTCAGTCGGGCCGATTTTCCTTTGTCCCAAATCAGGAGTTCATTTCCAAGTTCGTCTTCCCAACGTTTGAGTTCGCCCCAGACGTGGCGGTACGACAAACCTAATGTTCGGGCGGCTGCAGAAATGGAACCTTGGCTATCAACGGCTTGCAACAAGTCGATCAAAGGATTGCGAACCAAGGCCGGGCTGGTATTGCGGCTGAGAGAGTAATGAAATTGAAGCCTATGCACGTGGTTACATATGGTGTGTTATTACCTTGGCCGCTACGATACCCCAAGTTATGACCTCGTTGACCGATAGTGCGCTGACTGCGCTGCAATTGATTGTTTCCTTAGACCCCGTTTTTTTGGCCATTGTGGGCCGATCGTTGGCGGTGAGTGCCTGCGCTTGCGCGTTGGCCTGCAGTGTGGGTTTGATCTTAGGGGCTTGGCTGGGGGTGGCGCGGTTTAGGGGGCGGGGGGTGTTACTCACGGTCGTCAACACATCGTTGGCCGTGCCCTCGGTGGTGGTGGGCTTGGTGGTCTATCTGCTGCTCTCGCGCTCTGGGCCTTTGGGATTCTTAGGTTGGCTTTTTAGTTTTAAAGCGATGGTTCTGGCACAGGCCGTGTTGGTGCTGCCCGTCGTTACCGCGCTGACCCGTCAAACGGTTCAAGATGCGGATACTTTGCACGGCGAACAATTACGGTCCTTGGGCGCTCGCACAGGCGTTCGAAGCTTGCTCTTGGCGTGGGATGAGCGTTACGCCTTGCTCATGGTTGTCATTGCTGCTTTTGGGCGGGCTATCTCTGAAGTGGGCGCGGTGATGATTGTGGGCGGCAATATCGACGGCTTTACCCGGGTGATGACCACAGCCATTGCGCTTGAAACCTCGAAGGGGGATTTGCCGCTGGCTTTGGGGCTGGGCTTGGTATTGTTGGTTTTGGTTTTAATTCTTAATACCGCCGTCTCGCTACTTCGAAATTGGCGTGAACGCGTTGACGGCGCAAGTGGTCAAGGAGCGCTTCAAGCAGGCACCGCTGGGGCTGGTTTGGTATGACAGCACTCATCTCGCTTCATCAAGCCACCGTGCAATTAGGCGTGGGCGCTCGTAACTTGACGCGCTTGAACCCCAGTTTGGTTTGCGCCTTGTCTGAGGTCAGCCTGTCAGTGAACGCGGGGGAGCGAGTGGCGCTGGTCGGTGCCAACGGGTCTGGAAAAAGTACTTTGCTGCGTTTACTCCATGGCCTCTTGCAACCCACCCAGGGGAACATCAGTCGGTCGAAAAATATGCGTCAAGCCATGTTGTTTCAGCGACCTCACATGCTGCGCATGCAGGTAAAAAACTACGTCGCTTTGGGTTTGTGGTTGCAGGGAATGGCTTGGGCGCAGGCGAAAACGCAGGCCATGGATGCTTTACAGCGTGTAGGTTTGCTGGACTTGGCATACCGCAAAGCAAGAACACTCTCTGGTGGCCAACAGCAGCGTGTTGCGATGGCACGGGCTTGGGCGCTTGGGCCGCAACTCTTGCTGCTTGATGAGCCCACCGCCAGTTTGGACCCCCATGCCAAAGGCGAGGTCGAGGCGTTGATGCAAGCTTTTGCCGACGAGCAAAGTGATCACACCTTGATTTTTGCCAGCCACAACCTAGGTCAAGTTAAACGCTTAGCCACTCGGGTCTTGTATCTCGAAAAAGGCCGCGTCTTGGCAGATCTGCCAGTGCATCAATTTTTTGATGCCACTGAACTACAAGCGCAATGCCCTGCAGCCCATTTTTTTGTTAAAGGAGAAGTTCTATGAGATCCCGTTTTTCTTGCCGTTTGTTGCTGTCTTTGGTTTTGATTGCATCGGCTTGGGTCGCGCATGCCCAGACGATTGTGATGGCGTCAACCACCTCAACCGAACAATCCGGTCTCTTTACACATTTGCTCCCTGCATTTAACAAGGCCACGGGTGTAGAAGTGAAAGTGGTGGCATTAGGTACGGGCCAGGCGATTGACATGGGCCGCAGGGGAGACGCCGATGTGTTGTTTGTACATGACCAAGTCGCAGAAGAAAAAGTAGTCGCAGAAGGTTTTGCGGTAAAGCGTTTTCCGGTGATGTACAACGACTTTGTACTCATCGGCCCCGCGTCCGATCCTGCTAAAACCAAAGGCAAAGATATTGTGCAAGCTTTAAGCAAACTTAGTGCTGCTAATGCCAATTTCATTTCTCGCGGTGATAAAAGCGGTACACATGCGGCAGAGCTGCGCTTTTGGAAACTCACCCCTGCGCCAGACGCCAAAGGCAGCGGCTACAAAGAATGCGGATGCGGTATGGGACCCGCGCTCAATATAGCGTCTAGTACGGGGGGCTATGTCATGGCCGACCGCGCAACCTGGTTGAGTTTCAAAAACCGGGGTGACTTGCAAATTTTGGTAGAGGGCGATAACCGCTTGTTCAACCAATATGGCGTCATGGTGGTTAATCCTGCTAAGCACCCCCATGTCAAAGCGGCCTTGGCGCAAAAGTTTGTCGATTGGGTGGTTTCAAATGAAGGCCAAGCCAACATCGCGGCTTACAAAATTGAAGGCCAACAGCTCTTTTTTCCTAACGCTTCCAAGTAAAGCCCTTTAACCCGGGCTTCCTAAACGAACGGGTTGAAGTAAAACTACCAACGCCCCCGCTCCACCTTGGGCGGGTTGCGCTTGAACAAAAGCCACGACCTCGGCTTTTTGTACCAGCCAGCGGTGAACTTTGTCTTTAAGCACCGGCGTTTTTCCGGGGGAGCCTAGGCCTTTTCCGTGTACGACCCGCACACAACGAATCCCTTGCTTGTGTGACTCGCGGATAAAGCTCCCCAAAGCCTCCCGCGCTTCATCGCTGCGCAAGCCATGCAAATCAATTTGGCGTTGAATACTCCACTTGCCTTTGCGAAGTTTTTGCGCCACATCAATACCCACGCCTGGACGGCGAAAACTCAAATGGTCATCGGTATCTAGCAAAGAGCTGACATCGACCTCGTCGCTCAGCGATTCTTGAAGCGCTGCGGCCTCATCGCGCTGATGTTGAAGCGGCGCAGGTTGCGGTGGAGTAGGTTTGAGATTAACGACAGCAGCTTCTGGCATCCGTTTGACTTTACCAACGGCAGTTTGAAACAGGTTTTTTTGGGCAGCAAGTCGTTTGGCTTTTAAATCACGCTCAGCTTTGGCTTGCGCTTCCTTGGCGGTGTGTGCATCAATTTCTTTTTTAATGCGCTTGAGGTCAGAGAGTGTTCCCATTAAACCAAGCCCCGTTCAGCCATAGAAAGCGTTTCGCCTTGGCCGATGATGATGTGGTCTAACACCCGCACGTCTACCAAAGCGAGCGCGGCTTTGAGCGTTTGTGTAAGCGCTTCGTCGGCCCGCGACGGTTGGACAGAGCCGCTGGGGTGGTTGTGCGCTAGAACCACGGCTGAAGCGCCATGGTGCAGGGCGCGTTTAACCACCTCGCGCGGGTAAACGCTGGTCTGGCTTAAGGTGCCGCGGAATAATTCTTCCATCTCCAATAGGCGGTTTTGCACATCTAAAAACAAAACGCAAAAAACCTCATGGGGTCGTGCTGCTAAATGCAATTGCAAATACTGTTTTACCGCTCCTGGCGTATCAAAAACAGTGCGCTCTTGTAAGCGTTGCGCCATGGCCCTGCGGGCGAGTTCCAAAACCGCCACAATTTCGGCGCGTTTGGCGGGCCCCAAGCCCTTGACACGCTTTAAATCATCGGCTGTCGCGTGAAGCAAACCGGCGATACCGCCAAATCCATTTGCAGTTTTACCGGGTAACTGAAGCAACTCATCGGCCATTTGCAACACCCCTTTGCCTGCGATCCCCGTGCGTAACAAAATCGCTAAAAGCTCGGCATCACTGAGCGCACCAGGCCCACGGGCAAGCAGTTTTTCGCGCGGTTGGGCATCCAGTGGAAGGTCTTTAAGCGGCATATCTCAAGTTTCTACAATAGAGCCAGTTTATCGAGACTTTTATGACCACTCACCCGTCCCTTGTTCAAGCTGACTCTTTTCTCACCTTGCATTACCGCCTGTCGGGGCCGCGAGGCGACATCATCAATACCTTTGGTGAAAAACCTGCCACGCTGAGCTTGGGCGTTGGAGAGTTGTCGCCAGCCATAGAGAGCTGTTTGATGGGCTTGGAGGAGGGGGTTCACACCACGTTTGAATTACCCCCAGGCGCAGCGTTTGGCCAACGCAACCCCGATATGCAGCAGTGGGTGGGTGCTAAGTTGCTGAAAGAGATTGGCGATCCCCAAGAAAAACACCATGTGGGTGATGTGGTCCAGTTTCCTACGCCCGACGGCCTAAGTACTTATGCCGGCACTGTGCTTGAGGTGAAAAAGGGCGAGGAGGGCGATGCTGTTTTGTTTGACTTTAACCATCCGCTGGCTGGGCACCCGGTCAGTTTCGAGGTTCAATTGATTGGGGTTTTATGACCATTCCCGTATTACTAGGCAGCGATATTTTATTGGCCGAGCCGCGCGGATTTTGCGCTGGCGTAGACCGGGCGATTGAGATCGTCGAGCGCGCCCTCACCAAATTTGGCTCGCCTATCTATGTGCGCCATGAAATTGTTCACAACACGTTTGTCGTGGAAGATCTGAAAGCTAAGGGGGCGATTTTTATTGAGGAATTAGACGACGTTCCCCCGGGCGCAACCTTGGTTTTCTCGGCGCACGGTGTGAGCAAAGCCATTCAAATCGAGGCTGAAATTCGGGGTTTTCAAATCTTCGATGCCACCTGTCCTTTGGTCTCTAAGGTTCATGTAGAGATTGCCAAACTCCATAAAGAAGGCTTTGAGTTCATCATGATCGGCCACAAAGGCCACCCCGAGGTTGAAGGAACCATGGGCCAGTTAGACAGCGGCATTCATTTAGTCGAAGACGTTGCAGATGTTGCAAAAATCCAACCTTTGCAAACCCAAAAGTTAGCGCTTGTGACCCAAACCACGCTGAGTATGGACGACGCTTCTGAAATTGCAGCGGCAGTAAAAGCACGCTTCCCAAGCGTTCATTCGCCTAAACAACAAGATATTTGCTACGCCACACAAAACCGCCAAGACGCAGTCAAGGTCATGAGTTCGCAGGTGGATATCGTTATCGTCGTTGGCAGCCCCTCCAGTTCCAACAGTAATCGCCTGCGCGAGGTCGCTGAAAAACTCGGTACGGTCAGTTACATGGTAGATAGCGCAGAAGAACTACAAGCGCAGTGGTTTGAAGGTCGTCCTCGCGTGGGGTTGACTGCGGGCGCGTCTGCGCCTGATGTATTGGTGCAAGCGGTGATTACCCGCTTAAGGGCGATGGGCGCAGTGTCTGTTCGAACCATGGACGGTGTTTTAGAAACCATCAAGTTTCCGCTGCCCAAAGGCCTCAAGCTTGACGCCGAGCCCTCGCCCTAAAATGGTTTCA
>Ga0247844_1007885_pt1 | contig 11793 bp, 12 predicted proteins | sample LaCtaG_FD_192421 | JGI IMG/M metagenome (GOLD analysis project Ga0247844, IMG submission 192421) | Freshwater microbial communities from meromictic Lake La Cruz, Castile-La Mancha, Spain - LaCruzMarch201714.5m_1 | ecosystem: Environmental > Aquatic > Freshwater > Lake | place: Spain: Castile-La...
TCGGATTCTTTTTTCCGGCCCAATACATGTGCGCGTAGGCCTCGATTTGATGAATTGGGAGGGTGTCGTAAAAGATCCATTCCGCGTCAGCCTCGAAGATCTCGGTTCCGTCAAGGATTTCAACTTCCAAGAGCTGATACGTCATTTGCTGCCCAAAGTTTTTCACCCATTGATTGGCAGCCGAGGGCGACGCTGATGCAAACAGGCAGTTGAGTCGGGACGGTCGCGACGGAAAGTCGGTTCGGCGCACGGTCTCAAAGGCATATTCGGTCAGTTGTTTGGCGAGCCTTTCGGCCATCACCTTGCGCAGCTGGTTCTGGCCGAGCTCGGGTAGCCGAGATAAGATATTTGCTGGCGCAGGGACTCGACCAGCGGTCGTCAGAAGATTTTCTTCCCACAAGTAGCGGTTGTAGGCATTCATGCCCTCAACCCAGATGATTTCCCCAAGCACCGCTGGGGATTTGGCCGACATTTCACCAATTCGGCGGATGTGGAACAGGGTTTTGGAGGCGCTCTGCAAGCTGGATTGGGCGTGAGCCGAAGCGTTCATACTTGCAAACCAGTCCATCGGGAAATCGCACTGTTTACAATTCTGAACGCTGTTCCGATTGGCCTCAAACAGCCCGATCAAGGTTGCTCCCAACTGGGAGCAGGGATGTGATTTTTATCCGCAAGACTGGCGGGGATGAAAGCACACATACATCCCGAAAACGACATCCGCCACTCCGACCGCCGCCATCCGGTGGACTTCCTTGAACCCCTCCCGACACCCGACGATCAGCTACACCGCATTTGTGAAGTCCTGAGCCGGACTTTCGGCTGGGTGGCCGCGGCGGACACGGTTGAACAAAAAGGGCTCCGGGCTTCCGTGGTTCTCTATTGCGTCCGCGCCGACTTGCTTGGCACGGACACCCTGGAGGAACTTGGGGCAACGGCTGGAATGCCACAAGCTGTGGTTGACGAGCTTGTGTCCGATTTCTGCCACACCATCGGCTGGTGATGAACGCGGAGGATTTCAAACTGGCCGGTGCCAGTGGGCCGGATCGCGTTTCCGACCGGGTTCGGTCAATCCCCTTGCGTGACTTGCTGGCCTGGCACGGGTTCACACTGAAACGCGAGGGCGTCAGTTTCCGGGCGAAGGATGATCGATACAACATCGTCATCCACGGCGACAAATGGTTCGACAATCGGGCAGGGGTTGGGGGTGCGGGAGCGATTGATCTTCAGATGCACCTGTGCGGAGGGGATTTCCGGACGACATGCCGGGTTCTGGCCGAGCAGTTCCGCCCGACGGTCGGTGGCCTGGAATTCCCGGAAAGTCGCGTCCGCGAATCATTCTCCACACGCCGGTCATTCGAGGAACTGGCCTCGCAATACGCCGTGCCGAGCGAATCCAACTGGCCGATTGCTCACGAGTATCTCGTGAAAACCCGAGGACTCGATCCGGATTTGATCGATCCCTTGCACGACCGGGGATTGATCTACGCCAACAGCCACCGTCCGAATCCGAGCCTGGTTTTTCTCCACCGAACGGCCGAGGGCAAGATCGAGGGGGCGACACTCCGAGACACCCGGCACGAATCGACATTCCGCCCAAGCTTGGGCAACAAGATGAGCGCGTGGTTCTCCGTGGGGGATCTGACGAACGCAGAACAAATCGTGGCGGTCGAAGCTCCGATTGATGCCCTGAGTTACTACCAGCTCAATCCATCCAATCAGCTCGCCGTCGTGAGTTGCGGCGGGTGCCATGTCCCAGACGAACTTCTCCACCAGTCCTACATGCGCCGCCAGTCATTTGTCGTAGCACTCGACAATGATTGCGCCGGGGAGCGCGGCTGGATGAAGGCGTGGGATGACACCGCCGACTGGACGGGATTCAAAATCTCATCCGACTGTCCCCGGCTCAAGGACTGGAATGCAGATCTTATGGCCATGCGGCCCACCGGGCAAAACCACCATATGGCTCTCTCCCATGCCTGATCAACTCCCGAACTTCATCTTCGGAGCGATTTATCGCACGAAGTCCGGTCTGAAGGATGCCTCCGCGACCACCGCCCGGTTCAACTGCTACACGCCCGCCTCGCGGGAAATTCCGAGCGACGCCTTTGTTGCCGACTGCTGGGTTTGTGACTCGCTCGGGCGCATTGATCCGGGCCTCAATGTTTCGCCGATTCCGGTCCGAAAGAAAGACCTCGGTAAAATCATCAACACCATTCAACACGGCATGGGCCTCTGACATGACGAACTCTTCACGCGAATCACCTGTTTTCGCTCCCCTCAACTCCATCACACCATGTATCTGACAGCCACCTACTCACCCGAAGACAACAAACTGCGCCTGTATTCCAGCGCTAGACTCGATACAGAAACCTATTCTCGTCTCAAGGCGGCGGGATTTTCATGGGCTCCCAAACAGCAATTTTTCGTCGCCCCGATGTGGACACCCCAGCGGGAAGACTTGCTCATAAAACTCTGTGGCGAGATCGGCGACGAGGACAAGTCCCTCGTCAAACGTGCCGAGGAACGAGCTGAGCGTTTCGAGAATTACAGCGAAAGCCGGGCGAAGGACGCCGAACAGGCTCACAAACGGGTGGACGCCATCGTGGAGCACATCCCCTTCGGACAGCCTATCCTTGTCGGGCATCACAGCGAACGTCACGCCCGGAAAGATGCCGCACGCATCGACACTGGAATTCGCAAAAGCATCAAGATGTGGGATACGTCGAAATATTGGGCGGCTCGCGCCGAGACGGCGATCCTCGACGCGAAATACAAGGAACGGCCCGATGTCCGCGCCCGCCGGATCAAGAAACTGGAGGCCGAACAGCGGAAGAAGGAACGCACCAAGGCCGAATCCGAGCGCTTCCTGAAGGCCTGGAGCAAGCAGGGCCTCACGATGGAGGACGCGACAAAAATCGCGAATCTGGACCACGGGTATTTTCTCAGCGCCAGCCAGCGGACAGATGGAAAGACATGGCCGGTGTCCCTGTGGGATGCAACTCAGGGCCAGCACCAACCGCAACCAAAGGTGGAGGAAATCGCGGCCAGAGCCATCAAAAATCATCAGGCAACCATTACTTGGGCCGACCGCTGGCTGGGCCATTTTGCAAACAGGCTGACCTACGAGCGGACCATGCTCAAACAGGATGGCGGCATTGTGGCCGACCAGAACAGGCCGGAAGTCGGAGGTGCCTGCAAATGCTGGGCGTCACACCGCGAGGCGGCTGGTCGATCATTCAGAAGGTCAACAAAGTCTCCGTGACCGTCCTCGATAATTGGGGCAATGGCGGGAGGGATTTCACCCGCACGATCCCCTTCGACAAGCTCACCGCCGTCATGAGCAAGACCAAAGTGGACGAGGCCCGCCAAGCTGGCCGAGTGCTTGGAGAACAGCCTATCGGATTTATTCTGGCTCCCAAACCCACCGAAGTCCCAAGCCAGGCCGTTCAGCCGGTGCAGGAACCACCAGAGGTCTGCGAGTCCACGGTTATCCGCAGCGGCATCGAGACACCGCGAGGACCACTTACCCGCAAGGCCACGGCCCTGCAGGATCATTGCAACCCCCAAAAGTCCCCCAAACAAGGTATGGGCTTGTGAATTCACCGCGTTCCCACAGGGCGCACTCGCGCATTTTTTCGCTCATTGTTCCCATCCGGCGACGGCACCGGGGGCGGCGCAGGCTTGCCCCTTGTGCCTGCCGTCTGGTTCCAATCAGCTCACAGGTGGCGGCGATCAACGCCTTGGCCTCCCAGTTGTGAAGTCTTTCCGCTTCGCTTTCAGGACTTCTCAACTCGGCGGCTTCACCTTCTTGCCACGGGCATTCCGATCATGGCTCTCGAAGGTTCGAAAAACCGGCTTGCTGGCAAGGTCTCCTTTGTGTGAGTCGGCGGCGGAGAGAATTCCACCTTCCACGCGCGAAACACGGGTAGCTTTTGACTTACAGCTTGATCCCCGGTGACTTGATGGATTGAGCATCCATTCTTCGCTTCTTTGCCCGCACCACCTGCCAGCGTTCAAGCATGGTTTTCTTGAGGGGCTCCTCAACTGTTTGTTCGAGCAAGGCAAGCAGCGCAGAGGGTTTGATCAAGTGATGACGGCACAACTCTCCAACGAAATCCAAGTCTTTTTCCCTTCCGGCAGCCAACTTGGAATAGGCCAGATCCAGCGGGTCCAAGCAACTGGCTACAGCGTTGTGAGTGTTTTCATTGGAGAAGCGGATGAGCCGGGTTTCCCAGCCAGCGGGCAGGGTTGCCGTGTCCGGCCCTACTCCGTCCGCGTAATACTTGAAGGTATTGTGAAAGGTGGAGTATTCCCCGATCGAACCGCTGATGAGGTCGGCCAGTTCCGGGCGGGCCTTCGGATAGATATCCGCTTCCATTGACTGCCGCAACGTGCGGGGCGCATCGGGAAATTTTCCGAGAATGGACTGACTGCCGATGATGATGAACTCGTTTTCTCCGGTAATTCCCGCCGCCGCCCGAACGATATGTTCAAGCTCCTGCCGGTTCATACTGGCGGAAAACCTGCCCGCGTTCCTCTTGGGTAAGAATGCCCCAAAACGGCGTGGACTGGCGCAAGCGCTGTCCCCTTTCAGATTCTTCCACAAGAGTATCGAGCACGATGTCTGTGCGGAAATTGCGAAGGATGTAATCCCATTCCTTGAGGGCATCCTTGCAGGAATCCGACAGTTTCTGATCGTCGAGGGTGGATTTCAGATTGCTGCGAACAAAATCCATCAACTCCGGTTGATGGCGGATTTTTCCCGCCACCAGCCGGTTTAACTCCAGGCTGCGGTTGTTGATGAGATCATGCCTCATGCCGGTGACTTTAGCGGAAATGCCCGAAGAGATCAAAGCCATACGACATAAAAGATCGTTTTCGGCCCACCCATTCGGAACCTTGACTGCTTGGTGCGCTTTGATCCCGCGGAATTGCGGGGGTTTCCTAAAGCGCAACCGGCGGCATTCGGAATCTACCGCGTCCGTCGTAAGGGGGTTGTGCTCAGTCGAAAGTTGCTCCGAGTCGGGAGCATGGGGGGTGGAATTTCTCGTTCAGAGTCGCGGGCATGAACACAACCAATGCGAGTCTCAAGGAATCACCGATTCCGATTCGAAAGGAAGACTTTGGGGAAATCATCAACCAGATTCCCGTTATCCGCAGTGGAATCGAGATCCGGCGCGGCCAGATCCACCAAAGCCAGCAAGGGCATTTCAACCCCCAACATTCCCCCCAAAAGAGGAATCGGCTTGGTCGTTCACCGTGTTCCCATATGGCGCACCCGCGCTTTTATTCCGCTCATTGTTCCCATCCGGCGACGGCACCTGGGGCGGCGCAGGCTTGCCCCTTGTGCCTGCCGTCTGGTTCCAATCAGCGCACCTGTGTCGGCCATCCACGCCTTAGCCGCCCAGTTGAGAAGTCCTTCCGCTTCGCTCTCAGGACTTCTCAACTCGGCAGCTTCATTCCGGGAACAGCTCGTTCCCTGCCAAGCCCGAGCCGTGTTTTTCATATCCCGGACCACGCAGGAGCAGACTTACGCACATGCAAAATCCACCCGCCCATTTGCCACTTCGCGGCCGGCGTCAGCGGGTTCCCCGCACCCGCCATCCGCTTCGGGCAAATCGGCGCACCTGTGATGACGACCGGCTTCCGGGTCGTTCATCTGAATGGGCCTGACGCTTCGCTGCCCATTCAGATCAACGCCTCGACCTCCCGACCGGCGGATTGCTCGCGACTTCTTGATTTTTTCTCGCTCATGAGCATCCCCTGTTCCGGGAGGCAGGGGCTGCGACCTCTCGCCCCGCCTCTCCTCACTGGGGCCGCTCATCAGCTCACCTGCCCCACATACACCGGTTTATGCCGCCCAATTGAGAGAGCCGTCCGCTCCGCTTCCGTGCCTTCTCAATTCGGCTGCTTGACCTTCTTGCACCCGGCATTCCGTCCGGCACCCGTGCGAAACCTCGCCCCGGTCGCGCTGATTTACGGCCACTGCTCAGGAAGGCGGGCGCGGCGATTCCTTGGCCCTTCCGCCATCGCAGACGCCGCAAGCCAGCGCAGCTTCCCCGAACTTTCGGGCTCCATCCGCCCATTCTCTCCGTCCTCGCTTTCCCCCAAGCCCCAGCTCCGGACGCAAAGAAAGGGCGGTTTCACCGAGTTGTCACCAGGCACCGGATCACATTTGTCATCGATTCTTTCATGCATCGTCAGCCAAACGAAGGCATCCGACCACCATGGCAGCCCTGACCTCATCAACCCGGTTCGTAGGTCAAATGTAACGCGGGATAGCGATTTCCGTACGAAATCGCCGGGCGGAAAAAACTCCGTTTTTCCTTCGGTCCTCCGGGCGTCAGGCGCCCTACGGAAAGACTCACTGCCGCTCATCCATTTCCAAACGAAAACCCAAACACTTAACCTCATTAACTAAATATGGCCTACCAACTGAAACCCGGCATGGCACAATTCCATGTGGATTGCACAGCCGAAGCGAAATCCCGCTTCCAAGCTCTGCATGAAGCCTTCGGATTGCCCACCAAGGCGGCAACCTTCGAAGCGATCATTTTTGCGACATCGATCAAAGACAAGATCGATCCGCAGATTTTGACCTGCATGAACATCAAACTCGACCGCGTCCTCGAGCACCTCAACGACTGACTATGAAAAATGGAATGATCTTTGCCCACAAGACAACCTGGCGCTCCCGCCTCGACCTGGAATATCTCGATGAAACTTCCGAGCGTAAAATTTCGCAACGAGAGCGGTTGGACTCAAAAAATTCAATCGGCCAGAAGTTGAAACAGTTCGGCGATTACGCATCAAAAGAATCTTTGGGTCAGGTTCATGCTGGCGGCTTTCTCCACCATCTCATCGTGGAGAATGCGGATGGCACGCGGACAGCCCCATCGCAGATGACGAATGCCTCGCGGAAAAAGCGCATCGCCGAAGCATGGTTCAACCATTTTCGGAGGTTTCCCACATCATCAACCAATCCGGTCATTCAACACCGGCTGGTTTTTTCCATGTCGCGGGAATTGCACGACAAGCTGGTGGCAACAGGAATCAATCCAGATCGCGTCCTGCATTCCACGACGAAAAAAATCATGATGAAGTTTGCGGATTGCTTTCATCCGGCGGACGCCATCGGCTACGCCTATGGCATTCACCACGACACGGATCACCTCCATGTTCATGTCGCGCTTTGCCCCCGGTCGCAGCGGGGCGCGTATGTCGGGTGCAGCATGTCCCATTCCCACACGAGCGGGCATAAAAACCAGATGGCCTATCTGCGGTCCTGCTTTGAGCGCGAAAACCAACGCTGGGCGGACATTCTCCAATCCCCGGAGCAGTTGGACGAACGCCTTTCCAAGCGTTTCGATTCCGACAAAATCATCTTCGCACCAAAACTGACACGTTCTCAGCTCGAAGCGCTGCGGAATGTGCAAACGGCGGAGGCGATCCGGTTGCAACAGTCTTACCAGAGCATCCGCAATCTTGAGGCGGCCATCAAGACGAAGCGGCAATTCCTCGCCGCCCAACGCAACGCGAATCTTGTGTTCCGATTGTTTGGTCGAAGCAAACCGAGACTCACACGCACGGTGCAAAAACTCGCGACCGAGGTTGACCGCCGCTCGCTACGAGAAATGCAGAACCTGCTTTTCAAGATCAAACGCGATTACCGCGCCGCCCACAAACGCTACTCACAAACTCACGGCTTTACCTCTTATGCCAATCGAAGCACCCAGTCACACGCCCATCGGGATCAAGGCCACAAACTCTGACTTCGTTGTCTGCCAGAATTTTGTTTTCCGGCCTGCAAACGTGGACGCGTTCTCGCATCAGACATTCGAGGACGGTTCCGCTATCACTACGGTCAACTTCAAATCCTACACCCAGAGCATTCCCGATGCGGATCGTCGATTGTTCAATTTCCTGACTTCAAAGCTCAACCCGAAGCCGACCGATGAAACTCATTGATGTCGTCATATTTAGTTTCTGTGTTGCTGGCGCGTTGGTTGCATATTTCCTGCTCGCCCCTCCGTTCTCGTTCGCGGGCATTGGGGTTTGCGCCGTTTTTGCCACCTGGAGTTTGTTGGCCCCGGACAATTCCGGGCAAATCGTCCTCCGTCTCGGCGGCCTGACGTGGACGATGGAGGATTTTGTTCGCGGATGGCTCATCACCGGGCGGACGGGATCGGGAAAGACCCAGTGCGCGATCAACGCGATTACGTTTCAAATTTTCCTCAATGTCAAAAACTGGGGCGGGATTTGCTTGGATCAAAAAGGCCTCTACTGGGAGATCCTGACCAAAATGGCGGCCCATTTCGGACGCGGCCACGATCTGGTTTTGCTGCAAACCCGGCCCCCAGGTGAAGATGCTCTTTGGCGTCCGCCTCACACAATCAACATCACTGGCAACCCGAATGTCCCGGCATCGACGTATGCGAAAGTTATCGTGGACACGGCGGTCTCGTTAACAGGCGGACGTGGAGGCAATCCCTTTTTTCCCACCAAGGCGCAGCTCGCCATCCAGACCGGATTTGAAATTCTTCGGCATATCGAGGCATTTGTTACTATCCCGAACATTCACCGGCTGTTGCTGAATGCCGAAGATGCAAACGCCACGATTGAACTCCTGATGAACAAGGGCGACCAGCGTTCACACGAACTTGTTGGCGCGTTCCGCAGCTATCTCGACCAGCCGGTGGAACAACTGGGCGGAGTTCAAGGCACACTCAGCACGTATCTGGAATTCTTCCTGAATCCCGAAATCTCCGAGGTTTTTTGCGCAAACGAGCCGACATTTTCGATTTCGGAGATCGACACCGGAAAAATCGTGTGCCTCGCCATGCCGCAGAAATTCCAGAGCGAGCGGCTCTACATCAACACCATCCTGAAGCTCTCGTATTATTTCCATGCGTTGAGCCGGTTCGACAAATCGGCCGAGGAACGTGGGAAGGACAACCTCATCATCCTCTTCGCGGACGAAGGACAGGAAATCATCACAGGCGCGGAATCCGCTTTTGCCGACCACCGGGCGGTTGGTGTGATACGGGAGGCGCGAGCCACCATCGTTCTCGCCACCCAAGCCTACACGTCCCTTCACGGTGCCCTCGACAAACGCTATGCCGACGTTCTCATGCTCAATTTGAGCAACGAGTTGATTTTTACCGTGGCGAATCACGATTCGGCGATGCTCGCCTCGAAAAACATCGGCGAACGGGAAGTCACCGAAAAATCCTGGGGATTCTCGGCCGGCCGGAAGTCCTACAACTACCAACGGAAGATCAAACCGTTTCTGGAGGCGTATCAATTGCGGAAGCTTCCGAAATTCACAGCCGTCATCCGGCATTGTGAGAAACCGTTCCGCAAACGGCTGGTTCCCCCGATCAACCCGGATGGCACCTATCCGCAATGGTTCACGAATTTCTGCCCCGACTACGCCATCCGCCAATGGCTCCAAGGCAAGAAAAACAACCCTGCTCCCAATCCATGAATCCCCGAATCGAAAAACTTACCCGCCTTGAACCCCATCTGCTTTCCAAGATTAAAGGCCAGGACCATGCCATTTCCCGCGTCTGTTCCGTGCTGGAACGCGGTGAACTCGAATTGCAGCCGGTGGGCAAACCGCTCGGTTCGTTCCTTTTTCTCGGGCCGACGGGGGTGGGGAAGACTGAATTGACACTGGAGTTCTCCCGCTACCTTTTCGGGGAGGATTCCGTATTCCGGTTCGACATGTCCGAATTCCTCCACCTCGACAACGTGAAACTTTTTATGGGCGACGAGACCGGCAGCGCCGGTCGCCTGGGCAAAATTCTTTCCGAGCATCGGCATGGTGTTCTCCTGTTCGACGAAATCGAAAAGGCACATCGCCTCATCTGGGATCTCTTCCTGCAAATGCTCGACGCCGCCCGGATCACCTTGGCCGATCATCGGTCTTACGATCTCTCCGGCTTCTACATCGTCTGCACCAGCAACATCGGCTCGCAGCAACTCCTCCGTCCAACCCGACTGCCATTCGCAACATTGGAACGAGCAGTCCTCTCAGAACTTCACCGATTTTTCCGACCAGAGCTGGTCGGACGATTCGACGAAAAGCTTGTCTTCAAACCGCTGTGCCCTGAAACCCAGCGACAGATTGGGCGACTGGCCATTGACGAGGAACTCGCCCGATTACGCCAGAAGGGATTCGATCTGGCTGTTTCCGAAGAAGCCTTCGAGTTTCTGCTTCGGCGTGGCATCCACAAAACTCTCGGTGCCCGTCCTATGAAAAACACCGTGCAGAAATTCCTGGGAGACGCGATTCGGCATGTCCTCAAATCTTCTTTAGAACCAACTGGAATTATCGAGGTTTCCCCGAGCAATGACACACTGAGCATTCTCCGGCAACACGCCTCGGTTTGAGATGGTTAAACTGCATGGTTCTCCTCGCACGGAACGATATCAACTATGGACAATCGGCAGCTTCCATTCCTGACAATATCGACCTGCAAACCGATTCCTTGAACACGATGCAGGCAAAGTCACGTCACGGTCTGCTATCTTCTGCGGGGGAAACGGGGACAGTATGTCGTGTGCGGAACCGGTCAAATGTGCTATAAAAAAATTGGATTGATGTGACGATCAAGCAGGTTGTTTCCGACGTTGGCTCCGACAATTGCGGCATGGGATTTGAGAGCGTCTGTGTAGTGGGAGCCAAGTTCGGCTGCAACCTTGAACCCGACGTGGATCAACTGCCTGAAATGCCTATTGTAGTCGGCGCAGGCGGAATCGTGGCGCAGGGCCTTGACATATTGCTCCGAGGTCCATGATTCGACTGTTTCGACCGAAGGAAGCTGGGCGTGGGCAATATCGATGACCGTGGCGTAGGGGGCGGTGAGCTCGGCGAACCGGGCGTGGGCGCCGGCGTAGATCACCTTCGCGATGGCGAGGCCATCTCCTCCGGCCTCCGCGAGGCCGATGACTTCTTCGAGCCACGTCGTTCCAGCAGTTTTGACATGGAGCCCGCACCCGTGCTTTTTGATGAGCCTGTTGATGATAGGGTAGATGGAGAACTTGTCGCTGCCGGAGTGGACGCTCAGTTTAAGGGTCTCGGGCAGTCCGAATTCCTGCACCGCGAACGCCAGCACGGCGAGGCCTTCGTCAAACTCTCTCTCGAACTGCGCCAGGTCGCCCACATAATCGACACCCTTGTTGAAGCGTCCCGTGAATTTCGGCGCGATGGTTTGAATCGGCACTCCTTCCATCGCCAACATGGCGAGGATCAGAAAAAGTTCGTCAGGAGTCTGTGGGGAATCTGTCTCGTCCACGGAGACCTCTACGACAAAATCCCCGTTGTCTTTTTTCTCGTGAATATGGCGGTAGATCGCGCCAGCTTCGATCATGGCTTGGAGAAATTTTCCCGCAGCCTTCTCGATGGCTACCGGACTCAGACTCAACGGTTGCTCCAGTCCGGGGATGCGGACTTCCGCCCCCAGTTTTTGGATGTAATTCTGGAATCTTCCCGTCTCGGCTGAAGGTTTTCCCACAAAATCCGCGACGTCCAAGGTGAAGAAATTGCTCGCCCGCAAAAACCCGTCCACCGTCTTGAGCCCGATGTGGTCGGCATCCACGTAGTAAGCTTCCTTCCATCCCAGAGCAGCGACCGCAGCGTCTGCTTCGGCACGCAGATCATCCGGTTTGCTGCCGACGATCATGTGCTCGCGGTTGGATTTGTTCCAGACCGGATGAACCGGAATGCCAAGTTCGCGGGCTTGAATGACTGCGCGCAACTGTGCTTTGCCCTGTTGGGCGAAACGGTCG
>Ga0247844_1007887_pt1 | contig 11792 bp, 17 predicted proteins | sample LaCtaG_FD_192421 | JGI IMG/M metagenome (GOLD analysis project Ga0247844, IMG submission 192421) | Freshwater microbial communities from meromictic Lake La Cruz, Castile-La Mancha, Spain - LaCruzMarch201714.5m_1 | ecosystem: Environmental > Aquatic > Freshwater > Lake | place: Spain: Castile-La...
ATTTAAAGAGTGTTAATTACACCCACTGCAGCAGTTGCACCTGCAGCGATAAAGAAGATCGCAAGTGGGACCCAACCAAAGATTTGGTAGGCGGTGATCTTGTCCTCGGTTAGGCCGGTTTCGTTTTCTTTGCTCATGGTGTGAAGGTTAGCGAAGTTGCTAGGTGATTTCTATTTAGAGCGAGCGCTCAATCAACCTCGTTGCACTCCTAATCAGTAAAGAGTTTCGATGTCCTGCCACCCACCTATAGCCAAAGCGACCCAGTGGTCCTGATGCGCGCACGATGAAGCCAAGTATCCAATTGCCTCTGCGTCCTAGTAGGTATGCGATTGCATCTGCTCCGACATAGGTCTTGCCGGCATGGAGAACATGGACAGCCTTGGAGCATTGTTCATAGCTAAGTCCATATTGGGATAGCTCTGCACTTTGGTAGGCAATGGCGTTTACATCTAACTTCTTAGCTACCCATGCCATGGTGGCTTCACAGAAGCGGCACTGGCCATCGGTCAGAACAGTGATCTCAGGCATTGATTGGCTCACTTGGATTTCTTTAGCTCTCTATAAAAGTTCTCATGTGGGCCGATCAGTAGGAGTGTGATCTTCTTAGAGGAGACTAGGCGATAGGCCAAGAGCCATTGCTTATCAACTAACTTAAATTTATGGACATAGATGCCCTCTAGATCTCCGACCTTTGCATCGCCTAGCTCAGGCTTGGCTGCGATGGCTTTGATCGCTTTATCTAAAGATTTCTTTTGATTGGCGTGTAGTTTTTTGATGGCTCGTTCACATGAGTGGGTTACAAGGATTTGCATTAACTAAAGCTGTACTCGCTTGTGGCTTCCTCAGCATCGGCAAGTAAGAGTTCGCGGATTAGTGAAAAGGGAAGGTCAGGGTTTTCCTCAGCAATTTGAGCAAGGCGGTAGTAGTACTCGATCTGTTTTGGGACAGAGCGGTGTTCTGCAGCTGCTGTTCTGCGAGCTTTCTCGACTAGATCATCTGCCAGTTTCACATTTGTGGCCATTAGGGGCTCCTGTCCTGTTGCCGGAACTGTATCAGAAGATGGGTGCTTTAGGTAACATTTAGGAACCTACCTGATTTTGTCGGTGGCTGGGCTTAGGTTCAGTGCTATGAGAAACGTGCGGATGTGGGTCAGCCTGGTTGGGCTCTCTGTGTTCTCTTTAACCATCCTTAATTTCTTTCCCGGCAGTTGGGTTACCGATGATTACTTCCTAAACGGGACCTTGGGATTTGCAGCTGTTGCACTTATCTTCTACCTCGCAATTTATGTGTGTGGACTTCCCACACTTGAGTACTTCCGCTTACCTCGGCTAAGCCTGAAGACTCTCTTTGCAATTATTGTTGCCTCTCCCCTGGCGTTAGGTGCCATGTTCTTTTCCGGCAATGAGTACAAATCCTGGGGGCTAACAATCTCTGGTGCACTCTTTGTTTTATCTATTGGCTTTGGCGAAGAGATGATGAGTCGTGGTTTCGTCTATGGAGTCTTGAGCAAAATTGGGCGATATAAGGCAATGCTCTTTTCATCCTTCATGTTTGGCCTTATGCATATCAATGTTTACTTTCCCAACGATTTAGGGTGGCTGACGTATTGGCATGTGATGAGCACCTTTAGCTTTGGATTAATCATGTGCGCGCTCATGATCGTGACTCGAAGCATCTGGGTTCCTGTTGTTTTCCACGCACTTGCTGATTGGAATATTCCCTTTCAAAAAGAGATTACAGATACTGAAGAAGCAGAAGGAGATACCTACTCATTATGGGACAACCTCACCCTGCCCTTTATTGAGTTCTCTTTCAATCTCGGACTCTTTACAATAATCATGCTGATCAATCGTGCTCAGCCAACTAAGTGGATGTATCGCCTTGCCCTAAAGTGGAAATTAATCCATCCACCAGCAGACAATTACGCCCTTATCGGAGAGAATTAACCATGGGATTTTGGGCTAACTTCAAAGCAAAGCGTGAGCACAAGAGCGCGATGCGCCAATTTGAAATAGATCATGCCAACTGGGTTCAAGATGTGGCGATCTTTAATCAGATCCGTGATGCCTTTGAGTTAGCTGCAAAAGGTGAAGACGCAGTTGCTAACTTAACTGTGCAAAAGAAAGGTGAGATTGTTTTGTGGCGTGGGCAAGGTCAACTCCATGAGGCTGGTCGCACAGCTGGGCAGTATGTGGGTGGCTCTCAAGGCTTATCCATTCCTTTGTTTGCAGGAATTCGCTATCGCGTGGGAGCACAACGTGGAACATTTGTTTCAGGAGATCCCATCCAGGTCTATAAAGAGGTTGGCGATGTAGTGCTGACAACTGATCGAGTTTTGTTTAATGGCATGATGAATACCAAGGAATGGGCTTTTGCCAAGTGGAATGGTGCTGCAGCATCTGAGGATGAGACTGATTACATCTTCCATGTGAGCAACAGACAAAAGACTTCTGGGATCTTGTTCTCCCGAGAAGATGGCCGATTGTTTAATCGCTTCTTGGCACAAGCCCTTAACTGTGAAGAGCAAGGCATTGAGTCTGTCTTTAACTCATTAGATGGTGTGCTCAAAGAGCTGGCAGAGGATGAACCGAAGAAGATTGTTTTAGCGCTGCCTGCGCCGTAATTACTTCTTCTTATATCCAGCCGGGCACTTTGGCTTAACTGCAGTCACTTTCTTTGTCAGTTTGCCCTTAACGCAGGTAATTGTTGTTTTCTTTAGAGCAGCTGCTTTCGCATCTGCTTCTTGCTGGGCCTTTAAATCAGATGCAGCTTTAGCCAATGCTTCTTCCTTGACCCTTAATTCTTCAGCAGCCTTTGCGTCAGCCTCTTGCTTCATTTTTAAAGCTTCAGCCGCCCTGGCTTCGGAAGCCGCCCTGGCTTTTGCTTGAGCTTCTTGGTCCAACTTTGATCTTAGTTCAGTGCTCTTAGTGACAAGATCTACAAATTCGCTTGATGAAGTTTGAGTAGATGAAGCAAAATGTACCGTGATTGACGATGAGTCCATGCTGCTAATCAACAAGGTGTGCTTATTAGACTTCAACGGATTCCCAATTGCTTTGTAGTCACCAATGACGATACCTCGGTATTCACCTTGATATCCATTCTGGTAAACAGTTATTGGGGGTCTTGCCTCATTGTTTAAAGAATAGAAAGCGAGATATTGCACTCCTCTCACCTTTGTGGTTTCCACAATAAAGTCTTCACCGGTTTCGGCTCTAATTACGAGAAGTTGATCTGTTTTTGCATAGTCAAATGAGAATTTATAGATATTGTTTTGGGACACACTTGAAAGACATTGAACATCATTATCTGGAAGCCATCCTAAAACCCATTTTTCATAGCTAAGCAAATTGATTGTACTATTTGACATCAGGCTAAGGTCACCCGGGCCATTACTACTTCCATAAAGATCTGTTAAGCCATAGAGATGCATGACCTCATGTGTGATTATGTCGGCATTCTTGTGTTGGTCTAACAAAGAAAAGTTATAGATCTTTCCTTCCTGAGTTTCTACTCCCTTGAAATAGGGATCCCGCGGATTTGAAGACATCATCATCGCCTCTCCAATAGAAGAATTAAAACTTGTAGATGATCCCTCTAAAATGACTCCGGTTACTCCTGTGAAATCTATAGTCGAGTCATACGCTGCAATGAACTTTCGAACAAAACCCCATGTCGAAACTGATTCATCCTTCCACTGATTAGCGTTCTGCTGAACTGCCTTGAGGTCTTCCATTGTTTTGTTGGTGAAATCAGTCTCTACGGTAGGCAGAATCACAAAATCCGGAGTTGATTTACCATTTGAAAACATTCCTATATTTGCAGAAGCTTCTTCATAATCTTTCTTGAACTCTGGTGTGAATTTGTAGTTTGGATTATCTCTCAGTTTAAAGGGGATGACCAAGATCTTTGGTTTTGTTAACTTCACTAACCGCTCGGGAGCTACAGGAAAACCAAGTGAAACCGTCTGCCATGGGGATGCTTTAATTCGGCACAGTTGGATATCGTCGGCAACGGCACTTGCTGGAAATACAAGAGAAATGATCAGAGATCCGGCAAGTGCAAACGCTCCCCATTTACGCATAAGTAAATTATGCGGCACCGCGATTAAATACTTCTAGAGGCAGGCGGTCATTGATTCTGCCCACCGCCCAGGATTACCTTTAGGCATGCGGATTAAGCACAGCTAAAGAAGGCAATTAATCCTCTTCATCTAAGCGCTTAGGGTTTGTAAAGTTCGCCACCCTGCGCATCATCTGACCGTTTAATCCCCCAGCTGCTCTGTTTTCAAATTGCATGCGGCGGTATTGGTTATCAAGGGGATCTAGACGTTCTTCATGCAAGTCATTGCGTGAGCCTCTAGAAAAGAGTTGCTTGAGTTTTTGTGTGAACCTCATGGGACAAGTTTACGCAGAGTGATTACAAAAAAGTAGCCCCGCGCGACGAACTGCGGGGCCACTTCACGTGCGTGCGATTTGTGGGAATCGAACCCACTACCTCAGATATCGTCAGAACTGCGCTCTATCCGATGAGCTACAACCGCACGCAATGTGCAAATTAGACTCTTCCGTTTTTCATCTGCTTCAGCATTATTTTCTGTGGATATCGGTGATACATTTTGATGTGTCAGAACTGTGCTTTAAAGCAAAAGCCCCGCAGAATAACTTCCGCGGGGCTTTTGTCTTACTTAAATCTTTAAGGCATAACCAATCCACCATTTGTTTTAAAGCCCTAGCTTTTTCTACCAAGCTCTCACAGGGCAAGAACTTGAGAGAATTCTGAGAAAACTTGGTATCACAGGTGTCTAGAGAATGAATTAACTATGTCTAGGAAATGTAATGAGCTTTTTCAAGTTGCTGGCCCACATACCCGAACCTAGGGTTTGCCCGATAGATAAACCCAGACTAAGGAGAGAGTTATGAAGATTTTGCGTCGTAGCGCACTAGTTGCTGCAGCCCTTGCCGCATTGTTGACTTTGTCAGCATGCTCAAGTGATTCAGATTCAGCAAGTGACACAATGACAGAAGAAACAACTGTAGGAACAATCGTTGATGTAGCAAGTGCCGATGCAAGTTTTTCAACTCTAGTTGCTGCCGTTTCAGCTGCTGAGCTAGTAGAAACCCTGAGCGGAACTGGTCCATTCACAGTATTTGCACCAACAAATGACGCATTTGCAGCATTGCCTGCAGGTGTATTAGATGCACTACTTCTACCAGAGAACAAGGCGCTACTTACACAGATCCTTACCTACCACGTTGTTTCAGGCAAGGTAATGGCAGCTGATGTAACAGATAGTGATGTTGCAACTGTAGAAGGTCAGAACATTAAGCTTTCAACAGCAGAGGGTGTAACCGTTAACGGTGCAACAGTTGTTGCTGCAGATGTTGCAGCATCAAATGGTGTAATCCATGCAATTGATGCAGTAATCCTTCCACCAGGAGTGGATGTATCAAAGTTCGTAAAGAAGTAATTGATTAAATAGTTAGAAGTTTCTTCACGGTTAGGGCCGCCCCAGATATGTGGGGTGGCCTTAACTTTTTAGTTCAGCCAGCTTGTCTGTTACCTGCTTGGCAGATGGGTTAGTCATTGCACCGCCATCACTAAAGACCAATGTGGGTACTGTGCGATTGCCACCATTTACCTTTTCAACGATCTTTGCGGTGCCTGGAACCTCTTCAATGTTGATCTCTTCAAAGGTGACACCAAGGTCTGCTAACTGGGACTTAAGGCGCTTGCAGTAACCACACCAGGTAGTTGAGTACATAACAAAAGACATTGGGTTCACTTTCTGTTGAAGTAAAGAAAGTTTAGTGTTTCAAACCGCTGTGCGTTGCAATAGCCACTCCCATACTGCGCGTATGGGAGATGCGAAGGGACCGTCGGGCTAGACCCGACGAGACCGATCAGTTGGACGACTGAGTTCGTATAAGGCAGTTGAATCGGAATTGGCACCCCGGTTAACTTCATTAAAGCATACTTGCGTGTTACACACAGTAACTTTCACTAAAGGCAAGAGTCACTTAATAAAGGTGATTACCTCTCCATCACCTAACTGTTGATCAGGCATTCCCTTTAACACATGCACCTTGGCCTCACCGACAACTACCCAGTGATCATCTCCGCTGCGCTTAACAATGGCTGTTAACTCATCAACGCCAATAAGTATTGAGTCATCTGGAACATGGAGTAACACCTTGGCTGCGCTCTCTGGAATCCATCTAAAGAACTTGTTGAAGTGTGGGATTACTCTGATCTCTGGAAGCAGGTTAAGTCCTGCGGTCGGTGCTTTCTTGAGCAAGCGAAAGTTTGGAATATGAGAGCTTAAAACCATTGCACCTGCGCTGCACCCAGCAAGTGAGGTTCCCGTGCGCCAGTTCTCTTGGATTGCACTCCATAGCGCGGTGCCCATAAGGGTTTCTGCCAAATAGTGCGGGTCTCCCCCGGACATATAGATCAGTGCGCAGTTATGAATCAGCGTTGCATACTCAGGATTGTTGGCATCTTCTCGTGTAAAGATTGGCAAGAAGATTGAGTCAACGCCTAAGCGATCTGCTTGGGTCTTTCCTAATTGTCTCCAGTACTCAAGCCGATCATCACTTTCTTGACCAGCAGCTGTTGGGATTTGAACATAGATAGGTCTTTTCCCATTTTTGATTCCATCATCAATTAAGGATTTTTCGAATGTGGCCATTGCAGGCAGGTATTCACCAGAGCCAACTAGGGCGAGTGATCCATGCATGTGGTGAAGTCTAGGTGTTAAAGGCTTAGCCGGCAGTGCTCACATAATCTTTAAGAGCCTGACGCTCAGAATCAATTTCACTCACGTAGTTCTTGACTACATCGCCAATAGAAACAATAGAGAGCAGGTTGCCTGTGGCATCGACAACTGGCACGTGGCGAATGCGAAGCGAGGTCATCATTGCCATTAATTCTTGAACCGTTGAATCTGCTGTGCAGGTGTGAACATCCACAGTCATGATGTCTACAACATGCATGCCCACTAGCTGATCTAACTTGCCTGGCATCGCCCGCACAACATCTCGCTCAGAGACAATGCCATCAATAGTCTTGCCATCTCCTGAAACAACAAGTGCACCAACATGGTGGGTGTTAAGTGAGTTCACTAAATCATGAACAGATGCACTTGCCGAAATTGTTTCAACTTTCTTACCTGCAATGATGCTGCTGATCTTCATGGACTCCCCCTGCACTAGTAGGTGAGGCAATAGTGCGCTTGTGCAAGGTGGAAATCAATAGGTGCGTTGCTTTGATTTTTCATCACTTGTTCACACCATGGCCCCTTGATTGTCACCTGAGAAGTCCATGATGCGGTCATACCATCCAAGGTCAGGGGTTAATCATGAAGTTTTCACACACCAACCGAAGAATCATTGCCGTGAGCGTTGCCCTCTTGCTCGGCGCAACCCTTCTAAGTGGTTGTTCGCAAGACGCCGCCACAAAGGCATACCCGGTAGGCACCATTCATGAAACGTTAGGTGCCACCACGGTTAAGGTGATGACCTTTAATATCTGGATTGGTGGATTTGTCGTTGATTTTACAAAGGTAGTCGAGGCAATTGAAATTTCTGGCGCAGATGTTGTTGGATTGCAAGAATCTGATGGAAACGCAACTCGTATTGCAAACCTATTGGGATGGCCTTACGTTGATGAAAGTTTGCAAATCATTTCTAGGTACCCACTGATACAGCCAGGTGATGGCTCAGGCCTCTACACCTATGTGCAACTTGCACCTGGACAAGTATTTGCAATGTCAAACATTCACCTGCCCTCTGATCCCTATGGTCCCTACCAGTTAATGGAAGATATGGGGTTAGAGGAGGTTTTAGCATCTGAAGAAGCAACCCGCATGCCTGTGCTCAATACCTTTATTCCAACCTGGAAGAGATTGTTGAAAGAGAAAATGCCTCTTGTGATTGTGGGCGACTTTAACTCTCCAAGTCATCTAGATTGGATTGATTCAACTATCGGAGTTAGAAATGCAAATAAGTTTGCCATCCAATGGCCGCAATCCAAAGCTGTTGAAGATTTGGGAATGATTGATACCTACCGTGAAATTTACCCTGATCCAAAGAAAGTTCCTGGAATCACATGGACTCTTGGATACCCATATCCACGAATTGAGGAAGACGAAGTTATAGACCGCATTGATTTTATCTTTGCGCCAAAAAGCACAAAGATTCTCTCTAGTGGAATCATCGGTCCTAATGGTGGTCCAGATGTTACTTACGGATTAACTCCATATCCATCAGATCACTTAGCTGTGGTTTCCGAAATAGAGATTATTCCGGTCGAGCCACCTGCATATATTGCAGTGAATAAAGTTCGATACGAACAAGGCGATTTCCTTAATGTTGCTTATCACGCACCTAAAGGTGATGAAGACAGTATTCGTATAGTTAAAGTCGGAGATGACCCCATCAAGCAAGCACTAGTCGCTTCGCCCCCACAAGAAGCGGGATACTTCGGCGCGCTAACATTTGGTACTCAAATGTTGCCCGTGGGTAAGTATGAAGCGGTATTGGTCTCCGATGGAAAGAATGTGCAACGCTCAGCGTTTTGGGTAGTGGCAAAAGGTGCGGTGCCAAGAATTAGTAGCAATAAATCTACCTATGCCTCGGGTGAATCAATAGTCGTATCTTGGGAAAATGCCTATGCACGCAAATTCGATTGGATAGGAATTTTCTCGGCATCAAATCCTGATATTTACTACACCTCAACTAGCTTCACCTATACAAAGGCAGCGGTGAACGGGCAGATGGTCATTACATCAGAACAAACAGGTGGTGCGCTGCCTGCCGGTCAATACGAGGTACGTTATTTATCTGATGATAGTTATATTGTTTCTGCGGCACAGAAATTTACTGTTAAGCAGTAAAAATAGTCGCCACGCCAAGGGCGATCAGTCCTACCGCAACCAGAATTGATTTCTTAGTTCCGAGGCGCTGCGGCAGACCTTGGATACCGCTTACTTGATCCTGTTTCATATCTTTAATGACATTGATGAAATGGGCTGCCATTCCAAGTAGCGCCCCGCCTAGCCACATCCATAGTGGCGGGGTTATGTCCTTTGATATCGCAACAGAAGATGGCAGGGCGGCAAAGGCAATTGCATATGGAAGCGGAGAGAGAATTGAGAACTTAAAGTGGAAGTTGTAGGCAACTCCGCAAGCAATGCCGAGCATGTAGACAAGGCCACCTTTTATTCCGAGTGGTCCCAGTAGATTTGCAACAAATGAAAACGGAACCATGAAGCCAAGCCACTTAGTTAAGTACTGCGGTGTGATGAGCCCTGAAACTAGTGGCTTGTTGGTGCGGTTATGTGCAAGGTCGTCTTTGTAGTCATAGAGATCATTGCTCCAACCAACTACTAACTGACCACATGCCACAGTGAAGGCGATGACATAGGCCGGGCCTTCCCACCAGTAATAGTTGGCAAATCCAAATGCGATTGCAGTAACGATAAGGGTGGGTCCAAAGTGGCACGCTTGCCTTAACCCGCGCAGCCTTTTCATGGTTTTAAGTCTAACCAACCCAAGCGTTAGAATGCCCCTATGGATCTAGACAAAGTAATTCTGTTCTATGGCTTCACGCCAATAACAGATACTGATGCCCTTAAGTTGTGGCAGAAGAGTTTGTGTCAATCCCTAGGAATTAAAGGCCGCATCATTGTCTCTCCTCACGGTATTAACGGAACGTTGGGCGGCAAGATGGAAGATCTTAAGAAATATGTCAAAGCCACCAAGGAATATCCTGGCTTTAAGGAAATTGATTTCAAATGGTCTAAGGGCACAGGAAATGATTTTCCTAAACTAACGATCAAGGTCCGTCCAGAGCTTGTCGCCTTTGGTAATCCAGATGAAATCAAGGTTAATGAGAACGGTGTTATTGGTGGCGGAGTTCATTTACGCCCTGAAGAGGTAAACAAGCTTGTTCAAGAACGCGGTGATGAGGTTGTCTTCTTTGATGGCCGTAGTGCATTTGAAGCCAAGGTTGGAAAGTTCAAGGATGCAGTTGTGCCAGATGTGGAAACAACACATGACTTTGTGGCAGAAATTGAAAGTGGCAAGTATGACCACATGAAAGATAAGCCAATTGTTACCTACTGCACCGGCGGTATTCGTTGTGAGATCCTGTCAGTTGTCATGAAAAACCGCGGATTCAAAGAGGTTTACCAAATCAAGGGCGGCATAGTCCGTTACGGCGATGCTTTTGGTGATGATGGATTATGGGAAGGCTCATTGTTTACTTTTGATGATCGCCTCACTCTTGAGTTCAGTGATCACACAAAGCCAGTGGGCGAATGCGCTGCTTGCGGCGGATCTAGTCGACAGTTTAGAAACTGCCAAAAGCCGGAATGTCATCAACTAGTTTTGTTGTGTGACCCTTGTTATGAGACACACACAGAGCGTGCTTGTAACCATATTCGTGAGTTCAAGCGCAACCGCGAACTAATCGGTTAATTATCTATCGTGCGTGCTGTGCGCCAGTGATAGAGATACAGCGGAGCAGCTATAGCAATCGTTGTAAATGAAGTAAAGATTCTCTTTAGCGCCTGAACCTGATTGTTCTCTTCTTGTTGGGCAAGCAAATCTGCCGATGGGGCATTTTCAGGCTTTGCGTAGATGTCTATGTAGCCAGGATCTGGAAACACAGCATTCATGATTGCGTTGATCAAAGAGACGGTAGCAAACAAGGTAACGAGCAAAGTAATCAAGCAAACCGCATATAAATACAGCGAACGCCAATCAACGCGATCATGTCGAGGTTGAACGACAGGGGCTGCTGCTCGCTTTGCAGGTGCCTTCTTTGCAACTGCTTTCTTTGCTGTGGCCATCGTTGTCTCCTTAGTAAGTGATGTCCTTATCTTCCCACATCCATTCAAGTATCCTTCCTTTTATGGCTATCAATGAAGTGCTGGCAGTGGATCTAGGCCAGTCAGGATCTCGTTTTAAACAAGGCGATCTCTTGATTACCTCTGATCGCGGCAAGGTTGCCGGTGAAAATCCACTCCCAGCACTGCGCGCAGTCTTTGAATCATCACAAAAATTTCAAGCAGGTGTAGTTGCACTCTCTTGTACCGGTTTTTATGGTGTGGTCTCAGAGCCACAAAAATACTTACAACTGTGCCAAGAGTTCTTTGGTGCCAAGGAAGTAGCTGTCATAGATGATGGTCTAGCTGGTTTCCTTGGCTCACTTGGAGGCCGCAACGGTGTTGTGCTCTCAGTGGGCGGCGGCGTTGTTGCTATTGGTGGTTTAGATGGAAATTACGCACATCGTGATGGCCTGGGAAACACATTCGGTGATGAAGGTAGTGGCTTCTGGTTAGGTAAATTAGCAATTACCAAAGCATTAGCACTTCGTCAGGGCCGCGGCGATGACCCTGAAATGGTTGATTACTTTGCAGATGAGATTGCTGCCTACTTTGCACTAGAAATTAGGAACAGTGTTGATGCGGTGAACCTTGCGACAAGGACTGCAAAAAAGGTTTTGGACGCTGCAGATGCTGGTATTTCAACGGCAACTGCAATTGTTGATGAAGGTGCATACCTACTTGCCCAATCTGCCGTTGCTGCTTGGTATGGCTGTGGTGGAAAAAAGGCTGATTCACCTGAAATAGTTATTCAAGGTGGTCCAGTGCGCAATTCTTCCTATTCAACCAAGATCGCACTTGAAATCAATGCCAAACTTCCTAACGCAGTAATTGTTGAATCTTCTGGCGATAATTTAGATGGAGCTACCTGGATTGCAGTGAACATGCGTCAAGACGCGCC
>Ga0247844_1007888_pt1 | contig 11792 bp, 7 predicted proteins | sample LaCtaG_FD_192421 | JGI IMG/M metagenome (GOLD analysis project Ga0247844, IMG submission 192421) | Freshwater microbial communities from meromictic Lake La Cruz, Castile-La Mancha, Spain - LaCruzMarch201714.5m_1 | ecosystem: Environmental > Aquatic > Freshwater > Lake | place: Spain: Castile-La...
AGAATGCGTGCCGCATTGCCGGCCAAGTCGCCAACAGTGCAGTTGATCTGCGCGAGGGCGATCTTCAGGCCGGCCATGGGATTAGTACGCGGGCTTTTCCTTGGCGTCGTTGAAACGCTTCACGCCAATCAGAATTTCCTTCTTGGCCTCTTCGGCATCGACCCAGCCCTCGACCTTGACGAATTTACCGGGTTCGAGATCCTTGTAGTGGGCGAAAAAGTGAGAAATCGCGTCGAGCGTGATCTGCGGAAAATCGCGCGGCGATTCAATCTCGCGGTAGATCGGGGTCAGCTTGTCGACCGGCACGGCCAGCAGCTTGGCATCCTCGCCCGCTTCGTCGGTCATTTTCAGCATGCCGACCGGGCGGCAACGCACCACCACGCCGGGCGGCAAAGCGAACTGGGTGACGACCAGCACATCAACCGGATCGCCATCGCCAGCGATGGTATGCGGGATGTAGCCATAGTTGCAGGGGTAGTGCATCGCCGTACCCATGAAACGATCAACGAAGATCGCGCCGGAATCTTTATCCACCTCATATTTGATCGGATCGGAACGCATCGGAATCTCGATGATGACGTTGAAATCGTTCGGCAGATCCTTGCCGGAAGGAACGTTATTGAGTGCCACGGGTTGCTCCTGCGTTAAAAAGGGAGATTATAAGCGCATCAACTTAGCTTGCTTCAAAGCCTGCATCGTCAATCGCGGCGCACAAGGCTTCGCGCGTCACCTGGGCCGGGTCGAAATCCACGGTCGCCTGGCCCGGATCGAGCGTCACTTCCGCCTTCGCCACACCCGGCAGTTCTGACAGCACACGGGTCACGCTGCCCGAGCAGCCGCCACAGGTCATGCCGCCCACTTTGATGCTTGTCGTTTCCATAAATATTCCTCTCCAGTCGTGAATCACATCTGCCGTAAGCGCACCAGCACCCTGCCGCGCACGCTATTCACAAACCACAATGCGGTCGCGCCGGCAAGATCGGCACGCATCACCGTTGCTTCCTCAATCTCGCCCGCAGCCAGCATTTTCGCACGCCATACACCGGGCAGCAGGCCTGCCGCGACAGGCGGCGTCAGACGACGGTTGGCCAGTTCGACCACCACATTGCCACGGGTAAATTCAGTGATCTCGTCGCGCTCGTTGAACAGCAGGGTATCGAACACACTCGGCAGTTCCCTGCGCGTGTAAGCCGCGCGTTGTGTCGTCTTGTGGCGCAAAAACTCGTCATTGCTATCGAGCGGTGCCACGGCAAGCGCCACCTCCGGAAACGCCGGCAAGCTGTCGAGCGGTGCGCTTTCCAGTTGCACGGCGCCATCATGCGCCACCAGCAAGCGTACGCGCCATGCACCCGCCGCCCGCTCGGCACCATTTTTTTCTAGCGCAGCGCGCACCATCGTCATGTCGAGCACAAACCCAAAATGCGCGGCACTCGTGGCAAGACGTTGCAGATGGCCATCGAGCAACCAGTAGCTGCCGCCCTCCAGCCGCAGGGTTTCAAGCAACCGGAAAGGGGCGCCAGCGCGCCACAGGAAACGACGCTTGACCTGCCATTCGGCATACTCGCCTGCCGCAGTGGCATCGGCGGTAATGCCGCTGCCGATACCGCATTCCGCCCGCCCGTCGCACACGGTCACGGTACGAATGGCGACATTGAAGAGCGCCGCGCCGCCAGGCCGCAGCAAGCCGATGGTGCCGCAATAAGCACCACGTGGCGATGTCTCGTGCCGCGCGCTGGCCGCCATTGCTGCCACCTTGGGCGCGCCAGTGACGGAACCGCAGGGAAACAGCGTGCTGAAAATATCGACCAGCGTCGTCCCCGGTCGGCTTGTGGCTGTCACGGTCGAAGTCATCTGCCAGGCCGTCGGCAGCGGCTCGACCGCGAACAGGCGCGGCACCGCCACGCTGCCGGTAACGGCGACACGACCCAGATCGTTGCGCAACAAGTCGACAATCATCAGGTTCTCGGCACGCTCTTTTGCAGAGGCGGACAGCGCGGCAGCGGCAGCGGCGTCGGCCGACGCATCCGCAGCGCGCGGCGCGGTGCCCTTCATCGGGCGCGTCGTCAGCCGGGCATCGGGCGTCCAGGAGAAAAACAATTCCGGCGACACCGAGAGCACTTGCCAGTTGCCGCCATCAAGATAGGCGCAATAGCCATCCGGCTGGGCGTTCCTGAGCGCGGCGAAATAGGCGCGCGGCACGCCACTAAAAGGTGCGTGCAGGCGTGTCGTCAGGTTGGTTTGATAGTAGCGGCCGGCAAAGATGTCGTCATGCAGGGCCGCCAGTTTGGTGTCAAAGGCCGACCGCAAGGTTTCGTCATGCCACAGGCCGCAGCAAAAGTCGGCGCTGGCGAGACGGCCCCCGTCGGCAATGGAATCTACCGGCGCTGCGATGTCGTCGTACACCGCGAACTGCGCGAGCGGAATGGCAGGATGCGGCGCGGCCACGACGAACGCAGGATCGAAGGCCGGCGCGGCCTCATAGGCCACGAACCCGACCACCCAGCGCCCCGCCCGCGCGTGTTGCCAGGCAGCTGCGAGCACCCCGACCACCTCACCCGGGGTATGCGCCGCAAGCACTTCGCGCGGATCCTCGAAGCGCCCGCGCAAACGCCCGCCGGTTTCAAGCGGAAAGTCGATATCGCAGCGCATCAACGCCGCGTTTTCCAGCGTTTCAATAACAGCGAATTGCTCACCACCGAGACCGAGCTCATCGCCATCGCCGCGCCGGCAATCATCGGATTGAGGTAGCCCAGCGCCGCAGCGGGAATGCCGATCACATTGTAGACAAAGGCCCAGAACAGATTCTGGCGGATCTTCGCCAGCGTGGCGCGCGACAGGGAAATCGCGTCGGCCACACCATTGAGATCGTTGCGCATCAGGGTGATGTCGGCTGCCTGCATCGCCACATCCGCCCCCGCGCCCATGGCGAAGGAGACATCGGCGGCGGCCAGTGCCGGCGCATCGTTGATGCCGTCGCCGGCCATGCCGACGACCTTACCGGCGGCCTTCAGCGCCGCCACATGCGTGGCCTTATCGGCGGGCAATACACCCGCTTCGAAGCGTGTCACACCCGCCTGCCGAGCGATCTCGGCGGCCGTCGCCGCATTGTCACCGGTCAGCATCACCACCTCGACACCCAGCGCCTGGAGTCGCGCCACGGCAGCCTTCGAGCTCTCACGCAAGGGATCTGCGACAGTGATCATGCCGACGATGTCGTCACCGACCGCCACGACGATCTGCGCCTTCGACTCCGTCACACCCAGCCAGTCGGGCGAACCGACGCGCAGCACCTTGCCGGCAACCGTCCCACGGATGCCCTTGCCGGGAACGGCAGTCACATCTTGCGGCGCGTCGAGCGCCAACCCGCGCGCCTTCGCTTCGGCGACCAGTGCGGCGGCGAGCGGATGCGACGAACCTTGTTCGAGGCTGGCGGCCAGACGTAACACCTCTGCCGTCTCGCCAGCGCCGACTTTTTGAATATCGGTCACTACCGGTTTGCCCTCGGTCAGGGTGCCGGTCTTGTCCACCGCCAGCACGCTAATTTTCTCGGCGAGTTCCAGCGCCTGGGCATTGCGGACCAGCACACCGGCCTTGGCACCCAACCCCGTGCCGACCATGATCGCCGTTGGCGTCGCCAGTCCCAACGCGCAGGGGCAGGCAATCACCAGCACGGCCACGGCATTGACCAGCGCCACGGTGAAATCGCCGCCGAACCACCACCACGCGATGAAGGTCACGAGTGCAATCGTTGTAACCACCGGCACGAAAATCGCCGCTACCTGATCGGCCAGCCGTTGCACTGGGGCTTTTGATCCTTGGGCCTGTTCGACCAGCGCGATGATGCCGGCCAGCAGCGTGTGCGAACCGACACCGGTCGCCTTGCAACGCAGCAGGCCGTCGCCGTTGATCGTGGCGGCGAAGACTTTATCGCCAATGGCCTTGGCGACCGGCAGGCTCTCGCCGGTCAGCATCGATTCGTTGGCGCTCGAATTGCCGGCCACCACGTCACCATCCACCGGCACCGCCTCGCCCGGCCGCACCACCACGATGTCGCCGGGAATCAGGCTCGCCACTGGTACTTCGACGATCTGTTCGCCACGTTCGACAAAGGCAGTCTGCGGCGCCAGCTTCATCAGTGCCTCAATCGCCGCGCCGGTCTTGGCCTTGGCCCGCGCTTCGAGAATCTTGCCCATCAGCACCAGCGTAATCACCGTCGCCGAGGCTTCAAAGTAAACATGCTGATGCTCAAGACCAAGGACCCAGACCACCGTGCTGAAAGTCCAAGCCATCGTCGTGCCCAGCGCCACCAGCACATCCATGTTGCCGCTGCCGCCGCGCACGGCATTCCAGCCGCCCACATAGAAACGCCAGCCGATCCAGAACTGCACCGGCGTGGCCAGCGCAAACTGCAACCAGCGTGGCAGCACATCGACATGCCCTTCCTGGCCAAACATGAACGGCATCTGGCCAATCAGCGGCAAGGTCAGCGCCAGCGCGATCCAGAAGCGCTTGAGCTCCGCTTGATAGACCGCCGCCTTGCGCGCCTTTTCTTCACTGCGCGTATCGGCCGTCGATGGGGTCGCGCTGAAGCCAGTCTTGACGATGGTGGCAATCAGCTTGTCGACGTCGACCTGCGCCGGATCGAAACGGATATGCGCCCGCTCGGCCGGCAGATTCACCACCGCCTCCACGCCTTGCAGCTTGTTCAGTTGCCGTTCGATACGCCCCGAGCAGGCGGCGCAGGTCATGCCGCCGATGGAAAGCTCAACGACTTGTGTATTCATATCAGTATTTCAAACCGGTCGAGATCGACAAAGTAGAGCGCCTGCTTCACCCTCTCTCCGGGAAACAAGGCGGCATAGCGTGCCAGTTGAGATGCGTATTCGGCGCGCTTGGCAGCGATGAAGGTGTCGATATCGCCCCCCTCATGCACGCTGGTCTTGTAGTCGATGATCCAGCGCACACCGTCTTCGATGAAGCTGCGGTCGACAATGTGGTTACGCAAGCCCCCGGCCTCCTGATCCACCTGGGTCAGGCGCAGTTCGCACGCATCATCCACCCGCGCCTGCAACATCCAGCGGCCGCGCTCGCTCGTCAGCGCATGGATCAGCGCACGCAGCACGCGCGCCGCCCCCTGCTCGCTGGTCGCTGCATCATGCCCCTGCTGGCGCAGCCATTTCTCGCAGGTGGGCTGGCACGCCTGGACGCGATCCGGCGACCAGTGTTCCAGCCCTTCACTGGCGATCAGTTCCAGATAACGATGCACCAGCGTGCCGACATCCGGCACCAGTGGTGAAGTGGCGAGATAGAGCGGCGTCTCGGTGGCTGGCGTTGCGTCACCCACCGCATCGTGTATGGGCATCGCCAGCGACGCCAGCGGCAGGCGCTGGAGTTGCGGCACAAAGTCGGCAAAACTGATCGCCGGCTCTGCAGGCTCCGCTGCTGCGGGCGTCTCCAGTCGCGTCGCGGCCGCGTCAAAAGTCTCAGCCAGCACTGGCCAGAGAATGTTGAAAGGCTTGCCCGCCAGTTTGCGCGGCGGGTCGATCTTGTACAGCCCGCTCTTCGCCTCACGCTTCGGACGCGCCACGGCCAGGAGGTGCAGGCAGCGCACCGTGCGGGTCGCCGCCACATACAGGAGGCGGCGCGTTTCCTGATCGGCCCGCTCAGTTTCCAGCGTGGCGATATAGCGGCGAATGCTGTCTTCCTCGCGCGCCTCATCCTCCGCGAACTCATCCGCCTCGCTGTCGATGGTACGGATCGGCGCCACTACCAAATGCGGCCGGCCCTGTTCATCCTGCGTGCTGTCCCAGGTCAAGAGCCGCCGCTCGTTGCCCCTGATCTGGCGATGCAGGCCCGGCAGGATGACGGTATCGAACTCCAGCCCCTTCGACTTATGGACGGTCATGAACTTGAGCTGGGCCGCCTGCGGGTCGCTGCTGGCGGCGGCGAATAGGCTCATCACCTCGGCATCAAGGCGATCCAGCTCGAAACGGCCACGCGCGTCCAGGTCATCGAGCAGGCGGAAATAGGCGGCGACATCGGCATGATCGGTCGCGTTGCCAAGACAGCGCGGGCCGCCGAGTCGCCGCCAGGCGGTTTCCACCTGGCGGCGCAGCGGCAGGCGACCCGGCGCATCGACTAGCGGCGCAAGGGCGGCAAGCGCATGGGCCAGTCGTTGCCGGCCATCGTCGGAGAACTGTGAAATGCGTTGCGGATCGTGCATCAGCGCCCAGACCGTCTCGGGTGCCGTCCTGCCACCGCCGACATTTCCAGCCAGCGCATGCAAATCGGCCAAGATCAGACCACACCACGGCGCGCGCAGGATGGCCAGCCAGTGCACGCGGTCGGCGCGATGACAGAGCGCATGGGTGAGGGACAGTAGATCCTGAATCGGCTGACGCGCACCGAGCGATTCGATCTCGACGGCTTCGTAGCGCAGCGTCGGCGCATGACGCCGCAGCGCATCGATCAAGGGCCGCAGGTGATCGCGGGCGCGCACCAGCACGGCAATCGTTGCTTGCGGCTGCGCACGCCAAGTTTCTGTAATGATCTGCCGCATGGCGGCGGCTTCCTGTTCCTCGCCCAGCGCATCACCTTCCGCCACGTCCTTCGGCACCAGCACGGGATGCACCAACACGCCTCCGCCGGGACGGGCATCGCGCGTGGCAATCGAGGGCGCATAGCTCACCCGGCCGCGCTCGGCATCCGCGCGTGCCGGGAAGATGGTCGGGAAGCTCGCATTCACCCACTCGACAATGGCCGGCACCGAACGGTTGTTGCGGTAAAGGGTGAGCGGTTCCAGCGCAAGGTCGCCGATGCCGCGCTGCCACGCCCGCAGGAACAGGCCGACATCCGCCTTGCGGAAGCGGTAGATCGACTGCATCGGATCGCCAACGACGAACAGCGTGCGGCCGTCGCCAGATTGCCAACCGGCGGTGAGTTTTTCCAGCAGGGCGATCTGCTGCGGGTTGGTGTCCTGAAATTCGTCCACCAGCAAGTGACGGATGCCGTAGTCGAGACGCAGCGCCAGATCGGTCGGCGCATCCTCGTTCCCCAGCGCCTCCAGCGCACGCTCGGCAATCGCGGAGAAATCGGTTTCACCGGCTTCCTGAAAGACCATCCACAACTGGGCGACGGCCAGCACCAGCACTTCGGCAAAGGTTTCGATGGCGGCGAGATCAAGGGCTGCATAGCGCGGCAGCGGACAACTGGCGGCGCTGCGCAAGGCATCGAGCGCCGCCGGCTGCTCGGCCAGCCATTCGGCGGCTTGCTTGAGTGTGACGCGGTGTTCCTGTACCGAAGCATCCTTGGCCGGCAAGCCCATCCGCGCATCGAAGGCTTTGCGTGGGTCGCCCTCGTTGTTCAGCAGGAGTGCCGCCAGCCCTTGCCAGCACAACAGGTCGGCCACCTCCGCCGTCAGCGGGGCAGACCAGTCGGCCAGCGCGGCGAATGCCGGTTTTTCGTCGCCAACGGCCAGCGCCACATGGCGTCCGGCGGCAAACAGTTCCTCGGTCTGGCAAGCGTGCAGCGCCGCTGCCGCCGCCGTCAGATCGCGCGTCACCAGCCGCTGCAGATTCTCCGTCAACGCCTCGCCCAACTGCTCGCGATCTGCATCATCGCCGGCGCGCAGGCCATGCACATGCGGCCACCACTGTTCGCGAAAAGCCAGCATGCCGACCAGCAGGCGCCGCAACTGGGCGCCATCGTTGTCGAGGCAGGCCAGTGCCTGTGCGACCGCCGGAAAGGTTTCGACGGCGGCCACGGTGCGATGGGCTGCCTCTTCGTAATGCAGGACCGGCTTGTCGGCGATGCGCGGCATGCCGCCAAAGCGCGAGAGGTAGGGCATCTGCCGCACCAGGCTGGCGCACAGGGCATCAATCGTCGTGATGCGCAAACGCTCTGGCTGCGCGCCCAGCCCCCAACCCAGTTCGCGATCACGCGCCACCACCGCGCGGGCGAGGCGCCAGCTGGTCTGCTCATGCGCCGTCGCCGGTTCGGATTCATGTGCCTTGGCCAGTCGCAGCAGGATGCGGTTACGCATCTCGGCAGCGGCCTTTCGGGTGAAGGTAATCGCCACGATCTGCTCGGGGGACTCGACACGGGACAGTAGGCCGAGATAACGCTGCGTCAGCAACTCGGTCTTGCCCGCACCGGCGGGCGCCTGAACGATGAAGCTTGCGTCGAGGGCCAGCGCGCGTTCGCGCGCTTCGGCATCCCGTCCTGCCAGCGCCGACTTTTCAGTCATGGCTTGCCTCGAACTGTGTGCGCCGCTCGGCGAGACGCAACAACGGCAGTACCTCGCAATACGCCAGATCGCGCTCGTCCTCGAAGCGTACCGCCGCCTCGCCGCGTTGAATTTCACCGGCCAGATCAAGCAGTTTGGCTTTCCACTCGGCGAGCAGGCCGCTCCAGTCGTCGCGGCCGGAGACGCCCGGCAGCAATCCTTCCTGCGCGGCCAGCCCGACGAAAACGCATTCGCCGCGCCGCACTTTGGCAAACGCCACGGCAGCAACCTCCGATTGCCCCGGCTCGGCCAGCACTAGCGCGGCATACAGCGGCAGTTGCGGCTCGAGGATGCGCTCCTTCAGCCAATGCTTCACATCCAGCTTGCCGCCGGTCTTGTAGTCGATCACCACGCGCCGACCATCCGCCGCCAGCAGGTCGATGCGGTCGATCACCAGATGAATCTTCAGGCGCCCGAGTGTTACGGTATGCCGTTCCTCACAGGCTTGTACCGTAAATGGCGCTGCACGCGCCTCTTCGGCGCACAGCCATTCGCTGCAAAGACGCATCAGGCGATTGGCTTCCAGCGTGCGCAAGGTCGGCGTCAAGGCTTCGCCCAGCTCATTCTCCAGTCGCGCGAGCGCTGTCTCGACGGCGGCGAGCAGTTGCTGTCTCTGGTCATCGTCGCTCAACGCCCGCAGGTTCGCCAGCGTGCTGATCGACTGCCAGAAGGCTTCGAGCGTGGCATGCACCAGCGTGCCGCGCGTTTTCGCATCGAGCCCTTCCGCCGGGCTTTGCAGGGCCTTGGCGCCGAGGCGGTAGCGATAGAACGCCCACGCCGGACACAGCGCCTGCGCCTTCAGCAAGCTGCTGCCGCCACTCACCTGCTCACCTTCGGCCACAGGCGGTGCCTGAGCGTCGTCGATGAACTCAGGCTTGGTGCAAGGCACTTCGATCGCAAAAGTCGGCGCAGCCTCTTCGGGCCGCTTCCGGCCTAACGGCCTCCCTGCTGGCGAGACGGCAATGCCAGAAATCAGCGGGCTAGGACGCAACTCGCGGTCGCCTTCTTTTTCCGCGTAGCTGAAAATGATCTCGGGGGCGGTGCGCAACAGGTCGGCCTGCAGCGACTTTGCAAACGCCGCCTGAATTTCGGCTGAGGCGCCCGGCGTCGCATGGCGGCGTTGCAGTTCGGCCGACAGTAGCGGATTGGGACGGGCCGGTGGCGGCCAGCGGTCATCGTTCAGCCCCATCACCCACACGGCATCGAAAGCGGCGCCACCGGCTTCGAGCATGCCCAGCACCTGCAGCGGCGGATTGCCCGGCGTCTTGGGCTGAAAAATCTTGTCGGCACACAGGCGCTGCAACTCACTCACCGCAGCGCCCGCCCGCAGCGCACCGAGCACCTCGTCGAGACGGGCAAAACTTTCCAGCACCTCAAGGAAAGCCGCGCGTGCCTGAAATTCCGTCGAGGACAGCGTGCGCTCGCCCGGCCAGCCCACATCACGCAAAGTTTCGCGGAACTGCCCCGCCCAGTCACCCGGACGCCGCGCAGACTTCACGTTCGCCTGACCGTCGGCCAGTGCGCGCAGATGTTGGGTCAGTTGCGGCTTTGCTTCTCCCGCCAGCGCATGCGCCAGACGCACACCGGCCGTCAGCGCCACTTTCTGGCCCGGCCGTTCGCGCAGGGCCGCATCGATGCACGCGCGAAAATCCGCTTCGGCCAGATCGGCCGACCAGTAGGGGCGCAACAGCAAAGCGCCCAGTTCGTCCGGCATGAGTCCCTGCGGCATGGCCAGAATACGTAACAAAGCCAATGCCGTACCGACCAGCCCGTGCTGCAGCAACGGCAAGCCGAGCGAGAGGTTGTAGGCAGCCGGCAAGGCATCGCTGCCGCTTTCAAGGGCGGCTGGGGCGAGCAATTCATCAAGGATTGGCGTCAGCAGACGCCGACGTGCCTCAAGGTCCGCCACGACGATACCGAGCCGCTCGCCCGGTGCGGCCAGCAAACGCTCGCGCGCCCAGGCGGCCGCCGCACGACACTCGGCCTCGGCATCTTTGGCCGGACACGCTTGCAATCGCTCGGCCGCATCCGTCTCGGACTGATGGTCGCTCACCGCCACACCACGCGCCGCCAACAAGCTGCGCAGACGCCGCACCTGCGGGCTGGGCGCATCGAAACCGGCGAACACCATGCGGTCAGGCAGACGACCGAAGCCGCGTTCGATCCAGCCGAACACGCGTTCGCGATATTGCACGAGATCAACCCAACTCTTGCTGCGCAGCGTATCGAGATAGCGGCGACGCCATTGCAGGAAGCGGCGGGTTTCCTCGACTTCGCTGGCGGCATCGACAGGCAGCCCCCAGCCAGTCATCAGGACATGGGCTTCGTAGGCGGATTCGGCGAGACTGTGGCGATCAAACAGTTCCAGATCGACATCGGCGTCGAGCAGGCCGCGCCAGACCAGCAGCGCTTCATCGGCCGACAACACCCGGCCGGGCACCTCGTCGGTCGGCACCTCGCCGCACAGGGCGATGGCCTCGCCGAGTTCCGCCAGCCAGGCATCCAGCGTGGTGGCGCGCAAGCTGGGCCAAACCGTCTGGCCCAACGCGATTGCCCGCCGACCCTGCCCCAGCTGCAGGTTGCGCGCCAGCCGCTGGGTGGCGCAAAGGTAAATCAAACCTTACTCAAAATTAATCTGTTCAGGCTTCTCGGTGGGCCGCTGCTCGGTATTCCAGGCGTCGAATCCACCGGCCATCGAGAGAATGTCGCTGTAGCCCAGCTTCTGCAGTTGCACCGCCGACAGGGCGGCGCGGCCGCTGGTACGGCAGTAAATCAGGAAGGCACCGTCTTTGCGTGCGCACTCGGGCACCATGCCGATCTTGAATTCCAGCACGCCGCGCGGAATGTTGATCGCGCCGGGCAGGTGGCCGGCGGCGTATTCGTCATACTCGCGCACGTCGATAATGACGCGCTTGCCGAGCAGGGCTTGCGCTTCAGCAGTGGCGACTTCCTTGATCTGGGATTTGGCTTCGACGACAAGATCGTGTGGTGTGAGGGCCATTCTTTTCTCTCCTGAGCATGAATCATTTTGGGGGCTGCCGATTATGCCACCGCCTATAATCCGCCGCCCATGACTGCTCTCGACATTCTGCGCCAGATTTTCGGCTACCCAGCCTTTCGCGGGCCGCAGGCAGAGATCATCGATCACCTGACGCAGGGCAAGGACGCGCTGGTGCTGATGCCCACCGGCGGCGGCAAATCGCTGTGCTACCAGATTCCTGCCCTGCTGCGCCCCGGCGTCGGCGTCGTGGTCTCGCCGCTGATTGCACTGATGCAGGATCAGGTGGAGGCGCTACACCAAGCCGGCGTGCGCGCGGCCTTCCTGAATTCCTCGCTCGACTTTGCCACCGCGAGCGCCACTGAAAGACAACTGCTGAGCGGTGAACTCGACCTCATCTACGTCGCGCCGGAACGCCTGCTCACCGAACGCTTCCTCGCCCTGCTCGACCGCCTGAACGCAGACGAAAAACTCGCCCTGTTCGCCATCGACGAAGCGCATTGCGTGTCG
>Ga0247844_1007889_pt1 | contig 11792 bp, 9 predicted proteins | sample LaCtaG_FD_192421 | JGI IMG/M metagenome (GOLD analysis project Ga0247844, IMG submission 192421) | Freshwater microbial communities from meromictic Lake La Cruz, Castile-La Mancha, Spain - LaCruzMarch201714.5m_1 | ecosystem: Environmental > Aquatic > Freshwater > Lake | place: Spain: Castile-La...
TGCGTGGCAAAGTTTGGTGAACGCCCGTCAGTACGTTGAAAATATCAAGGTGGCGCTTAGTGCCGCGATGCCTGCACAGACTGCGGATTTTCAAGCACGTGCCGCGGACTATCTCAAGAAAATTGACGCGTTGGAAAAAACCACGCAAGAGCGAATCGCAGCCATACCGCTTGAGCGCCGGCGCGTGATTACTTCTCACGACGCCTTTGGCTATTTCGCGGGCGCTTACAAGGTGAGCTTCTATCCACTCCAGGGTTTGTCAACGGGTAGCGAGCCTTCAGCTGCCGATGTTGTACGGATCGTCAATGAAATCAAAAAGAATAAAGTTACTGCGATCTTTGCTGAAAATATTTCTGACCCAAGGGTGCTTGAACGCGTTGCAAAGGATACTGGTGCAAAAATCGGTGGCACACTCTTTGCCGATGCATTATCCGCCCCAGGTACCGACGCAGACACCTATCTCAAGATGTTTGAACTCAATGTATCGACCATCGTCTCGGGTATGACGGCTCCAACCAAGCCTTGAGTGCATGCGTATTGCAATAGCACTCAATTTGCATTTTGTTTCATTTAATTCTTGCAAATGAGAATCATTATCGTTTAAAATATCTCTATGGTTAAACAATATTCTCATCTTTATCACTCCGATGCGCCTCGGCCGCAAGCGGTCAGAGTGACTTCCAATCTTGATGTCTACCCACCGAAGTCTATTCTGAGTGTCACGAGCCAAGCACTTTTTGCGGGTGCCGATGAGCTTGAAATTACGCATCAGGGGTCTCAATATCGTTTACGTCAGACTGCGTTAGGAAAACTGATCCTGACAAAGTAATTCTTTTTTCTTTGCACGAGCCAGCCATCGCCAGCCAGTGCCTAAATTCATTTAGGACACACCTATGCTGCGCATCAATGATGTTTGCTCATCTGATTTCACCCACATCCCGTTTAGTCGTCGTTTTGTTTCGGGTCTGCTCGGCGGTCTTGCCGCGAGTCTCACTGCAGGGTTGTATACGGGTGCCGTAGCGGCTCAGTCCGTTCAGAGCGCACATACTTCTCTCAAAGAGGTGACTGTGAGTGCAACACGCGGTGAGCGTCGCATAGACGAAGTGCCTGCTGCAGTGACCGTCATCACTTCTGAGGCAATCGAACGCGAAGGCGCACGCGATTTAAAAGATATTTTCCGTAACGAGCTTGACGTCACGGTTCCCTCAGGACCGACACGCTTTAGCAACGCCGGAACCTCCACTGGGCGTGGAGGCAACGAGGGCATCAACATCCGGGGTTTAGGAGGCAATCAGGTACTCATGCTGATTGACGGCATACGGGTTCCCAATGGGTTTTCCTTTGGTTCGTTCCGAACAGGTCGTGGCGATTATCTTGATGTTGACGGCATTAAATCCGTTGAGGTACTTCGAGGACCTGCCTCAACACAGTATGGTAGCGATGGTCTTGCAGGTGCGGTGAGCTTTCAAACTTTAAATCCTGAAGATTTATATAAAAAGGGTGCAACGCGTGGGGGATTTTTGCGTACCGGCTATGCGAGTATAGATCACTCTTGGTCAAGCACGCTAGGGCTTGGTGGAAATAGTGGACCTTGGCAAGGGATGATCCTAGGCAGTTTTAGGCTCGGTCATCAAACAATCAATCAAGGTAATAACGATGCTCAAAATCTAGACCGAACCTCCCCCAACCCGGTTGACTACAACAGTCGTTATTTACTTGCCAAGGCGATTCTTAAGATCAATCCTTATCAACAGCTGGGTCTGACGCTTGAGTCGCAGCGCCGTTCGCAGGCTACCGAGGTGTATTCCGCCAGAGCCATCCCTCCATACCGGCCACTTAACACAACCAGTTTTTCAACCAAAGATCGTATCAGCAGAGATCGTGTTTCCTTAGAGCACCGCTATTCCGATCTAAGTGCACCACTTATTCAAAAGTCCGAGACGCGTATTTACTGGCAGGACGCGCAGATCAATCAATTTGCCACCGAAGAACGCTATCGCGCCCGCGAGCGAACGCGTGACAATACCTTTCAAACTAGTGTGATTGGTTTGGCAACGCAATTTGAAAGCAATCTATCCGGCGTGCTTGATCAGCGATTGACCTACGGTCTGGATTGGAGTCAAGCCAATACTCGGGGGGTTCGGGATGGGACAGTGCCGCCCTATGGTGGCCTATTCCCAGACAAGCCTTTTCCCGACACGGTTTACACGCTCAGCGGAGCCTTTCTTCAAAGCGAAATTGAGCTGGGAGATTTGACGATTACACCTGGCGTACGATTTGACTATTACCGAATTGCGCCCTCTACTTCCCATCATGGTCAAGGCAAGGGCCGACCAGGCTATCAAGCCACAACAACAGATGGAAATGCATGGACGCCACGCTTAGGAGCCGTTTGGTCTTTGCATCCTATGTTTGTACCTTACGCACAATATGCGCTGGGATTTCGTGCGCCAACGCCTGATCAAGTCAACAACGGCTTTAGAAATTTAGCCTCAGGCTACACCAGTATCGGTAATCCAAATCTCAAGCCTGAGTATGCGGAGAGTCTGGAAATAGGTGTCAGAGGAGATTATCAGACCTTCAATTACGCACTCTCTGCTTTTAACAACCGTTATAAAAACTTTATCAGTCAGGAGATTGTGGGAGGGCTTGGTCGCCCCTCAAATCCAACGATCTATCAGTATGTCAACTTAACCGATGCCCATATCCAAGGCCTTGTCGCAAAGGTCAATTGGCGCTTCGATCGGTACTGGGGACTAGAAACTGGTTTTGCCTATCTAAAAGGCGACTCTACCATCAGAGGGAAAAAGCAGCCTCTCAACTCAATTCAACCACTCAATATGTTGCTAGGCCTTCGTTATGACAGAGAAAGCTGGGGCGCACGTGCCAATTGGTTGTGGAATGCAGGAAAAAGTCCCACACGAATTGCTGAGTCCTCTCCCACTCAGTTTGCACCCCCAGCATACGGAACACTCGATCTTGGCGTGTTTTGGAAGCCCCAGGCAAACATCACTCTTAACGCCAACGTCAATAACCTGTTCAACACCTATTACTGGCGTTGGTCGGATGTGAGTGGTCTCGCAAATAATAGTGAAATCAAAGACGCTTACACAGCACCAGGGCGCAATATTCAACTTTCTATCCGTGTTGATTTTTAAGAGGAAAGTTCCATGACAGAACTTAATCAGCTTGTCCGTAAAGCCTTTTCGACGATGCGCCGCGATGGTCCACGCAGGCATCGAGATATTGCAAAAATTCTTTCGATTTCTGAGGCTGAACTGCTAGCGGCTCATTGCGGAGAAGTATCACCACAAGAGACTGTCGCTCTTGAGGCTACGCGCCTGAGTCAACGATGGCCTGAACAAATTTCAACATTAGAGACCTTTGGACCTCTGATGGCGCTAACAAGAAATGAATCATGCGTACATGAAAAAACGGGAGTTTATCAACCAGTCACTCAAACGGGTGATATTGGAATCGTGCTTGGAGAGACGATTGATTTACGAATCTTTTACAACAACTGGCATTTAGGCTTTGCGGTGATCGAAAAAACAGCGCGGGGCGTACAGCATAGCCTTCAGTATTTTGATCGGTACGGTGTTGCAGTCCACAAGATTTTTTTAATTCCTGATAGCAACCTGAGTACGTTTAAAGATTTCAAACATCGTTTTGCTGAAAAGGAGCAATCATCACGTGTTTCTGTCGCGTCTAAAACTCTTGCAAAAGCTGAGCGCGCTGATTGTGATGTTGATGTTGTTGGACTGCAGCGAGAGTGGAGTGCGATGGTTGATACGCATGACTTCTTTTTATTACTAAAGAAATATTGCGTTTCACGATTACAGGCGTTTCGGTTAGTTGGAGCAGGTTTTGCTCAAACTGTTCGGCCGGGCGAGTGTCGTCACATTTTGAGTCTATCGGTCGATCAACGGATCCCCGTAATGGTTTTCGTATCCAATCCCGGCACGATTCAAATCCACACGGGTCTCATTAAAAATATCTCAGTGACAAAGGGCTGGCTCAATGTCATGGATCCGGATTTCAATATGCACCTGCGTCAGGATCAAATCTCAAGTGCTTGGGTTGTGCGAAAGCCAACCGTCGATGGCATCGTGACATCGTTAGAATTGTTTGATCACTCTGGTGAGTTGATACTCATGTTGTTTGGTCAACGTAAACCTGGATTACCAGAAAACATTCAGTGGAGAGCGGTCTTAGATCGTTTATTTGATGCGAGTCGTCTATGCGCCGCATAACACCAGCACGCTTTCCGGAAACACTCGCATTTCTAATGCGCCGCAGAGCGTTGAGTCGAATTGGCGCAATTGGTGCGCTTGCATTCAGCCAGCAAATACACTCAACGAGTTATCCAGAGCAGAGGCAGCGAATAGTATGTATTGGAGGCGCGCTCACTGAAATCATTTTTGAGATGGGGGCCCAATCGTGTCTTGTTGGCGTTGATTCCACCTCCACTTTTCCAAAAGAGGCGTCATTGATTGCTCAGGTGGGCTATGCCCGTAGTTTGTCCGCCGAAGGCATTCTGGCACTTGCACCAACAAACGTGATTGTGACGGAGGAGGCCGGTCCACCGGGCGTTCTTCGCCAAATATCGGCTGCAGGTGTTGGGGTGGAGGTGCTGGACTCTGGTCATCGCTACGAAGGCTTGATCCAACGTATTGTGCGGTTGGGGCGTTTACTCAGTTTTGAGTCTGAGGCAGCCATCCTGATTGAACGTCTAAATCTTGAGTGGAATCAACTACAGGCATCGTCTTTAACCCATTCCGTGATCGTTGCAACGCCGCGCAGAGTGTTATTTCTTTTTGCACATAGTTCCAGTCGGCTCATGGCGGCTGGGACTCAGACCGGAGCACATGCCATGATTGAATATGCAGGTGCGATCAATGCTATTTCAGAATACTCTGGTTATCGACCACTCACGCCCGAGTCCCTCGTATCTGCTCGTCCCGACCTTTTGCTGATGACGGATCATGGATTTCGCGCACTTGGAGACCTTACAGCAGTGCTCCAACTCCCTGGCGTCATGCACACGCCTGCGGGTCAACACCAACACATCATCAAAATGGACGCGAGCTTGCTGCTCGGGTTTGGTCCTCGATTGCCTTTAGCGGTCAAGCGTCTCAAGTCGGAGTTTATGGACGCATTTATTTCATGAAGCTAGTTTTTCAACGTTATAAAAACCCCACATTTTTCCTCTCCTTATTGCTAGTCCTTATTTTCGGATTGTGCGCGTTACGGTCTGGGGCTGTCGAGGTCAATTGGAACCATTGGTCTAAGCTATTTGCATTCGGACATTCCTTACTTTTCTCAGAGGGTGTTACGCATCCACTTGACGGTGAGACCTACGTCCTTTGGTATTTACGTATTCCGCGTGTATTGCTGGGTGTATTTGTTGGCGCATCTCTTGGTCTTTCTGGGGCGTTGGTGCAAGGCTTATTTCGTAATCCGCTGGCAGATCCTAGTTTACTGGGCGTCACAACTGGTGCTGCGTGCGCAGCGGCGCTCACAATCGTATTGATATCTAAACAAAGCATGCTGTTTTCTTTCGAGGTGCGGGTCTGGTTACTTCCCTTTGTTTCCTTTATGGGAGCATTTTTAACCTGCATGTTTCTCAATATAGGTGCTAGCTGGTTGATGCCTGGCTCTATTGCCGGTTTACTTTTACTTGGGATTGCTTTAAATGCGCTTGGTGTTGCTGTGATTGGTTTTTGCACCTATCTTGCGACGGATGAGCAGTTACGAAGTCTTTCCTTTTGGACGCTTGGATCTTTAGCTGGAGCGAATTGGACAATTGTGCCTGGGCTAGGGATAGTTCTGGTGGCGGTATACCTTTGGTGCCGGACTCAAGCGCAGCAACTCAACGCGCTCAATCTTGGTGAGGCAACGGCCGCATCGCTAGGGGTATTAGTCCCTAGGTTGAGGTGGACAGTTTCTGTGATGGTTGCCTTGCTTGCTGGCGTGTCAGTAGCTTTTTGTGGCGTGATTGGATTTATAGGACTGATTGCTCCACATCTCGCCCGCGCATTCGTTGGTGCAGATATGCGTGCATTGTTGCCGATCTCGATGCTCTTGGGAGCATTGCTAATGCTGACGGCGGATACCTTGGCGCGTACGATTGTTATTCCTGCTGAAATTCCAGTGGGAATTTTTACCGCGTTATTGGGAGGGCCATTTTTGATGCTGCTGTTACATACTAAGCGACATAGAGTGGAGTAACAACGATGCTAAAGATGCATAATGTAATGAAACAACTTGGTCTTCGCAGGTTTGGCCCCTATCTACTTCAGATTCGAAGGGCCGAGACTGTTGCTATTTTGGGACCCAATGGTGTCGGCAAGTCCACCTTACTCAGACTTCTTTCGGGTGCGTATCAACCCAGTTTCGGTCTTGTTTGTTTGAATGATCGACCACTAAACAATTGGCCTGCCGATACCCTCAGTCAAAATCGTGCTGTATTAAATCAATCTCAGGATATTGTTTTTCCCTTGGCAACAGGGCTTGTCATTGGCTTGGGACGGGTCGCAAGAGCGGGTGACGCTGTTTGCAATCAAATCGTCGCTAGCGCAGCCGCGATGCTCGATGTGAGCCATCTGTTGGAGAGAACGGTTGACACACTATCGGGTGGCGAACTTGCACGTGTGCAATTAGCTCGAATATGCGCGCAGCTTTGGGACGTTGAGGACGGGTTTATTTTGATGGATGAGCCGATTGCCGCAGTAGACCCAGGCCTACAAGATCTGATGTTAGAGACACTCATGCGATTTGCGCGGATTCGTCGACATGCCGTAGTAGCTATCGTGCATGATATTAATCATGCACTTAGATACTTCAGCCGTTTAATTTTGTTGCATACCGACGGTCAACTTGAGTGTGTAAAGAGTGGTCTGGAGGCAAAGCACGCATTGGAGCGCTTGTACGGGATTCGTTTGTCTTGCCTACACGATGAGCAAGGTGATCTGATCATGTTTCCACTACGGAGAAATAAATCAAAAAATTCGCAGTTTTTCTAAAAAGACGTCAAGGCGTTTAGGCGATTGACGCCAATGATGGCGGGAGCCGATGTTTAAAACTGCCAAGTAATTCCAGACATGATGGACCAGTTGTATTCGCGGCTTGGGCTACCCAGAGCACGATTACCCATTAGGCCTAAGCCGAGCTGAACGTTTTTAACGGGTGCATAGACTGCACCGATCTGTGCATAGGCAACTTGAGCGCTCGTTGCATTTGGGTTTGTATCCAAGCCTGTGTCAAAACCCAACTTCCATTGCTCATTCAATACCCAGACAGGCGAAACGGAGACTCCCCAAAGATGCTGAGCCTGTTGTTCTGCGGAGCCGCTATAAGATAAATTGCTGGTGTACCGTGCGTTGAAATGAACTTCGTATTTTGGCTGAATATAAGAGCTAATCAGAGAAACTGTACCGTTAGTTTTACCGTTCCCCAGACCTGAGGCTTCCATGTTTCGGGTCACAGGTGTGAGCAGTGCAGGCTTGACGGCAAAGCTCCAGCCCTCTTCTGGGTCGCCTGCAAACCTCCATTTTAAGCCGATGGTTGAGTTCATCCAGCCATTGGTCGGAGAGGTTTGACGAACCAAGCCAACAAAAACATCGAGGTCATCTGTGAGACCTCGGGTATACGTGACCGGAAAGGCGTTGCTCGTACCAAAGTCCCCTGGGAAGTACGTCCCATCATCGGCTACGCCAACGCCTCGTTCTTTAGTGAAAACGTAATTGAGTTCAAGCTGGTTACCACCCTCGCCTTGAGTGCCAGTGTCATCTGTTGTAAAGGGGAAGTAGGCATGGCTGATCGGTGACAGGGAGACCAGCGCTAGGGCTGCAAGTTTTGCTAAGCGATGGCGTTCAAAATAAAATAAAAACATGGGGATTTCACTCCAGATATCTTTTCATTAACGTTCACAGCATGTCATTGCATTAATCAGAGGGCTGTTACGTTTTTACGCCTCTCGATCCAACCATCAATCAACATCTTAGGAGCAATCAGTCCAAAAGTCATCGCCATCACAATCAAAAAGGTGATGGTTCCATTAGAAACAACGCCTGTCAACATCGCGAGTGTGGCACCTCTGTCTGCGCGATAAACCTCTATTAGACCACTGGCAAATTTAAAAATAAAAATTCCCGGCATCATTGACACTACTGCACTAAAGGCGAGTGCGGCAAAGGGAAGTTTTAAGTATCTCGCCAAAACCGCCGTGACGGTGCCTGCGATCAGGCAGGCGACGAACGCACCCAATACCACTCCGCCGCCGTTTTCTATTATCAGCCAGCGACTCGCATGGCAAATCATACCTACCAGGATTGGTGCAATCAGAATCCGCCAAGGAAGAGAAAAGAAGGCACCGAAGGCTGCAACGGCGATGCCTGCAGAGGCGATGTCAAGCCATAACGGTACCTGATCTGACAACATGCCATCGGTGAATGATCCGTTCGTGATCGTGAGACCCACAAGAAGTCCTGCGCAGATCACCAATAAAATCATGAGGCAGTAGGTGAGGCGCGCAATACCTAAACTCAAGCGACCTCTAGCTAAATCAAGTGAAGCATTTAAGATATGCGCGCCCGGCACAAGAATCATGCAGGGAGTGATGTCTACAAATTGTAGTTGCGTATCTGCGAAGAAATGTTGCGAGGCTCCACCCACAAGACCCGCGACTGAGGCCGCAACAAGAGGTTGCACAAATAGATTTTCACCCGCTAGCGCACGTCGCAAGATCGCGCCTAGCGCAGCAGCAAAAAATATGAGACCAAGCGCAAGAGAGCTTGTTACGCCAAAAATTAAACCAAGCGCCGAAGCGCCCAAGCCAGCCATCAACACAAAGCGTAAGTGACTACTTGACTTGAGAGCAGTGATCGCCTTGAGTTCGTCTTCTGCGCGAGAGACTTCTTCCTCAGTTAAAGGAGAGGGTAAGACGGACAAGCGATCAATCAAATGGGTGGTTTGAGAGACCTTGTTCATGTCGACACCCGTTGGCCGGATATGAACGGACTCATCACGCCATGGCGTAGTTGCCTCCGCAGCCAAAGGTCTAAAGCGCAGAAGAATTAAATCCCACTGGGGTAAGACGACCGCCTCATAACCAAACATTCGTGCCAAGCGCGTTGTCGCTTCAATGACGCGTTGTGTTGTCTGGCCATTCGCATGAAGCAGGGTCGCTGCCCGAAGGACGCAAGCGATACGGTCAGTCACCATAGACGGGTTTGTAGGCTATTTCTTTGATGTTTGCAGCAATGTCCGTTGGCCGCTCGACGCGCGCTAAGCCCTGCTCAAAAACGTATGTTGCAACTTTCGCAGCGGTATGCAAGGAGGCGGCAAGAATCTGTGACTGTGGAGGGTAAATGAGACCCGTACTCAAATCCTCTTGAGTGACTTGCTCTGCAACTGCTTTGGCCGCCACGATAAACATTTGTTGGGTCACACGCTTGGATTGGGTGGCGAGTACCGCCATGCCCATCGCGGGGAAGATGTAAACGTTGTTGCCTTGACCGGGAATAAACGTCTTTGCACCAAGCGTGACAGGATCGAAGGGGCTGCCGCTCGCAAAAATAGCCTTGCCATTCGACCACTTGTAGGCTTCTTCGGCCGTACATTCTGAACGCGAAGTCGGATTGGAGTAAGGGAAAATAATAGGCTGAGCGTTGACCTCGGACATGGCCTCAATCACAGCCTGATTAAAGAGCTTGGGTACCGTGCTGACGCCCACGATTCCGTTTGGCTTGATCGCGTTGATTGCGTCTACAAAAGATTTGCAAGGCGCATGATGGTGCGCAAAGGGCTTCTGAAAATCAGCCAAGTCGGTGCGAGTGGACTCCACGAGACCATTGATGTCGAATAACCAGTTGCGTGCGCGCGCATCTTCAATCGTCAGACCCTCCATCACCATCGCCTCACTAATCAGTTCGGCAATGCCTGTGGCGGCTGAACCTGCACCCATAAAAAGAAAGCGCTGATCCGTCAGTTTTTGACCGGTGATCCGCAGGGCTGCATATAAGCCGGCAAGCGCCACACCTGCCGTGCCTTGAATGTCATCGTTGTAAGTACAGATCTTGTCTTTGTACGTTTCTAAAATTGGGACAGCATTAAAGTTTGCAAAATCTTCCCATTGCAAACAACACTTTGGATAAAGTGTTTGAACGGCATCAACAAATTCAGCGATGAAGGCATGGTAATCATCACCCCGCACGCGCTGTTGACGCAGTCCCAGATAAAGCGGGTCGTCTAGAAGGCTTTGGTTATTAGTGCCCACATCCAGCGTGATAGGTAAAGTAAGCTCAGGTGGAACACCCGCCACAGCGGTATAAAGAGCCAGCTTACCGATTGGGATGCCCATGCCGCCCACACCCAGATCACCCAGGCCGAGAATGCGTTCACCGTCCGTGACAACGATAAAGCGAATGTCTTTTTGTGGCCAGTTCGACATCAGCTCTTTCAAGCGACCTTTGGCGCTAATGGGCAGATAAAGCCCGCGCGTTGAACGAAAGATATGATCAAACTTTTGGCATGCTTCACCTACCGTAGGGGTGTAAACCAAAGGCATGAACTTTGCTGGATCCGACATCAGGATTGCATAAAACAAAGTCTGATTACGACTTTGCAAATCCATTAAAAACAAATAGCGCTGCAAATCTGAGTCTAAAAGATCAAGCTGAGTATGCACGCGGGCAACTTGCAACTCCAAGGTATCCACGCCGGGGGGTAAAAGGCCCTCTAAACCAGCGGCTTTTCTTTGCGCTTGGGTAAAAGCTGAGCCGCGGTTGACAAGCGAGTCGTGTAATACGGTATAGCCTTTGTTTGCAATTGGCGTGGACATCTTAAGTGCTCCCAGCAGGATGAATCTATTTTTAACAAAATATTAAAAAAATCTGAATCACGCTAGCAGAGTTTTATGACACATTTGCATTCTTTAAAATATATAACACTGACTCTTTTTTAAATGAATAAATCAATTTTTATCAATTTGATGAGTTACTCGGCTTGAATATTTTTAGTGCGAATGACACGCTCCCACTTAGCCGTATCTTTGGCAAGCAAATCAGCAAGTTGCTGGGGCGATGACGCGGCAGGCTGAGCACCAGAGTTTTCGAGGCGTGTTTTAACCGCATCATTGGCCAACACGCGTGCGATTGCTTTGTTGATCCGTTCAATATCAGCAGGAGACGTACCTTTTGAGGTGAAAATTGCATACCAGTTATCTGAATCTACGCCCTTAATGCCCATTTCTTCAAACGTTTGAACGTCTGGCAAAAGAGGGTGGCGCTGCGTAGCGGCCAAACCAACTGGCTTGAGCTTGCCGGCTTTGACGTTGTTAATCAGGCCAGGAATATCTCCAAAAAAACCGTCTACATGACCCGCCATCACATCTGTAATGGCTGGCGCAGCGCCTTTGTAAGGGATATGTACTAAGTTTGCACCGGTTGCATCAGCGACTTGTTCCATGGCTAAGTGGGGCACGCTGCCTGCTCCAGAAGAGGCCATCGTAGTGCGCTGTTTCTTTGCATTGGCGACAAACTCAGCTGGGTTATTTGCTGGATTTTTAGGATTCACCACAAGTAGTTCTACGTTATTCACAACGAGCGATACAGGCGCGAGGTCTTTTTGTGGGTTGTAAGACAATTTGGGATATAGGCTGGGATTGATGGCGACGGCGCCCACGCTCGTAAGCCAGAGTGTATTGCCATCAGGCGCCGATTTGATGACATAGTCAGCTGCAATCGCGCCATTGGCCCCCGCTTTATTTTCAATGATGACGAGCTGACCTA